>Ga0181526_10000336_pt1 | contig 50896 bp, 47 predicted proteins | sample PEATcosm2014_Bin_35_FD_119750 | JGI IMG/M metagenome (GOLD analysis project Ga0181526, IMG submission 119750) | Peatland microbial communities from MTU Mesocosm Facility, Houghton, MI, USA - PEATcosm2014_Bin06_30_metaG | ecosystem: Environmental > Terrestrial > Soil > Wetlands > Peat | place...
CCCGCATCGGTAAAGCTGTGCCCGCCCGGCCCGCGAATCATCACCTGAAATCGCAGACTTCCCAATGCCTGCGTCACGGCAGAATCCGCGCCCGCGCCGTCAAGCACGATGTGCGCAGCCACGCGGCCCGAGAGCTTGGACGCACCGTAGAAGTGCCGAACACCGCGCAGGTCGCCTTCGCCCTCTTCGCCGACATTCGCCAGCACCACAAGCGGAATGGGCAAATCCACCTTTGCTTCAAGCAAAGCGGACACAAGCGCCAATAGGCCCGCCACGCCGGCGCCGTTGTCACAGGCTCCGGGTGCCTCTAGCCTGCGCGACGAGCCGATCTCGCGCACCTGTGGGTTCAGAGGCGTCTCTGCAGGAAACACTGTGTCGAGATGCGCCGAGAGCACAACCACCGGACCGCTGCTCTCCGCAGGCAAATTCGCCGCTGGAACAACCCCTAGAACATTGCCGATCTCATCGGTCGCCACCTGGCTTAGTCCCGCTTCGGCGAATCGATCCGCAACCCACGCCGCGCGCGCAATTTCTCCGAAAGGCGGGGCAGGGATCGCGACGAGCTTCGCCTGCCAATCCATGATCGTGCGCGGATTGTTGTGCATCCACGCAAACGCGGCGTGCACCTGCCGTTTTGCAGCAAGTGAGGTAACCTTCGCGAATGCTGCGCTGCGCGAGAAGAGCACCATGAGCTTTGTCTTCAGGGTAGCAGTCCGATGCGGCGACCCGTACCTGCCGGACTACTCCTTCTTCGCTTTACTTGTACTGAACCGAGTGCAGGAAAAGCCCGCGCGCGGGAGCCGTTGGTCCGGCGGCCGACCGCGCTCGTGCTTCGAAGATCGCGGGGATCTCCGCGGACGGCAGCGCTCCACGCCCCACCTCGATCATCGTGCCCACCAGGTTACGCACCATGTGATGAAGAAAGCCGTTCCCCTGAATCCGGTAAATCAGTACCGGGCCGCTGTCGCTGCTCTGCTCACGCCATGCCGAGGCAAGAATCATCCGTATCGTCGAGCGAGCGTCGCCGTCGCCCATCTCCTCCTGGTTCGCACGTCGTTCCATGCGTGTCGTCAGATCGGGATCGGACGCGGCAAAACTCGCGAAGTCGTGTTCCCCCAGAAACCCTTGCGCAGCGGAGTCCAATGCCTCGCGATCCAGACGCCAGGGGCATGCGTAGACGTATCGGGAAAGAAACGGCGGACAGATGTCCACGCACTCCCGCTTCTCGGCCCACACGCGATACTCATAGATTTTTGTGACGGCCGAATGCCGCGCGTGGAATTCGTCGGATACCGTGATTGCATCCAGAATGCGAATCGAGGACGGCAAGGTCCGATTCAGAGCCCGGTGCAGATTCTCCGCTGGGATCGGTGCTCGCAGCTCGAAACTCGCCACCTGACCCAGAGCATGAACGCCGGCATCGGTTCTCCCGGAGCCTTGGGGCAGGGGAGCCTCCCCCGTAATGCGTCCCAACGCCTCCTGGAGCTCCCCCTGAATCGTCGGCTCGCCTGGCTGCACCTGCCAGCCGCGATAGTCTGTACCGTCATACGACACTGTGACCATCCACATGCGGCCAGAGACGGAGGTGAGTTCGGATTGAGCCATAGGTGCCTGTCTGGGTAACAGGGTAATTGACCGAATCGCCCAAAGAAGTTAGGGCGATCCCTGCGATATACTCTGGTTTTCGCGCAGAATTCAGATCGGATCGCGATAAAAGATCAGGCTCGGGCAGGGAACCAATACGGTTTCGCGCGCGTACTGCCTTAAAGTGGGTCGATTCAACAGAAGCGCGTTTGTGCTGAAGGCTCACAAAGAGAGTCCGGAGACAAGCTCCGGGCGTCTAAACAGTGGCACCCCACATGCCCACCAACTCGTGGAGAGAAGACATGCATTGGTCAGTGATACGTGTGCCAAAAACACGTGCAGTTGAACGGCAAGATGGGTTCGTGCAGCAAGAAAACAGAAGCAGGGCTGGATCGCGGTTGAGGGCGATAGCCGCGACTGTTCTTACCCTCGCCGCCGGAGTGCCCTCGGGCTTTGCCCAGCAAACACCTACGGCTTCGACCGAGAAGTCGGCGTCAGAGCTGCCTTCGGCGCCGGTTCCGACCGAAACCGAGCCCTTGACTCTGCGCCAGTCGGCTCGGGATTTCTCGAAGCCCGCCGCCCGCCTCCTCGGCGATCCAATTAACATGTACCGCCCAACAACGATCGCTAAAGCCGACTTCAACAATTCCGTCCGGCTTCAGGATCTCGTCAAGGACGGCAAGATCTATCTGAGCCTTCCCGATGCGATTGCTCTTGCGCTCGAGAACAACTACGACATCGCAATCGCTCGTTACTACCTTGACATTGCCGATACCGACATTCTGCGCGCCAAGGCGGGTGCGGGCCTCCGTGGCGTCAGCGCCAGCGTGCTGCAGAACACGATCGGCGGCACCTCGCAGACTCTCAGTGCCAGCGGCGCACCGGGCAGCGTGAGCGGTGCTGCGGCAGGCAGCGCAGGCATCGTGCTTTCCACAGATGGTGCTGGTCCGACACCCGAGAACCGCGATCCGCTCGTGACCGGCTCATTGCAGTTCGATCGCTCGGAATCGCCGCAAACCAGCTCGTTCTCTCCCCGCGCGTTCACAAACACAAATACGTACAACTTCACCTACGGGCAGGGATTCGTTACCGGCACGGCGCTGAATCTTACATGGAACAACAGCCGCACGACGACGACGAATTTCTTCAGTTCGTACAGCCCGCAGATTCTGTCGAGCTTCAACGCCAAGGTAACCCAGCACCTGCTGCAAGGAGCAGGTATCTGGGTCAATAAGCGCTTTGAGTACGAAGCGATCCTCGATCGTCGGATTACCGACTCCACCTTCCGGCAACAGATTCTCGCCACCGTGAATCAGGTGGAGAACATCTACTGGGTCGTGGTGAGCGCGTACGAAGACGTGCAAGCCAAGCAGCACGCTTTGGATCAGAGCACCAAGCTCGACAACGACACTCGCAAGCAGCTCGATATCGGCACCATGGCGCCGCTCGACGTCGTCAACGCCGATTCGACCGTCGCCACGGACAAACAGTCGTTGATCAGTTCGCAGAGCAATCTGAACTATCAGCAGCTCGTTCTCAAGCAGGCCATCGCCCGCAATCTCAACGATCCTGCGTTGGTTGCCGCGCCCATCATCCCCACCGATCGCGTGAACCTCGACCCGTTGCCGGAAGAGAAGCAGACTCCCGATGAGCTCGCGCAAGTTGCGTTCAAGAATCGTCCGGAACTTGAGCAGGCGGTACTCTCGATCAAGAAAGACGAAATCACATTGCGCGGCGCGCGCCAAAATTTGCGGCCGACGCTCGATGCGTACGGCTACTACGGTGCCCAAGGCATTGGCGGTGCATTTAATCAGGCATCCTGCCAGCTGGCGATAGCCTTCGGCCAACCGTGCACACCTTTCGCCACCAGCGGCTATTCCGATGCGCTGAGCAACCTGGTCAACAGCAGTTCGCCCGACAAGGGCATCGGATTCAACTTCCAGATCCCCATTCGCAATCGCACAGCCCAGGCCGACCAGGCCCGCTCCTTGATCGAGTATCGTCAGGCCGAGATGCACCTGGAACAGCTTTACACGCAGATTCGCATGCAGGTCGTCGCCCAGCAATACGCCTTGGCGAATGACCGTGCGCAGGTGCAGGCCTCCATCGCCGCAGAAGACTATGCACGCCAGAGCCTCGATGCGGAGCAGAAAAAGCTGAATCTGGGCGCATCGATCACTGCCAATGTGCTTCTGCAGGAGCGCAATCTTGCCAATGCTCAAAATGCCCGCATCACGGCGAATCTTACGTACGCCAAGGATCGTGCACTGCTCTACCAGGTGCTCGCCGAAACGTTGCAGCACTACGGAATCAACCTGAACGACGCTGCGACCGGCAAGGTGACGACGGCGCCTGTGGTCCCCGGCCTGCAGCCTGCCTCCACGACGACGGTAGCCCCCACGGCGCCGCCCTCCAGCAACTGATTATTTCCATCTCACGAAAAGAAGCCCGGCGCGATGCCGGGCTTCTCTTGTTTCACTCCGATTTTCCAGTCCCTGGTCCCTAATCCCTGGTGCCGGTGTCTCACCGATCGGCGACTTTCTCCAACAGGTCGAAGAACTCCGGGAAACTGATCGCCGCCGACTCCGCGCCCTGAATCAGCGTCTCGCCCTCCGCCCGCAGACCCGCCACGCTGAACGCCATGGCAATGCGATGGTCTCCTCCCGCGTCAATCGTTGCTCCGTGCAGAACCTGGCCGCCCGGCACATCCAGCCCATCGTCGAACTCTGCAACTTCAGCCCCCATGGCCCGAAGATTCTTTGCCACCAGAGCAATCCGGTCCGACTCCTTGACTCTCAGTTCCTTCGCATCGCGGATGCGAATCCCGCCGTTCGTATACGGCCCAATCGCCGCCAGCACAGGCAATTCGTCGATCAATTGTGCCGCCAGCGCTCCGCTGATCTCCGTCGACCGCAGCCCCGTCGGAGGCAGCGTGATTTGCACTGTCCCCACCAGCTCGGCATGTTTCTCTTCAAGCTCCAGTACGGCGATGTGCGCTCCCAGCGCCGTCAGCACGTCGAGCAGGGCAGCGCGCGTCGGGTTCAGTCCGAGCCCATCGATAACCAACGACGACCCCTCGAAGATCGACGCCGCGCACAGAAAAAACGCCGCCGAGGAGAGATCGCCTGGCACCACGGCATCGATGCCATGCAACGCTTGCGGCCCAGCGATCGAGACAGAATCGATCGATCGCTCCACCGCTGCCCCAAACGCCCGCAGCGCCAACTCGCTGTGATCGCGCGTCCGCACCGCTTCTCGCACCGTGGTTTTGCCTTCCGTCTGCAAACCTGCGAGCAGAATGCACGTCTTCACCTGCGCGCTCGGCACGGGCGTCGTGTAGTCGATCGCATGAAGCGCGGTTCCCTCAATCGTGATCGGGGCATGTCCCTCGGTCAGCGCCAGCTTCGCACCCATCTCTGCCAGCGGTTTACGAATCCGCTCCATCGGCCTGCGCGAAAGTGAGGCATCGCCAACCAGTCTGAAATGGCCTCGTTGCGCAGCAAGCAGTCCGGAGATCATGCGCATCGTCGAGCCCGAGTTGCCGCAGTCCAGTGGTTCGTCCGTCGGCATGACACGCCCGCCCACACCCGTCACCTCCACGGTCCCATCGGCAAGCGTCTCCACCTTTGCGCCCAGCGACTGCATGCAGGCCAGCGTCGAAGCGCAATCGGCTCCCGTCGAAAAGTTGCTGAAGTGCGAGGTTCCCTCGGCAAAGGCTGCGAGCATCCCGTAGCGATGGCTGATGGACTTGTCTCCGGGCAGTCGTAGACTCCCTAGAATGTTTTTTGCCGGACGAATGATGCGTTCTTGGATGGCTGTGTGCAAAGGCTCTCCGTAAAGGCTGCAACTCAAGTTTAACGGAGCCTCTGGCGTCGGAAGGGAACGCAGATGCCCTTCAGCGGACCTTGAGGACGATGATCGTCTCATCGTCGAATCGATCTTTGCCGTCCTGGAATCGCGTCACATCGGCCAAGATCGCGTCCGCAAGCTGATTCGCCGAGTGATCTGGATTGCAGCAGAGCTGCTTCGACAGTCTCTCCGAGCCATACATCTCACCCTGCGCATTCTCCGCGTCGAGAATTCCATCGGACACGAAGAGCAGAACGTCGCCGCGCTGCGTCACCATGTCGATCTCGTCATACGTGACTTCGGGAAACATTCCCAGCGGAAATCCTTCCGATTGAATCGTGAGCGACTGCCCGTCGCGGCAGAAGATCGGCTGCACAGCACCGGAGTTCGCTACCTGCAACGTCTGGTTCTGATCGTTCCACACCGCGAATAACATGGTGACGTACTGCGACTCGAGCTTGCGCTCCTGCAACGCGTCATTGAGCGTCACAAGCATCTGCGACGGTTTGGGACGTTGAATGGCCGCGGACCGCATGATGCCGCTCACCAGCGCGGCAAACAGTGCGGCCGGTGCAGCCTTTCCACTCACGTCTCCCAGCACGATCGCGGTTTGCCCTGGCTCATACTCCACAAAGTCATACAGGTCGCCGCCAATGGTGCGTGCCGGAAGAAACCGCACGGCCAGGTCGGCATGTTCGTGCTCAGGCGGTGCCGTTGGCAGCAGTCGCAACTGCACCTCACGCGCCATAGCGATGTCCTTCTCCAGCTGCCGTTCCTGCCGGCTTACAGCCTGATAGAGCCGCGCATTCTCAATCGAAATGGCGATCTGCGCAGCCATCGTCGTGAGCGTCCGCTCGTGGTCTTCGTTAAAAAATCCTGGCCGCGTATGCTCCAGATCGAGTACGCCGATGATGCGCCCCTTGTGGAAGAGCGGCACGATCAGCTCCGACCGAGTCTCTGGATTCATAGCCAGATAGCGAACATCCTTGCGCACATCTGGAACATTGATGGGCCGCCACTCGCGTACCGCGGCCCCAACCAGCCCGCTCGTGATGGGAATCCTTCGCAGCGGTGCGTGCGCATACCCGAAGTGCCACGCATAGCGCGTAATCAGCGTCTCGCCTCTCTCGTCCAGAAGCATGATGCTGAACATCTGGTAGTCGATCAGCCGCCGCAACAGCTGTCCGATACGCGCCAGCAGCGGATCGAGCTCCAGAATCGACGTCAGCTCCGCCGAAATCTCGTTCAGCACGGTCAGTGTCTGTGCCTGTCGCGATACACGCGCATACAGACGCGCATTCTCGATTGCCTGCGCGATGCGCGAAGCCGTCAGCGTCAGCAAATGGAGATGCTCGGGCTTGAAGTATCCAACCTGGTCGCTCTCCAGATCCATCACTCCGATCAGCCGGTTCTTCGCAATCAGCGGTACCGCCAATTCCGATCGCACCTCGGGATTCGCAGGGACGTAGTTCGGATCCGCCGTTACATCGTTCAACAGAATGGACTGGCGCGTGAGCCCGACTTGTCCTACAACCCCCTTGCCGAGTGGGAAACGCATCTTCTCCACTTCGGGTGTGTGTCCGATCTGGAAACGGATGCGCAGATCGTGCGTGCGGTCGTTCAACAGGAGGATCGCAAAGATCTTGTAGTGGATGATCGCGCGAACCAGCTCCGACGTGCGATTCAGCAGTGTCTGCAGATCGAGCGTCGTATTGAGCGCGTCCGCCAGCTGCACCAGATACGTCAAATCCGCTGGCTCTACCCGCACATTCAGCGGATCGAGATGCGCGTGCGGATTGTCCTGGTCGGCTGGCCGATAGTCGCCTTCAAATTCGGGCTCAGGACGTGGGGATGTGGGAGAGGCTGTCATCAAAGGTTGAAACGAATCATAGCTGAAGGACAAAGAAAGGGAACAGAGAAAGGACAGGGAACAGATGAGGGACGGGTACGTTGACTTTCCGAGGTCGAAGTAACGCCCTCGATGAGGAGAAGGCGGAGAGCTTTTCTACTCCCTGTTCGTTATTCGCTGATCCCTGCGTTCCTCACTCGGCTCCCAGCTCGCGCACAATGGCCACCGACGACGACGCGCCGATCCGGTTCGCTCCCGCTTCGAGCATCGTGCGGACGTCGGCCAGCTTACGGATGCCTCCAGATGCCTTCACCCCGCAACGTCCTCCTGCAACGCCGCGTAGGAGAGCCACATCCGCGGCCGTCGCCCCGCCTGAGGCAAAGCCCGTGGAAGTCTTGAGAAAATCCGCACCCGCATGAATGGCGAGTTCCGCGCCGCGCAATTTTTCCTCCACGCTCAACAGCGCAGTTTCGAGGATCACTTTGAGAATCGCTCCTTGATGATGTGCCACGTTCGCCGCTGCCCGAATCGTGTGTTCGACGGCCTGATGGTTGCCGCTTTTTAATTGCCCGATCGGGATCACCATATCCAGTTCGCGCACCCCCACCCGAGCCAACGCCGCAGCTTCCTGTCGCAGCGTGGAAACCAGCGACGCGCCAAACGGAAAACCGATCACCACGCCGACCGGAATACCCGTTCCCGACAGCATTCCCACCGCAGTCGATGCCCAGACGGGGTTCACCATCGCGCAGGCAAATCGATAGCGTACGACTTCATCGCAGAGGATCTCCACCTGGTCGCGGGTCGCCTCGGGCTTCAGCAGTGTATGGTCGATGACCGCAGCCAGCGCCTGCCAGTTCGCCATCGCATCCCGAGTAAAACCAGCGGCGTCGAAACTCCCGTGATCGAACTCAAGATCGGCTTCCCCAATGGGTGGTGTGGTTGTCATAAGGACTCCTTTTCGCCGGGCGGTCCAGTGCCGGCGTGTGTCCGGGAGAAGAGTATAGAACTTGCACGTCGATGAACCAAGTAACCGGATCACAGTTACCGGCGCTGAGGCGAGTCTCCTGCTGCTACGCAATATCCATTCGTTGGATCAGTCCCTCGGCGAATCGGTAGACTTGGTGAACCGTAGTGTCCACCAAAACAGTGCCGCTCAGGTCGCGCACGACCTGGTGCACTGTGACTACCATGCGGCCTTCGTCATCTTCCTCAATCGTCTCAGGCTCGACATGCGGATCAAGGATCGCCCACTGCCGCGTCCAGTAGGCACGCACACCTTCACGTCCAAGGACGTGGCCGCCCTCCATTCCGTTCGCCCACTCGACGTCGGGATGAAGCCGGGCCAGGACCTCTTCGAGCTTGCGTGCGTTAAAGTCCCGATACGCCGACTCTAAAAGATTGCGCTCCTGCGTCAAATCTACTGCCATCCCGTTGCCCCTACTCCGGATGATCGGGCGACATCAGGCAGATGTCCGGCAGATTGCGATACCGCTCCGCATAGTCCATGCCGTAGCCGATCACAAACAGGTTGGGAATCGAGAAACCGACATAGTCCGCATCGATCCGCTCGATACGGCGCGAAGGCTTGTCGAGCAGCGTCACAATTCTCAGCGTTTTCGGACGGTGTTGCAGAAAGATCTTCCTCAAATAAGCCAGTGTGAGTCCTGTGTCAAGAATGTCCTCCACCAGAAGGACGTTCTTGCCCTCGATCGGCTCATCCAGATCCTTGATCAGCTTGACCGCGCCCGACGAACGCTGCCCCTTGCCATAACTTGAGACCGCAACAAAATCGAACGTCGTGTCCACCTGCACTGCGCGGGCAAGGTCCGCGAGAAAGATTGCTGCCCCCTTCAACACGCCCACCATCACAGCCTTCTCACCGTTCAGATCGCGCGTGATTTGTTCGCCCATTTCAGCTACACGCTCGGCGATCTGCTGGCGCGTGTAGAGGACTTCGAGGCCCTGATATGTGATCGCTGCCATGCGCATAGTATCTCCTGAATCCACAACTTACGGCACGGACCTCTGTGAAAAATGCGGCTCCACTCTCTTGCGAACCTTTGCCCTCGATCCCCCGTCTATACTCAAGGCAGGATGATTCCGTATCTCCATTTGTGGAGCCTGAGTTTGCCGACCTTCGGCCTCATGCTCTGGTGTGCAGCCGTGGCTGGCGCATTCGTAATGCACGCCTCTTTTCGGCGCGCTGGTATCGATGCCGATGCGGTCGGCATGGTTGCAGTCGCCGTTGTCGCCGGAATCGTCGGCGCCAAGCTTTGGCATGTCCTCGACACCCCATCGGAGTTTCACGAAATGGGCTGGCGCGTTCTCTGGGACTCGGCCGGCTTCGCCTGGTTCGGCGGACTCGTCTTCGGTATCGGCGCCCTGGTCCTCCAAGGTTGGAGCGCCAAGATAGGTGGTTTGCGCACACTCGATCTTGCCGCCCCATCGGCTGCCATCGGCTACGGCATCGGCCGCATCGGCTGCTTCCTCTCGGGAGACGGTTGCTATGGCCTTCCCACCGATCTGCCCTGGGGCATGAGCTTTCCCAACGGCATCGAGCCGGTCTTCGTCCGCGTGCACCCTACGCCGCTCTATGAATTGGCTGCGGGATTGCTGATCGGGGGATGGCTCTGGCTGCGGGGCCGCACGCAGCGACCCACCGGCTGGATTCTGGGTGAGTATCTGATCCTAACGGGACTCGCTCGCTTTTCGGTTGAATTTATCCGTCGCAACCCACGAATCTGGCTCGGGTTATCGAATGCCCAACTGGCGAGTGCCGGTTCGGTAGCTGTAGGAATCAGCCTGCTTGCCTGGGCCGCAGCACGCAAGGCCTCCGCTCCCGACCGTGCACCGCACCCCGTCGAGAAGACGGCGTAGCTCTAATCCTGCGCTGGATTTGACTCGCTCACCAGATGCGCCGCCGTTCCGATCGTCGAACCCGCCGCGCCATACGCCGTGTAGGGCTTGGCGGCCGCTTTGGCCCGTCGCTCCGCCTTCAGCTGCCGCCAGCACTTCCACACACGTTCACCGTCCGATCCCTCGATCGGCAGCACGTTGAAGAATGCGAAGCAGAGATTCGCCAGCCCGAATTTGTGCGAGAGCGGCCAGAGCGCCAACAGTGCCAGATTGGTGAATGGACCTGCCAGGGACACAATCATGTTCTGCGCTGGGCGTCCGGGCTCACGAACGATGTAGAGGCCCTTCCACTTCAGTCCCACGGTCTTGATCTTGACGCCAGCCAACGGGGCCGCAATCAGATGCCCCGCTTCGTGAAACGCCATCGCAATCACGCCGAGCCCCAGACCCTGAAAGAAAGGGATGAACCATGCCAGCGTGTGCGCCAATTTGCCTCCCACGGATTCCATGGTCTCTTAGATGCACACATCCTACGCCTGCGCACCGCAAGGCGCGAGACCCAAAGGGACGAGCAACCACTGTAACCCCAGATGAGTGACGCCGGGCTGGTTACCAGGCCGGGAAGGCGTTCCGTTATCACAGAAGAACTCGGCTCCCGGGGAGGCGGGGTTTCACCCCCCGCATACGGCCGGCAGAGGATCGTGGGCATTAGCCCCCGGAAGGGCTACCTCTCCGAGCTGCACACCTTCTTTGGAACCACCCCTAAAATGCCGGCGGCCCTCCCGATACCGGCAGCGACGCATCCCCCTGATTTGCGAGCGCGGTTGCCAGCGAATAGCCCGGTCCCGTACTCGAGGTGAGGAACGGCGTCAGCGCTGCAACCGCCGAATTCGGACCGTTGTACACGGCATTCAATCCGTCCATCTGTTCGTACGCCAGATTATTCGCCGGATTGTTGTTCCCGATTACGCGGCCCAGCACGCGGTGCTCTGCTTCAATCCCCATGATCGTCGCCGAAACCTTGGCAAAATAGTCCAGCTCTTCGGCGCAGTAGCGCGAGCCATCGCGATCCCACCACCAGTCGCCGCGTACGCTCGCCGATTTCACCGCGAACTCCTGGATCGCGTTCAGATACGCCCCAATGAACGCATTCTCCAGTGCGTTCAGGAGTCCCAAAAACGGCCCAAGAGCATCGAAACTGCCTGCTGGAAAGATGTTTTCTGTCGCTCCGAACGACTCTCTGGTTCAGGAACGGCCGAACTGCCTCCGCGGATTTGTCCAGATTGGATTATTTTTCCGTCGCTCCAAGGCCCTAGAATGATTTCGGCCTGTTCCATCGCCTTTCATGCCCGAGACCCTGCCAATCCGACCGCCGCTCCCTTCCGTTCTTCTTCTGAAAGGATCGAAGTGAACGCGGCTGCTCCAAATGCCGATGGGCTCTTGATCGGCCGCGTGCGCGCAAAAGACCATCGGGCAATGGCTGAGATCTTCGACCAGTACGCGACCATGGTGTATGCGGTGGCCTTGCGCGTTCTCAAAGATCCGGCTCAGGCAGAAGACGTGATGCAGGAGATCTTCCTTCAGGTGTGGAACAACCCGGATCGTTTCGCCCAGGGACGCGGCTCGCTCGGCGCCTGGCTCGCCGTCGTCGCACGCAACCGATCCATCGATTTTCTGCGCCAGCGGCGGCCCACCGAGTCCTGCGACGAAGTTGTCTTGCCCGCTGCCACCAATCTCGCCTCCGAGGTCGAACGCAATTCGATGATGGCCAAGGTGCGAGGCGTCTTGAAGAACCTGCCTCAGGAGCAGCAGAAGTCTTTGGAATTGGCCTTCTTTGAAGGTTTGACGCACTCCGAGATCGCAGCTCGCACCGGCGATCCGCTCGGCACGGTAAAGACCAGGATTCGCTCGGCGCTGGCAAGTTTGCGAAAGGGAATCGAAGCATGACGGACGCACGCCACATTTCGCAGGAGGATCTCGCCCTCCACGCAATGCAGGCCCTCTCGCCGGAGGAGTCCGCGGCGGTGCGTTCTCATCTTGCCCAGTGCGCGCAATGCCGTGACGATCTCGCGTCCCTCACCGGTGACCTTGCCCTAGTGGCTCTCAGTGCGGACCAGCAGCCGTTGCCGATCGGTGCCCGCGACCGCTTCATGGCGAAGATCTCCCCTGCAGCCAGCCCGGCTCTAGCAGCCCAGACTCCAAAATCCCAGGCCCCTCAGGTGATTTCCATCGCTGCCAAACGCCCCAGCCCTGCCGCTCTCTGGATTCCGTGGCTGGCGGCTGCTGCGCTTTTGGTTCTCTCCGTCTCTCTGGGCCTCGAAATCCACGAGCTCAAAGCTGCCTTGCAGGCCCAGACTGAAGCGTCAGCCCGTCAGGCGGCAGCCAGCGCGCGTGCTCAGCAGGTCCTCGACGTGCTCTCGGCTCCTGCAGCGCAGCACGTGTTGCTCACCGCGGCCAAGACGCCACCTCAGCCCACGGGCCGCGCGATCTACCTTGCCTCGCGCGGCAGTCTCATCTTCCAGGGCAACAATCTGGCCCAACTGTCTCAAGACAAGATCTACGAGCTTTGGGTGATTCCCGCCGACGGCACCGCGCCGATTCCCGCTGGTCTCTTCCGGCCTGACACCACCGGCAATGCAAGCGTCCTGCTGCCGCCGCTGCCCACCGGAGTTCCAGCAAAAGCTTTCGGCGTGACGATTGAAAAAGCAGGCGGATCGACTACACCCACCGCGCCGATCCTCCTCGCCGGCGCTGCCCCAACTTCGGGAGAGTGAAGCTTCCAAGACAAGAGACCCGTGTCATTTTGAGCGAACGGGGCCCCGAACGCTTTTCCTGGGGTCCCCGAAGAGAGGTCTTTGCTCCTTGGGCAGAGTTCGGGGGTGGTGAGCCGAAGAATCTGCGTTGTCTGTGACCCTCAGATCGGAGCTGCACATCGATCTGGGGCAGACTGATCAGACACAACCAACTTCCTACAGCCTCTTGATAAACGCCATTGCTTCCTTCAACTCAGGAAACTGCCGCTCGTCTGCCTTGAACGCCGCCGAGTGCACGCACCTTCTCAGCCCCCGCATCTTCACCGGGTGCTTCAAGTGCAGCATCTCGTGGTACAGCAGATACTCGATCGCATACCGTGGACTCGACGGGCGGTCAAACACTCGGCTCACCACAATGGTGTTGTGCGCCGCATCGTAGTGGCCCAGCGAACGTTTGGCCAGGGTCTCGCTCCACGTCAACTCCGGTCGTCCCAGCAAACCGCCAAAGAAGCGAAGATTGAGCGTGTCGAACACTTCTTCAAGGTTGTAGTAGCGTCCCTGTGGCCCCGTGTAGCGCTTGCGTCCACGCGCCATCCGAATCAGCTCGGTTTGTCGAACCACTGCGGCGCTGGAGGCAAACCGCTTGAAACGCATGTTGTGTACCGGATCGATGTGTTTTTTGCGATAGAGCTTGGCTAGTAGGATGTGCGCGATGGCGCGGATCACGCTCTCCGGCGCACCCTCTAACAGATCTGAGAGGCTTACCCCTATTCCACCCTCGCGCAAACGAATTGTGGTGTTCAGCGAAGTAAACCGGCGGAAGCGAACAGCAATGGGCGGCATCGGCGCCCGGGGGCGCAGGACCCGGTACTCTTGCTCAAAAATCGCAACGAAATCGGCGCTCACCAGAGTGGAGGTTAGCACAGCCCCACGGGCCTTCGCGCTCTCGCTCCCGGACCGAATCAGGCCGCCCTGCTAACTTCGCTGAACAAGAACTCAGCCTTGCTCTGGGCCGCACGAAGTTCTGTAACTCCTTTCTCCTTCAAAGCGTCTACAGGAAGGATGGCATTGGACAAGGGCGCTGCACCACCTGTTCGTCGTGCTCTCTGGGGATTCAAGCCAATATGGGGACCGATTTCAAACTGCGGAGACGATCCTTGCCCATGTGGATGCTCGTCGCCGCCCTCTGCTGGAGCTTCATCCGTCTCTCAATCAGTGGGGCCTTGAGGGCAAATGGGTGGACCACCTTCAGATAATGAGGAGGAATCATGGTTGAACAACCCGAGAACGATGCAAGCCGCATGACGCGTCGCGCTTTGCTGATTGTCGGAGGTGTCGCCGTCGCTGCGTTTGTACTTAAGCTTCGCAACCGGAGTGAGACAGTCGAGGCCAAAGGAAGCGTTCCCAAAGAAGTCAGGATCGTGCAGTTCTCTGACACCGGAAAGCGCGAAGACCTCGCCACTCTGCCGCCCCTGGTCAAAACCGAAGCGGAGTGGCAGCAGCTGCTATCCCCCGCCTCATTCGAAGTCACGCGTCATGCCGCCACCGAACGCCCCTTTTCCGGTGAGTATTGGAACAATCACGACAAAGGCCTCTACCGCTGCGTCTGCTGCGGCACGGCGCTCTTCAGCTCCGAGACCAAATTCGAGTCGGGCACAGGCTGGCCGAGCTTCTGGGAGCCGATTGCGAAGGAAAACGTGCACGAGACCAGCGATGATTCGCTCGGTATGACGCGCACTGCAGTGTCGTGCCGTCTGTGCGACGCCCATCTCGGCCATGTCTTCGATGACGGCCCGAGGCCAACCGGTCTTCGCTATTGCATGAACTCGCTGTCGCTCCGCTTCGTGAAATTTGCCTGACCTCGAACCGCGCGCGCCTTCTAAAGTGGACCCTCCGCTCCCGGATACAGAGGGGTAACTCTCTCTGTCTCCACCCTTCGATGGATGCCCCCCTTCCACTCCTTTCTTTAGAGTTCTCGGTACGTCTCGTGCTTCCCCACGGCCGCGGCGTTTGCCTTTTGCGTCCCGTCGTCGATCTCATCCGAACGAGTAGCTATGGCACAGCCGCTGCAGGGAAATCCTCATGTTCTCGAAGCCGATGCAGTGGTTATCGGTGCCGGTCTCTCTGGAATCGCGGCGGCCATCCACTTGGCGCGCAGCGGATTCCGCGTCATCTGTATTGAACAGCGCAGAGAGATTGCCAATACCGTGGGCGAGTCTCTGGATTGGTCGGCACCCGATCTCTTCGCTGGTCTGGGCTTACCAATGGACGAATTGATCTCGACCGGAGCCGCTACCTGGAAGAGGCACATCACGGTGGTTCGGACTGACTCCGGGAAAAAGGAATTTCTGCCTGGGCCGTGGCTCGCCGAATCCCCTTGGAACGTAGAAATCCGCACGTTGCACCTGGATCGGGGGCGGACCGACGCCCGTCTGCGTGACGTTGAACCCCGCACAGCCGTTGAATAATTGCGTCGCCATTTCAGATCAATACCTGGTTGAGGCCGGTCTCCTCTTTCCGGTTTTGCACGAGCACGGACTTGGAGCGACCTTCGGTCCACGCTGGGAAGGCGTGCCTGCGAAGAATCTTTTCCCAGTCAGCAACGATGGCTTTCGCCGGCCGGGTTTTTGCTGTGACCCTCGGCCCGGGAATCGAGTACACGCATGGCGCCAACTTGCTGGAAGCCGGTGTCTACAAGGCCGTGCATCGCGACCGCACGTCCAGCTATCCCGATTCGGTGTAGGGCGGGCACGGGGATGCCGCCTTTGCACAGTATGTCTGGCTCGCTAGCTGGACCCACCGGTTCTAATGCCCGGAACTTCGTCGAGCCAATTAGCTCGGTGCCCAGGTCTCGATTCCGAGACCTGGGTTTTATTTGGTGACTTTGAAACAGAAAACTGAGACCAAATGAAGCGCTTCCTTCTCATCCTCACGGCGTTCGCTCTTTTCTGCGTCCCGCACGCACATGCCAAGCACGCGCCCAATCTTGAGCTGACCGATCAGCGGGGAAGACCCAGAAGATCTCCGACCTGCGCGGATCGATAGCAGTCGTGAATTTTTGGGCCACCTGGTGCGGGCCTTGTCAGGAAGAACTTCCTATGCTGGCGCGCCTCAGCAAGGAATACGGCGAAAGAAAAGTTCGCTTTGTAGCTGTCTCGGCAGATGAGTGGAAAAACCGAGCTGCAGTCGGGATGTTTGTTGCGGCCCACCAGCTTGGGATGGAGATTTGGCTGGGCCCCGATCTCGATATGCTCGAGCGCGCCGATCTCGGCAATGTGCTGCCGGCGACCTTCGTCCTCGACGAACATGGCGAGGTAGAGACTGTTACGAAACTCCTCGGTTGGTCCGATGCTCGAATTGCTGGCGACTTCCGAGTAGCCGCAACCTCGGGAATGTGGCCGGTGGCTGCAAGAGTCACGCTGCCAGAATCCCGTCTAGCTATCCACACCGTTTGCAGATGAACGGGTAGATTGAGGCCAGCAGATGACCACGGCTTGCAGGTTGCCAAGCGAGTGAATCACGGCTGGAAGTATTAGGCTGCCGGTCACTACGTAAAGCGTCGTCAATAGCAAGCCAGAGACCGCCGTGGATGTGACACCACGCCATCCTTGATACATGTGCATTAGGCCAAATACAGTCGACACGAACAACACCAGGGCGACTTTGTTGAAGTGTGGCAGGAAAGAGCTGATGTAGAAAACCAGGAATCCGCGATAGAGCAATTCCTCGGCAATTCCCGATCCGGCGCAGAGAGTTGCGAACCAGCGCAGCTCGCTATTCGTATCCGGCGAAAGCAGTAGGCCGGCACGTCCGCGCATCTGCTCGCGGAATTTTTCCGCTTTGGGTCGTAGCCGAATTGCTGTGTAAGCAAAGTAGCTGATGATGACTCCACCCAAGACGAGGCTAAGCGGCCATGAGCGAGGGAAGCATAGGCCCAAATTTGCCATGGGAATCGCACCGAACATGCACAGCGCGAGAACTGCAGCAACCGTCAAAAACTGCATGAAAATTGCACGGCGATACAGGTGAATCTTGCTACCAGCGGTGCCGTCCGCGCGAACCTGGCGCATCTTCCGCACCGCTAACCAAGGAGCGACCACAACCGCATAGATCGCGATTAGGTGCTCGAATATCGTTGTCGCCGTCATAGCAGTAGACCCTCTCCTGTGCGCAAGGACGCTTACGACGAAGAGCAGAAACAACGCCCCCATCAGTCGTCCTCGCGAAACTCAATTCACTTCGAGTCAGCCTTGTGCACCGGCTTTCGAGCGGAACCGCACCCTTATTTTTCCGGGCTCCCTCTCCAACTCGCCGTCTTTGACCAAACGGGCCAAAATCGTAAAGATGGAAGCTTTTGGATTTTTCCCAGAGAATTTCACTCCCATTGAGTATGCGGACTTCAATACATCACCAGCGCCTATGTAGCCATTTGCAGCTTTGACGATAATGCGAATTGCGTCCGTCAATGTGCGTTCCCCTTCCTCTGAGACATTCGTCAATGTCTTGAGCGTGGAGATCGTCTGCTGAAGCTGCGCGCGACGTTGTGCAATCACATCGGCTTCTGCATTCAGTTTTAAAAGTTCCTTCTCCGCCACGGAGAGGGCTTTCCTATAATCACCGGTTCCCATCAGATCTAATCCTCACCAAAGAACGATAGCTCTGTCTGGGCAGAATGTCAACAGTTTTTAACAACAATATTGTTATGTTATACTGTTATATATGATCATCGAAAATATCCGGCAGTCGTGCTCGATGACCACTGTCAGACGGGTGTCGAGCACCGCCACCGTCCAGCTTTTTAGCGAGAACCGCAATATTGACTGTTGCTTGGCGCAACGGCTACCCCGACTAATGAAGGAAGAATGTCGTGGTTTTTGGAGCCAATGGGTTTTCAAACAGCTATAGATGAGAAGATTGCCGTGGCAAGTGGAGGTATTTCCTGTTATGGGCTACATCCAGGGCGAGGGACGAAATCAGGGAACACTGTTTCCCGTGGTGTTGGACGACCTTGTGCCAGCCGAGCATATATCCCGTGTGATTGATGCGTTCGTCGAGAGACTTGTGATGTCGGACCTCGGCTTCGAGCGTGCTCAGGCCGCTGATACGGGAAGACCAGGTTACGATCCGCGCGATATGTTGAAGCTGTATCTGTACGGTTACTTGAATCAGATCCGCTCTTCGCGGCGATTGGAAGCGGAGTGCCGCCGGAATGTCGAGCTGATGTGGCTTATCGGACGCTTGTACCCGGACCACAAGAGCATCGCCGAGTTTCGTCGGATGCACCGCGATGCAGTTACCGCAGCGGGCGTCGAACTTGTTCGCTTTGCACGCGACTGCGGACTGATCCGAGGTGAATGGATCGCCATCGATGGCTCAAAGTTTCGCGCTGTGGCGAGCATCGATTCCACTCGCGACCGACTCGCTCTGCAGCGCTATCTTGACAGCATCGAGAAAGCTGACGAAGAACACCAGGTGAGCATCGATCCCTATGCTGTGCAGGCTGCGCTCGCGAAGCTGAAGCAGCATCCCGAACCAGAGGCCGGTTTCATGTTGATGCGCCAGACCTCTCTACCGGCATACAACGTCCAGACTGCCGTCGACGCGGAACATGCATTGATTGTGGCGCACGCTGTGGTAACCGATGCATCTGATATCCGTTGCTTGAAACCGATGGCTGAGGCGGCGAAGAGAGCACTTCAAATAGAAAGTTTTCACATAGTTGCCGACGCCGGTTACTCCAACGGAGAGCAAGTTGCTTACTGCGAAGCGGCGGGCATGACGCCATACGTTCCCGTCATGCGCACAGTGAACAACCAGGGCGATGGCACTCTTTTCGGCCGTTTAGACTTCCGTTATGAGCCGGATAGCGATAGTTATATCTGCCCTGGCAATAAGAGATTAATGCGCAAGCACACGAATCATAAAGACCGCTACACCATGTATAAGGCTTCAACCGGCGATTGTGGAGCCTGCTCAGTGAAGTCACGTTGCACGCAGGCTCCAAGACGTGGCTTGGCCCGCCATCTATACGAAGATGCGCTAAATCGGATGGAGGAGCGTCTGACGCCAGAGACGATGAGACTGCGCCGATGCACGGTCGAGCATCCCTACGCGACGATCAAGTACCGCATCTTCGGACATCCACGTCTGCTGATGCGTGGGCTGTCCGGTGCACGGGCCGAAATCGGACTCGCGACGATGGCATATAACCTGAAGCGCATCACGAATGTACTCGGCACGGTCAAACTGACGGAAGCGTTTCGTCGCGGGTGATCGAACGCAACCTCGAAACATGCAACCTGGAATCCTGAGTGCGTCAACGAAACCAATCGCGTGCCTGCTTTACGATCTCCTGATCCGAGTTTCGTAACGACCTCGGTAGTGGCGCGCGTGCTTGGAGAAGCGCACCGAGAAGACATCCGCAAGTCTCTGGACTGGCTCCTCGGCGGAATGAGTGGCGCAGCGCCCGCAGCGGTCGTGAAGCATTACTGAGCTCAAAATGCCCACGGAGGGATTGTTCACTTGTCCTCAGAGCTTGGCGCCAGGCCACGCCCTGCATAAAACTCCCCAAAATAAGGTGAACCTAAAGGTACACGGTTTTCACCGCGACCGCCCCTCGGTCCCTAGTCCCTCAGTCCCAGTCTCACTGCGGCTTCGGCTCCGCCCGGTCCTGGCCCCGCTCGTCCTTGTGCAGGTCGAAATACTCCGTCTGCTCCTTCAACATCTGCGCCGCCTGATCGGCGAGATCCTTCTCGCTCTCGATCGCCTCTTTGCGCGACAGATCGAACCCTGGCTCCGTCGGGAGAGCGTTCAACACATCGAGCCACTGCTTGGTCGCGTCGGTCAGCTCTTTCAGCGACTTGCGCATGTCGGCCTTGCGTTCGCCATACTGGTCCAGGTTCGCCCCCAACTCATCCATCAGGGCGGTCAGGTCCTGCAGCTCATCGTCTATCCGCTTGGACCGAGCGCCTGAATGAATGCGCGGCGTCAGACCCTTGATCGTCTCAACATGTGCGCCGACAAATTGTGCGTAGAGCTTGATGCGTGCATCCGGATCGATCCCCGCTTCGCGAATCTTGTCGACTTGCGCCTCGGTCAGCGGCTGGCGATGCTCCTTTTGCGCAATCGCCGGCGCGGCCAGCGCCAGCAACACGCATCCCTCAAGCAACAGGCTTTGTTTACCCATGGCTTCTCCCTGAAGCACATCTTACGCGTGCAGAAACCGCCTGTTTTGAAAGGGAAGGGGGTTCGGACGATGCGATGGGGTTACTTCTTGAAGACCTGCAACATCGCCTCGTTCTCGGCCTGATTAACCTGTGCGAGGGTCTGTTCCACCAGGGGCCGGTCTTCATAGCTGCTCGAATGCAGCATCTCGGTCAGACGAAACGCCGTGTGCCGCAGCAGGATCTCAGCGTTCTTCAAACGCTTGTTGTCATCGGATACGGATAGATGCACGTGGTGCGCCAGCTGTTGAACCCGCTTGAGGAGATCGCTTGCCTTGTCGACGTTCCCGGCAGCGTATTGACGCAAGCTGAACTCCGTCATCTGGTGAATCAGCTCGGCATAGAGGAAGCACTGATCTCTGGGCTGTGCGTCGGGAATCCTGGCTTCAAGCGCAGCAATGCTGTCCTGATCGGCCACTTTGTCGTCAGGAGTATAGGCGCGTGCCTGCAGTGTCAGTGCTGGTAGAAGTACGAGGACCGCTAACGAAACCCGGACGCGCATGAGGGAACCTCCATTGGTTCACAACCGGACGGCTTGGCCTCGGCCGCCCTTCCCCACGCCGTAACAATAGGAGCAATTCGGGAGGACTTGCAAGTGCAAATGTGCTCACATCCCGTTACTACCTGGTCGCCGCGACGTTCTATTTAAGAGAAACTTGTGGATATCCTTCCTGAATACTGGACCCAATCACTTCTTCTTTTCAAGCAAGAGCAATCGCTGTCTCGCTTGCCATTCCTGATCTGGGAACTTCCCCGCCGACGATTCCAGAAAGTGGTGATAGTACTCAGCGGCTCGTTCTTTGTCGTGAATCGTATCGTACGATGTCGCCCAAAGGAAGTAAGTCGATGGCACTTCGGGAAGAAACTTTGACCGCATCGTAAGCGCGTGCAGCGCGACAGCGGGTTGTCCGGTCTTTGAGGCCGCAAACGCCAGGCCGCTCCACCCATCGCCCCCCGCGGGATCGAGCCGGGTGGCCTTGTCGAAGACCGCAAAGGCTCCAGGATACTTGAGTTGCCGGATCAGGTTTTGGCCATGCGCGATGAGCAACTCGGGATCTTCCGGATTTTTGCTGAGAAGGCTCACGTACAGCTTGTCCGAGCTCGCCGGATCGCCGGCATCTGCGTCCACCTCGGCAAGCATCCTCGTGATCGTCGCATCCTCGGGGTGCGCGCTGTGCAGGTTTTCGAGCAGCGGCAGCGCTTCGGCCTTGTCCTGCGCGGCCAACACCATGGCCAACTGGGCGCTCAGCACCGGATCGTTGGGCGACTTCAACAGCGCGGCACGAAGGAATGTCTCCGCTTCTGCATACTGCTTGTCTGCGATCAGCAGGTGAGCCAGGCCGGCGTTGGCCTCTGCGGATGTCGGGTCCTTCGCCAGCACCCGCCGGTACGCCGCCTCCGCGGCATCGTTCTGACCTGAGACTTCGGCAAGCTGAGCCGCAAGCAATGTGTCGGCCGGCGTTTCAGGGCTCAGCTTGAGCGCCTCCAACAATTCCTCGGAACTCCGAAGTGCATCTCCCGCCTGTCCCGGCCCTGGCTTGTCGATTCTCGCGAGTGCCCGCCAGGCGCGCGCCTTCAGTGCGGGCCCGGCTGCGCCAGGGTCGAGTTTTGTCGCCGTCTCCAGCTCGGGCCGGGCTTGCTCCAACTTGTCTTGTCGAGCGAGTAACAGTCCCAGCGATAGGTGCGCCTCACAGGATTGTGGATTCGCCTCTGTGGCCCGCCGATAAAGTCCGACCGCATCGTCCAGGCGGTTCTGTGCGTCCGCCACGTAACCCGCATCGAATAGCGCGCGTGCATCCCCCGGATGCGTCGCCAGCCATGTGTCCAGTTTGGTCTCTGCTGTCTTCCATTCCGCTTTCACGATGGCTGACTCGGCGTCGGCAACCTGCGTTGACGGCCCTTGGCCGGCTGCATCTCCCACCGGTGCGTGCGCCGACGGGACAGTCTCTCCAGCCGACGAGCTCGTGCTCTGCGCGAAACAGCTCAGACCCACAGCGAAGGCAAATCCAAACACAAGCGAAACAGCAGATCGAACCACAAACAACCTCATCTCCATTCTATTCTTTGACGTATCTGCTCGGTACTGCGTTCGTGGGTTCGCGAAACCTGGCGCAATGCGTGCTCATCTAACGAATGGGGCCGGTGTGGCTGAGTCAATTTCAAATCGCTCCGGCGAATCAGCTCAGAACCTGTGGGGTCGCGAACCAGCGAGCACGCAAGAGAGCGGAGTATTGGGTCTCCCTGAAAGCCGATGATTTCAGAGATGTTTTGGGACCTCGACCGAACAGTAACGAATTTAATGGTGACTAAACGGGCAGAGACTTTGGCGCAAAGTAACTTCTTTTTTTAACGAATTGGGGAATGGAAATGCACATCGCTTTTCGTTAACCTAATTGTCAGATAAGGGGCGAGCGGCGTGAGTGCTTCTGCCCGAAGAGAGAACTCAGAACTGCGGCTCGCTCGTCAAACATCCGTGCAGCGCCGCACACAACTCTTTCCCTTCTGGGCCCATCAACCATGAGAGGGACTTTTATCGAGCGCGGCATCGTCCCGCTCTTTGGTTGCCAATCCAGTTTTGATGAGACAGGTGAAACCATGAACTCCCCAATGCTGCAGCATATTCCCCTCAAATCGGCTTTCCTTTGCCAGGATTGTGATTGCGTTGGAAATTCGGCGACACGCTGCCCGGCCTGCGCATCGAATGCATTGATGAATCTGGCTGCGGTACTGAACCGTAACGAAGTCGAAGCGGAAGTCGCGATGAACAGCTTCGCGTTTGCGGTTCCTCGAACGACAGCGGCACTCGCAGCTTAGAGCGGTCAAGAACTCAACTCATAGGTTCCGGCACGCGGGCTTTGCGCGTCCGCGAGGACGTGTGCGTCCTCCGCCAGCGTCCGAGGTCGGATCCCTGACCTCGCGGAATCCGAGTGCCCGACCCGCTGGCTTGCCTGTAATGTCTCCCGCCTATAATGAACAGTGGAGGACTGTGCTCTGTGTCTCCCTGAGACACCAGTAGCACGGCGGTCCTACTTTCTTTCGGTGTTTTCCCGTTGACTTTGAACGATGCGATCGTCATCCGCGGTGCGCGGACCCACAATCTGAAGAACATCTCCTGCGAAATCCCCCATGGCAAGTTGACCGTTGTCAGCGGCGTGTCGGGATCGGGCAAGTCCTCGCTCGCCTTCGACACGATCTACGCCGAGGGGCAACGGCGCTACGTCGAGTCCCTCTCGGCCTACGCTCGCCAATTCCTGGAACGCATTGAGAAGCCGGATGTCGATGAGATTGAGGGTCTCGCCCCTGCTATTGCCATCAAACAGAAGAACACAACGCGCAATCCTCGTTCCACCGTCGCCACAGCAACAGAGATCTACGATTACCTCCGCCTGCTCTACGCGCGCTGCGGCGAAGTCCACTGCGTCCACTGCGACGGCGTCGTGAAGCGCGATTCCATGGACGAGGTCGCTGCCGCAATCCTCGCGTTGGGCGAAGGCACGCGCCTCAACGCGCTGTTCCCGGTCCGGCATGAAGAGCCTTCCGCCGAACCCAGAAAACCGGGGAAGCGGACCGCGAAGTCCACATCGAAGTCGAGCGGAAAGGCGGCGGCGAAGACCCCCGTCGAGCAGATCGGCGAAGCCATGAAAGCCCGCCTTACCCAGCTGCGCAGTGCCGGGTTCAATCGTCTCTACCAGAACGGTCAGATCTTCGAGTTTTCTACTCCGGAGTCGCTGCTCGACATCGACTTCGATGAGCCCGTCTTCGTACTCGTCGATCGTATCGTAGTCAGTAGTGAGAATCGCTCCCGCATCGTCGACGCCGCCGAGACCGCGTATCGCGAATCGGGCGAAGTCTTCTTCGAAGAGGTTCCCCGCGACGACTCCGCACGCAAGCAGCATCGTTTCTCAGGCGAGTATCGTTGTACCAGCTGCCATCGCCCCGGCCGTGAGCCCGAACCACGCCTCTTTAGTTTCAACAACCCCTTTGGCGCATGCCCGCGCTGCCAGGGCTTCGGCAACACCGTCGACTACGACTTGAACCTTGTCATTCCGGACAAGAGCCTGAGCTTGAATGACGGCGCAATCGATCCCTGGAACCGCCCAAAGTATCGCTCCTGGTTTACGGATCTGAAGAAGCAGGCTGCCGAGCTGCGTATTCCCCTCGACAAGCCCTGGCGCGAGCTTTCCAACGAAGCCCGCGAAATCGTGCTGCGCGGAAAGGGAAGCTTCGTCGGAGTGCACGGCTTCTTCGCGCAGATGGAACGCAAGAAGTACAAGCTTCACGTGCGCGTGATGCTCAGCAAATACCGTGGCTATGCCGAGTGTCCCGATTGCCGTGGACAGCGTCTCCGCGCCGAAGCCCGTGCTGTCCGTATCGACAGCCTCAACATCTGCCAGGCCTCTGCGCTCACAATCGCCAAAGCGAAAGACTTCTTCGCGGGACTCAAGCTCTCGCCGATGCAGGAGGAGATTGCCGGTTCGATCCTCGAGGAGGTCCGCCAACGTCTTACGTTTCTTGACGCCGTGGGCCTCGAATACCTGACCCTCGATCGGCTTGCCTCTACACTCTCCGGCGGCGAAGCACAGCGGATCCAACTCGCGACTTCGCTCGGGTCGCGGCTGGTCGGCGCGCTCTACGTCCTCGACGAACCCTCGATCGGCCTGCACACGCGCGATACCGATCGCCTGATCCACATCCTCAAAGACCTGCGCGATCTCGGCAACACCATCGTTGTCGTCGAGCACGATCCAGACGTGCTCCGTGCTGCAGATCATCTTCTCGATTTGGGACCAGGGGCTGGCGAGCTCGGCGGTAAGGTCCTTGCCGAGGGCGTGCTTGCCGAGATCGAGGCCAACCCAAACTCGCTCACCGGCAAATATCTCTCTGGCAAGATCAACATTCCGGTGCCCACGCGCCGACGGTCCCCGGGCCGTGAACGTCTCGTGCTCAAGGGTGCCGAGGCCAACAATCTTCACGGACTCAACGTCGAGATTCCCCTGGGCATGTTGGTCGCTGTCACCGGGGTTTCCGGCTCCGGCAAGTCAACCCTCGTTCACCAGGTTCTCTTCCGCGCCGTTGCTCGAGCCTTGGGCCAAACCGACGGGAGCGACCCCTCCGGCGTGTTCAAGTCTCTTTCCGGCGTGGAGCGTCTCAACGACGTTGTTCTCGTCGATCAGACGCCCATCGGCCGTACTCCGCGCTCGAATCCCATTACTTATATCAAGGGCTTCGATCTCATCCGCGAGCTCTTCGCAGCGCAGCCCGATGCGAAACGTCTTTCCCTCACGCCTGGCCACTTCTCATTCAACGTGCCTGGCGGTCGCTGTAATACCTGCGAAGGAGACGGCACAGTCACTGTCGAGATGCAGTTTCTGGCCGATGTTGAGTTGCTTTGCGAAGACTGCAATGGCACCCGCTACCAGACCAAGATCCTTGAGGTGCACTACAAGGGCAAGAACATCCACGAAGTGCTGCAAATGACCGTGAAGGAGGCGTTGCGTTTCTTTGCCGGGCAGATGCGCCTGCTCGAGAAACTAGCCGTCCTCGACGAGGTGGGTCTTGGCTATTTGCGCCTCGGCCAGTCGGCGACGACCCTCTCCGGGGGCGAAGCGCAACGCGTCAAACTCGCGGCGCATCTGGCACAGGTGCGCACGGCCAATGCAAGCGCCAAGCCTTCGCAGGCCAGCCGCGTGCTCTACATCCTGGATGAGCCAACAACCGGTCTCCACTTTGACGATGTTTCGAAGCTCCTCACGGCATTTCGGAAGCTGATCGATGGGGGCGGGTCGCTCGTCGTCATCGAACACAACCTCGACGTGATCAAGAGCGCCGATTGGGTTATCGATCTTGGGCCCGAGGGCGGCGAGGGTGGCGGCAAAATCGTTGCTGAAGGAACACCTGAAGAAATTGCCGGCAACCTGCACTCGCACACCGGCCATTGGCTGGCCAGGGTCCTATAGCGTCTCCGGCTTCCCGTCCACCAGGCGTCGGATCCCTAGCGGATTGCCATCCTGCAGCTCTGCTGGCAACAGCGCCTGCGGGAATCCCTGAAAGCACACTGGCCGGGCAAATCTGTAAATTGCCAGGCTTCCCACAGACGTGAATCGAGAATCCGAAGACGAAGGGTATGGTCCGCCGTGCACCATCGCGTGGCACACTTCGACGCCGGTAGGGAAGCCGTTGAAGATCAGCCGCCCGGCCTTCTGCTCGAGGATTTGAACCAGCTCGCGGTTGGTCGCAAGGTCGTCCTCATCGCCGAAGATGGTGGCCGTCAGATGCCCATCAAGCGCCCGTGCGGCTTTGAGGTAGTCCTGTGTTCCGTCGCAGCGCACCAGCAGGGTATCCGGTCCAAAGATCTCGTCTGCTAGCTCAGGCTCGGCCACGAACTCATCGAGCTTCGCGGTAAACAACTGCGCATTAACGCGGCAACAATGCTCGGGATTCGATCGAGCCGCTGTCGCCTCGACCTCCACCTTGGTCGCTCGCTCCTGCGTCGCCCGACCGTACTCGCGTGCGATTCCCGGAGTCAGCATTGTGTAGGGCTGGGCTTCATCGACCAGTTTGCCGAGCTCCTCCACAAAAGCTGTTGCCTCCGCGGACTTCGGATACAGAACTACACCCGGCTTGGTGCAGAATTGCCCGGCGCCCAGGGTGAACGAACCAAACAGTCCAGCCGCCAACGCTCCGGGCCCCTTGCGCAGGGCGCCCGGCAGCACGAATACCGGGTTGCCGCTGGACATCTCGGTGAAGCAGGGGATGGGATCGGGCCGTGTCGCGGCCAGATCCATCAGCGCACGCCCGGCGCGCAACGAGCCCGTAAACGCAACCGCCTTTACAAGCGGATTCTTCACCAATGCCGTCCCAGCCTCAATTCCAGCGTCGAAGACCAGCGAGAAGACACCCGGGCTCAGTCCCTCAGCCGCGATCGCGTCAGCGATGATCGTGCCCACGATTTCGCTCGTCCCGGGATGTGCTGGATGTGCTTTCACGATGACCGGACATCCCGCGGCCAGCGCCGATGCCGAATCGCCGCCGGCCACTGAGAACGCCAGAGGGAAATTACTTGCCCCGAAAACGACTACGGGGCCCAGCGGCCGCAACATGGAACGCAGATCGGGTCTCGCCAGCGGCTGTCGATCCGGTAATGGCTTGTCGATCCGTGCATTCACCCACGAACCCTCTTCCACTACTCCTGCAAACAACCGCAGCTGGCCTGATGTCCGTCCCACCTCACCTGCCAGTCGAGGAATAGGCAGTGCCGTTTCCAGATGAGCTCGCTCCGCCAGCTCGTCTTTGGCCGCATCAAGCCCATCGGCGATCCTGCGCAGGAATGCCGCCTTGGCTTTCCCGCTGGCTTGCGCGTAACTCGCAAACGCTTCGGACGCAAGTTCGAGGGCCGTCTCGACTTCAGAAGGCGTGGCCGAGCAGAAGATCGGGGCCAGTTTCGAGCTGTCCGAAGGGTCGATTGCCTGGAAGCACCCGCCGTCTCCTGTGCTTCGCTTGTCACCCAGAAGTGATTTGCCTAAAAGTTCCATAGTCAATCTGAATTATGCCGCACCCCGTTGCGCCCGATGTTTCGCGTCGATTCGGCCAATTGTCGTTCACAGCCGTGTCGAACTACTCGGCGACAACTGGATTTGTCAGTGATCCGATCCCCTCCACAGTCACCGTCACCGCTTCGCCCGGCTTGAGCCAGCGCTTTGGCGTCCGGCCAAGGCCTACTCCCGGCGGGGTTCCGGTCGAGATCACATCGCCCGGCAGCAACGGGGTGATCGAGGACAGATGTTCGATCAGCTCCGGAATCCCAAAGACCAGTTCGCGCGTGTTCGAATTCTGCAAAACCTCACCATCAATCGAAAGACCGATCGCCAGCTGATGCGGATCGTCGATCGCATCCGCGGTCACGATGGCCGGTCCCATCGGGCAGAATGTGGGAAAGCTCTTGCTCATCGACCACTGCGATGTCGCGAACTGCACATCGCGCGCGCTCACATCGTTCACGATCGTGTAGCCGTAGACGTGGTCCTGCCACGCCGCCGCCGGAATTCTGTAGCCGCCCTTGCCGATGACGAACGCGAACTCGGCCTCGTAGTCGGGCTGCGTTGAGTTCTTCGGCAACACGATGTGCTCGCCCGGTCCGACGATCGAACTCGTCAGCTTGAAGAAGACCACAGGAACCTTGGGAACTTCCATCCCCGACTCCTTTGCATGATCGCGATAGTTCAGGCCAATGGCAAAGACCCGTGGAGGATTCGAGATCGGCGCATGCATGCGCACGTCGTTGAGCCGGTATGTGGGGTAAGCGCCTGGCCGATCCACCGAACGAACGCCGGTTGCGATTACAGCGAGCGTATCGGCATATCCCGCGGCGCTCAGATCGGCGATCAGGTTGCCCTCCTCCAGCAAGGCGCCGGGACGAACCTTGCGATCCGCGGCAGAAAACGACACAAGCTTCATGTGGCCCTCCAGGGCAACTTGGAAAAGAGACAGATTACGCCGCCGTCCACCCGCCATCGATGGTGAACACAGACCCCGAGATAAACGCAGCCTCGTCCGAAGCGAGATACCGTGCCATCGACGCAATCTCCTCCGGCTGACCAAGGCGGCCCACCGGCTGGCGCGCCCGCAACTGCGCACGCGTCTCCTCTTTGTTGTCCTTGTGGAATTTCTCGAGATAGCCCTCTACAAACGGCGTCTCCACTGTCCCTGGGCAAATCACGTTCGCCCGCAGCGCCTTGGGATACTCGACTGCCAGTTGGCGTGTCATCGCGATCACCGCGCCCTTCGTCGTGCAGTAGGCGAAGCGTTGCTTGATGCCGACCATGCCCGCGACCGAGCCAATGTTGACGATTGCACCCACATGGGTTGTCCGCGCCTCGGCTGCCAGCAGCAGCGGCAAAAAAGCCCGCGTTACCAGATAGACGGACCGCACATTGACGTTGAGCAGACGATCGAAATCTGCAGTCTCGGTCGTCTCAATCGATCCCACATGGCCGATCCCCGCGTTGTTGACCAGAAGGTCGAGCCGCTTCACGCGCTCCACTGCCGCCACGATCGAACCGGGGTCAGTCACATCGAGGTGAATCGCTGACGCCGACCCGACAGATGCCGCCAAGGCCTCTGCGGCGGGCAGGTTGATGTCCGCGATCCAGACAAACGCTCCAGCGCGAACAAACTCCTTGACCGTCGCCTCACCGATTCCGCTCGCCCCACCCGTCACCAGAGCGAATCGGCCATCCAGACGAAACGGGGACTGTGCGTCCAACGAACTCTTCTCACCACTCATGCAAACTGTATTCCTCTGCGATCGATCTCACGCTGCGCCTCTTCCAGAATAATCGCCGTCGGGTCCGTCGTGGCGAGGGCTCGCGTCACGACGCTATCGATGACACTGGCGAATGCGGCCATCTGCGGACCCACCGGCAACTGCCGCGCGCCGAGCGATATCTCTTCAATCTTCGTGTAGGCAGGAATCCGCGCCTGCAATCCTCGATCGCGCCACGTCGATAGTCGCACGCCGACCGTGCCGTCCTTCGTTCTGCCCAGATCGAGTTCCGGCGTTGCCAGAAACTGCAGAAACTCCCATGCAAGCTCTTTCTGCTTCGATCCAGAACCCATGGCCATCGCCCAGAACACCGAGAGGGAAACATGCCTGCTTCCCCCATCTGCGGGAATCGGCGCAATCGCTACTTTGCCCGCCAACGCGGAACCTGCTCGCTCCGAACGTGCCGCAAATCCGAACCAGTTCACCATCATTGCGACCTCACCCGCCAGAAAGACATCGCCGGATTGGGTCGAGTCCAGCTGCGGCGACTGCGGATGACAGATGGATGGATCGCGCACGACCCGCCGATAAAACTCCAGCCCTCGTGTTGCCTCGCTCGAATTCACATGGGCACTGCCCGCCCCATCCAAAAGCTCGCCACCACGGCTCCACACCTGCAGCGCGAAATCGTAGAGCGTATTGTGCCCGTCGGGAAACGCAGCGAAGACGGTTCCGAAGCGACCTTTCGCCGGATCGGTGAGAAAACGCGCCGTCTCTTCAAACTGCTCCCACGTTGTCGGGGGTGCCAGTTCGCGCCCGAGCCCTTCGCGATGCTCGGCCCCCAATCGAGAATCCTCAAACAGATCCTTGCGGTAGACAAGGCATTCCGGTCCGTCATGCCACGGCAACGACGACAGTTTCCCGTCGATCACCAGTGGCCGAACCAGCGAAGCAGCCCAGCCCACGGGCCAATCGAGAATCGGTGCGCGTTGCTGCCAAAGATGCAAATCCTCCAGTGAGCCGGTGGCCACACCTTCGGCCAGCCAGTCTGTCACCAGCAAGGCAAGATCGAAGCGTCCCTCGCGGAGGCCACCATCTCTGAGCGCCGACTCATACAACTCGTGAATGCCAACCGAGACCAGCTCGACGGCAACGCCCGGATGGTTTGCCTCGAAGAGTTGCGCTTCTTCTGCGAGGGCGCTCTCAAAGTCGCCGTAGCTGCGGTGTGCCATGCGAAGCGTTCTCATTCGTCCTGTCCAAGCTCTATGTGCGCGGCCGATTCTGGGAGGCGCGAAAATCGACGAAGATCTTCAAGTAAGCCTGAGCCGATTCGGAAATTGTCTCCGGATGCCCCGCATCCACTGCCGCCAGGTTCACCAGATCGCTCCCAATGCCCAAAGCGCGCGCCCCTGCGCTCAGAAAGCTCTCCGCCGTTTGCAGTGTCACACCGCCTGTGGGGATCAGCTTCAAATGCGGAAATGGCGCCAGCAGCGCCTTCAGATAGCTCGCACCGCCCACGGCCGAGCAGGGAAAGATCTTCACGTAGTCTGCACCCGCATCCCATGCAGTGATCGCTTCGGTCGGTGTCAGTGCTCCGGGGATGGAAACCTTGCCCAGCTTCTTTGTTGTCTCGATGACGGCAGGGTGCAGGCTGGGACTCACCACGAACTCCGCACCCGCCTCGATTGTTGCCGCGGCTTGGGCGGCAGTGGTCACCGTACCTGCGCCCAGCAGCAATTCCTCGCCATACTCCTTCCGAAGCTCCCTCAGCAGTTCGACTGCGCCAGGAACCGTCATCGTCACTTCGACCACGGTCACGCCTCCGGCCATCATGGCCTCAACGACGGCGCGTCCCTGTGCGGCGGATTTGGCCCGCAGCACGGGGATCAGGCCAACCCTCTCCAAAGTCTCCTGCGTCTGCTTCGACATAGGTTGCTTCATCGCGCAATACGCGCCGCGCCACCCTTCATCACATGTTCGACCTCTGCCAGGGTCACCATGCTGGTGTCTCCGGGTGTCGTCATCGCCAGGGCGCCGTGGGCAACTCCGCAACGGACCGCCCAATCGATTGGCTTGCCTGCCAGGAGTCCGTAAATCAGCCCTGACGCAAAACTGTCGCCGCCCCCAACTCGATCCAGGATGTCAATGTCGGTTTGCGGCACATGCACGATCTTGTCCTCATAGAGCGCAATCGCGCCCCAACCGTTGCGGCTTGCAGAGTGCGCCGTCCGCAGGGTGCTCGCGATCAGCTTCAGATTCGGATACGCTGCCGCCACCTCCCGCAACATCTCCTCGTAGCCGGCAATCGGGAGTTCAGCAAAGTCTTCACTCACGCCTTTGATCTTCACACCGAGCATCGCCGTGAAGTCCTCTTCGTTGCCCAGCAGCAAGTCCACCTTGCGCACGAGCTCGCGATTCACTTCCTGTGCTTCGGCTTTGCCTCCGATTGATCGCCAAAGGGAGTCGCGATAGTTCAGATCGTAGGAAACCGGCGTTCCGTACTTCCTCGCGACATCCATCGCCTCCGCCGCAACCAGAGCGGTCGACTCTGACAGCGCCGCGAATATGCCTCCGGTGTGGAACCACCGCGAGCCGCGTTGCGCGCCAAAGATCGACCCCCAGTCAAAGTCGCCGGGTTTTACCTGGCTGATGGCCGTGTGCCCTCGATCGGAGCAGCCGGCAGCAGCGCGAACGCCGAATCCGCGCTCAGTAAAGTTCAGGCCATTGCGTACCGTCCGGCCGACACCGTCAAACGGAACCCACCGGAGCAAGGAGGTGTCCACGCCACCCTGCAAGATGCAATCTTCCACAAGGCGTCCCACCTGGTTATCGGCCAGAGCCGTGGCAATCACGCTTCGCAGACCGAAGCACCGCCTCAGCCCGCGTGCCACGTTATATTCGCCGCCGCCCTCCCACACCTGAAACTGGCGCGTGGTGTGGGTGCGTCCTTCGCCCGGATCAAGGCGAAGCATCACTTCGCCGAGGCTGATGCAGTCCCATTGCCGCGTGTCTTTGGGAGTCAGGATTGAGTCCATATATGCAGGTCGAATCGTCCAAAGACACTGTATCGCATCGACACCGGCCCCCAGCGCGGTCCGGAGGAACGGCTTGCCGCGCACCGAGACGAAAAGCGCGGCCCTGGTGGTAGAGTTTTGAAGCGGACCTGCAGGCAACGCAAATGCGCCTGTATCGGACGGCGACTATTGGACCCAATTTCACAGGGAAGAACGCATGACCCAGAATCTCTTCGATCTGACGGGAAGAGTTGCAGTCGTAACCGGAGGAACGACCGGGCTCGGATACGCCATCTCTCTCGGACTGGCCGGCGCCGGTGCCGACGTAATTCCGACTTCGCGGCGAACCGAGCAGGTTGCAAGAGTAGCCGCAGAGATCCAGGCGCTCGGACGCCGTTCCCTGCATGCGACGAGCGATGTGCAGAGCAGGGAGTCGGTGCAGGCACTCCACGACTTGGTTCTGAAGGCTTTCGGCAAGATCGATATTCTGGTCAATGCTGCCGGCGTCACGGCGAAGGCGGCAACGCTGGAAGAAGACGAAGCCGAGTGGACGCGCGTCATCGATACCAATCTGACGGGTACTTTGCGCACCTGCCAGATCTTCGGCTCCACCATGGTGCGCGCGGGCTACGGTCGCATCGTCAACATCGCCTCGCTCACCTCCTTTGTTGCGTTCTATCGAGTCGCAGCTTATGCGGCGAGCAAAGCCGCAGTCGCTTCGCTTACCAAGTCGCTCGCGGTTGAACTTGCCCGGTCCGGCGTGTGTGTCAATGCGATTGCTCCAGGAGTCTTCCCAACCCCTTTGAACGCCTCGCTCATCCAGGGCACGCCCCGAGGCGAAGAACTGCTGCTTCGTACGCCGATGCGGCGTTTCGGAGAGGCCCGGGAAGTTACGGGTGCAGCAATCTTCCTGGCATCGGAAGCGGCCTCGTTTATCACTGGAGAAATCCTCGCCGTCGACGGCGGATTTCTCGCCAGCGGAGTGAACCAGTAACCCGGACGCCATGAGAATTGACAAGGCCTACGTCAACATCACTTCGCCGGGACGAAACTTCGTTACGCTGAAAGTCGAGACCGACGAGGGCATCTACGGTCTAGGCGATGCCACCCTCAACGGCCGCGAACTCGCCGTCGCCAGTTATCTCACAGATCACATCATCCCCTGCCTGATCGGCCGCGATCCTTTCCAGACCGAGGACATCTGGCAATACCTCTATCGCGGCCCGTACTGGCGTCGCGGTCCTGTCACCATGGCCGCCATCGGCGCCATCGACGTTGCACTCTGGGACATCAAAGGCAAAGCTCTCAACACCCCGGTCTATAACCTGCTCGGCGGCAAGAGCCGCGAGGGCCTTCTGGTCTACGCACACGCTAACGGCAAAGACATCGAGCACGCTCTGGAAGATGTAGCCCTCCACAAGCAGATGGGCTACAGAGCCATTCGCGTGCAAAGCGGCATTCCCGGCCTCTCCAGCACCTACGGCGTGACTAAAACTCCAGGCCGTTACGAGCCGGCTGAGCGCGGTTTACCCCAGGAATACGAGTGGGCCAGCGAACCCTACCTACGCCATGTGCCGAAGCTCTTTGCCAAGGTCCGCGAGACCTTCGGCGAGGAGCTTCATCTTCTCCACGACTGCCATCATCGCCTCACTCCCATTGAAGCTGGGCGTCTGGGGAAAGAGCTCGAACCCTTCCATCTGTTCTGGATCGAAGATCCCACGCCTGCCGAATTGCAGGAAGGGTTCAAGGTCATTCGTGAACACACCAGGACGCCGCTCGCCGTCGGTGAGGTCTTCAATTCCATCTGGGATGCGCACGATCTGATTCGGAATCAGTGGGTCGACTACATTCGGATGACGATCGTCCACGCCGGCGGCATCACTCATCTGAAGAAGGTCGCCGACTTCGCCTCTCTCTACCATGTGCGCACAGGCTGCCACGGAGCGACCGACCTTTCCCCGGTCTGCATGGCCGCAGCCCTCCACTTCGGCACGGCTATCCACAACTTCGGCATCCAGGAACACATGCCGCATACCGATGAGACCGACGCGGTCTTTCCCCACCACTACTTCTTCAAAAACGGATTCATGTATCCAGGCGATGGCCCCGGGCTGGGCGTTGATCTCGACGAGAAGCGAGCCGCGCAATACCCCTATCAGCGCGCCTACCTGCCCGTGAATCGCAAACTCGATGGTACGTTGACAGATTGGTAGACGATGCCCAGCCCCACCGTGGAACCCGCACATCAGCATGAGCCCGCGCTTCCGGGGCGCTGGACGATCTGCTCCATGCTCTTTGTGGCAACCACGATCAACTACATGGATCGTCAGGTCCTCTCGATTCTGAAGCCTGCACTGGCTGGCAGCGTCATCCACTTGCAGCCGCTTTTGCCAGGCTGGCCCACTGTCGAGTCGTCGATCCGCCTCACCGACATTCAGTACGGCAACATCCTCGCCGCATTTCAGATCGCCTATGCACTGGGCGTTATCTTCGCCGGCCGCCTTGTCGACAGGATGGGATGCCGGGCCGGCTATCCCATCGTTACCGGCCTGTGGAGTCTCGCAGCCATGGGCCACGCATTGGTGAATTCGGTTCTCGGTTTCTCGATTGCCCGCTTCCTGCTCGGCCTGGGAGAGAGCGGCAACTTCCCGGCCGCCATCAAAGCAACCGCTGAGTGGTTTCCCCCACGCGAGCGAGCCCTGGCTACCGGTATCTTCAACTCGGGCGCGGGCGTGGGCGCCATTCTTGCTCCCTTGGCGGTGCCCTGGGTGGCGCTGCACTTCGGCTGGCGTGCCTCCTTCTTGATTACCGGCCTCTTCAGCGCGATTTGGATCGTCTGGTGGTCCATTCGTTATCGCACCCCGCAACAGGCTCACCCGGCCTCTGCAAAACCTGAATCGCCAAGCGAATCCCCGCAAACAGTGGCCTGGTGGCACCTTCTTCGCTACCGGCAAACCTGGGGATTCATGATCGGCAAGTTCCTCACGGATCCCGTCTGGTGGTTCTTCCTCTTCTGGCTGCCCCAATACTTCAATTCGCGCTTCAAGCTCGACCTGTCCCACATCGGTCTGCCGCTGGTCATCGTGTATGTCATTTCCATGTTCGGCAGCGTCTTCGGCGGATGGTTGCCGCGCGGTTACTCGAATCTTGGAATGGCGCTGCGGCCTGCGCGCCTGGCCGCCATGCTTACCTGTGCCTGCCTGGTGGTGCCGATCGTGGTGGCCGGCAGCATTCAATCCATCTGGCTGGCGATCGGCCTGCTGAGTGTTGCCGCCGCTGCTCACCAGGGCTGGTCCGCCAATATCTTCACCACTTCCTCCGACATGTTTCCATCGCGCCATGTCGGTACCGTGGTCAGCTTCGGCCAGGTTGCCGGTGCCGTGGGCGGGGCGATCTTTCAGCCCGTTGCCGGCCACATTCTCGAACTGACACACAGCTTTGTGCCGCTCTTCCTCTATTCTGGATTCGCTTATCTTCTCGCCTTGCTGCTGCTGCGCATTCTGGCTCGCGGACTGCAGCCAGCCGTCGCCGCCGATTGAAAAAATAGAATGGATGCCGGAGCAAAGCAGGGCTGAACACAGGGAACCTATGACACAGACACGCAAACTACGCATGGGAATGGTCGGCGGAGGCCCCGGAGCCTTCATCGGCCCGGTTCATCGCATCGCTGCCGAACTGGATGGCGACATCGAGCTCGTTGCCGGTGCATTTTCACAGTCGCCTGAGAAGTCCCGGGCGGCTGGGGAGTCCTACAAGCTTGATCCCAGCCGGGCCTACGCAACCTGGCAGGACATGATCGAGTCCGAACGTCGCCGGCCCGATCCGATCGACTTTTTGGCGATCGTGACCCCCAACCATCTCCATTTGCCTGTGGCGGAAGCTGCTCTCAAGGCTGGCATCCCTGTGATGAGCGATAAGCCTGCTACCGCGACCTATGCCGAAGCGCTTTCTCTGGAGAAAACTGTCGCTGACACGAAGATCCCCTATGGCCTCACGCACACCTACGCCGGATACTCCCTTGTGCGCGAGGCGCGAGAGATCTGTGAAAGCGGGGAACTGGGCGCCATCCGCAAAATCGTGGCCGAATATCTGCAGGGCTGGCTCAGCCGTTCCATTGAGAGCACTGGCCAGAAGCAAGCCGAGTGGCGTGCCGACCCGGCCAGGAGCGGCCCCGGCGGCTGCAGCGCCGACATAGGCGTGCATGCCTTCCATCTGCTCGAGTACATCTCAGGCCTTCAAGTCACCCAAATCAACGCGACGCTACTCTCAGTGGTCCCCGGCCGGCGTGTCGACGACGATTGCACCGCTCTTCTGCGTTTCAACAATGGCGCGACCGGATCGATCCTCGCGTCGCAGATTGCGGCAGGAGAGGGCAATGGCTTTCGGCTGCGTATCTACGGCGAGGCAGGCTCGCTCGATTGGAAGCAGGAAGACCCGAACCGTCTGCGCCTCAAGTGGCTCGACGGACCCGAAGAAATTCGCCATGCCTCGGGCAACTATCTCGGAGAGAGTGCTCGCGCCGCGACGCGCTTGCCCGGCGGTCATCCCGAGGGTTATCTGGAGGCATTCGCCGTGCTCTATCGCGAGTTTGCCGACGCGCTGACCGCATGGAAGGCAGGACAACCCGATCCGCTCCCGCCGACGTTGCCCGGCATCACCGCGGCTGTGCGTGGCATGCGCTTCATCGACCGTGCCATCGAAAGCAGTCAACGAAAGAGCTGGATCGAGTTTTAAGATACATATGATTCGGGGGAAATCGAAATGAGAACGATTAAGGGGCCGGGGGTCTTTTTGGCGCAGTTTGCCGACGATGTTGCGCCGTTTAATTCTCTTGAAGGCTTAGCAACATGGGCAGCCAAGCTGGGTTTCGTCGGCGTGCAGATTCCCACATGGGACAAGCGTCTGTTCGATCTTAAAACTGCCGCTGAAAGCCAGGAATACTGCGACGAAATCCTCGGCATCCTTGACGAGGCAGGAGTCGCCCTTACTGAGCTCTCGACTCACCTCCAGGGCCAGCTCATCGCCAGTCACTCTGCCTACGACGCACTTCTTGAGGGCTTCGCTCCGCCGGAGCTTGCCGGCAATCCCAAAGACGCACAGGCGTGGGCTGTGCAGCAACTCGAGTGGGCCGCCAAGGCCAGCCGCAATCTCAAGCTCAATGCGCACGCCACTTTCTCCGGAGCGTTGGCTTGGCCCTTCTTCTACCCCTGGCCGCAGCGTCCCGCCGGGCTCATCGATGAAGCCTTCCAGGAGCTCGGCCGGCGCTGGCTTCCAATTCTCAACGATTTCGATGACGTCGGTGTCGACGTCTGCTACGAACTCCATCCCGGCGAAGATCTCCACGATGGCATCACGTTCGAACGCTTTCTCAGCCAGGTGAACGACCATGAGCGCGCCAATATCCTGTACGATCCCAGCCACATGGTCCTGCAGCAGCTCGACTACCTCGCCTTCCTCGATATCTACCACGACCGTGTCCGCGCCTTCCACGTCAAGGATGCTGAGTTCCGCTCCACGGGCAAGAGCGGCGTCTATGGCGGTTACCAGGATTGGATCGATCGGCCGGGACGCTTCCGTTCGCTCGGCGATGGACAAGTTGACTTCAGCTCCATCTTCAGCAAGATGGCGCAGTACGACTATCCCGGTTGGGCAGTGCTGGAGTGGGAGTGTTGCCTGAAGCATCCGAAAGCCGGTGCGACTGAAGGGGCAATCTTCATCCGCGACCACATCATCCACGTGACTGACCGCGCGTTCGACGACTTTGCCGGCGCCGGATCGAATCAGGAGAAGAATCGTCGCGTGCTCGGGCTCGATCCCCCTCCCGAGCCAGAGGTGCGGACCTGGGACGACAAGAAGTAAGCGCCCGATTTACCGGCGCCGCGACTGCTTCTTGGTCACGGTGACCAGCTTCCCAGTCACTGCATAGGTTCTCCGCTCCACAGGCGAAGAGAAGACCAGGCTTGTGATCGGATTCCCATACGGCAGCAGCGCCTCAATCAACGCTTCGAGGTCTGCCATGTTCGTGGTGGTTACCTTCAGCAGCAGGTCGTCTCCACCCGTCAGGTGGTGGCACTCCCGCACCTCCTGGAGCGTCTGTACGTATTCAATCAGCCGGTGATACTGCTGGCCTCCACTGCAGCTCATGCGTACAAACGCCAACACGTCCAATCCCAGCGCTTCGCGGTCGATCTCCACGGAGTAGCCGCGAATGATTCCGACTTCCTCCATCTGCTTCAATCGTTCCGCGGTGGCTGTCGCTGATAACCCGATCCGCCGCCCTAACTCGGCAATGCTCAATCGCGCGTTCGATTGCAGCTCTTCAAGAAGCTTTCGTCCATAGCCATCCATCAATGCCGTGGAATCCATGGTCATAGTTCGCCAGTATAGTCGATCCGAATACCAAAGTGATCCCTACATAGCCGTTTCGACTGTACGCCCCTCGTCCGACAGGCCTACCATCTTGGCATGGAAACTCTCGCCCTCGACGGCCAGCCTCTCTCTCTTACGCAGATCGAGTCGGTCGCCATCGCCGGTGCTCCGGTCGCAATCGCGCCCGCTGCGCAGAAGCGCGTGCGCCAGAGTCGAACTCTCATCGAGGAGATCCTCGCTGCAGGAGAAACCGTTTACGGCGTCAATACCGGATTTGGCAAGCTGTCCGACGTGCGCATCGCTCCAGACAAACTCGCTGAGCTGCAGATCAATCTTGTGCGCAGCCACGCCGGTGGTGTCGGCAACCCGCTTAGCGAACCGGAATCGCGCGCCATGCTTTTGCTGCGCGCCAATGTTCTCGCTAAGGGCTTCAGCGGCGTGCGTGTCGAACTTCTGCAGCTTCTCGTGGCTCTTCTCAACGCCGGTGTTCATCCGGTTATCCCTGAAAAGGGCTCGGTCGGAGCCAGCGGAGACCTGGCTCCACTTGCCCATTTAGCGCTCGTTTGTATCGGCGAAGGTGAAGCGTTTTTCAAGGGCGAGCGCATGAAGGGTAGTGAAGCGCTGCACCGCGCCGGTATCAAGTTGCTCCAACTCACTGCCAAAGAAGGCCTCGCTCTGCTCAACGGCACCCAGGCCATGACCGCAGTGGGCGTCCTTGCTGTCGCACGAGCCCAACGCGTCGTTCGGCTCGCCGATCTGGCCGGAGCCATGTCGCTCGAAGCCCTGATGGGAACCCCTGCGGCCTTCGATGAGCGCATTCACCTCGCACGCCCTCATGCCGGTCAGATCGCCGCAGCTGCTCATCTGCTGCGATTGCTCGATGGCTCCGAGATCCGAGAATCACACCGGGAGCATGATTCTCGTGTGCAGGACGCCTATTGTCTCCGCTGTATGCCCCAGGTCCACGGCGCAGTCCGTGACGTCCTCGCTCATGTTGCCGGCATTCTTGAAGTCGAAGCCGGCTCGGCGACCGACAATCCGCTCGTTTTTCCGCGGAACTCGTCCAAGACGCAAAACGGCGGAGCCGTGCTTTCAGGCGGCAACTTCCATGGTGCGCCGCTCGCCTATGGCTTCGACTATGCCGCTCTCGCCCTCACCGATCTCTGCGGCATCACCGAGCGTCGCGTCGACCGCTTGCTGAACCCCGACATCAACGAAGGCTTGCCCGCTTTCCTCTCGCCCGATCCTGGCCTCTCCTCCGGCTTCATGATCGCTCAAATCGTCTCTGCCGCACTCATTAACGAGTGCCAGGTCCTTTCCCATCCATCCTCGATCGGCAGCATCCCGACTGACGGCGGCAAAGAGGATCACGTCTCCATGGGCATGACCGGCGCGCTGAAGCTGCGCCAAATCGTCGAGCACACGGAGCGCGTCCTGGCCATCGAGTTGATGTGTGCCGCTCAGGGCCTCGAGTTTCGTTTGCCTCTGCGCTCCAGCCATGCTATCGAGCGGGCCTACGCGGCTGTCCGTTCTGTAGTGCCGCGTCTCGAGAAGGACCGCGTCCTTGCTCCGGACATCGATGCGCTTGCTGGAACTATCCGCGCGGGCAGGCTCGACGAATGGTGTGCCTGACGCGCACAGCTTCCGCCCTCGCTATCCCGGCCATGTACCATGAACTTCGAGCGCAGGAGGATCCGAAGGCGTGAAGCTCTACCGTACGGCTGCTGGATGTGTCGTTGAAGAAGATAACCAGTACTATCGCCTGGATGGCGTGACGATCGACTTTCTTCTCTCGCGCGAAGATCTGCCTGAGTATCTTGCGGAGTCGATCGCGCAATCGATCCCATCCTCCGAGTTCCGCCCCTCCGAGATTCTCGCCCCGATCAGCCATCAAGAAGTCTGGGCTGCGGGTGTCACCTATTACCGGAGCCGCGGGGCGCGCATGGAAGAGTCAAAAGACGCGGGCGGCGGCAACTTCTACGATCGGGTCTACTCCGCCGAGCGCCCCGAGCTTTTCTTCAAGTCGACGGCAAGCCGGACGGTCGGTCCGGGCGGCAAGGTCCGCATTCGCGGCGATGCCCATTGGTCCGTCCCGGAGCCCGAGCTCACGCTTGTCGTCAGCCCTAAAGGCCGGATCAACGGCTATACGATCGGTAACGATATGAGCTCCCGCGACATCGAAGGCGAGAACCCGCTCTACCTTCCCCAGGCCAAGGTTTACAACGGCAGTTGCGCTCTCGGTCCCTGCATTCTGGTCAGTGAAAGGCCGCTGCCGCATTCAACGGAGATCACCCTCGAGATCGACCGCAACAACCGGATCGAGTTCTCGGGGTCCGTCGCGCTCACCGAATTGAAGCGCGATCCCAAGACGCTCGTCGACTATCTTCTCCGCGACAACTTGTTCCCGAGCGGCTGCTTTCTGATGACTGGGACCGGGATCGTGCCGCCCAACTCATTCACGCTCACCAGCGGCGATCGCATCCGCATCACCATCGACCCCATCGGCACCCTGGAAAACGAAGTTGCCTGAACCGAGACGGATCCAACCGGCGCAAAGAAGCACTTTTCAGCACAGATGATGTTTCAGAAAGGCCAGCGCGCGTCCGCGTGCGAGAGCTGCGGCATGCTGGTTATAGCTGCCGCGCATGTCGCAGTTGAATGCGTGGCCCGCTCCCTCATACCAGTGGATCTCCACCTCAGGATGCGCTGCCTGGACCGCCTCCACTTGCTCGGCTGGAATGTGTCGGTCGAGCTTGCCGAAGTGCAGCTGTACGGGCGCGTTCGGCCTCTCTGTTGCAAACTTCCCGATGCCGCCTGCATAGTATCCGACCGCGGCTGCTGGATGCAGTCGCGTCGCGCTTAGCCACGCCAGCAGCCCACCGAAACAGTAACCAATCACACCCGCGCTCTTGCCTGTTTCTTTACCTGCATAGGCAATCGCAGCATCGACGTCGGCCACGGCATTCGCGATATCGAGCTTTCCACGCATCTCCATCGCGAGCTGCACATCCTCTCCTTCGTAGCTGAGCTCGATGCCGGGTTTCACGCGATCGAACAACGCTGGAGCCACCGCGAGGAAACCATCCTGGGCGAATTCGTCGGTGACCGAACGGATATGCTCGTTCACACCGAAGATTTCCTGAATCACAACCAGTCCCGCAATCGGCTCTCCAACGGGCTTGGCAAGATAAATGTTCAGCTCATGGTCGTCCGCCGAGCGAACCTTGACAAATTCACCCATTGTTCATCCTTGAAAAATGTAAGTAAGAAGAGTCTCTGTAGACTTGGACGCGAAAGTGCGCAGGAAGACGCACCAGGCGCATCCGATGATCTGAGATAAGCGGATGAATGCAGTCGGAATGCGTTTGCGATGCAACGGCGGTGTCTAGTAGAGCGGCGCGAGGGCTATGGTCCCGAGCCCCAGCAGGAAGAAGACAAACATGAATACAAGCAGTCTCTTCGCGGCCGGTGGAGCGCCCTCGAACTCATGCCAGACGAACACACCCCAGCATGCCGAGATCATCGTCGCTCCCTGCCCGATGGAATAGGACACCGCAGGCCCAATCTTGTGTGCACCCGACCCGAGAAAGTTCGTGACTGCGCCCGCGCACCAGATCATTCCGCCCAGAATTCCTGCGAAATGCCAACGCCAGAGCGCACCCCAATACTCATCGTTGCGCACACGTGGCTTTCCGTCCAGAGGCTTCCACATCAGCAGCCAATTTGCCGGAAACGTCGAGAGCATGACGCCCACCGCAAAGAACAGGGCGATCGCATACGGTCCTGGTCCCGGATTGCCGCGTTCGCCCTGCATCGCGCGAGCCACAAGCGGATAGAAGCTGCCCATCAACAATCCCGCAACCAGGCTCAACACGATTCCGCGGGTCGTTGTCGCCTTCGCTTTCGTCTCGCGCTTGCGATACGCTGCCGCGTCCAGAACAATGGCCACGGTAACCAGCGCTACTCCGCCAAACAGCAGCAGGGGGTCCCCCTTCGGGCTCACGATGTAGCTCCACACCGAACCCACGATCAGCGCCAGCCCGATTCCTACCGGAAAAGCGACAGCCAGTCCCGCTACATCAATCGCGGCCACGAGCAGCAGGTTCGCAATGTTGAACACAACTCCGCCCAGCGCAGCCATCTTCATTGAAGCTTGCGGCGACTCGACGATATCTGTCAGGAATGGATTGCCGCTCGCCCCATGGCTTCCTGCCGTCAGGCCCAGCACCACTGCGCCTAGCAGGACGCCCATCGCGTAGTCCCAGTAGAAGAGCTGAAAGCGGTAGCCCGAGCAGAGTTTGAGCGTGTTTGCCCACGAACCCCAGCACAGCATGCTCACCAGCATCAGTACAAGCGCAGCCTGATAGGTCTCAGGAAGCAGCATTCCCGTAGCTCCTACAACTCATGTGGGTATCGTGGGAACCATAGCGTCTTTGCCCGCCTCGCCGCAACTGACAAAAGTGCTGGATTCGGGCTAGCCCCGGCGCACCCACGACAAGCTACTGCTTGGCCGCCTTCACCGCTTCGGTCAGCGCCGGCACCACTTCAAAAAGATCGCCGACAATCCCGTAATCGGCCACTTCAAAGATTGGCGCATCGGGGTCCTTGTTGATCGCGACGACACATTGCGATCCTTTCATCCCGACCAGGTGTTGAATCGCTCCCGAGATCCCCACGGCGAGATAGAGCTTCGGCGCAACGGTCTGCCCCGAGCTGCCCACCTGCCTCTCGATCGGCAGCCAACCGTTGTCGCAGATCGGCCGCGAAGCCGCCAACTCCGCACCCAGTGCGGCCGCCAACTCCTGCACGATCGGCAGGTTTTCGGCTTCTTTGATGCCGCGGCCTACACTCACAATCAATTGTGCCGAGCCCAAATCCACGGTTTGCGCCGACCCGCGGAATGGTTCCCCGGGCTTGGTGCGAATCTGTGCCGGTTCGATGGTCGGTGTGAAGGATTCAACCTGCGCTGAGCCGCCTTCGATCTGATCCGCACGGAACGCGCCCGATTGCACCGACACGAAGCAGGTTCCGCCGCCCGCGTGCCGGTAGTCGCCGCTCAAGCGTCCCTGCATCAGCTGCCGAACGAATGTGGGTCCCTCGCCCAGCGCCGTTACATCGCCGATCAGCACCTGCCCAAGCCGCGCCGCGAGCGCCGGTGCGTAGTCCCGTACCTGATAGGTGTGCGGAAGAATTACGTAGTCCGGCTGCTCTGCGCGAATAAACTGCTCCAGCGCGATCGTGTAGCCATCGGCTGTGTAAGCACCCAGCAACGCATGCACTAACCGGACAACCTTCGCAAGCGGTTTTGTCGCCGCTTCCGCCGCGAGCACCTCCGTGCGGGCGCCGGGCAGCACGGCGTTCACGGCCAGTCCCAGCTGCGCGCCCAGTTTCAACCCAGCGGCGACAGCCTCCCAGCTGATTCGTCCGATCTTCCCGTTGCGCTCCTCCAGCACCACCCACACGCCGCTCATAGCACCCTCGCTTCAAACTTCAGCTTCTCTGCCAGAGCCGCCGCAGCCTCTTTCGGAGATCCGCCAATCATCTGTGTCGACTTCTGCTTCTGCGGGGCCGAGATCCGCGCCAGGGACACCACCGGCGTCGCTGTTGTCCCCAGCTCTTGCGCCGTCACGCGCCGGACTTCCTTCGTCTTCGCCTTCTTGATCCCCATCAGCGTCGCGTAGCGCAGCTTGTTGCCGCCCGACTGGATCGTCAGCACCGCCGGCAGCGGCAGCTCGATCGTCTGGAACCAGCCTTCTTCCAGCTCGCGCTTTACTGTTAGCCCCTGCTCGGTCTTCTCCACATGGAGAATCAGAGAAGAGTGGGGCAGCCCGAGCAGCTCCGATAGAATCACGCCGGTTTGCCCATATCCCAGATCGTCGGACTGTAGTCCCGTCAACGTCAGATCCGGGCTCTCGCTCTTGATCGCCGCAGCGAGCAACTGCGCCACGCCCAGCGCGTCGAGTCGTCCCATCGCGCAATCGATATGAATGGCCCGGTCTGCACCTTTGGCCAGAGCCTCGCGGATCGTCGACCCCACGCGCTCCGGTCCTGCGCTCACCACCACGACTTCACCGCCGTGCTTTTCCTTCAATTGCAACGCCTCTTCCAGCGCGTATGCATCCGACTCATTCAGAGCCCATTGAATGCCGGCCTCGTCAATCCATGTTCCCGACGCGTCGATGTGTACCTGCGCGTCGCGCTCCGGGACCTGCTTGATTGCCACAAGAATCTTCATAGAAACGCTCTTGTTTATCTTAGTTGGCCGAACTCGGTCCAACCGTGGGCAGCGCGCGCGCCGTCAATTGTGCGATGTCGAGAAGCTGTGGCGTTCCCGATCCTTTCGTTGCCAGCGCATCGCGAAACATCGTATTGCAGAACGGGCATGCCGTACCCACTGTCGTCGCTCCAGTGTCCACAAGCTCTTTTGCCCGCACATGGCTGACTCGTTCGCCAGTTTCCTCGCCCAGAAATGCGAGCCCGCCACCGGCACCACAACAGAAGCTTCGCTCGCCACTCCGTGGGGCCTCGACAAGTTGCGCCGAGGCTCGGACCACGGCCCGCGGTTCGTCATACACATTGCGGTACCGGCCGAGATAGCAAGGATCGTGAAACACAATCTTCTCCTCACCGCGAATCTTCGGCAACTGCTCCAGATGCCGCGCCAGAAACTCGCTGTGGTGTTCCACCTCCGGCGGAGTTCCGTACTCCTTCCAATCTTCCTGAATCGTCCGCACGCAATGGGGGCAGATCGACACGATCTTCTTCACATTATTCAGTGCCATGGCCTCCAAATTTGCCTCGGCCAGCTGCTGAAAGACCAGGTCATTCCCAAGCCGCCGCACCGGATCGCCTGTGCACTTCTCCTTGCGCAGCACACCGAAGCTCGTATCCAGATACCGCATTACGCGCACAAAATCGGCAATAATCTCGCGCCCTTTTGGATCGTATCCACCCATGCAGCCGAGCCATAAACAATACTCCTGCGTCCCATCGAAGATTGGAAGCTCCAGCTTCTGCACAAACTTGTCGCGGTCCGTCGCGCTCATCCCCAGCGCATTCGATCCGCGTTCCAGCGCTAGAAAGAGCTTCCCTCCGTGGTCGTCTTCCCATGCGCCGGTATTCACAGCCCCGCGCCGCAGCCCGATCAGAATCGGCAAATGTTCAATCCCCACGGGACACTGAAACTCGCACGCCCCGCACGTGGTGCATTGGAAGATCGCCTCCTGCGAGTTGTACTTGCCGAGCAGAGACTCCGCTGACGCCGGTCCCAGTTCACTCAGATAGCTGCGCAGTCCCAATACAATTTCCTTCGGGTTCAGAACCTTTCCTGTATTCGCGGCGGGGCAGTGCTCGGTGCATCGTCCGCATTCCACGCACGAATACGCCTGCAAGCTCACAAGCTGCGTCAGATCGGTTCCCGCCACCAGCCCAAAATCCTCGTCTCCGGCCAGCGGCGGAATCCTGCTGAATCCGCCACGCGAAAGGAACACCGTCGCCGGGCTCAATAGCAGATGCAGGTGCTTTGTGTGGGGAATGATGGGCAGAAACACCAGCAGACACAGCGTGTGCGCCCACCAGAGCACCCGCGCTGCCTCACTGGTATCCGCGGTGGCAAACGCTGCTAGATACGTCACCATGAGAAGAAAGACGAGCAGTGCAATAAATCCCGACTCCCAGCTCAGCTTTTCACCCAGCCACCTGGGCCGCACCAGGAATCTGCGCACAAAAAGGCCCGAGATGCCGGCCGCACACAAGAGCGCGAATGCCGCCGCCAGATAGAAGTAGAGCTGTCCGAACCACCCCGCCGGATCAAGAAACCCCAGCCCCAACCCGACCGCGCAGTGATTCAGCGTCACCAGCGCGAAGGCACAGAATCCCCAGAACACAAAGGCATGAGCCAGCCCCGGCAAAGGCCTCTGGCGGATCACCTTCGCCTGGCACAGAACCTCCCAGAAGAAATCCCACGCCCGCCGGCCAAGCGGGCGCAGCCTGAAGTCGGGATCCTTTTTCGAGGCGAGAATTCTCTTCAGGATCGGCCCGAACCGGCGCCAGAACAGCGTCCCGGAACCCACGGCGAGGCCCGCAAACACGAGTTTTTCTGCGAGGTCAAAGTGCTGCGGCTCGGCCAGCACGGGGAGCGTGGAGGTCATAGGCGAACGTAGCCACCATACATGATCGGAGGTCCAATCGTCGCGCCGCGCCGGCTGCATGTCACGAGCGAACTTGCACAGCGTACAGCCGGCAACGGCCGTCCCAGCTTCTCAATTTACCGCGCGATGATCCACGATCTTATAGTCGTCGGGAACCACGAACAGCCCCGGCTCGGGCGGAGACGTGCTCACGTCCTTTGCGCGGAAGACCTGCTTGCCGGCCTGCGGTGAATCCACGATGGACACCAGGTTCAGCGCTAACTCAGACGACCACCAGAACTCGCGCGTGGTCACCATCGGCGCATCGTTTCCCATCACACCGGGGTTCAGCGTTAACGTCTCCCGATAGCCGTGCGTCTCCACGCCTTCAATCGTGTTCGAGCCGAGGTCCTCGTGCAGCCGCGTTCCCCGTCCATCGGGCAGGGGACCAGACGCGCCAATTCCTGGCACGTAGGTGTCTTCCGTGGTCAGGCGGTATTTCAACAGTTCGCACACTTTGGTCGCAGTCTCGCAGTTGTACCAGGTGTGCATCTCCGGATCGGTGATCTGAAAGACATTCATCTGCGACTTGATGCTGCCGCCCTTGGGCACCAGAATCCAGCGCTCCTGGTAGATCCGTCCCGCCGCATCGCGCACAATCTTCCGTTCGTTCACCAGGGTGAACGTACCGCCGCTGGCCAGCGGGCGCGACCATTCCGTCGCAAGAGTCAGGCTGAATGGCGCGCCTGCCTTGGGCGGGACAAAGATACTTTGCATGGGCCCTGTCTGGCCGCCATCGTTGGCGTGAATGGTCGCAGGCTGGTTCTGCTCCTGCGCTGAGATCAAGGCGGTGAATGCAACCAGAAGGAAGAAGAGAACGAAGGCACGGGCGCGCATGGTCCCCTCCGGGGCGTCTCGGCCAGTATAGTCCCGACTTTATTCGACGGCTTCGAACACTGTGCACTTATCGGAGAAGGCCAACTCACGAACAACAGAATCTCGATCTTTTCCACATGACAAAAAACTGAGGTCGGCCACGAGTCTCACCGCGTATACTCGCTCCGCCATGAGGCGGCAAAGTATGCGCATGATGATGAAGGTGAATATGTCCGTGGAAGCCGGGAATGCGGCCGCTCGGTCGGGAACCCTGGGGACCAAAGTGCAGCAGATCTTGACTGATTTGAAGCCCGAAGCCGTCTATTTCGCCTCCGAAAACGGACAGCGTACCGGATACATCTTCTTTGACATGACTGATTCATCCCAATTGCCAGCCGCTGCCGAACCGTGGTTCCTGGCCTTCAACGCCGGCATCACCGTGACACCAGCGATGACGCCCGCAGATCTCGCAAAAGCCGGGCCGGCGATTGCAGCCGCAGTCGAAAAATACGGAAAGTAGCTTCGCCCTCTCGCTGGCTGCGCGTCCCCCCGGCATTCCCATGGCGAAGCTTCCTCATCGCCTGCTGCACTCGCTCGCAGTTACACTTGGCCCTGAGAAAGGGTGAAACCATGTCGGAGACGATCGAGACTCTGTTGCGCCGCAACCTGTTCGAGGTCTTTGGCGAGCGTGACAACGCAAAACGAAAGGACGCTCTTGCCGAGATCTGGCATGCCGAGGCAATTTTGGTGAACCCGGATGGCCGACACGTGGGCCGTGTCGAAATCAGCCACACCATCGAGAAACTGCTGGCCAAGTTTCCAGCCTTCGTCTTTACCGAGCGAGTTGCACCCGAAGGATTTCACGGGGTGGGTAGAATCGGCTGGGGTTTTGGCCCCCCGGGTTCACAATCCGTCGTCACTGGAATCGATGTTGGGGAGGCAACAGCCGGCAAGCTGAGACTGCTCTTTGCGTTTATCGATCCTGATTCGAAGTAACGCCTTAGGGCCCGATTGGCCCTCCGCCCAGTCCGCGCTTGAACAGACCTAGCAGCGCACAATCTTCGGAGAGTCGATCCCTTTCGTCGCATTGCGCGAATCCACCACAAGCTGTGCCTCGTCGACAATCCTGCGGTAGTCGTAGGTCGAGTGGTCGGTCACAATCAGCACCGCGTCGTATTGCCCGAGATTCTCAAGCGGCGTGTTCGTCATGTTCAGCGCGTAGTGCCGGCCCTGTCCCACGGTTGGGAAGTACGGGTCGTTATACGCTACGGTCGCGCCCTTTTCGCGGAGCAGCTCGATGATCGTGAGCGAAGGCGACTCGCGGAGGTCGTCAACATCGCGCTTGTATGCCATCCCCAACACAAGGATCTTGGATCCGTTGATCGACTTGCGCCCCCGATTCAGCCCGTCGGCTAGCTGTTCGATCACGAACCGCGGCATATTTGTGTTGATCTCACCTGCCAGTTCGATAAATCGCGTCCGGAAATCGAACTCTCGCGCCTTCCACGAAAGATAAAACGGATCGATCGGAATGCAGTGGCCGCCCAGGCCCGGGCCCGGATAAAACGCCTGGAACCCGAAGGGCTTCGTCTTGGCTGCATCGATCACCTCGTGGATGTCGATCCCCATGCGCATGCAGAGCTGTTTCAGCTCGTTCACCAGCGCAATGTTCACACAGCGGTAGATGTTCTCCAGCAGCTTGGTCATCTCCGCCACGGCCGGGCTGCTCACCGGCACCACACGATGGAAGATGGATCCATAGAGAGCGCCAGCCAGTTCTGCGGCCACGGCGCCGCAGCCGCCGATAACTTTCGGGATGTCCTGTCGCGCCACCGTCTCGTTTCCAGGATCCTCGCGTTCCGGGGAGAAGGCCACATGCATGCCCCGGCCTTCTTCGCCCCGCGCGACCTTCAAACCCTGCGGGTTTCCCGCCTCCAACAGGGGCACGACAAGCTCTTCCGTCGTCCCCGGATACGTTGTGCTCTCGAGGATGATTAATTGCCCATCGTGTGCGTGCGGAGCAATGGCTTTGACTGTGCGGGTTACGTAGCTCAGATCGGGCTCGTGATACTCGTCCAGCGGCGTCGGCACACAGATGATCACCGCGTCCATCTTGGCAATCTCGGAGTAGTCCGCCGTCGCCCGAAAGCCGGCCTTTTGTGCCTCGCGAATCATCTCCGGCAGAATGCGAACAATGTATGATCCGCCGGCATTCAGAGTGTCCACCTTGTCCGGGGCGATATCGAAGCCGGTCACGCGGAACTTCTGCTCGCTGAAGAGGAGGGCCAAGGGCAACCCGACATACCCCATCCCCACAATGCCTACGCGGGCTTGACGCGTTCCGATCTTGTTTTTGACCTCTGCAGCGGGTCCGGCAGCTACGGTAGCCATACCTCAATTTTAGTGCATGTTTGCTTGCGACCTGCCGGCCTGGGGAACGCATCTCACGGTCTCGATCCGAGAGCCCTCCTATATCCTGTCGTTTGCTGCTTGTCCCGCACGACGACCAGCGGAGGAGCCTTTGCCGAAGTATCTCGTTACCGGCGCGGCCGGCTTTATTGGCCGTTCCATCGCCGCCGAACTGCTCAAGCGGGGCGAACCCGTGCGCGGCATCGACAACCTCATTACCGGGAAACGTGCGAATCTCGCTGGCCTCGAAACCATGGAGTTCGTTGAAGGCGATCTCACCGATCCTGCTGCCTGCGCAACGGCCTGCCAAGGCGTCGAGATCGTCTTCCACGAAGCCGCTCTTGCCAGCGTCCCTCGCTCTGTCGCTGACCCAGTGAACACGAATCTGCACTGCGTTACCGCGACACTGAATCTGCTTGTGGCCGCCCGCGCTGCTGGCGTCGGCCGCGTCATCTACGCCGGCTCCTCCTCCGCCTACGGGGACACGCCCACACTCCCCAAGCGCGAGGAGATGCTGCCCAATCCCATCTCGCCCTACGCCGTCGCCAAGCTTGCAGGCGAGCAATACATGCGCGCCTTCGCCCGCGTCTATGGCCTTGAAACGGTCGTTCTTCGCTATTTCAATGTCTTCGGTCCCTATCAGGACCCGACCTCGCACTACTCCGGCGTCATGGCTCTGTTCTGCCGCAAGATGCTCGCCGGCGAACCGCCAACAATCTA
>Ga0181526_10000338_pt1 | contig 50717 bp, 45 predicted proteins | sample PEATcosm2014_Bin_35_FD_119750 | JGI IMG/M metagenome (GOLD analysis project Ga0181526, IMG submission 119750) | Peatland microbial communities from MTU Mesocosm Facility, Houghton, MI, USA - PEATcosm2014_Bin06_30_metaG | ecosystem: Environmental > Terrestrial > Soil > Wetlands > Peat | place...
GTGATTTGTGTAGCCACACCGAAGGCCAAGGTGGCGCAGGCGGAGCTCGTACGGGCGGTCGCGGCCAGGATGCTTCTGGCGATGGCGCCGGCGATGGGGGAGACGGTGGTACGCAAACCCATGGTGGTTTGGGTGGGAAGGGCGGCAGCGGTTCTTCCGCACACGGACGACATGGAAAGTTTGGCAAATTAGGAGTTGGTGGCGCCGGAGGCAGGTCGGTTTGCGAAGGAAGATGTCCGGGCGGCGGCGCCGGCGGCGGTGGATATTATGGCGGTGGCGGCGGCGGCGGCGGATATTATGACGGTAGCGGCGGTGGCGGCGGCGGAGGATCCTCGTTCGTCGAACCGAGTGCTAAAGGTGTTCGAATGTACCGAGGCTCGAAAGACAACACGGGTAATGGTTACGTGACGATCGAGTGGTATCAGTGACCCGTCTTTACACTAGGAGCGCCGAGTTACACCGAGCTCATTTTAAGGCAGCGGTTATTCCAGCGATGCCTTGACCGCTCGCGAACTCGTAGCGCTCGCCTTCCTGGGATAAGGAGCACAGCAGATAAAAACCTCAGGTCTCGGTCGCTACGCGCTTTCCGGCTGCGTGGCCGCCGCGTTGCTCGCAGGCTGCGGCGGATCGCAGCCGCCGATCGGTGCGTCGGCGACGATGCAACAACGCCCCGCAATCGCGGCGGCTCGCACGATCGTGCGTCGTATCCAGCCGATGTGGTCGTACGCGGTGCTGTACAGCTTCAGCGGCTGCCGCGCCTCCGACGGAGCGGGACCGGATGCAGGCTTGACCGACGTGAACGGCACGCTTTACGGCACGACGTACGGGGGAGGCGCAAATTGCCATCGTGATGGCTGGGGAACCGTTTACAGCATCAGCACGGACGGCGACGAGAAAGTCCTGCACACTTTCCGTCGCGACAGCGCCGGAAATCAGCCTGTCGCCGGGCTCACCAACGTAAACGGCATTCTTTACGGCGTTACAGCGCACGGCCGCGGAAAGCACAACTACGGAACCGTTTACAGCATCAGCACGACCGGCAAGGATAAGTTCCTGTTCAGCTTCGATCGCTCCGACGGGGACGACCCCCAAGGGAGCCTCACTGCCGTTAATGGACGGCTCTATGGCACAACGTTGGATGGCGGTTCAGCGAACCAGGGCACAGTCTTCAGCATGACGATGGACGGCAAAAGCCAGACCATATTGCACAGCTTTACCGGCGGCTCCGACGGTACGTCACCGACCTCGGGACTGATCAATGTGAATGGCACGCTGTACGGCACCACCTACTCCGGAGGCGGGACCGGATGCGATATCCAGGGCGGTTGCGGAACCGTTTACCGGATCAGCACGAGCGGTAAAGAGAGGGTGATACACCGCTTTGGTGGCTCCGACGGAGCGGACCCGCGCGCAGGCTTGATTGAGGTGAACGGCACGCTGTACGGCACAACCTTGGGGGGCGGTAACACTTCCTGCGGCTGCGGAACGGTTTACCGGATCAGCACGAGCGGTAAAGAGAGGGTGATATACAGCTTTGGATATGGCTCCGGCGGAGCGAACCCTGGGCCATTGCTCAATGTGAACGGCACACTGTACGGTACCACGAACTTCGGCGGCTCGGGGTGCGGAAATCTTGGCTGCGGAACCGTTTACAGCGTAACCACGTCTGGCGTGGAGAAGGTGCTGCACCGCTTCAAAGGCTCCAAGCTCGGATACGGACCGCACCCGGAGGGACGGCTGATCGAGGTGCACGGCACGCTGTATGGCACGACTCAGTACGGTGGTTCGGAGTGCGGAGAAGAGGGTTGCGGGACCGTCTTCACGTTGAAGGAGTGAACGATGCAGCGCGACTCATCGGCAACGTCAACGTCCAATTCAAAGAACTCGGGAGCGAGCGTGCGACACGCAGATTTGCAGGGCTGTCCGCGTGCTACGTCCTCAGCGTGAACACTGTTCCGCCAACGATGCATGAGTTGTACGCTCCGCCGCACTCGGTCGTGCCGTAAAGCGTCCCGTTGACATCGACTAGGGCGCTATAGGGGCCGTAGCCGTCCCCAACGTCGCCGAAGTTGTGCAGCACCTTTTCTACGCCGCTTGTCGTAACGCTGAACACCGTTCCGACGCCGAGCGCGCCGCCTCCGGCGGTCGTGCCGTAGAGCGTACCGTTGACGTTAATGAGTCCAGCCCAGGGGTTTTGACCGTCGCAGCATGGCGAGCCGGGACGCCCAAAGCTGTATACGATCTTATACTTTCCGCTCGTTGTGATGCTGAACACGGTTCCAGATCCGTACGTGCCGCCGTAGGCAGTAGTGCCGTAGAGCGTGCCGGTTAGGTCGATCAACGACGCCTTGGGAGAGTATCCGTCGTATCCCTTCCCGAAGTTATGGAGCGTTCTCGCCTTACCCGTGGTCGTGATGCTAAAGACCGTTCCGTCGTTGCCATTATGTGCTACGCCGTAACGGCCACCTCGGGGAGTCGTGCCGTAGAGCGTCCCGTTCACGTCGATCAGCCCCGCCACCGGGCCGCAACCGTCCGCGCCGGTGCAGAAGCTGTGGAGTACTTTGGTTTTGCCGCTCGTCGTCACGCTGAATGCGGTTCCATCGGCCCCAGAAGCGCCGCCACCGGCCGTCGTGCCGTACAACAAGCCGCCGGCGTAAACGAGCGGCGCCCATGGGGAAGCTGCGTCGCCTGGCTTATTTCCGAAATTTTGGAGAACCTTTTCTACACCAGTCTTGCTGATGCTGAATACCGTTCCGTTGCAGAAGATGCGATGGCCGTCCTTAGACCCGCAATAGGCTTGGCTGTTCGCCGTCGTGCCGTAGAACTTGCCGTTCACTCGAACCAGGCCCGCCTGAACGAGCCAGCCATCCTTTCCGCGGCCAAAGCTATGAAGTACTTTCTCCGCGCCGTTCAGCGTGAGGCTGAACACGGTTCCGCAGTAGCTGCCCCCAAAGCCGCAGTACCCTCCGCCACCCGCGGCGGTTGTGCCGTAAAGCATGCCGTCCTTATAGAGCAAGCTGGCTTGGGGGCTGCTACCGTCAGTGCCACTGCCGAAGCTGTGCAGCACGCGGTACGCGACACGCGCGAGCGGTCGCTGCGCCATCGCGGGAAGTGCGCCCGGTGCGCCGATCGGCGGCTGCGATCCGCCGCACCCTGCGAAAAGCGCCGCCGCGCCGATCGAAAGCGCAAAGCGACCCACGTTCCCCATGAGCGATACCTCCCGGAAGCTGAACGGATAAGCGGCTAACAATGTTCGGCGCTTGGCGTCGGTTACATCGTGGCTGGTTACGTTTAAAGTACCGCACCAATTCGCTCGCGATATGTTCCGCAAGCTCGGTGGCTATCGGAACGTGCGCCTGCGCCCAAACAGGCTGGCCACGCAAATTGCAAGGCTCATGAAATCTCGCAGGGGAATGAGCCAGAAATCGTTACGCCCGGTGATGCCGAGTGCCTTGGTGGCAAGAAGATGAACCGTCAAACGTAACGCTGCGACGACCCCCAGGAGCGTCAGTCCCACGGACAGGTTGCGCGAAACGGCGAAGTAAATGACGGCCATGGGCAGCGCGTAGATGAGAAACGAGAACGCGTAACCGGCCCGCGCGAGTTCGAACTCCGTGCGCGCCCAGCGCAGCTCGTGCGCCCACAGTTCCCCGAACCTCGTCTCTGCAACGGTCGCCGTGACGACGTAGCGCGACAGCTTGACCCGAAAACCTTTGCGGGTGACGAGTTGGCCAAGCTCGTGATCGTCGGCAAACGTGTTGCCTAGTGCCGTCAGGCCGCCGATGACGGGGAGCAGCGTTCCGCGCACGGCCATCGTGGCGCCCAAACAGAAACGTAGCTCTCCGAGCCTCTGCGCGACCAAAACCGACGGTACGAAGCCGTCGTCGATGCCGAGCGCGCCGAGGCGCGAGATTGTATTCTCAGTAGGAGTTCCCGAGTGCAGGCAGGTTACGGCGCCCACCGCTTGGCTTTCAAAATCGGCGGCAAGCGCGCGCAGATACTCCCGGCCCACGCGAATGTCGCTATCTGCAATGACGACGATGTCGCGGCTCGTTATGACGCCGTCCTTGGCGAGATTCGCAATCTTAGGATTGATGAGGTCTGGATTCTCACCGAAGACGACCCGCGCGCGGCAAGCCGGCGAATCGGCAATCACGCGCTCGACGACCGCCAACGCCGGATCGGTCTCCTTATGGAGGCAGAAAACGACTTCGTACAGACCGCCGTAATCCTGATCGCAAAACGAAGCGAGGTTCTCGTAGAGGTCTGGTTCGAGGCCGGCGACGGGCTTGAGAACCGCCACGCTTGGAAGGAACTCGGTCGCGAGCGGGCACGGCCGTCGAATGAACTTGGCAAGCGCGCGCGCAGCCGTCGCGAGGTAGATCGCTCCGGTGACGCTCGTGGCGAAGAAGAAAAGCGAAACGCTCAGCACGGCGCGATAGGGTGCTTCAGCGGGCCCTCGAGCGGAGCAGGCTCGCTGCGGCTTCGTCAACGAGCCACGTCAGCTCACCCGAACTTGGTTGCACGAGTTGCGCAGGATAGGTCATCGGATCGCTCGGGCCTTCGTAGACCGCTGCGAGCGCGCGCGCTTTTGCAACTCCCTCGACGGCGAACACGACTCGCCGCGCGGCGTTAATTAGCTTCGGCGTGACGCTTATGCGCCACATCCCTTGCGATTCGGGGTACGCCGCTTCGACCAGCGAGTTCTCCTCAGCCGCCTGGGCGATTCCGGGAAAAAGCGAAGCGGTGTGACCATCTTCGCCCAGGCCGAGCATGACCAAGTCGAAGCACGGGTTTGTTCCAAGCTCCGTGCGCAGAATCGAGGCGTACTCGTTGGCCGCCAGCCCCGGATCGGCTTCGCCCCGCATTCGTGCAACGTTCGCACTGGGAATTGGAACCGCGTCCAAGAAGACTTCGCGCGCCATGCGATAGTTGGAACGCTCGTCGTCGGGCGGCACGCAGCGCTCGTCGCCAAAGTAGATGAAGACCTCGCTCCACGGCAGGCTCGTACGCAGCGGATCGGTTGCGAGCAGCTCGTAGGCGGCGCGCGGGGTGTTGCCGCCCGAAAGTGCCACGGCAAATGCGCCGCGCTCTGCGATCGCGGCACGGCCTACTGCAACGAAAGACTCGGCTAATGCTTGAGCAACGGCGCCGGCATCGGCGTAGACGCGCAGTTCGCCGCGTTCGTTCACGGCGAGGGCGCTCCAAACGCCGCAATGGCGCCCGCTGCCGCCAGCGACGCTTGAAACACGCGATCGTTTTGACTCGACAGGATCGCCCGCTCGACGAGCGCGGCGACGCCGGGGTTGTTGATTGCGCGAAGTCTCGGCGGTTTCGCGCGGCCGCCGGTCACGCTCAGGTTGATCGTCTCGCCGTGCGGGTCCGCTTCGGCTACGAAGTTCGAGTGCGTCGAGCTCAACGCGACGCGCGCAATTCGCCGGGGTTCTCCTTCGCGGCGAATCGCAAAGGCGATCGCTTTACCGTCGGGACCGGTCAGCATCTCGGCCGAGCCGGGTTTCCAGTTCAATCGGCTCGCGAGCCATCCGAGGAGATATAACCCTTCGGGGTCTGAACCACACCCGATCTCGACGCGCGTTACGTCCAGAAGCTCCTGGGATTCTTCGCCGTCAAACAGGATCGCGACGCTCTCTTGCCACGGCGCCAGGCGCAGGTAGGCGATGTCCGCGAGCGCCAACTCCGGATGACGTTCGACGTATTCGACGAGCTGGCGCAGCGCGGCGTTCCCCGCGTCCACGAGCGAACTGTTATACACGACGGTTCGCGCGTCGCGCGAAAGCTCGCAGAACCGCTCGTCGTCGCCGATTCCCGGTGCGATCCACAGCAAGATTACCGGGGCCTCGGGCAGTCGCAGGGCATTCGCCGCTCCGCGCAAGAGTTCGGCGTTGCTTCCCTTGGCGCCCAACTCGATCCAATCGTCGCCTTCTACGTGATGCGTGCCTTCACTCTGGGTGGCGTCAAAGAGGATCACGCGGGACGGATGCTTCGCGGCGAGCGTATGGATGCGGTCGCGCGCAAGATCGCCGATTGCGGCATCCTCGACGAAGACGACGAGCGTCATCGTGGCGACGTACACGCCACCGCGCTCGCTCGCGCGTTCGTCCAGTTCCTTCAAAACGATTCCAAACGACATGCTAGAGGCGGCGCCAGTCGGGGAAGAGCTGCTGCGCGCTTTGCGGTCCTTGGCTTCCGGCGGCGTAGTTCGGGAACGTGAAGTCCTTGGTGTTCTGCCAAACCTCCAAGACCGGCGTGACGATCTCCCAGGCGCGCTCGACCGCGTCCCAGCGCGTGAAGAGCGTCTGGTCGCCCTGGATCGCATCGCCGATGAGCCGCTCGTACGCCGGCGGCGACACGACGCCGAAACCGGTGCCATAGCTAAAGTCCATGTAGACGCTGCGGATGTGGTCCTTTGGCCCGGGAACCTTAGCTTCGAAGCGCATCGAAATGCCTTCGTCGGGCTCGATCTTGATCACCAGCACGTTGGGCTCGATTTTATCGGTCGCTTCGCCGTAGAAGCGATGCGGTATCGGCTTGAACGTTACGGCAATTTCCGATACCTTGCGTGGCAACCGCTTTCCGGAACGCAGATAAAACGGAACGCCGGCCCAGCGCCAGCTCTCGACCATGAGCTTGACCGCCGCAAAGGTCTCGGTGTTGGAGTCCGGTGCGACGTCGTGCTCCTGCCGGTATCCGATGACCGCCGCGCCGTCGATCGTTCCCGCGCCGTACTGCCCGCGCGCCGAGAGCGACCAGACGTCGCCGTGCGACGGCGGCCGGATTGCCGAAAGCACTTTGTACTTTTCGTTGCGGATGTCGTCGGCGTGCGAGCTGATCGGCGCCTCCATCGCAACCAGCGCGAGTAGATTGATCACGTGATTTTGAATCATGTCGCGCAGCGCGCCGGCGCTGTCGTAATAACCGCCGCGTTCTTCGACTCCGAGCGATTCGGCCGAAGTGATCTGGATGTTTTGCACGTAGTTGCGGTTCCAGATCGGCTCGAAAATCGTGTTGGCGAAGCGCAGCGCGATAATGTCCTGCACCGGCTCCTTCCCGAGATAGTGGTCGATGCGGTAAATCTCGTTCTCGGGAAAGACCGCTTCGATGGTCTGCTGGAGCTTTCGCGCCGATTCGAGATCGGTACCGAAGGGCTTCTCCACCACGATGCGCGTCCAACCGTTGGGGTCCTTATCGAGACCGGCTTCCTTAAGATGGTTGATGATCACGGGAAAGACCGGCGGCGGCGTTGCAAGGTAAAAGAGGTGATTGCCGGCGGTGCCAAACTCGGCATCGTTCTGCGCGAGCCGGCCTTTGAGCGCCAGGAAGTGCTGCTTGTTGGTAAAGTCGGCGGTGACGTAACTGATTCGCTTCGCGAAGTCTTCCCAGAGCGGGCCTTGAGGCTTCTTGTCCTGCGGCATGAAGAGTTCGAGCTGCTTGCGGCAATAGTCGCGGAAACCGTCGTCGTCGAAGGCCGTGCGCGAAAAACCTACCAGCGCAAACGCGTCCGGAAGCGTGCCGCGCAAATGCATCGAATAGAGCGCCGGCAGTAGCATGCGTTTAAAAAGATCGCCGCTCGCACCAAAGAAGACCGCGCTGCACGGCGTGCTGATGCCTTCGTTGGGCAAGCCCGCGCGCAGCGGGTTGGTCGCGACGGCGTCAAGCACGCGGTTCGGCCTTGACGGCATGCCCGCCGAACTGATTGCGTAGCGCGGCAACGACCTTTGCGCTGAACGATTCGTCTTGGCGGGATGCCATGCGCGCGAGCAGCGAGAGCGTGATGACGGGCGCCGGAACGTTTTCGTCGATGGCCGCCGCGACGGTCCAGCGGCCCTCTCCGGTGTCGTCAACGTATCCGCGAATATCCTTCAAGCCCGGATCGTCGCGAAACGCGAGAACCAATAACTCGAGCAACCACGAACGAACGACGCTGCCATGGCACCAAAGCTCGGCAAGCTGGCCGAGATCGTACTCGTACGCAGACTTCTCCAGAATCTCGAAGCCCTCGCCGTAGGCTTGCAACAGTCCATACTCGATTCCGTTGTGAACCATCTTGGAGAAGTGTCCCGAGCCTGCGGGACCGACATGTGCGTAGCCCTTGGGCGGGGCCAGCGTGAGAAAGATCGGCTCGCACTTGCGCACTTGCTCGTCGTCGCCGCCGACCATGAGGCAGTAACCCTCTTTCAAGCCCCAAACCCCGCCGCTCGTGCCCGCGTCGATGAGCGAGACGCCCTTGGTTTTGCAATCGGCGTAAAGCTTCAAGCCATCCTTATAATTCGTGTTCCCGCCGTCGATGATGATCCCGCCGCTGCCGATTGCGTCGGCGAGCTGCGCGATGGTCTCTTCGGTTGGGGCGCCGGCCGGCACCATGACCCATGCGATCTTCGGCGACGTCGTAAGCTTGGCGACCATGTCCGATAGACTCTGCGCGCCGGTCGCACCCGCGCCCGCGGCGGTCGCGACCGCGTTCGGGTCGCGGTCGTACGCGACGACCTGATGACCGCCCGCGATCAGGCGCTGCGTCATGAAGTTGCCCATCTTCCCGAGGCCGACCATTCCGAGTTGCATGTTAAGACTCGTCCTTTCGAGCTAGACGCGGGCCGAGAGCGCGTCGTCGACCGCGGCAATCAGCGCGCGCAGCGCCGGTTCGACGGCGCCTTTGAGGTGGACGCGCACGCCGCGGCGCCCGCGTTTGTCCAGCGACATCCAATCGCCGAGCGCTTGTGCGGCAAGGAGCGTGCGAAAGCCGACCTTCATGCCTGGAATCATCGGATCGTCGGGATCGTCGGCGGTGATCTGCAGCACGACGCACGAATCGGGACCGCCTTTGTGGAGTTGGCCGGTCGAATGGAGGAAGCGCGGTCCGAACCCAACCGTCGTCGCGACGCGCCGCGCGTCGCGGATCTTCAAGCGCAGTTCTTCGAGAAGCTTGGTATGCGTCGCATTGCGCGCGAAATAGGCAGTAATGGCGTTGTAATCGTGCAAGCGCAACTGCCCGAACAGCCCCGCCAACGCTTGCGTCGCGTTCTGCGCACCCTTGTCACCCTTGTCATCCTGAGCTTGTCGAAGGACGAAGGATCCCGAAAGGTAGGTCACGCTAAAATCGGGGCCCTCGACGTTAGCCTTGGGCTCGTCGAACTTGCCGTTGCGCGCGTATTCTGCAAGCAGCGCGACGGTATTATCTTTGGATTCCTGTACGTTGGGCTGATCGAAGGCGTTGATGCCGAGAATGACGCCCGCCGCAGCGACCGCGATTTCCCAAAGATAGAACTGCTCGCCGACATCGTAGGCATCGTTCATCTCCAAGCGGATCACTGGGTGACCGGCTGCCTCCAGCGCGCGTAGTTTATCCGCAACGCCGGGCTGTGGGCCGGGGAGATTAGCGCCGACGTAGACGAAGACGCGGTCGTCGGAATAGTCCGCCGGCTCGCCGAGCGGCTCGCCCTCGATCGGTACGATGCCTCGGCCGAGTTTGCCGGTGGATTCGGCGATCAACTGTTCCGCCCACGCCCCGAAAGCTTTGACCTGCGGGTGCGTGACGATGGTCAGTTTGTCGCGGCCGTTTTTTGCGAGTCCGCCGATGGCTGCACCGAAGCGAACGCCGGGGGCGCTGCGGGAATCGACTGTGCGATCGTTGGCGTGCATTGCGCCGAGCGCGCGATCAAGCAGCAGGTTGATGTCGTACCCGGCGCTTGCCGAGGGCGTGATGCCGACGAAAGAGAGTGCCGAGTAGCGGCCGCCGATATTAGGATCGTTCTTGAAGTCGTCGCGGAACGACTCTTCTTTTGCCTCTTTGTCGAGCGACGTTCCGGGATCGGTGATGGCAACGAAGTTACGGCCGGCCTGCGCCGATCCGACCTGCTTGCTGACCTTTTCGTGAAAGTAGGCGTAGAAGGCGTTGGGCTCGGTTGTCGTCCCGCTCTTGCTGGAAATGATGAAGAGCGTCTCGGCGACGTTGATTTTCTCTTCCAGTTCCTTAATTTGTTGCGGGCACGTCGAGTCGAGGACGTACAACTGCGGGTAGCCGTCGCAGCGTCCGAAGGTATCGGCGAGAATGTCGGGGGCCAGCGAGCTTCCGCCCATGCCGCAGACCACCGCAAAATCGAAGTGCTCCTTCGCGTCTTTTGCGAACGAGCGCAAACCGGGGACATCTTCGAGCATGCGCTGTTGGATGTCCAGCCAGCCTAACGATTTCTTGATGATCGCGACGTCGTCGGGCTGCGTGGACCACAGCGTTGCGTCGCGCGCCCAAATTCGCTTCAGAAAATCGGCCGACGCGAGCGTCTCCAGCGCTGCGTCGTAACCCGGGTTTGACGCGCCTAGCGAGAGCTGCACGCGCTCCGCGCCGCCCGACTCGAGCAGCTTCTGCTTATAGACGATCGCGCCAAGGAGCGCCGCGAACGAATCGCAGAAGAGCGTAACGCCGTCGAGTTGCAGATCGTGCGTCACGTCGAAGAGCGAGATCTTGGCGTCTTGAAGCGCGCGCATCAGGTCATTGGCGGCGCCGAGGTCGCTCTCGACGGTGTCGGCGACGATCGTTCCGTGATCGAGCAGGGCCTCGAGAGTTGCGGGCGGCATCGTGTTGACCGTGTCGGGACCGACGACGGTCTCGACGTACATCAGGTCGGGATAGTGTGGGTTCTTCGTCGAGGTCGAAGCCCACAGCGGCCGCTGAACCGCGCCTCCCTTCGCTCGCAGCGTCGCAAAATCGTCTCCGTAGAAAATGTCTTTGAACTTCTGGTAGGTGAGCTTGAGATTGGCAATGCCGGTCTTACCCAGCAGGTGTTCGAGTTTTTCGCCCTTACCTATGCGGTCTTGCAAGAGTTTGTCGACGGCGGTGTCGATGCGGCTGACGAAGACCGAGTTGACCGACCGAATCCGGTCGATTGGTTTGCCCTCGGCCATGCGGCGCTGCAGGCCTTTGACGTACGCTTGCGCGGCACGTTCGTACATCTCGATGGAAAAGATCAGCGTTACGTTGATGTTGTAGCCGCGGTGGATGGACTCTTCGATCGCCGGCAGACCGGCTTTGGTGCCCGGGATCTTGATCATGACGTTTGGGCGCTTCACGCGTCCCCACAACTCTTCAACCATCGCGATCGTGCCGGCTGTGTCGTTGGCCAGCAGCGGGGAGACCTCGAGGCTGACGAAGCCGTCGTTCCCGCCCGACGACTCAAAGACCGGAGCGAAGGCGTCGCACGCGCTTTGAATGTCTTGGATTGCCAGGTCCCAGAAGAGCGCGTCGGCGCTCTTCTCCGAGCCGATGAGTTTGCCGAGTTGCTCGTCGTAGTCGCTGCCGGCGCCGATCGCTTTTTCGAAAATCGTCGGATTGCTCGTCATCCCGCGCAGGCCTTGATCGATCATGCGCTTCAGTTCGCCCGAGGCGAACATGCTGCGGCGGAGGTTGTCGAGCCAAACGCTCTGCCCGTCGTTGAGCAGTTGCTGGATCTGATTCTTCATTCGGTCTCTCCTAACGAACGGCGAGTGCGAACTTTTCGAGGGCGACGTTGGCGACGTTCTCGGGCGTAAATCCAAAGTACCGCGCGACGTCGGCGGCCGGCGCGGACGCGCCGAAGCGATCGATCCCAAACGCGAAGCCGCGATCGCCGACATACTTGGCCCATCCCAGCGTCGCGCCCGCTTCAATTGACAGTCGCGCCGTGACCGACGGAGGCAGCACCTCGTCCCGATAGGACTGCCGCTGGGCATCGAAGAGTTCCCAGCACGGCATCGAGACGACCCGCACGCGCACACCTTTGCCCTCCAAAATCTTTGCCGCGTCGACCGCGAGCGAGACTTCGGAGCCCGTCGCGATCAGAACGAGATCGGGATCGCCGCCGCCGGCGTCGGAGAGGACATAAGCGCCGCGGCTAACCGCGGCATCGCGCGCGCCGAGGAACGGAACCTTTTGGCGCGTGAGAACGAGCACCCACGGTGCGTCCTTTTGCGCGATCGCGAGCTTCCAGGCTTCGAGCGTCTCGAGCGAGTCGGCGGGGCGCACGACGTAGCAGTTCGGTGTCGCCCGCAACGTCGCGAGCTGCTCGATGGGCTCGTGCGTTGGGCCGTCCTCTCCGAGGAAGACGGAATCGTGCGTAAAGACGTAGATCGAGCGAATGCCGGTCAAGCAGCCCAACCGCAGCGCGGGTTTGAGATAGTCGACGAAGTTGAAGAACGTGGCGGCAAACGGAAGCAAACCCCCGTGCAGCGCGATCCCATTGGTGCACGCCGCCATCGTGTGCTCGCGCACGCCGTAGTGAATGTTGCGGCCGCCGTAGTTTCCCGGCTCGAAATCGCCGCAGTTCTTGAGATAGGTCTTGGTCGACGGGTCGAGATCGGCCGACCCGCCGACGAGCTCGGGTAGGCTCATTGCGATGGCATTCATCACCGCGCCGCCCGCGTCGCGCGTTGCGACGTTGCCGTTTTCGGCATTGAAAACCGGCCAGGGGAGATCGCTGGGAACTTCGCCGCGCAGCGCCCGCTCGAGGGCTGCCGCCAACTGCGGATTCGCGCGCTTCCAAGCGTTGTAGGTTTCGCTCCAGCGGCCCTCCAGCGCCGCGCCATTCTCGCCGACTTGCCGATAGAATGCCAGCACGTCATCGGGCACGTAGAAGTCGGGCTCGAGCGGCCAGCCCAGCTCTTCCTTTGACTTGCGCACGTTCTCAGGGCCGAGCGCTTCGCCGTGGGCCAAGAAGTTGTCTTGCCGCGGCGAGCCGTAGCCGATGTGCGTGCGCACCGCGATGAACGACGGCCGGTCCGTCACGTTTTTCGCGACTTGGATCGCTTGGTCGAGCGTCGCGACGTCGTTGCCCTTATCGATTGGAACCAGTTGTGTGTGCCAGCCGCTGGCATCGAAGCGCGCGACAGGGTCGTCGGTCAGCGTGATGTCGGTCGGACCGGCGAGCGAAACCAGGTTGTCGTCGTATAAGACGATGAGTTTGCCGAGCTTGAGGTGGCCGGCAAGAGAAAGCGCTTCTTGGCTGATACCTTCCATCAGGTCGCCGTCGCCGCAAATGCAATAGGTAAAGTGATCGACGATGGCTTGGTCCTCGCGGTTGTTGACCGCGCCCAAATGCGCCTCGGCAATCGCCATGCCGACCGAGTTGCCGACTCCCTGCCCCAGTGGCCCGGTCGTTGCCTCGACTCCCGGCGTGCGCTCCGCCTCGGGGTGTCCTGGCGTCTTGCTTCCGAGTTGTCGAAAGTGCTTAATGTCGTCGAGCGTCAGGTCGTAGCCGGTGAGATAGAGGAGCGCGTAAAGTAGCATCGACCCATGTCCCGCAGACAGGACGAAGCGGTCGCGGTTTAGCCAGTGCGGGTCTTTGGGATTGAACCGCAGGTGGCGGGTCCACAGCGTGTAGGCCATCGCCGCCGCACCCATCGGCATGCCCGGATGGCCGGAGTTCGCCTTTTGGACCGCGTCAACGGCCAAAAAACGGATTGCATTGATTCGCTGCTCGTCGGCGGGCGAGTTCGGCACGACTACTCCTTTCCCGTGGTGGCCTATGTTAATGCGAGGCGGGGGCGCGCTTCCCTGGCGCCGTAGCTCCGCTACCGTGGTGAAGGACGAACTCGAAACGCGGATTTCGGCGCTGGCGCGGGGGGACGGCGACGTGCGCGGCCGCGAGGGGCGCGCAGTCGACCGGGTGATCGCAATGCTCGACACGGGCCGGCTACGAGTGGCCGAGCCCTGCGACGACGATTGGGTAACCAACGTTTGGGTGAAGCAGGCGATCCTGCTCTATTTCCAGCGCCGCTCGAACGAGTGGATCAACAATCCCGGCGATGCGCTCGCCTATTACGATAAACTTCCGGTGAAGCAGAACTATAAGAAGCTCGGCGTGCGCTGCGTGCCGCCCGGCGTCGCGCGCTACGGGAGTTTTCTCGGACGCAACGTTATCCTGATGCCGGGATTCGTTAATATCGGCGCGTACGTCGACGAAGGCAGCATGATCGATACCTGGGCGACCGTCGGCTCCTGTGCGCAGATCGGCAAGGGCGTCCACCTCTCGGGCGGCGTCGGCATCGGCGGGGTTCTCGAGCCCCCGCAAGCCACACCCGTCATCGTAGAAGACGGCGCATTCATCGGTTCGCGCTGCATCGTCGTGGAGGGCGTGCGCGTCGAGCGCGAGGCCGTCCTGGGCGCCGGGGTCGTCGTGACGGCGAGCACGCCGATCGTGGACGTCCGCGGCGAGGAGCCCGTTCGCAGCAAAGGCCGCATTCCGGCGCGCGCCGTCGTGATCCCCGGAACGCTGCCCAAGCAGTTTCCGGCCGGCGAATACGCTACGCCGTGCGCGCTGATCATCGGAACTCGAAACGAATCAACCGATCTAAAAACCTCGCTCAACTCCGCCCTGCGCGAGCACGACGTAGCCGTATGATTCCACGTTGTCACCCTGAGCCCGTCGTCCTTCGACTGCGCTCAGGATGACATGACTGCGCTCAGGATGACATGACTGCGCTCAGGATGACATGACTGCGCTCAGGACCGGCTCTGTCGAAGGGTGATGACGCAAACCCAGGCGGTTTTCTTAAAGTACGGCGTATCTGCAAACGACCTGCAATGGACGGGCCGGCCCCCGACGGGTGTACGGTTCCATAGGGGCGACGTGTTCCAGATTCCGTTTAGCTTACTGTGGGGCGGGTTTGCAATCTTTTGGGAGTACTCGGTGGTGGTGCGGCGCGCCCCTTTGATGTTTAAGCTTTGGGGAGTTCCGTTCGTTGCGGTTGGCATCTATATTACCGTGGGGCGCTTTTTCTGGGACGCGTACGTTCGCAGCCGTACCTATTATGGTCTGACATCGAACTCCGCGCTCATTCTCGTGGATAGACCTGGCGGTGGCATAACGCGCTTCCACCTTCCCGCATTAAAGTCGATCGGTTTGGAGCTGTGCCACGACGGGAGCGGTACGATAAGCTTTGGTGATGGCGCGACACGTCGTAACTGGGATTATTGGTCCGGCGGCGCCTTAGCGCCGTCGTTCGAAGAAATACCCGACGCTCGACACGTCTACGAACTTTGCGCCGCCGCCCAGCACGCGGCTAACTGAGAGGAAACTTCACGTAAGCCAAAAACTTGCGGTAGGCGTATGAATCCGCGCGTTTCCGAAATTGCGCCCTCGCTCATCAGGCAGCTCGCTGCTCAGAAGCGCCCGACGTCGATCGATCTGGGCCTCGGGGAGCCTACCCTGTTGCCGCGCATCGAGTATTTTGAGCGCGCGCTCGAGCGCGTGCGAACCGGCGGCGTCAAGTACACGGCCAACGCCGGCGACCTCGAGCTGCGCGAGCTCATCGCTCGGCACTATGCCTACCCCGCAATGGACCGCGCCGAGAACGTTTGCATAACGATCGGCTCGCAAGAGGCGATGTACGTGACGCTCAAGACCTTGCTCGATCCGTCCTGTGACGAGTTGCTCGTCGTGGAGCCGGCCTTTCCGTCGTACGTCAAGATGGCGGCGCTCGAGGGAATCGGCGTGCGCACCGTCGCGATGCTCGAGGACGACGACTTCGAGTTCGATGCCGAGCGAATCATCGCGGCCATCGGCGAACGGACGCGCGCCATCGTGATCTGCTCGCCCTGCAATCCGACGGGCCGCGTCATCTCACGCGATGCGGCCGAGATGCTCGTCGAGGCACTATCGCGGCGCCCGGGCGAGCCGATTTGGCTGATCCACGACGAGATCTACCGCGAGCAGATGTTCGTCGGCGGCGCAGCCGATCTTGCGCGGCTCTATCCTCACACGATCGTCGCGAACTCGCTGAGTAAGAGCAACGCCCTGACGGGGCTGCGCTTGGGATGGATGCTCGGGCCCGCCGCATTCTTAGAGCAAGCGATCAAAGTGCATGCCTGGGCGGTCTCGTGCGCCGATACGATTGCGCAGTACGTCGCTCTGGAAGTTTTTCGCTCTCCGGGCAATCTGCAAGAGCACGCGCCGTGGTACCGGAAGCATCGCGCTTTGGCGCGGGAAGCGCTGAAAGACAGCAGCCTGCCGTTCGTCGATCCGGAGGGCGCCTTCTACATCTGCGTGCGATTGCCCAAAGGGACGCCGTCGCTCGATGCCGCCAACGCCTTGATCGGGCGCTTCGACGTCGTCGCGATTCCGGGTATCGCGTTCGGCGAATCCATGGAAGGCTGGCTGCGCCTGAGCTGGGTCGCGAACGCCGAACGCGTGCGCGATGGAGTAGCGCGAATCGCCGAATACTGCGCGCAACTCCCGGTGTCGTGCTGAGGCCGACGGTACTCACCTTTGGTCCGCCGGAGCTGGCGCCGTTCCTCGGAAAGTGGATTCGCGACGAAATCTCCGTTTCGCGCAAGGTTGCGAACCTAACGTTCGGCAAGGAAGGCTTTAAGAAGCTGTATGCATGCAGCTCGTACGGGGAACTCCAAAGATGTCTGACGGAGGATCCGGAACTGGCCGAAAAGTATAAACGGCGACTGGAACTTTCGGGACGCGAAAGTGCCTTGCTTATCGGTCCGAGAGAGATAACCTCGGACGGGAGCGCCCCGAACAGTGAGCGGCGTACGGTTCGATATCCTGTGCTGGGATTGCGCAAAGAAGGCCGTACCACCATCGTTGCGAGCACCTATCGGGGCAGTGCCATCGGCCTCGAGTTGCGCATGCGAGAGGAATGGCTACTCGTAAGCGAGCGTTACGTCGGGCGCGCCGCCGAACTTTTTCCACCCTCACCTGTGTTCCGCTATTACCGAGCGCCAACCGCATAACGTAAGAATGGTTTGCTCTCCGGGCGGCGGAAGAAAAGCGGAATGACACACCTTCCGCCCCAAGCAGATGAAGTAAACGACCTCAGCGACCGCGCGAATCTCTCGCAAGTGCGAATTACCACCGCACATGGCGACATCGTCTTCCATCTTTTTCCTGACGACGCGCCGCTTCATTGCGCGGCCTTCATGAAGCTCGCCGACGCGGGATTCTACGACGGCCTCAAGTTCCACCGAGTGGAGCCCGGATTCGTCGTTCAAGGCGGGGACCCGAAAGGCGATGGAACGGGAGGGCCCGGATACAATCTCAAAGCCGAATTCAACGCGCGGCCGCACGAGCGCGGAACCGTAGCCATGGCACGCGCTTCCCGACCAGATTCAGCGGGCTCGCAGTTTTACATCTGCCTCGGCGATGCGCCTTTCCTCAACGGGCAGTATACGGTCTTCGGTCAGATGACCGAAGGCTTCGACGCGCTTGACAAGATCCGGCGCGGAGACGTGATGGTCAGCGTGAAGACCGAACCACGCTGACCGTCCGCCCGGCTCGCAAGACCGGTTTACGTCTTTTCGCGTATGTCGCGTTTGGTCGCGTCGTACTCCGCTTGCGTGCGATTCTTAGCCTCGTTGACCGCCGAGCCAATCTTTTCGCCCGGCGTCATTTCGTTGCCGAGTGTCTCCCGCTTGGCGCGTTCCATATCCGCAGCCGAGCGATGCTGTCCTTCGTGAACCGTATCCTTGACGTCGTCGACGGTGCGTTTTACCGCATCGGCGGCCTTATCGAGCGTATCTTTCCCCACGTTAACCTCCGTTTCGTGGGCAAGTTTACCCGCGCGCAGCTTCCCTAAACGCGAGCGCTTGGCGGTTACGCGATCCAAACCGTTTGGATATTCACGAACTCGTGGATGCCGAACGAGGAGAGTTCGCGGCCGTAGCCGCTCTTCTTGACGCCGCCGAAGGGTAGGCGCGGATCGCTCGCCACCATGCCGTTGATGAAGACGTTGCCCGCTTCGATTCGTCCCGCAAGCTCTTCGGCAAGCGCAATATCGGCCGTCCATAGGTTCGCGCCGAGTCCAAAGCGCGATGCGTTGGCAAGCTCCAACGCGTGCTCGAGGTCGTTCGCGCGTACGACGGCAGCCGCGGGCCCAAAAACCTCCTCGGCGAACATCGTCATCTGCGGCGTCACCTCGGCGACGACGGTCGGCGCGTAGAAGAAGCCGGGGCGTTCGAGAAAACGGCCGCCGGTGACGAGTCGCGCACCCGCAGCGACCGTCGCGCGTACTTGATCGTCGACGGATTGCCGCAGATCCGCGCGGGCGCACGGACCGAGCTGCGTAGCCTCTTCCATAGGATCTCCAACGATCTGTGCTGCGGCGGTCTCCGCAAAGCGCGCAAGGAACTCGTCGTAAACGGAGTCCTCGACGATGAACCGCTTAGCCGCGATGCAACTCTCGCCGTTGTTCTGAAAACGAGCGGTGACGGCCGTTTTCGCCGCTGCTTGGAGATCCGCGTCGGAGAGAACCACAAATGCGTCGGAGCCCCCCAACTCGAGCACGCACTTCTTTAAGTTCTCGCCGGCCGCGCGCGCGACCGAGACGCCGGCGTCTTCGCTCCCGGTGAGGGTAACGGCGCCGATGCGCGGATCGGCGACGATCTTTCTCATTTCCTTCCCGGGAATCAGCAGCGCGCCGAAGCACCCTTCGGGCGCACCCGCCTCGTTGAAAAGGCGCCCGATCTCCAGCGCACATCGCGTAGTATTCGTCGCGTGCTTGAGCAGCACGACGTTGCCCGCCATCAAGGCCGGCGCGGCCGCTCGAATAACCTGCCAGTATGGAAAGTTCCACGGCATGATTGCCAGCAACACGCCGAGCGGCCGAAACGCGACGTAGCTGCGCGACGCCGAAGACGGAGTAAGCTGCTGCGAGAGCAGCGCTTCGCCATGCTCGGCAAAGTACTCGAGCCCAAACGCGCATTTGTCGATCTCGGCACGCGCCTGCACGAGCGGCTTGCCCATCTCGCGCACGGCCGTCGTCGCGAGTTCCTCGCGTTCCAGGCGAAAACGAGCGGCTACGGCTCGCAACAAGCTCGCGCGCCCGGAAAAATCCTCGCGTCCCCACCGCTGCGCGCCGCGCGCAGCCGCTGCGAGCTTCGTTTCGATCTGCGGGGCGTCCATCAGCGCGATGCGCTCGATCACCTCACCGGTCGACGGGTTGCGCGTCTCGATCATAGCGCGTGCATCGCCCACGGCCCCGACGGGCCGGCGTAAACTTCGACCAAACTCTCCGGCCGCAAATACGTGCGGGCCACGCGCTGCACGTCGGCGGCGGTAATGCGCGAGAAGCGTTCGTTGAGCGTGCGATAGTAGTCGGGCGGCAGACGATAGACCAGGATATCGAGCAGTTGTTTGGCCTGCCCCGTGGTCGAAGCCTCGTCTAAAAGCGCGTTGCTGATCAGGCGCACCTTCGCTTCTTGCAGCTCCGTAGCCGAAACCGGTTCGTTCTGGAGGCGGCGCAGCTCTTGCCGCACGATGCCGACGGCTTCAAGGACGCGCTCCGGCGAAGCGTTCAGCTCAACGCGCAGATCCCCACGATCCGCACCCGCCTCGAGTGAACTGTTGACGCTGTACACGAGGCCGCGCTTCTGCCGCAACTCCTGCCAGAGCCTGGATTCAAATGCACCCGCGCCGCCCAAAATTTGATTGAGCACCGCGAGAGTATCGTAATCCTGGCTCGCTCGCGAGAGCGCCGGCTGCCCGAGTCGAATGAAGACCTGATTGGCCTGAGTGCCGATATAGTCGTGGCCGCTCGCCGCCGGCGGCATTGCCATCAAACGCGCGTTAGGCTTCGGCCCCGCCGCGTTCCACGATCCGAAACTCGCCTCGAGGACCGAGCGCACGCGCTCCGGCGAAAGATCGCCGACGACGGAGATCGTCGTCAGATCCGGACGCCAATAGGTCGCCGCGTACGCCAGCAAATCGTCGCGCGTGATGGCCGAGACGCTCTGTGCCGTCGGCTGGCGCAAACTCGGATCGGCGCCGGCCAAAAGCAGACGGTTGTAGGCGCGATCGATCAGCACGCCGGAGATGCGGCCCTCCGATTGTAAGCTGTTGGACAGCTGCGATCGCTCGACGCTCAACCAGGGATCCTCAAAGGTTGGATGCGCCTCGCCGTCGGCCAAGATCGCCACGACGCGCTCGAAATCGCGCGACTCTGCCGTCGCCGAGAAGTCTTGTCCGGTATTCACGAAGACGCCCATCTCGTCGGTGGCTTTGCGGCGTTGTGCGAACGGGTACGCGGCGCTGCCGTAATCGGCTACCGAAGAGGCGAGCCGAGAAATGCCCTCCTTCCCAAGCGGCTCGAAGGCCGGAGAGCTCGCGATCGTGCCTTTGATAACCACCGTAGGACGGTCGGTTTTGGGTTGCACGATGACGCGCAATCCGTTGGCGAGCGTGAACTCGACCGGTGCCAGCGTGCTGCGTTCCGTCGTCGGCGTCTCGACGGCCTTGGCGATCCATTTTGGTTCGACGATCGGGCCATTTGGAACGCGTTTGGAGAAATCGTCGCTGGCCTCAGACGTGCTCTTCTCAGAGTTGCCTTTCGGCGGACTGTCGTTGGGGCTCAGGTGCCCGATGACGGTTGGGTGGCTCAAATATGTGCGTGTCGCGGCGAGCAGATCGTCGCCGGTTAGCGCTGCCAGACGGCGGTCCTCGTCGGCCACCCTTTCGTGAACGATGCCGTAGGTGTAGCCTGCGAGATCGCCGATGCCGTCGATCGAGTCGGCACCGTAGAGCCGCTCCGCGATCGTCATGCGCTTCGCCGCGACGACGAGATCGGGATCGAAACCGTTGTGGAGCACGGAGTCGAGCGTCGTTGCAAAGACGGATGCGGCTTCGCTGCTGCCGTGGCCCGGGTTGAGAATAATAAAGACGTGCAGTAATCCGCCTTTGAGCTGCGTATCGGCGTCCGTTTCGATCGCGAGCGCGATGTTGCTCTGGACGAGCGCCTTATAAAACGGGGACCGCTGGTTTTCGAGCAACGTTGCCAGCGTGCTGATGGCCGGCTCTCCGTGCTGCGTGTCGCCGGGAATCGCGTAGGAGAGATCGAGAATTTCGAACGGAAAGGGAAACTGCGCTTCGACGGTTGCGCCGTACGCCGGCTTCGGATTGAGTTCCGACCACGGGGGCAACTGTTTGGAAGGAATCGCACCGAAGAAGCGCTGAGCCTTTGCAAACGCCGTCGCATGGTCGACGTCGCCGGCGATCACCAGCGTCGCATTGTTGGGCGCGTACCACTCGTGATAGTAGCGGGCGATATCCGCGACGGTGGCCGCGGCAACGTCGCTGCGATTGCCCAAGGGCGTGCGGCCGGCCGGTTGTCCGGGGAAGGCTGCGGCCCGAACCCGCGACAACAGATTGAAGAACGGCGAGCTGGCATCGCCGTCGATTTCGTTGAGCACCGCATTGCGTTCGATCGCCCAGCCGGCAGCACTCAGGGAGGCGTGTTGCATCCGATCGGCCTCGATCCCCAGCGCCACGTCCAGTTTGTCCGCCGGCATTTCGAAATAGAACTGCGTGTAGTCGTAGTTCGTCTCACCGTTCATCTGCGCGCCCAAGCGCGCAACGATGTCGTCCAGGCCGCCCGACGAGATCTCCGGCGTTCCGCGAAACATCATGTGTTCGAGAGCGTGCGCCAGGCCGGTCTTGCCCGGCGTCTCCTGCAGCGAGCCGAATCCGTACCACATGCTCGTTTGAACGACCGGAGCCGCGCGATCCTCGACGACGACGACTCGCAACCCGTTGCGCAGCGTCGTCGTGAAGATTCCGGCATCGCCCGGGCCATTTTGCGCCGGCGCGGCCTGCGCGGTGAAAAGCCCAAGCAGCAGCGCAAACAGCGTCGTTCTCATTTTCACAGCGTTGTGACTCCCAAGTAATATGCGGCCGTCGCCTCGACCGCGGCTAGTGGAAGGCAGCCGATAAGCTCGGACCCGAGCACTTCGATCCCGCGTTCGGCGGCGAGCTCGCGAACCAATTCCACGACGCGATAGAGCGGCGTTGCAGCATAGTCCGTAATGTTGAGCGAGACCTGCACGCGATCGTCGCCGCGTGGCAGGGCAAGCGCGCGCAGGGTGCGCAGGCCGCCGTCGCGTTCGCGGATGGCCCGGGCAATCGCTCGGACCGCTGGGAGATCGGTGGTCGCCAGCTCGATGTTGAACGCGATCAAGACCTCTCGCGCGCCGATCGCAATCGCTCCGGCGCTGGGATGCCGAGAGATGTTACCTTCGTCCGGCAGCCAATCGGCGTTTGCGCGAATTGCCGGGAGAGGGTGACGTTCGGGCGTTCGCGCCGCCGCGCCGTAATAAAAGGAAGGCACGCGATAGCGCCGCCAGATTTCGATACCCGCGCGGTGTGCCAGCGCCGCGGCATCAGCCAGAGTCGCGCCCCGAAGCGGAACGAAGGGCAGTACGTCGAGCGCGCCGATGCGTGGATGCACGCCGGAGTGGCTCCGCAGATCGATGCGTTCGAGTGCTACGCCCGCTAGGGCGACGGCCGCGTCGAGCACTGCCGATTCGTCGCCGGCAACCGTCAGAACGCTGCGATGATGGACGGCGTCGCTGCTCCAGTTCAAAACGCGCGCGCCGGCCGCTTCGACCGCCGCAATTGCCGCCTCGATCGTAGTCGCGTCGCGTCCCTCCGAAAGATTCGGCACAATCTCAAAGAGCGGCTTGTCATCCTGAGCGCAGTCGAAGGACACTAACCCAGCGCCGTTGCGATCGCGGCGACGATGTCGCCCGTATTCGCCGGTGAGATAACATCGGAATAGCCGAGCTTGCGGGCCTCGGCTTCGCGACGCTCCGCTCCGGCGACGGCGCGCACCTCGCCCGATAATCCCAGCTCGCCAAAGACCGCGACGTGCGACGGCACCGCCGCGTTGCGAAACGACGAAGCAATTGCCAAGGCAATACCCAGGTCCGCTGCGGGTTCGCTGACCCGCAACCCTCCGGCCACCGACGCGTACACGTCGTGCGTCCCTAGCAATAATCCCGCTCGCCGTTCGAGCACCGCGAGAATCATCGCGAGGCGCTGCTGGTCGAGATTGTTGGCCAACCGTCGCGGCGTGCCGTAGCTGGTTTCGCCGACCAGCGCCTGGACTTCGATGAGCACCGGACGAGAGCCGACGATCGATGCGACGACGCACGAGCCGCTAGGACGCTGCGTGCGCGCTCCAGCAAAGAGTTCGGAAGGGTTCGAAACCTCACGCAAACCCGAGTCGTGCATCGAAAAAACGCAGATTTCGTCGACCGATCCGAAGCGGTTCTTGTACGCCCGCAGGATGCGGTACTCGCCATTCGTCTCGCCTTCGAAATATAACACCGTGTCGACCAGATGCTCGAGCAGGCGCGGTCCGGCGATGGCGCCGTCTTTGGTGACGTGGCCGACGATGAACGTCGCGCACCCGGTTCGCTTCGAATACTCCATCAGCGTTTGCGTGCAGTCCCGAATCTGAGTAATGCTGCCGGCATACGCTTCCGACTCGGGCAGCCAGACCGTTTGGATCGAGTCGACGATCAATGCAAGCGGTCTCTGTCGCTCCAAACGATCGAGGACCGCGCGAAGGTTCGTTTCGGGATAGACGAGCAACTCGGTTGCCGTCTCCGTGGCCAGCGTACGATCGGCGCGGAGCTTTACTTGCGCCGCCGACTCTTCGCCGCAGACGTAGACGACTTCGCCGCCGCGCGCGAGGCGGGCAGCGATTTGCAGCATCAGGGTTGACTTGCCGGCGCCAGGCGGTCCGCCGACCAGCGTCAAGCTTCCCGGGACCGTTCCACCGCCTAAGACGGCGTCGAACTCCGGCATGCCCATACGCAAGCGGGTGACGCCGGCCGAGCTGATCTCGTGCAAAGGCAGCGGCGTAGCCGATTGCGCGGCCGCCGGCCTGTCGCGTGCGCTCCGCGGTGCGACAGTGAAGGGGCGTTCGTCGAACGAGTTCCACCCCTCGCACTGCGGGCAGCGCCCCAGCCAGCGCGTCGATTCGAATCCGCACGCCGAACAAAAGTAGACGGATCGTGGTTTTGCCAAGCTTTTTCTAGCCTTCTGCGACGCGCTCGCTTCGCCTAGCGACACGCCTCTAAGCGAGGAAGCATCGCCACTCGCGTCCAAGCAAGGAATCAAACGCCACGCCCGCCCGCCTACATAAAGGATACGATCCGTGCACGCTCGCTATCTCCTTGGAGAGTAGTCTCGACGCCGGCGCACGTACAGATCGCGATCGACGGACCGGCCGCGTCGGGTAAGACGACCGTCGCGCGCGCGACGGCGCAACGCCTGGGCATACTCTATCTCGATACCGGTGCGATGTATCGCGCCCTGGCGTATCTCGCTCTGCGCACGGGGACCGACGTCGATAACGGCGCTGCGTTAGCTCGCCTCGCAGAGGCGAGCCCGGTCGAGGTGAAGCTCGACGAGAAAGCGCCTCTAGGCTTTCGCATCTTCGCCCGCGGGCGAGATCTGACCGAGTTAGAGTTGCAAAGCCGCGAGGTAACCGCGATAGTCTCGACCGTCGCCGCACAGCCCGAAGTGCGCGCCGCAATGGTTCGGGCGCAGCGGCGGATCGCGCAAAACGCACCCGTGGTTATGGCGGGGCGAGATATCGGCACCGTGGTCTTGCCGGATGCACCGGTAAAGATCTTTTTGACGGCATCTCCGGAGGCCCGCATCGCGCGCCGGCGCGCGCAGCTCGAGGAGTCGGGAGTTAGCGTCGATGCGCGCCAGCTTGCCGCGGAGATCCGGGAGCGGGATCGCCTCGACGAAACCCGCGCGGTTTCCCCGCTCGCGCCGGCGCACGACGCGCACCACATAGATTCCAGCGACATCGACGCAGCGGGCGTGGTCGACGAGATCTGCCGCCTAACCTCCAGGTTGTCATCCTGAGCGCAGTCGAAGGACGATGAACACGGCGTTCTACGATTTTGCGAAGGCGACGGTACGCTGCACGGCGCGAGTGCTGTGGCGCGCGAGGGTCTTCGGAGCGCAGAACGTTCCCGCCACGGGGCCTCTCATCGTGGCCTGCAATCACGTTTCGTATCTCGATCCGCCGCTCATGGGATGCCTCTGCCCGAGGCGCATCAGCTATATGGCTAAAAAGGAGCTGTTTGAGGTTCCCGTGCTCGGCGCCATGATTCGCGGCCTCGGCGCCTATGCCGTGGACCGGAAGGGCAGCGCGACATCCGCCATCAGGCGCTCGCTGCAGGTCTTGGAAGCGGGCGGAGCCGTCGGAATCTTCCCCGAGGGCACTCGTAATCGCACTGGTGAGGTCCAACCTCAGACAGGTGTCGCACTCCTGGCCTCACTGGCGAAGGCTCCGGTCCTTCCCGCATGCATACTCGGCAGCGACCAGGCGCTGCGCCTCCACCGCATCGACGTTGCTTTTGGGCCGCCGATCTCGTTGCAGGCCGGCCGGAAAGCAACCCGAGAGGACTTGGCGAAGTTTACCGGCGAGATTATGAGCGCGATCGAACTACTGGCGGGGAGTATTGGTGGAAATACGTAAGGCATCCGTTCAAGGATTCTGCTTTGGCGTTGCCATTACCGTAAAGAAGGCGGAGGAGGCGATTGCCTCCCGCGGTGACGTAACGACGCTGGGGCACGTGGTGCACAACCCACAGATGGTTGAATCGCTTTCGGCGCGCGGCTTGAAGAATGCCACGACGGTCGACGACGTCGACTCCGGCGCGCTCTTCGTTCGCGCGCACGGGCTGCCGGTGGACGTTTTCGAAAAGGCCAGGGAGAAGAACCTGGAGATCATCGACGCCACCTGTCCGATGGTCACCAAGATTCACGTGCAAGCCGAGAAGCTCAAAGCCGACGGCTATAAGATCGTGGTTATTGGTGATCCCAATCATCCCGAAGTCAAGGGGACGCTGAGTCACGTGCCCGGCGCGTGGTGCATCCAAAGCCGCGCCGACGTGGAGAAACTCCCGCGCTCCAGTAAAGTCGGCGTCGTCGTGCAGTCGACGTGGTCCGGCGAAGGGTTCACCGAAATCGTTCGCGAGCTTTCGGCGAAGTACTACGAAGTTCGCGCGGTCAACACGATCTGCACCGATACGCACAATCGGCAGAACGAGGCGCTCCGGCTGGCAAAGGGCGTCGAAGTAATGATCGTCGTCGGCGGAAAGACGTCGGCCAACACCAAGCATCTCGCCGACCTCTCCGAATCCCACGGCGCCCGAGCCTACCATATCGAAGGACCTGACGAGTTGCGTCCGCAGTGGTTCGAGAACGTGCACGTTGCCGGCCTTATGTCGGGAGCCTCAACGCCCGGCTGGCTCGTGGACGAGGTCGAGGCTCGGATGGAGGAGCTCGCAGCCTCTGCGTAATCCGGCCGACCTCGCCGAGCGCTTTGAAAGGGCCCTCGAAGAGCGGATTACCGGATATCGGGGATCGGAAGAGATCTCCGATATGCTTTTGCGCCACTTCGGCTACGGTGGCTATGGGCCGGCGCGCCGCGGAAAGCGCTTACGGCCTCAAATGGTCATGCGGGTTGCAACCGGTGAGGGCGCGCCGCTCGAGCACGCACTCGATGCGGCGGTAGCCGTGGAAATCTTTCATAACTATTCCCTCGTCCACGACGATATCGAAGATCGTGACGAACTGCGCCACGGGCGGCCGACGTTGTGGAGCCAGTACGGGGTCGCCGCCGCGATCAATGCGGGCGATGCGATGTGCGCGCTCAGTTTTCTGAGTTTGGAACATGCCGCGGCGTACCTCGATGCGGCCAGAGTCTTGCAAATGATCGCGCTCCTGCACGAAGCGCATGCCGTGATGTGCGAGGGGCAGTCGCTGGACCTGGATTTCGAGTCGGAACGAGCGGTGGATCAACCGGGCTACTATCGCATGATCGAGTGCAAGACCGCCCAACTTTTCGATGCCTCGTGCCGTCTGGGCGCGTACGCCGCCGGCTGCGACGAGGCGACGGTCGAAGGCTACGGTGCCGTCGGGCGCGCCTACGGCATGGCGTTTCAAATTCGCGATGACGTCGCCGGAATTTGGTCGACGCTCGACGAGACCGGCAAGACCGCCGGAAGCGACATCGCACGCCGAAAATGGACGTTTCCGGTCGTTTGGGCGATCTCGCGGCCGCCGTCGGCCGCGCGGAGCGCCGTGGCGCAGGCCTATGCGGGTGGTTCTTCACTCGATGACGCCGCCGTCCGAAGCGTCGTCGAGGCGCTCGACGAGCTCGGCGCTCGCGAGGCAGCCACGCAAAAGGCGGCGGAGCACGTTGGCGTGATCGAACGCCATCCCAATCGAGAGTTCGGAGAGTTCTTGGCAGCAACGCTCGGCCTCACCGTCGCATGACGCGTGCGCCTGCTCGGCCTGCGTTGCAAGTGTGGGGGCTTCCCGTGCTCGTCCTCGTCGCGTTCTTCGTGCGGTTGTTTTTCGTCGGCAACGAAGGCTTTAAGACCGACATAAACACGTACGCGGCGTGGGCGCTGTCGTTGAGCGAGCATGGCTTCCGAGCGTTTTACTCGACCGCAGGGTTTGCCGACTATCCACCCGGCTATTTCTACATCCTGAGCATCATCGGCCGGCTCTGGCACGCGCTCTTCGCGTCACACGACACCGGCTATGCGGTGCTTCACGTGCTGGTCAAGCTGCCGGCGATACTGGCCGATCTGGGAGTCGGCCTTCTGCTCTACGCGATCGTTCGCCGTTTCGCCGGGGTCGCCACGGCTTTTGGCGTGGCCGCCTTTTATTTGTTCAATCCCGCGACCATTTACATCTCCGCGTCATGGGGACAAGTAGACTCGATCTCGGGTGGCCTGGCGCTTCTGGCAATCTACGCACTCCTGCGCAGTGAAGATGCCGCGTCGCAATCGCGGGCGCACCTGGCGTGGATCGTCTTTGCTTGGCTCTCGTTTGGGTCTTCGATTCTGATCAAACCGCAAGCAACGGTCTTACTGCCGTTGCTCGTTGCCTTTGCCTTTGTGGACAGGAGCCGGCGTCGCGAGCGGATCGTTGCGACGGCGATCGGCATCGGCGCGGCCCTGCTGCTTGCGCTGGCCGTAACCGAACCGTTTCATCCCAGCAATCCGGTCGCGGCGCTGGGCTGGCTGTTGCAGCAATACGCCTTCGGCTCGAACGTCTATCCGTACAACACCGTAAATGCCTTCAACCTGTGGGCGCTGCGCGGTACGATGTGGGTGCCCGACAGCCAGTACATCTTGGGGCTTCCGCAATATCTCTGGGGCTTACTGCTCGTGGTCGCAGCGATGGGCTTGGTCGTCTGGCGTTACGTCCAAAGCCGCACCTCCACGGCGTTGCTCGAAGCCTGCGCGATCGCGACGCTAGCCTTCTTCGTATTGGCGACGCGGATGCACGAACGCTATCTCTTCAACGGCTTACTCTTTACGATCGCGTGCATTCCGTTCGCGCGCCGCTACCTTGGGGGCGCGATTGCGCTCTCGATCGTGCTCTTCGCAAATCTCCTCTATAGCCTGCAGTACCTGCACGCGGTCACGGGCAACGTCCCAGGCGTCAACGCACAAAATCTCTGGGGTCTGTGGACGACCGTCTTTTCGCTGCTTGCGGTCGGCACGTTCTTCGTACTCGGTTACCAATTCTTGGGCGGTGCGGAGTTGCGCCCGGCCAAGTCTCCGTCGACCCGCGAGCCGGCGCCGCAAGCGGATGCGCCCGTTCTCCCCACGGCGCGCCACTGGTTCGATCCTCGCGAGGGTTTGACCGCGATGCGCGCTCCGCTCGATTATGCGATCGTAGCGGTGCTGGGGGTCGGGAACTTCATTCTGTCGTTCATCGGCTATTGGTGGCCACCCGATAAGATCTTCGACGAAATTTACTTCGCGCGCGCCGGCGAAGAGTATCTGCAGAACATGCGGATCTACGAGAATACGCATCCCCCACTGACCAAGTTGATGATAACGCTCTCTATCATGCTCTTCGGGGGGATGCCTCACGGCCATGGTCTTGGCGGGTGGCCGGGCCTCAATCTCTTGGTGGGCCACATGCCCAACGGCGACAACTCGTACGGCTGGCGTTTTCTCGACGTGGTATTCGGAGCGCTGGTCGTCATGCTGCTCTACGTTTTTGCCAAGCGCGTCACCGGCTCGACGGTCTTTGCAACGATCACCGCCCTGCTGCTGACCTTCGATGGCATGCATTTCGTGCAGTCTCGAATCGCGACGCCCGAAGGCTTCGTCGTCTTCTTTGCGACGTTGGCGGTCTACGCGTTCTACCGTTTCTGGATCAACTCGCAGGTCGGCGAACGAGCGCACGTGGCCGTTCCCAGTTGGGCTCTGGTAGCCGGCGCTGCCGGCGCGTTGTTCGCCGGCGTGGGAGCCGCTTCGATTGGTCGCGCACTGTGGCACTTCGATACGGCCTCGACGGTCGTCGTGGCGCTCTATTGCGCCAGCGGAGTCTATCTCTTCGTCCGTTACGTGCTGTTCGCGCGATTCTTCGGCGATGGGCGGCGGGAGCTTTCGTACGCTGAAGGTTCCTATGCGCTGCGCGATGCCGCGGGAACCTCGCTCTTCGCTGCAGACGGCGGAACCATCGACTCGCGCGGAAAGATCGCGCGAGGCGAGCTTTCGCAGGGCAAGGGCGGCACGCTGGTCTATCGCGACGATCCGCTAAAGATCGATTATTCGCGTGACGGCAGCGTTCACTACGATACGCCCGCGGGCAGCGTCACCTATGCCGACGACGAAATTCGCGACCGAAGTACGGCTGCCGTTGAGAACGGCCACACGTCGCGGCGTTGGCTAATGCTCTTTACCGTTGCCCTCGGGCTGCTCGTGAGCTCCAAATGGTATGGCGTAATGGGCTTCGGCGTAAGCTTCGTCGTGCTGATCGCCGTCTGGCTCCAACGGTATCTGTTCGAGCTGCGGCCGACGCTCTGGGGCAATCCGCGCGGCTTTCGCATCGACGGCGCGCTGGCGACGATTCTCTTCGTGAGCGCCACGGTGTACGCACTGGTTTGGGTTCCGGACCTCGTACGGAACTCCCCCGATCCGGGCGAGGTTCACAACGTCAACGACGTCGTCTACCGGCAGTATACGATGTATGAGTATCACCACAACCTCGTGGCCACTCACCCGTACTCCTCGAAGTGGTTTGAGTGGCCGCTCGACTACGTGCCGGTTGCATACTTCTATCAAGATCGCCGCAACAATCCAACCAACGACAAGGGCTGCTGCGTTTACGAGATTACCTCGATGCCGAATCCGATCATCTTGTGGTTCGGCTTGTTCTGCGTGCCGTTCGTCGGCGTGCTGGCGTGGCGAGAACGAAACAAAGCCTACGCGCTGATCGTTATCACCTACCTCTTGCAATGGCTGCCGTGGATCGGGTCGCCCCGCCTGATCTTCGCCTATCATTTTTACGTCAACATTCCGTTGATCTGCTTGTGTAACGCGATTTTCTTGCAGCGGGCCTGGTCGTGGCTGCGCGGCCGGGAGAATCTCCGATGGCTCGCAGGGCTGGCCGTCGGCTCGTACGTCGCGGCCGCGGCGGTAGGCTTCATCTATTTCTATCCAGTTCTTGCGGCGCACCCAATTCCATGGGACGCATGGCATCAACGGATGTGGTTCCCGACCTGGATAATCGGCCCGGGCTAGGAGCCTGTAGGATTATGCCGCATTTCCGTCTTCGTGCCGCCTTTTGCCCGAACACTTCGTTGCTCTTCGGTCACGAAGCTACGGTTTCGCTCCCTCATTGCGCCTGGTTTTCGAACAAAATTCGGCAACGAATCCGAAAACGGGCGTAACCCTACAGGCTCCAAGCGAAGGCTCTCCAGAAGAGGTTTGGCATAAAATGTCTGGACATTCGAAGTGGCACAATATCAAGCTCAAGAAGGGCAAAGTGGACGCGCAGCGGGGCGCGCTCTTCACGAAGCTCAGCAAAGAGATCATTCTCGCGGCAAAAGGCGGCTCGCCCGACCCTGAAGCCAACTACCGGCTCAAGATGGCGGTCGAAAAAGCCCGCGAGTTCAACGTGCCGCAGGAGAACATCAAGCGCGCCATCGCGCGAGCCTCGGGACAGGACGGCGAGCGCGAAATCGAGGAAATTCGCTACGAGGGCTACGGCCCCGCCGGATTGGCGGTCGTCGTCGATGCGGCGACGGACAATCGAAATCGAACGGTCGGGGAGCTGCGCTTTCTTTTCAGCCGGCACGATGGCACCTTGGGAGAGACCGGCAGCGTTGCGTGGATGTTCGATCCGGTCGGCATCGTCGAGATCGATCCCGGCGGTAAATCCGAGGACGCGGTGATGGACGAGGCGCTTGTCGACGGGGTCGAGGACATCGAGTACGACGCGGACGTCGCCGTCATCTATACGCAGCCGGCGATGCTGGCCGGCGTACGCGACGCGCTGCGCACCCGAGGGGCGCGAATCTCCGACGCGTATCTCGGCATGCGTCCGAAAACGAAGATCGAGCTGAGCGGCGGCGCGCTTGGCGCTGCGCTGGCGTTTCTTGATGCTCTCGACGAGCACGAAGACGCGCAGCGGGTCTTTAGCAACCTCGACTTTAGCCAAGTCCCGGTGGAGGCGCTTACCTGAAGCCCTCTACCATCGTCTTGGTGGTCTTCGTTGCGTTGGTCGTCTGGTTTGGGCATCAGATCTACGATTTCTTGATTCCTCCGTCCACGACGGTGACCGTGCCTTCATTTGTGGGGCAAACGCTAACCGATGCCAACGCCGAGATCGAGCGAATAAAGCTCAGCTCGGCCGTCGTGGATCACACGACGAGCGATCGCTATCCCCAAGGCGTCGTGATCACGCAGCGCCCGCCGGCCGGCGATCAAGTTCGCCAAGGGCGCCAGGTTTCGTTCGTTATTAGTGACGGAATCGTCGCGCGCCTCATGCCCGACTTTCGCTACCAGTCCATGCGTGAGGTGCAGCTCGACCTCTCTCGCGCGCGCCTGACACTCGGAAAGGTCGCCTATGCAAAGAGCGACGTGATCCCCGCGGGGCACGTGATCTCGCAGTCTCCGGCGCCGATAACCAGCATGCACGAGGGTGATTCCGTCGCGCTGGTCGTGAGCCAAGGCGGCCGGGCGAACGTGCGAGTTCCCGATTTTGTCGGATTGTCGATCGATCAAGCGCGGACGGTCGCAGCGGATACCGGCGTTACGCTCGGACAGATCGTCTGGACTCCGCTGGGCGGAAGCGGGCCGGCACACGGCGTCGTCGCGCGACAGCTTCCGGCGCCGGATGCAAAGATCGCATCGTACGAGCCCGTATCGCTGCAGGTCAGTGCCGGTCCGAACGAATCGGGCTACGTTATCCATCAGGCCCGCGTGCTCGTCTCGGTTCCCGAAACCGATACCACGCAGCCCACGACGCAGCCCACCACGCAGCTCGACGTGCGCCTGGCTCTCACGGACGCAACGGGCCAGTACGATCTCTACCACGCCTTTGCGCAGCCCGGGCAGAAGCTCGATTTTACCGTCACCGCGGTCGGAACGTCCGTGCTCGACATGTACGTCAACGACACGCTCGTGGGCGAAACGCGCCTCGGAACCGAACCGCCGCAGGTCTACAACGCGAAGCCCTCCGCCTCACCATCAGCGTCACCCTGAGCGCCCGTGTCACCCTGAGCAAGTGTCATCCTGAGCGGAGTCGAAGGACGCCGATACGATGACGATCCTTGCGCCTTCGTTGCTTTCGGCAGATTTTGCGCGAATTGCGGAGCAAATTGCGTGCGTGCAAGCGGCGGGCGCCGAGTATTTGCACCTCGACGTGATGGACGGGCGTTTCGTTCCGAACATCACCTGGGGGCCGAAGATCATCGGCGATCTGCGGAGGCTGTCGCCGCTCACCTTCGACGCGCACTTGATGATCGTCGAGCCGGAGCGCTACGTAGACGATTTTCGCGCGGCGGGATGCGACCGTATCACCTTCCATTTGGAGACGACGCCGCACGCCCAGCGCCTGCTCGTGCATCTGCGGTCGATGGGAGTGAAGGCGGGAATAGCGATCTGTCCCCAAACGCCGGTCGCACTGCTGCAAGACATCATTGAAGACTGCGACACCGTCCTCGTGATGAGCGTCAATCCCGGGTTCTCGGGCCAGAAGTTCATCCCACACGCGATCGAAAAGGTACGCGAAGCGCGCGCGCTGATCGACGGTCGCAATCCCGGCTGTTTGATCGAAGTGGACGGCGGCGTGGGCGAAGGGAACGCGCGCGCGCTGGTCGAGGCCGGTGCCGGCGCCCTCGTGATGGGTGCAACGGTCTTCGGCGCGCCGGATCCTGCCGCAGCGTTGCGCCGGATCCGCTCGCTATTGGCGTGACCGAAGACGATATCGTCCACAGCATCATTACTTCGCTCAGGACAGGCTCCGTCGAAGGGCGAAGTGGTCCCGTCATTCTCGGCATCGGCGACGATGCGGCGCTCTGGCAGCCCTCGCGTTCCCATCGCAGCGTCATCTCGACGGACATGCTCGTCGAAGGCGTCCATTTTAAGCGCGCTACGATGTCGCTCGAAGATGCCGGCTGGCGGGCGATGGCTGCGGCACTCAGCGATTTGGCCGCGATGGGCGCTCGTCCCGTGCTGGCGACCGTCGCTTTGGGCGTGCCGGACGTCAACGGCAGCGCCGAGATACTGGAGCTTTATAAGGGCATCGCTGCCGCCGCGCGGCGTTTCAAGATCGCCATCGCCGGCGGAGATCTATCGCGTTCCGATATCGTGACGATCTCGGTGACGGTCGTCGGTGAAGTGCGCCCGTCGAATGTCAAAACGCGGGCCGGCGGCAAGCCCGGCGACGTTCTCGCGGTTACGGGCGAACTCGGTGCGTCGCGTGCGGGACTCGAAGTCGCAAACGACCCCCGTCTCATCGAAGGCGCCGGCGGCGATGCGGCGCTGCAAGCCTTTCGACGGCCGGTGCCGCGAATAGCGGAAGGCCGCTTTCTAGCCGCGAGCGCAAACGTGACGGCGATGATGGACATCTCGGACGGACTCTCCACCGACGCTCGACGCCTTTGCGCGGCGAGCGACTGCGGTGGGCGAATCGAGGATATTCCGGTAGCAGACTCCGCGCGCGAAGTCGCGCAACTTCTCGGCGAAGACCCTGCGCGTTTCGCGCTGGCGGGCGGTGAAGATTTCGAGTTACTGGTGGCGATCCGGTCGCGGGCGTTCCGCTACCTCGCCGGACGCTATGAAAAGCGCTTTAAGAGAAAACTGCTGCCTGTGGGCGCGCTATTAAAGGGGCGCGGTGTCGCCTGGCGCGGAGCGGCGCTCGATTCCCTGGGTTGGGATCACTTCGGGTAAGGGCGCCGCTAGGCGCGGCGCGTTACTTTTTTCGAGCGGAGGCAGCGCGTGCAGACCTTCGCGGTACGGTGCACACCGCGGTCGTCGACCCGCACCGATTGCAGGTTCGGGAGCCAGCGCCGCCTCGTCTTATTCATAGCGTGGCTGACGTTGTTGCCCGCCGCTGGTCCTTTTCCGCAAACTTCACATCGCTTGGCCATAGCCGGCAGATAGTACCATGCGGCGCATTCCAGGGCAAGCGCAAATGTTGACCGGGGGCAAGGATTCCAGGGGTGGCCCCCAAAGACGGCTCCCGTGAAGCGAGCGCGCATCGCAGTCGACGCGATGGGAGGCGACCACGCGCCGGAAGAGATTGTCGCCGGAGCACTGCTCGCCGCGAAAGAGTTCGACGTTGAGGTCGTGCTGGTAGGCGATGAAGCGCGCGTTCGCTCGCTGCTGCCCTCGCCCGTGATCGACCGCGTCACTCTGGTACATGCCCCCGAAGCGGTCGCCATGGATCTCTCGCCTTCGACGGCGGTCCGCTCCTGCGAGCGCACCTCGCTGGGGGTGGCAGTGCATCTCGTCAAGCAAGGCGAGGCCGATGCCGTCGTCTCGGCCGGGAACAGCGGGGCGTTCGTCGCGATCGCCTTCATCAAGCTGCGGACGATCGAAGGGATCTCGCGTCCGGCCATTGCGACGGTCTGGCCGGCGCTCAACGGCCCAACGCCGTGGATCCTGCTCGATTCAGGCGCGACCGTCGATTGCCGTGCGGAATGGCTCGAGCAGTTCGGGGTCATGGGATCGGCCTATGCGAAGGCCGTGCTCGGAATCGCCGAGCCTCGTGTTGGCGTCCTCTCAAACGGTGAGGAACGCAGCAAAGGGAACCAACTGGTCCTGGAAGCGGCACGCCTGCTCGAGGCGGCGCCGCTTCGATTCATCGGTAACGTCGAGGGTCGCGACCTCTTTCACAACGTCGCCGACGTGATCGTCGCCGACGGCTTCGTCGGCAACGTCGTGCTCAAGACCGGCGAGGGCATGATCGCCGACCTTGGGCGAGTGATGAAGGATGCGCTGCTCGGCGGCAACATCGTCACAAAAATCGGCACGTACATGCTGGCGCCCGCATTGAAGCGCCTGCGGCGGAAGTTCGATTACGAAACCTACGGCGGCGCGCCGTTGCTCGGCCTTCGCGGAAACTGCATCGTGACGCACGGGCGCTCCAGTCGCAATGCGATCAAACACGCCATCAAGGCGGCCGCAGAAGAAGTCGAACACGACGTCGTCGGTAAAATCAGCGAGCAGATCGCGCCGCAACTCGCGGCCACGTAAGGCCGGCGCCGCAATGCTCGGCGTTTACGTCCACTTGCCGTTTTGCGCGTATCTCTGTCCCTATTGCGACTTTGCAAAGTGGCCGCTGCGCGCTTCGTCGGCGCGCCGGTATCTCGAAGCGCTTTCTGCCGAGATCACACGCGAGCCGCGCGCGACGGCGGCAACCCTCTATCTTGGCGGCGGAACCCCCAACGCCTACGACTGCGAAACGATCGCCCAGCTTCTCGGGTCGCTGAAAGACCGCTTTGGCGTTACGGCAGAGCGTTCGATCGAAGTCAATCCCGAACTGGTGCGGGATGGCGATCTCGTCGCCTACCGCCAAGCCGGAATCACGCGGCTTTCGATCGGCGTTCAGTCGTTCGAGCCGGACGAGATTCGCACGCTCGGGCGCAAGCACACCGGCGAAATGGTCGACGCGGTCGTCGCCGCCGCGCGCACCGCGGGAATGGACTCCGTCTCGCTCGATTTGATGTACGGCGTCCCCGGGCAGACGCCGGCAAGCTGGGAGCGATCCCTGCGCCGCGCCGTGGGTTTACAGGTGGACCATATCTCGGCCTACGGTCTGACCGTCGAGGAGAACACGCCGTACGCGGCGTGGCGCGCGCGCGAGCCTACGGCCTTCTTCGACGACGAGCGTGAGGCGGAGCTCTACGCCTTGGCCATCGACCTGCTGCATGCGGCCGGTTATCAACAATACGAGATCAGCAACTTCGCTCGACCCGGCCAACAGTGCGCGCACAATCTGAACTATTGGGCGAACGGGGAGTATGTTGGGTTGGGCGTTGGGGCTGCCTCCTATCGCGACGGCGTTCGCTGGGTGCACACGCGGTCGCTCGACGAGTACGTGGCCGCGGCGCTCGAAGGCCGGCCGGTTCCGTCGGAGGCCGAGCGCCTGGAAGGCCGCCGCCAGGCCGGGGAAGCGATGATGCTCGCACTGCGGACCGTGCAAGGGGTTCGCTTGGCGGATTTCAAAGAGCGTTACGGCATCGATGTGATCGTAGATTACGATCCTGTCGTAAGTCACCTTGCACAGACGGGATTGCTCGAACGGACGGCCGACACGCTACGGTTAACGCGTCGAGGCCGTTTTCTTGCCAACGACGTTTGCGGAGCCTTTATAACATTCGAGTAGGAAACAATCTATCGGGGACGGTCTTACGCGTCGGGTTCGTCGTGGTCTTCGGCGTGACCGGGTTCTTGCTGGGCCGCGAGGCGTATTTCAGCGTTTTTTCGCCGCACTTTGCCAGCGAGACGATGCAGCTGATCTTCTTGATTGGCTCGCCCGTCGCGGGCGCGCTGCTCGGGGCGCTGATAGCGCCGCTTGCCCAAGCGCTCTTCGAGGGTCAGCTGAGCGAGGCTGAAGGCGCGATGGATCGGTTGACGCCGGCCGAGATTGCCGGAGGCGCCGTCGGCCTCGTCGTCGGCCTTTTGATCGCCTTTTTGATCAAAGGCATCGTCTTTGAGCTGATCTCCGACGTCGGCCGGGCCGGAACCTATATCGCCATCGTGCTCTATCTCATCGTGTCGATCTTCGCCGCCTATCTCGGCGCGCGAATCGGCGCCAAGACTCGAATCGTTCCGGTGGCTCGCGGAGTGGCGGCCGGCTCGGCGGCGGTCGCCCCGAAGCTGGTGGACACCTCTGCGATCGTCGACGGCCGGATCGTCGACATCCTGGAGAGCGGCTTTCTCGACGGCGTGCTCATCGTTCCGCGGTTCGTCTTGCGTGAGCTACAGTCGATAGCGGATTCCGTCGACCCGCTCAAACGAACCCGCGGCCGCCGCGGTTTCGACGTACTCACGCGGTTGCAAGAGCTTACGGTCCTCGAGATCAGCGAGCGGGACTTCACCGACATGGCGCCCGGAAACGTGGACGCACGCCTCGTTCGTCTTGCGCGCGAGGTTGGAGCCAAACTCGTCACCAACGACTACAATCTCAACCGCGTAGCCCACGTCGAAGGCGTCGCCGTACTCAACGTCAACGAGCTTGCCAATGCCGTCAAGCCGGTCGTCCTGCCCGGCGAGGAGCTGCACGTCACGGTCATTCGCGAAGGAAAAGAAGGGCACCAAGGCATCGGGTATTTGGAGGACGGCACGATGATTGTGGTCGAGCACGGGCGCCGCTTGATCGGCGAGGAGGCCGACGTCGTCGTTACGAGTGTGCTGCAAACGGTCGCCGGCCGAATGATCTTTGCGCGCCCGAAACGCGAAGGCTCGACCTAGTGCGATGGGGCGCGGTCATCGTCGCGGCCGGACGTGGCCTGCGCTTAGGGCGACCAAAGCAGTTTATCGAAATCGCGGGAGTGCCGATGGTTGGCTGGTCGATTCAAACCTTCGCGGCAATGCCGCAAATCGTGGAGCTCGTCATCGCGACCGAGCCCGAATCCGTCGAGCCGATGTCCGCGCTCGCCCGGCGCCTGGCGCCGAACCTCACGCATCGTGTGGTGCGCGGAGGAGAGTTGCGCCAAGATAGCGCTCGAGAGGGCGTCATGGCACTGAGCGAAAGTTGCGACGCCGCATTCGTTCACGACGGAGCCCGTCCGCTCGTCACGGCCGTGGACGTGCTTGCCGGAATGCGCGAAGTGCGAGCGGGACGCGCATCGCTCTTGGCCGAGCCTGTCGTCGATACGATCAAACTCGTCGACCGCGATTCGCTCATTGTCAGCGCGACGCTGGATCGCGGTACACTCTGGGCGGCGCAGACGCCGCAGTTCGCCTTGGCCGCCGACCTGCGCGCGGCGCACGAACGCGGCCGTCTTGAAGGCATTGCCGTCACCGACGATGCGGCGTTGCTCGAACGCGTCGGCGTTTCCGTCGTCGTCGTTGCCTCCACGAGTGACAATTTCAAAGTCACGCGGCCGGGCGACGTGATTCGGGCCGAAACAATTCTGAACGCACGCCCGCTCCCGGTGTCAGTCGAAGGATGATGCGCGTCGGCCACGGATTCGACGCGCACCCGCTAGTCGAAGGACGCAAGCTCATGTTGGGTGGCGTCCATATTCCGTTTGAACGCGGTGCGCTGGGCCACTCCGACGCCGACGTCCTCGCCCACGCACTCGCCGACGCGCTGCTCGGAGCGGCCGGATTGAGCGATCTGGGGACGCGCTTTCCGGCAAGCGATCCACGCTGGAAGGATGCCGACTCGATGGAACTGCTCGCGCAGTGCGCCGCGGCCGTGCGCGCGGCCGGCTTCGAGATCGTCAATACGGACGCCACGATCGTCGTGGATCGTCCGAAGCTCGCGCCGCACATCGACTGGATGCGTGCGAACCTCGCGGTTCGGCTCGAGATCGACCAGATCCGCATCAGCGTGAAGGCCAAGTCGAGCGAGGGCCTGGGCTATACGGGCGACGGCACCGGCATTGCCGCCTTCGCTGTGGCGCTGCTCGACTCGGCCTTGTCATCCTGAGCCCTTCGACTACGCTCAGGACAGGCTCCGTCGAAGGACGGCCGTGTCACCTCGACCGGGATTGACGGGTTACACTATTGGAAAATGGATGAGCCGTTCGAAACGTTACTAGCCGACCTGCAGGCGCCGCAAGACCGCGACCCCGCCGCGCGCGGCTGGCTCGACGTCGTCCTCTCCTATCCGGGCTTTCATGCGCTGGTCGCGCATCGCATCAATCACGCGCTTTATACCGCAGGGATTCCGCTGCTGCCGCGCTTTCTCGCAAACGTGACGCGCTTTCTGACGCAAATCGAGATCCATCCGGCGGCTCGCATCGGCAAGGGCGTCTTCATCGACCACGGTTCGGGCGTCGTTATCGGCGAAACCTCGGAGATTGGCGACGGCTGCACGATCTATCAAGGCGTCACGCTCGGCGGCACGAGCCTCTCACACGGCAAGCGTCATCCGACGCTTGGGCGCAACGTCACCGTGGGCGTGAACGCAACCGTGCTCGGCGCCATCGTGCTGGGAGATAACGCAAAGGTCGGCGGCGGTTCGGTCGTCGTGAAAGACGTGCCGGCCAATGCGACCGTCGTCGGCGTTCCGGCGCGGATCGTCGCGCAAGACGGAAAACCGGTTCGCGTCGTTTCGACCCGCCCGCAGGTCGAGATGCCCGATCCGACGACCGATGCAATCGTTCGGATGCAACGCCAACTCGAGCAGCTCGAAAAACGCTTGAACGAGCTCGAGCAGGGCGAAGCGACCGGCGACGAATCCTGGAGCTGGGTGATCTAAAAGCGGTGCCGCTGAAAATCTACAACACTCGAACGCGTACGGTCGAGGAGTTCGTGCCGTTGCGCGAAGGCGAGGTTCGCATTTATGTTTGCGGTCTCACGCCCTCCGCGCAGGCGCACCTCGGGCACGCGCGCTCCTTTCTCTTCTTCGATGTGCTGCGCCGCTATCTGGCCCATCGCGGCTATCGCGTGACCTACGTGCAGAACGTCACCGACATCGACGATCGCAGCATCAAAGCGGGAATCGAAACCGGTCAAAATTATCACGCCATCGTCGAGCACTTCTACGCCGAGTTTAAGGAATCGATGCGGAAGCTCGGCATCCTCGAGTACGATTTCGAGCCGTACGCCACGAAGTATATCGGCGAGATTCAGCAGATGATCCGTGAGCTCGTCGAGAGCGGACACGCGTACGTCACCCGCGACGGAATCTACTATCGCGTTGCGACGTTTCAAAACTACGGCCGCCTGGCACATCGGAACGTCGCCGACCTCGAGGCCGGCGCGCGCATCGAGGTTGACGAAAATAAAGAAGATCCGCTCGACTTTGCGTTGTGGAAGTTTGCTAAGCCGCACGAGCCGACTTGGCCATTCGAGCCGTATGGCGATGGGCGCCCGGGCTGGCACATTGAATGTTCGGCGATGGCGCGCGCGCTGCTCGATCCGCCCGGCGTTGGCTTCGACATCCACGGCGGCGGCGCCGACCTCATCTTTCCGCATCACGAGAACGAGATCGCGCAGAGCGAACCGCTGATGGCGCAGCCCCCGATGGCAAACTTCTGGGTGCACGGCGGCCTGCTGCTCTTCGACAACCGCAAGATGGCAAAATCGCTGGGAAACTTCGAGCCGCTATCGGACATGCTGCTGCGTCACGATCCGCAGGCGATTCGTTGGCTCTTTCTGCAAACGGGCTATCGCAAAGTAATGAACTTTACGGAAGACTCGATAGCCGCGGCGGCGCTGGGCCTGAGCCGGATCAAGGCGGGGTATCGCTCGTTGTACCGTCCGGAGCGAAGTGGCCAAGAGAGTGTCATGCGCAACGGAGCGACACCGAGCGAGCAGAGCCAGTCGAGGCGCAGCGTAGTCGAAGGACACACCGTTGACGAGAAGCTGGAAGCGGCGCTCGACGACGACATGAACACCGCGGCCGCCCTCGCCGTACTCTTCGAGTTTGTCGCCGATCTGCCCGATCCCGACGCCGATCCAGGCCGCGGTGCCGCTGCGTTAGACGCCCTCGACTACTGGTTGCCGATCCTGGGCATCGAGCCGAACGCATCGTGGCTCGCCGAACCCGCGGCCGAGTTGCCGCCCGATTTTACGCAGCGCTTGCAGAGCGCGCTTAGCATGAATCTCGACGGCATGATGCCGCCGGAGGCGGTGGAACGAGTGGTCGCGCTGCGCGCCCAGGCCCGCCTTGAAAAGAACTGGGGCGAATCAGATCGTTTGCGCGACGCTCTCGCGCGGTGCGGCGTTGAGCTTAAGGACGGCAAAGAGGGTACGACTTGGAGAGTCGCGTCATCCTGAAGCACTCTTAGGATTCGGCACCCTTCGCGCCGAACGTATTCGCCTCCAATCACCTTCCGTTTTTGGAGCCGCCGACAATGATCGTTTCCACGCGTAACTGCTTAGCTGCTTGCATCGGTGCGTTTGCGCTGACTGCTTGCGGCGCCCCGCGGCTCGCTCCACTCGCTCAGGACGACATGCAGCAGCGAATCGGCGCCTCCAGGACCGCGGCGCGCGGTCTAACCTCCGTCTCATTTCAGGTGCTGCATCGGTTCGGCGTGCACGCTCAAGAGTCTCGCGATATCGGGGGAGCGAATCCTGACGGCGGCTTGATCGACGTCAATGGCAGGCTCTACGGCACCACCGTCAATGGCGGAAAATATAACAATTCGTCCGCCTGTGCCGGCTTCAGCGGGATCGGTTGTGGGATCGTTTACAGCATAAGCACCGGCACGAAGAAGGTGCTGCATTACTTTCTCGGTCAAAACTCCGGCGACGGGAACGAGCCCGCATACGACTTGATTGACGTGAAAGACACGCTCTACGACACGACCTCTTTCGGTGGGGCCTGCGGGTCTCAGTCGTCTGGAACAGTGTACAGCATAACCATGACGGGCAGCGAGAAAGTGCTGCATAGTTTTTGCGCGAGCAGCAGTGGTAGCGGTGGTGGCGCGGCGATTCCTACGGGCGGCGTCATCAATGTCGACGGGACGCTGTACGGCCCGGCGGGCCCAAGCGTAGACGGAGACGTTTACAGCATCACCGCATCGGGCGCGTACAATGTGCTCTACGCCTTTCGTGGTCCTAATTATGGCGACGGTTACGGGCCTCGCGGGAGCCTGCTCGATGTCAACGGCATGCTCTACGGCGTGACGTATCTCGGCGGCGCCTCGGGCTCCTCGTCTGCCGGCTACGGGATCGTTTACGCGCTAACCAGGTCGGGCAAGGAGAAGGTGCTGTACAGTTTCCAAGGCGCCCCGGACGGATCTGAGCCCTTCTCGGGGCTGATAAACGTTAACGGGAGACTGTACGGTACCACCTTCTCAGGGGGAAAGTCGGGATGCCAAAACAATTTCGGTTGCGGCGTCGTCTATAGCATCACGACAAGCGGCTCGGAAAAGGTTGTGTACCGCTTCAAAGGTGGCTCTAGCTTGGATGGTGGCAATCCTCTCGCCGGCTTAGTTGAAATGAATGGTACGCTTTACGGGACCACATACGGAGGCGGCGCGGACGGCTTAGGAACCGTCTTCAGCATCAGTACGAGCGGCGGCGAGCACGTCTTGCACAGCTTCGGTGGTTCCGACGGGGATGAGCCACGGGCCGACTTGACTGACGTAAACGGGACTCTCTACGGCACGACGTATAGTGGTGGTGACGAAAAGGGATGTGGAGGCAAAGGATGCGGAACCGTTTTTGCACTGACCCCTTGAGTAACGGCCCGCCATTGGTGTTACCCTGAGCGGAGGCGCGCAGCGCCGCGGTCGATGGGCGAACAATCGAAAGCCGGCGCTCGACTTCGACGACCTAATCTACGGCATTCATGCCGTCGAAGAAGCGCTGTTTGCCGGCGAGCAACTACGTTCGATAGCGGTAGCGGCGGATCGCACCAAGGATACGGCGCTGCGCGTGCTGCTCGCGCGGGCGAAAGAGTGCAACGTTCCGGTTCGTTTCGAGCAACGCGCGTTCTTCGATCGCGTTCCCTTTAAGGCACACCAAGGGGTAATCGCGACCGCGCCGCCGTTTCCGTACGCTTCGCTGGGCGACGTCCTCGCGCTTCGCCGCTCCGACGGCTCGCGTCGCCTGCTGGTCGTGCTCGACCATCTGACCGATCCGCATAACGTCGGTGCGATCGTCCGGACGGCCGAGGCCGCCGGCGCCGACGGGCTGGTCTTGCCCGAGCGCCGTTCGGCGGGCATCAACGCCACGGTTCGCAAGGCGGCTGCGGGGGCGGCAGCCTATCTGCCGATCGCCCGAGTGGCCAATATCGCCGACACCATCCGGACCCTCAAGAAGGCCGGCATCTGGGTCGTCGGTGCCGACGCCTCTCCGGCCGGAATCGAACTGGGCAAGGCCGACCTCAACCGCGACCTGGCGCTGGTGGTGGGTAGCGAGGGAGACGGGCTGGCGCCCCTGGTCAAGCGGGAATGCGACTTCCTGGTGAGGATCCCCATGCGCGGCCGGGTCGCCTCGCTGAACGCCTCGGTCGCCGCGGGGGTCCTGATTTTCGAGGCCCTTCGGCAGCGCATGCTAGCCTCGTCCTTGACGGGAGAGGGGGAACCTCCTATATACTAAGCCTCGACGTGCCGTGCCAGACGGGCCCCGGCCCGCGCATGCGGCACGCCTACTCACGAGGCAGACAAAAAATATGGCAATGACCCACCCCGTCTCGGATGGCGTGGAGTACCAGCAGCGGGTTGACGAAGATCTGGTGGCTATCGCGAAGACCGGCGACAATCTCGCGATGGAGTACCTTCTTAACAAGTACAAAAACTTCGTCCGCATTAAGGCGAAGAGTTATTTCTTAATCGGCGCCGACCGTGAGGACATCATCCAAGAAGGGATGATCGGCCTCTACAAAGCCGTGCGCGACTTCAAGGCCGATAAGCTTTCGAGCTTCCGCGCATTTGCCGAGCTTTGCATTACACGCCAGATCATCACTGCGATCAAGACGGCGACGCGCCAAAAGCATATTCCGCTCAATCAATACATTTCGCTCAACAAGCCGATCTACGACGAGGACAGCGAGCGCACGCTGCTCGACGTGATGGCGTCGCAGAAGACCTCCGACCCCGAAGAGCTGGTCGTGACGCAAGAGGTCTCCGACGATATCCGCCAGCGCATTCGCCAGAATCTCTCTGAGCTGGAGTCGCAGGTGCTGGAATCGTATCTGGAAGGCAAGAGCTATCAAGAAATGGCGCGCGACCTTGGCCGTCACGTCAAATCGATCGACAACGCGCTTCAGCGCGTCAAGCGGAAGATCGAGAAGAATCTGGCGGAGTTCGAGTTCCAGTAGCACCCAGACGGTCCAGGAACCGGCGAAGATACCACAACGCGATGCGATTGTGGAAACCCGAGGCGATGATCTCAAAGGCATGATCGGCCCAGGGTAGCTCGACGTAGGTAACGTCAACGCCATAGCCGCGCAGCTCGTCACGTAAGAGGTGTTCGAAATCGAGCGGGATGACGTGGTCGCGTCCGGCCGCTATCATCAGAACGGGCGGCATTCCGGCATGGACGACGTATCGCGGTGAGCCGCTTCGGTAGCAGGCGGGTTGCTGCTCCGGAGTGCCGCCGCAGAGATCTGCTAGGACGTGGCGCTGGTCGATCACGTCGGGCTGGGGCGGGTACTCATAGCCGAGCCGCAAATCGACCGGGCTTTCGTACGTTATTACCGCGCTGATGCGATGCGGCCGCAGCGCCGCGGCGATGAGCGCCAACTGCGCGCCGGACGAATGTCCGAGCAAGACGATGCGGCCGGCCGGTAAAGAATCTATCTGCGCCAGAACGGCGTCGCGTTGCGTCGGCCACCGTGATCCGGGCGCGTGCGGATAATCGAGCGCGATGACCCGATATCCCCAAGAGCGGATGATTGCATTGAGCCGCGCGTCGTTCCGTGGCGAACCATGCTCCCACGCCCCGCCATAAATAACGAGCACGACCGGTGCGCCCCGGCGCTCGGCAACCGCGCGCCCGGGCAACGGCGTCAGCAACGCCGACAACGGAACATAGGGGCCCCGTATGGCATACGAAAGCGGCGGGACTAGCGTGCACGACAGCGCCGCGAGCGCGATCATTACGGTCACGGGTCGCGTGCGACGACGCGAGCGCAGTGCGACGACGAGGGCGACGCCGTCGAGCACCGTCAGTACCGGCCACAGCTCCGTGCCGGCAACCGTAAGAATGAAGAGCGCAGCGAAAGGGCCCGGAATCACGATCCAAATCGAGAAGAACGCTGCCAATAATGCCAGTGCGAGCGCCATCGTGTTTTCCCATCTTTTGACGAGCTATTGCTCGTTTCCGAGCGTCGCGACGATCGTGCGATAGAGTTGCTCGCGGTCGGCGAGCGGATCGAGCACCATCACCGTGCCTTCGCCGGCCGGCGGTTCGATGCACACGGTGACACGGCCGCGCGCGCAGACGTCCATACAACTCGTGCTGATCGCGCGTATGGCGCCCCAATGCCCGTCTTGCTTTAGCCGTTCCTTGAGCCAATTGCGAAGGTGAAAGTCCCCGATGCGTTCGGCGACCTCCGGGTCTTCCTCGGGAATGCGCTCTTTGAAGCAGCGCTCGCAGACGAGCACGAGGCCGCCGCGTGCCCATTTGGGGCTAACCTTTTGCATGATGGAATCTATGCCTTATGCGGGCTGGAGCACTCCGAAGATGTTGCCGTCCCGGTCCTTGAAGTACGCTAACATTCCGACGCCCGGTATCTCGCGCTTTGCAACGGCGATCTCCCCGCCGCTGACGATTATTGACGTCAGCGTCTCATCGAGCGCCTCGACCCCAATCGTGCAAACATAGGCGTTGACGGCCGCCCCGGTGGCCGGCGCGTCGCCTTGGCGCCGAAGAATCCCGCCGTCGATGCCCGGGCCTTCGCCGGTCTGGACGACCCAGTACTCGATGGGTCCGTCCCATTTGAAGATCTTCCATCCGAAGATCGTCGAGTAGAACGTTGCCGCCGCGTCGGGATCCGCGGAGTGAATTTCGAAATGAACGACTCGAGGCATAAATCAAACTTTCTACGTTAGAGATTTATCGGAGCCGACGGTGGGACTCGAACCCACGGCCCTCACATTACAAGTGTGATGCTCTACCAGCTGAGCTACGTCGGCAGCAACAATGGAAGTTGTATCGAACGCCCCGGAATTACCTCCCGACACGATGCTGCGGCGCGCTTCACTGGCGTTTTATGAAAGCGCAGCGGATTACCGCGCCCTCCAAGACGATGTGCTCGTCCACGTCCGCGGTTCAGGCCGCGGAACGTTGACGTTAGTGCATGGCAGTTCGGACAGAGAAGGGTTAGGTTGTCCAAGCGATTGTTCCGCCAGTCCCCGTCGATGTGCTCGACTTCGATCGGCACGTTTCTTGTGACCGGATTTCTCTGCGCCCACCCGCATCGTGTACAAGATTCGCCGAAGCGGCGAATAAGGTACCTTCGCAAAAACCCACCGAAATTCGTGGTGCTGTACAAGCCGGCCTCGAGAATTTCGACGCGACGCTGAAAGTGATGCTGGTGCATGCAGTTTGGGGAGCAATACTTGGTCGCACCTATCTTTATCGCGTTACCTCAACCGTTCGAGCACCATCCGCGAAACTTCTTTGGATTCATGCATTGATGCTATAGCTTCGGTGTGCCATATGCATGGCAGTCAGCACGAATAAGATGCAAAACTCCTTTGCAACGCGAGCGTTAGAAAGAGACGCGACGGGGGCTACGGTGTTCCGGTTACGATCCAATCGGCGATGGCGTATTGCGCGCCGGTGCTCGTGATCGTGAGCGTACCTTTGCCATAGGCACTGGTATGAAACGTCGCTAAATCGGTGTTGCCTCTCGTGATGAAGCCGGCGAGTGACGGCGGCCGGCCGGAAGACATCGCCACGTCGACGGTCTCGCCGCCGGCAAACCTTGCGTTGCTTACGCTGAGGTTCCATAACGTCCCGTGACGATACGTGAGCATGATCGGAATCGAAAACGCCTCGTTCTCCGTCGCACCGCGCACGGAAAACATGGGCGCCATCATCGGACAGCTCGCGCTTCCGTTACGCACGACCGAGAGCCCGCCGATCGGTGCCCGTACGGCTTCGCCGCTCGTATTTGCGGACCACGTTGAAAATCCGTGGTCTGCGCTGATGCGCGCGCCGCTCGAGTAGACGCCGCTTTGCCAGCCGAACGTTTCGTCGAGTGAGGGAATTCCTTTGAGGCTGTAGCCCGCAGAGCTCTGGCAGTACCCGGAGACGCCGCCTCCGCCCGGGTTTAATACCAGGAGCGACTTGGAGAAGACTCCGTGCGTGCCGGTGTTTTGCTTGAGCGAGCGCACGCCGGAAAGAATGTGCTCGGTGTTGCTGACGTCGCGAATGATCGAGCCGAGCGCGTCGGTGACGCCGATGGCCGCCCTTGCGTTCTGCGTCGCGGAGCTGCGGTTGGCGACAAGGGAATCGGCCGCGTCGCTGACGGTCTGCACGTCGTCACCGGCAGCGGGGAGTGAAGCGCCCGCTTGGCCGAATGCCGCACCGCACCCCGTAAGGAGCAGCCCAACGAGGGCGGTAGTCGCTAGAGCCGATGAGCGCGCCATCTGTCCAGACTCCAAAAGCGGCGAAGGATGCTATGGCTTCCATGGTAAGGTACCCGCGTTAGGGGCACATGAGAAGGCCATGAGGACCCCTTTGGGAAGTGACCCGCGTTATCTTGCCGAGGAGCGGGTAGCTGGAGTATCGTACCCAGGTCAGCCACAATTAAAAGAGTCGTGGGTAGGTGGCCGAGTGGTTAATGGCACCAGACTGTAAATCTGGCGTGCGAAAGCGCTACGCTGGTTCAAATCCAGCCCTGCCCAAGTTTCTGCGGGCGTTGCATAGTGGTAATGCCCTTGCCTTCCAAGCAAGAGTCGCGGGTTCGATTCCCGCCGCCCGCTCCATGAAAAGCCCCGAGAAATAAGGCGTTTCTCGACTCACTCCTACGTTTCTGGTGACGGATGGCATTTCCCCGAGCAGCCCGGTGGCCTTAAGGGCACGAGCCGCGACCGGGTAGGCGCTCAACGCTCGACGTATCGCCTCGGCTGTCGAGAGCGAGCTTTCGTCGCGAGCGAGGCGTGATGGGGGGCGTTGCGCCTGGCAAAGACCTTAGAACAAACTGGGCGGTTATCCGTTGATGTGTTAACGCGCCCTATATGTTAATATCAGTATTCGGGTGCGGCATCTAGGCACAGCTTGCCAGGGACCAGCTACTTTCAGTATTTCGTCACCCGTTACACCGAAAGGAAGCTATGTCCACTCTCACGTCCCTGTTCCGCGACGAAGAAGGCGCAACCATGGTCGAGTATGGCCTGCTCGTCGCCCTGATCGCGCTCGTCGCGCTCACCGGCGTCGCCCTGCTCGGCACGAACCTCACCTCGCTATTTAACACCGCCGCGGCCTCCATCTAGCTTAAAGGTCAAGTCGGTCAATCACAAGGGTCCCCAAAGGGACCCTATCCCCGTTTTGGTGCAGAACGGGGGTTTAGGTGCAGCCGCCCGACTTTGGTTTCGAGACGCTTGACCCGCTTGGTGAGATCGTCGCTCATGATGCCCGCTTTCCGGCAGCGAAGCCAAGACGGCCGACTGCCTCATGTAGCATAGCTTCGGGGACGTGGGCGTATATGTCCGCGGTGATCGCTATCGTCTCGTGCCCGAGCATGTCGGAGACGACCTTCATCGACACTCCGGCCCGCAGGAGCATGGTAGCGAAGGTATGACGCAGACCGTGGAAGGTGACGTTGATCTTAAGCCGTCGCATCTGCCTCGAAAAGACACGCGAGAATCGATCAGGCCCCCACGGCAGGCCGGTTGCCGGGTCGCAGAAGATGAGACCCTCCGGGTTGTAGCCGGGCAACCGCAGTTTGATCGCGTTCTGCCCGGCGCGGTGCGCCGTCAGCACGTCGATGCCCGCCGCCCGCTCCAGAAAAAGCCCTATTCTAACGATCCGGCGTTAGATTAACCAAGCTGGCGACAAACCTGCCGAGCAAAGGGCGAAGAAGGATTCCTGTTGCAAGAAAGCCCAATAGACGCTCAGGGCCCGCCAGAGAGTTTGCGGGAGAGCGGAGCGGTGTGCATTTGCAAATGCGGGCACGCTTCATTTGGCATCGAGGCTACTCTTGTTGGGACTCAATGTGGCCCATCGCAACCCAGCTACATTGAAGGAGAACTTCACCCAATGCGTTTCTTTTCAGCAGCACTGTGTACCACGGTCGCTGTAAGCTTACTTGCCGGCTGCTCGGGTAATACATCCTCGCCGAGTTCCTCGGTGCCCACCGTCGGCGCCAACAGCAGGGCTCAGGGCGCAGGCTTCCGCGGCATCGCCGTCAACGCTATTCCCCAGCGGTTTCTCCCATCTAAGTTCCTGCCGATGCGTGGAGCGCGTGCCACCGCAGCGCAGATGCAAGGCATTTACGTCTCAACTTTTGGGGGCACTGACCTCTACGGCTTTCCGAAGAACAACGCCGGCAACGGCCCGTCGACTTGCACCGTCAGTCCGACCGGGTATGTCAATAACTTCGGCGTCGACAATTCGGGCAACCTGATGGTCCCCAACGGGGAGGAAAACTCCTCAAGCGAACACGAGGTAAATGTGTACGGCCCCGGCATGTGCGGGCCATTGCTCGGAACGATCATCGACCCGTACGGCCAAGCATCTGACGCGTCTGCCGTCAACGCAACGACCGGAACTATCGCCGTCGGCAATATCTTCGGCGAAAGCACACCCGGCAACATCGCGGTCTGCACGCTGAGCGGCGGCTGCTCGACCGATCTCACCAACCCCAATATATACGAAGTAGGCGGCGTTGGGATGGCGGCCAACGGCGATTGCTGGGCGGATGGGATTAGTTCGGACGACGTTGCGTCTCTCGTCTACTTCGCCGGCTGTAGCGGAGCGGGCGAAGTTGCCACCGGCTTCGTGAACCCGTTCTACGGCGGCGTCGACGTTGACGGTAAAGGTAACCTAGTTACAACGAGCCTGTTCGGCCCCTCGTTCTCGCTACCCAGCCAAGTGTACGTCTATTCGGGCTGCAACCCGGCGTGTACGCTTATCAGCAAAAGCAATCTGACGGGTGAGAGCATATTCGGTCATGTAGGTAAGGCGAGCTTACGGTACGTGACGACGGACCTCAGCTCAGAAGATGTCGAAGTCTACAAATATCGGCCGTCGGGCCTCACCCTGAACTATAGCTTCACCGGCGGTATCCCTTGCGCCAGCGACGAATGCGAAGCCGCGGCCTATAGCCCTAGCTCGCAGAAGTAACCTAAGTACCTCGTTCGAGTTAGGTAGTCACTAACGGGGTCGCCGGTTAATGCCGGCGACCCCGTTTATCGTCTTCCCGTACGCGGTTAAGCTAGTCGTCGCCGAGGAAGCTCTTCGGCTTCGCGTGCCAGGGCGAGCGTCGCTCCTGCAAGATCCAATACGCCGACGGCTTTGCGCCGGGAATCTCCTTGAACCTTCGGGGCTTTTGGCTGTAGTCGAACGCATCGGTTGCCGGATCCTTCGCGCGCGCATCGGCGGCTGCAAGCTGCGCGAGGCCAAACGTATCCTCCATAAATCGAAGGACGCTCGCGGTCTCATACTGGACGTGCGTAACGTAGCCGCGCTTGGCGTACGGCGAGACCATCAGTAGAGGCACCCTAAAGCCGAGCCCGTCGTAATCTTTATAGAGGGGCTTCACCGGGTCGAACCATCCGCCCCAGTCGTCCCACATCACAAAGATCGCGGTGGAGTTCCAGAACTTGCTTGTCCCGACTGCATTGACGAGCGACGCTACCCACGCCGGCCCCGTATCCGAGTTTAATCCTGGGTGGTCCGAGTTGCTGTAGGTCGGCGTAATCCAGGTAATGTTGGCGAGTTGTCCGGCGCCGATATCGGTGAGAAACTGCGACGGCGGGCTGATTACGTCGGTCGTCCAGTCCGGCCCGTTGTAGACTGCGCTGTCGGCCTGATATGAAGACCACAGGCCGCCGTCGCCATAAATCGTACCGGCGTA
>Ga0181526_10000339_pt1 | contig 50691 bp, 39 predicted proteins | sample PEATcosm2014_Bin_35_FD_119750 | JGI IMG/M metagenome (GOLD analysis project Ga0181526, IMG submission 119750) | Peatland microbial communities from MTU Mesocosm Facility, Houghton, MI, USA - PEATcosm2014_Bin06_30_metaG | ecosystem: Environmental > Terrestrial > Soil > Wetlands > Peat | place...
GCCCGGCTATCGCCCGGTCAAGAAGTGGCGGCCGGCCCTGCTGGACCACAAGAGCAGCCCGTCGCGGCGCAAGAAGCTCATCATCGCCCTGGCGCGGACCTTCGCGGTGGACTGGTGGCGGGTCATAAAGTGGTCAGTGCTAACAATTGACGATCCTTGTCGTAAAATGTACGCATGAATGAACTTAAAGGGTCCTTGGAAACAAGTAATTATCGGCTTGACGATGGCCATTTTGGCAGGTTGTCGATAGATTGGTATGCGTGGCAGCAGTTTTCTACGCACTTGGATTGGAACTGTTCGATCAATCCATCCGGCTCGCGGAATTTGGAACGGTAAGTCGGCGGGAAAAGGGGTCATCATAACTTGTTGACAACTGTCAATTCCAACGGAGCACCGCCACCAGCGTTCCCGCGGGCCATGTTGTTCCGGGCGGCACATCCACCAGCCCGTTGGCGCGGGCCATCGAGCTTAAGATGTGGGACGCCTGGCTCCCGGCCGATCTGACCTGGCCGCCGGCGTCGAGCACGACCCGCACAAAATGCCGCCGTTCTCCGTGATTGCCCAGCGGTTCGGCCAGCGTGCCATACGACACGGGCGGACGGAGGTCGCCCGCTCCCTGGAGCCGCAGCAGCGCCGGTCTGGCCAGAAGAAAGAAGGTCACAAAGGCCGAGACTGGATTGCCGGGCAGGCCGAACAGGAGTTTTCCCCCGTGCCGGCCAAAGGCAAACGGTCTGCCGGGCTTGACGGCCACCGTCCAGAAGTCCAATTGCCCGCCAATCTCGGCAAAGGCTTGCTTGACCCAATCCGTTGCGCCCACCGAAACGCCCCCGCTGGTCACGACGACGTCGCATTCCTGGAACGCCGTCCGCAATGCCTGCTTTGTCAATGCCAAATCGTCCGCAACGAGCGGATACACTCTGGGGATGGCCCCGGCTGCCCGGGCCAGGGCCGACAAGCCGGTGCGATTGCTCTCGTAAATCGTGCCCGGCGGCAACGCGCGCCCCGCTTCGCGCAATTCGTCACCCGTCGCCAGCAGCCCCGCCACGGGACGCCGTCCGGCTGTCACTTCGGCCACGCCCGCTCCCGCCAGCAGACTGAGGCGCTGGGCCGTTAATTCATCCCCGGCCCCGGCCAGCAGCGCGTTCTGCCGGACGTCTTCGCCGCGCAAACGCACATTTTCCCACGGCTTGACCTTCTCCGACATGATGATCTTCCCCGGCTGGTCCGCCGCCTGTTTCACATCTTCCTGCATGACGACGGCGTCCGCGCCGCGCGGCAGGGTCGCCCCCGTGAAAATCCGCACACATGCGCCCGCCTCGACGGATCCGGCGAATGCGTTTCCCGCCCGCGCCTCGCCGCTGAGGCGCAGGACAACCGGGTTCTCCACAGTTGCCGAAGCCAGGTCCGCCGCCCGCACCGCGTAGCCGTCCATGGACGAATTATCCGCCGGCGGCAGGTCAACGGGCGAATGGATGGGCGCGGCCAAATAACGGCCCAAAGCGTCCTGGACACGTATCTTCTCCGCCGGCAGAGGCTCTATGGCCGCGAGAATTCTTTCCTGCGCTTCCTCCAGGGAGATCACGGTATTATCAATGATCTGACGACGTGAGCAGGAGGGTCTGTTCCAAGGTCGAAAGCCCCTCCCCCACTTTTTCCAGGGCGACGCGGCGGAGGGTTTTCATCCCCTGTTCGATGGCCAGTTTGCCGATTTCCTGCGCGCCGACGCGTTTGATGATTAATTTGCGGATTTCATCGGACATGGTCATTGCTTCGATGATGGCCAGGCGTCCGGAGTAGCCGGAATTCTTGCAGCGTTCGCAGCCGCGGCCGCGATACAAGGTCTTGCCTTCGAACAGGCTCAGTTCAATGCCAAGGTCCTTGAACATCTTCTCCGGATAATCCACCGGCTCCTTGCAACTCGGACAAACCTTGCGCATCAGGCGCTGGGCGCAGGCCAGGATGACGGAGGAGGAAATCAGGAACGGCGCTATCTCCATGTCGTCCAGCCGCGCAATCGCCCCCGGCGCGTCGTTGCAGTGCATCGTGCTCAAAACCTGGTGCCCGGTCAGGGCGGACTCGACCGCGATTTCGGCCGTTTCCGTGTCGCGGATTTCGCCAATCATGATAATGTCCGGGTCCTGGCGCAAAATGGAGCGCAGGGCGCTGGCAAATGTCAATCCTATTTCTTTCTTGACCGGCACCTGGTTCACGCCCGGAAGCTGGAATTCAACCGGGTCTTCCACCGTCACGATGTTGTATTGCGGCCCGTTCAATTCGTTCAGCGCCGAATACAGCGTGGTGGTTTTGCCCGAACCGGTCGGCCCCGTGACCAGTATCAGGCCGTGCGGCGCGTCCACCGCGCTTTTGAAGCGCACATAGGTCTCGGCGTCGATGCCCAGTTTATCCATGCTGGCCGAGAGGTTGGATTTGTCCAGCACGCGCAGCACGCACTTTTCACCGTGGACGGTGGGCAGGAAGGATACGCGCAAATCAATGTCCCGTCCCCCGGCCTTGACCCGCATGCGCCCGTCTTGCGGCAATCGGCGCTCGGCGATGTCCAGGCTGCTCATGACTTTGATGCGGGAGGCCAGGGCCACTTGCAAGTTTTTCGGCGGCGGCGGCATGTCAATCAAACTGCCGTCGATGCGGTAGCGCAGGCGCACCATGTTTTCGAAAGGCTCGATGTGAATGTCGCTGGCCCGGTCCTTGATCGCCTGCACCAGGATGAGATTGGCCAGTTTGATGACCGGCGCTTCCTCGGTCGAAGCGGCCAATTCGGCCAGGTTGGTGGCATCCACCGCCTCCTGCGTCACCGTCAGGTTTTCCGCCTCCGCCTCGGCCTCGGCCTTCTTGGCCGCATCCTGGATGATGTCCTCCATCGTGCCCGTGCGCGAGGTGTCGAGATTGGCCAGCCGGTCCAGAATGGCCTTCTCCGACGAGATCATGGGCGAAACCTCCAGCTTGGTCATGCGCTTGACGTCGTCCACGGCCAGCACGTTGAGCGGGTCGGCCATGGCCAGATACAACCGGTTGCCCAACCGCGCCACGGGCAGGACTTTATAGTTGGTGGCAATGTCGCGCGGCACCAGATCGGCCAGATCGGGCGGGACCATCAGGCGGTTCACGTTGACGGGAGGCGTGTTCAACACGCGCCCCATGGCCACGACCAGGTCGTTCTCGGTCACGTAGGCCTTTTCCACCACCAGCTTGATGAAGCGGGTGCCCTCTTTCTTTTGCTTCTCCAGCAATTCCTCCACCTGCTGCGCCGTCAGCAAGCCGTCCTCGATCAAGGCATCGGCGATGCGTTCTCCAAGTGTTTTGACGGGTGACATAATGGTCAGCGAAAGGTTTTGCCCAGGATGCGCAGCAGTTCGGCAGGCGAAGCCAGATACCACAGCAGCCTGAATTTGGAGTTTTCCTCCAGGTCAAGCACGGCTTGTTTGTTGAACGGATTGGCCGTGGCCACCATCATCGTCTTGCTCATCCGGTCCACCGGCATCACGCACCACCGCTGGCAGATGTGGCGCGGCGCCGTCCGCACCAGATCCATGTCCATCTCATATCGTTCCAGCGGGATATAGGCCAGGCGCGATCGGTCCGCCAGCAGTTTCAGGGATTTGTCCAGCGGCATGATCTGGCGCTCGGCCAGATTTTGAATGAAAGGATCGATTATTTTCGTCGGCGGCGCCGTCAAATCGGGCGTCGGCCAGCAGGCCTGGAAATCGCCTTCCGTAATCAGCTTGGTCTCGACGAAAAATTTATGCATCGGCGCCCGTCCGTCATCCACTTCCGGTTGGGCCGCCTTGCCGTCCCCTTTCTTGGTTAAGACGGTCTGGGTCCCCTTGACGGGATGTTCCATTTCCACCGGCTGGGGCGCGGTCAGGTTGTTGGCCTTGCTTTCGATCTGCGCCATTGCGGCCATGGCATCGCGGTCTTCGGGATGGCGTTGCAGGATGGTTTCGTATTCAAGGATGGCGGAGGAAAGCTGGCCCAACTGCACATACGCCTGGGCGATGCGTTTGGAAGTCAGGACGACCTCCTTTTCCAAATTGAGTTTCAGATACGCTTCCTTGAGGATTTCCAGCGACTGGTAATCCTGCGGCTGCGATTGAGTGATGACTTCAAACATCTCAATCGTCTGCCGCAACTGCGCCTCTTCCCCCGGATTTAGAGTGCCAAGCATTTCAATGTATCGTGACCGCGCCAAAGTAACCGGCTGCCGGACTTAAATCAACCATTTCAGTTACCCATGTTCTGAACCTGCTCCATGACCAATGAGGCCCCATTCGCTCCCATCCCTCCCATGCGTCCTGCTGGTTCCATTCGTCCCTGGGTCATTTGGGCATTCCTTGGTCATTAGGATTTTGTCATTCGTCATCCTGGCGCCGTCGATGCTGCTCTTTCCATTGCGCCATCCTCGTGGTATGGGTTTCCCGCATGATTGGTTTCCTTTAATGGCGATATGCTGGAACGCTTTTTCAAGCTGGACGAAAATCAGACCACGGTCCGCACTGAATTCATGGCCGGGATCACCACCTTTCTCACCATGGCCTACATCGTCGTCGTGCAGCCGGCCGTCCTTTCCGGGAAAATGTTCGGCCAGCCCACGGGCATGGATTTCGGGGCGGTCATGACCGCGACCTGCCTTTCCGCCGCGCTGGCCACCGCGATCATGGCCCTTTATTCCCGGTATCCCATCGCCCAGGCGCCGGGCATGGGCGAAAACTTTTTCTTCGTTTTCTCCGCCATTCCCGCCGCCGCCACCGCCGGATTCCATAATGCCTGGCAGGTCGCCCTCGGCGCGGTGTTTATCTCCGGCGTGCTGTTCCTTGTCCTGTCACTGCTCGGCGTCCGTGAGATGATCTTCAACGCCGTGACACCCAGCCTCAAATACGCCTCCGCCGCCGGCATCGGCCTCTTCATCGCCTTCATCGGGCTGCAAAACGCCGGGGTCATCGTCAAGGACCCCGGCACCGCTGTCAAACTCAACGCCCATCTCGGCTCGCCCGATTTGCTGGTTTTCTTCGCCGCGCTATTGTTGACTGCGGTGCTCGAGGCGCGCCGGACGCGCGGGGCCATCTTGTGGGGGATCGCCGCCGCGACCATTCTGGCTGCCGCGCTCAAGGCCGCGCTGCCTCTTTTGCCGCGGGCGCTGGCCGCCTCGCCCGCAGTGGCCGGTTCCATGCTCGCGACGCAGTTTCAATTCGCCCGCGGCGTGGTCGCTTCGCCGCCGCCTCTCGCTCCCACTTGGTGCCAACTCGATTGCGTCCACGCGCTGGCCCCGGCCATGTTGCCGTTCATCGCCGTCTTCCTGTTCATGCTCACGTTCGACGGCATCGGCACGCTCATCGGGGTTTGCGAACAGGCGGGGTTCATGGTTGATAACAAGCTGCCGCGCGCCAAACAGGCGATGATTTCGGACGCCATCGGCACCGTGGCGGGGGCGGCGCTGGGCACCAGCACCGTGACCAGCTTCATCGAAAGCGCGGCGGGCGTGGAACAAGGGGCGCGCACCGGCTTGTCGGGGTTGGTGGTGGCCGCCCTGTTTTTGCTGGCGCTTTTCTTCAGTCCGCTGGTGGTGATGATGGGAAGTTACCCGCCGTTGACCGCGCCGGCCCTTGTCATCGTGGGGTCCATGATGATGCGCAACGCGGCCAAAATCGAGTGGCACGATCCTGCGGCATCCATCCCGGCCTTCCTGACGATGATTGGCATTCCCCTCTCCTATTCCATCGCCGACGGGTTGGCGCTGGGAATCATTGCCGACCCGCTGGTGCGGTTGTGCGCCGGGCGGGGGCGGGAAATCGGATGGTTGACCTGCCTGCTGGCTGTCCTGTTGCTGGCCTATTTTATCTGCGTCCGCGGTCGAATGCCTTGAGCGGCGGCTAGTCGCCCAGACAGATGCCAAGCGAGCGGGTGGCGTGAACGAAACCCTCGTCCAGCGGCACGGTCCGCAACTGCCGGGTGGCTTCGGTGAGGGGCACGCTGTCAACAAATTTTCCGTTGTGCGCCACCATCCGGCCATAGCGCCCTTCCGTGATCAAGTCCACCGCTTTCGCGCCGAACAACGTGCAAAGCACCCGGTCCATGAACGTCGGGCTGCCCCCGCGTTGCAAATGACCCAGCACCATCAGGCGGGTTTCCTTGCCGGTGCGTTTTTCGATTTCCGCCGCCACCACCGCCCCTATCCCGCCCAGCCGCGCCTCGCGATTTGCCTGCTGGCCCCCGACAGTGACAAAATCGCCGCCCGCAGGTTTCGCGCCTTCGGCGGCGATGATCAGCGTAAAATGTTTCCCCTTTGCTTCGCGTTCCCGGACGGCCGCGCAAATGGTTTCGTATTGAAAGGGAATTTCGGGAATCAAAATGACATCCGCGCCCCCGGCCACGCCCGCGTAGATGGCTATCCAGCCCGCGTACCGGCCCATCACTTCCAGCACCATGACGCGGTTGTGGCTTTCCGCCGTCGTGTGCAGGCGGTCCAGCGCGTCCGTCGCACAGGCCACGGCCGAATCGAAACCGAAGGTGATGGTGGTCGCGGCCAGATCATTGTCGATCGTCTTGGGCACGCCGACAATCGGGATGCCGGCCTCGTGCATTTGTTGGGCGATGGTCAGCGAGCCGTCGCCGCCGACAGCCACCAGCGCGGTAATGCCCAGCGCCTCCATCCCGCGCTTCGTTTCATCCAGCAATTCCCGGGAGAGCTGCCGCACCTCGCCATGGCCCGTCTTGGCCGAGAACCGGCCGCGGTTGGCCGTGCCGAGTATGGTGCCCCCGCGCACCAGCAGGCCGTCCAGCGCTTTGTAATCCAGCAAGCGAAAACTATGCGGCGGCAGCAGCCCCTCGAATCCGCCCATGATGCCAATGGTTTCCCAACCGCGTTTGGCGGCGCTTTTGGCCACGGCGCGGATCACGGCATTCAATCCCGGACAATCCCCACCGCCAGTAACAATTCCAATTTTCATTTGCAGAACCAAAAGAATATCTAATCGCTGATTTTCCTCCAGCCTTATTATCCCTTCGGCGGATTGGCTCCTTTGCTTTATGGCCCCTTCCCAGCCGGTTCAAGTGCCAAGTCACGGCGGCTTGGGCTGGGATTCAACCGGGGTTTTGGCCTTCGCCGCCGGCGCCGTGTCGGCGCCCGCCAGTTCATCGGACAGAATCGTGATGGCGATGCGGCGGTTCCTGGCCCGCCCCTCTTCGGTCGCGTTGTCAGCCAGGGGACGATATTCGCCATAACCGACGACTCCGACGCGGCGCGGGTCAACTCCCGCGCTTTCGGTGAGAAAATGAACCGCGGCAAGCGCGCGCGCGGTGGAAAGTTCCCAATTGCTGGCAAACCGGGTGTGAATCGGCACGTTGTCCGTGTGGCCGATGACGTGAATCTTCAGCTCGGGATGTCCGGCGAGTATGGCCGCGATCTGGCGCAGCACCGATTGACCATCCGTTTTCAAGACCGCTTCGCCCGAATCAAACATCACCCGGTCAAGGATGCTCACCGTCAGCTTGCCTTGCAGATTGGAGATGGTGACATCCTTCGATTCAAGGTCGGAGCGCATCTCGTCTTCCAGCCCTTTCGCCTTTTCGCCGGCCATTTCCTTTTCCTTCTCCAAATCGGCCGCCCGTCCTTGCAAGGCCGCGATTTGGTCCTTGTCCTGCCGGTTTTCGGCCAGGGCGTTCGTGAGGCGGGCATTGGCCTTGTCCAGGTCGGAGTGGAGCGTTTCGAGGCTGCGGATCCTGCCCAGGGCGGACGCCCAGAGCACTGCAACCACGATCAAGAGTGCGGTCATGACCCCGGCGGCAATCCAGCCCGGCTTGGAGCCGCCCGGCCCGCGCCTGGCCTTGGTCAAGGGTTCAGCAAAGGGATTTGGGTCGTCGCTCATCTGCATCGGACGCATTTAATCAGGCTGCCCGAACAGCGTCCAGTCCCAAGGCAAAACACACCGACAGCCGCGACATAGCCGCTGTGGCGGCGGCGGGGTGCCGGCGTCATTGCGACAGGTGTTGGCGGATCAAGACGGCGGCTGTGTCAAGATGCGCCCGCTCGAACGTGGGCGGGGTTTTTGGGGTTGCGTGGATGGCGGAAATGGACCATGTTTTTGCCGCCCAGATAATTACGTTTGATGCAAAGTCCGAGCTCTGAAAATTTTGGCGGTTTTTCGGAGGGGCCTGCTGCAAACGATTTCTGACGGGTATGAATCAAATAGCGTTCGATGACTTGATCCGCCTGCCCGTAATCCAGTATTACGAGACGGCGTTCCGCAAAGTGACGGGGGTGTCGCTCAAGGTGGTCCCACCAGTCGAGCCCGGCCAACGCCTGAGCTTTGGCGAGTTTGAAAACGCATTCTGCTCCCTCGTCACCGGCACTTCGGCCGGGTGCGATGCCTGTTTTGAAGCTGAAAAGCGCGCACAGAGGGGCGCGGGCAAAAAACTCAGTCCGCAGCAAGTCTCGTGCTTTGCGGGACTGACGGATGTGGCGGTGCCGGTGGTCGTGAACGGCCGGCATGCGGCGACATTGATGAGCGGACAGGTCTTTCGCCGCCCACCCACCGAGCGGGATTTCCAGATGGTGGTCAAGATGGTCAGGGGCGGCCAGAACGGGGATTGGGAAAAGAAGGCGCGCAAAGCTTATTTCGAAACGCCGGTCGTTACGCCCGACCGGTTTCAGGCCATGGTGCATTTGCTCAGCGTGTTCGCCCAGTATCTGGCTGATCACGCCAGCCGCCATGCAATTTCCGCCTCGGCCAATGAGCCCAAGCCTGTATCCAACGCCAAGCAATTTGTTCTTTCCCATGCCGAGGAAGCGATCACGCTGGAGGTGGTGGCGCACCACGTCAACGTCAGCCGCTTCCATTTTTGCAAGATCTTTAAGAAGGCCACCGGAATGACCCTGACTGAATATGTCGCCCGCGTCCGTGTGGAAAAGGCCAAGACGCTGCTGGTGGATCCATCCGTGCGCATCTCCGAGGTTGTATTTGCCGCCGGCTTCGGATCCATCCCGCGGTTCAACAGCGTGTTCAAACGCTGCGTTGGAATGCCGCCAACGGAATACCGGGCCACATTGCAAACTTCCGTGCCGATGTAATTGCGCTCCAGGCCCTTTCCAGGGCTGACCCGGTTTCGGTTCTTTCCCGCCAGCACAATACGCAATCAGCAAATGCCAATGGGCAAGTAGCCGTTCCCGTGTCTTCCTGTTACAGAATAAATTCGATGAAAATCATGAACCGATTCAGATCAATCAGGCCGGCACGGCGGGCGGGGATACTCCTCGCACTGCTGGCCCCGGTCATTTTCGCGGCGTCCATCGCCATCGTCGCGGGGGCGGACACAAATGCGCCCGTCGCCCAAGCCTCGGAACTCAAAGTGGCCGCGGCCAAAACGGCCAAAAAGCCGGAGAAAAAGAAACTCACCGGCGCCGAGTTGTATCAGTTCCACTGCAATCGGTGCCACGCGGAGCGGTATGCCACCGAATTTACATCGGCCCAGTGGAAGACGATCGTGACGCACATGCGCGTCCGGGCCAACCTTCCCGCGGCGCAGGCCAGGGAGATCCTCAAATATCTCCAGGAAGACAGCGGAAACTAAACAACCGAGGATCCCACCAATGAAAATCTCTTCTTTACTTTTTGGAACTGTGGCGGCCGCCTGCGTGATGGGGGCCGCCCTGCCCCACTCGGCGTCGGCACAAGTGAGCGCCGACGACTTCAATGCCTTGAAGAAAGTGGTCGAACAATTGGGCGACAAAGTGCAGAAGCTCGAGCAGACCCACGAGCAGGACCAGAAGACGCACCAACAAGACCAACAAGTCATCCAGCAACTGCAACAACAGTTGGGCGAGACCAAAGCAGCCGTCACCAACGCGCAACAGACAGCCGACAATGTGGCCAAGGCACAAGCGGCCAATCCCGCCGTCAACGCATCCCCGGGGCCGCTGCACAACGTCACCATGGCGGGCGATGCCGAGGTTCAATTTGGAAAGACCGCCGGGCAGCACAGCGCTTTTACATTGGCCGATTTTGCACCGCTTTTCCTGTATCGAGCGAGTGACGACGTGCTGTTCGAGGCGGGATTCGACATCATGAATAACAACAACGCACGTCCGCCTGGGGGCCATTCGACTTCCTTGAGCCTGACTTTCGCCACGTTGGATTATCTTTTGAATGACTACATGACGCTTCAGGCCGGGCAATTGTTGTTGCCGCTGGGCACCTATAGCGAACGGGGTGCCGGGTGGCTCAACAAGATTCCGGATGACCCGATGGTGCGCGACGATCTTTTGCCGCAGACCGGCACGGGTGTGCAGTTGCGCGGGGCCGTCCCGGTCGGAGAGACCGGGCAAATGGTTTCCTATGCCGTTTACGGGGTCAACGGACCGTCCTCCGCGACCGGCACCGCGACCGCCACCGGCGACCTTGATCTCGCCGGCAATGTGGGCAATGGGGGCAATTGGCATGCCAACCCCAGCGGCGGCGGACGCCTCGCCTGGTTCTACCCCTGGAAACCTCACTACGATTTCGAACTGGGCATTTCAGGCCAGACTGGAGACTGGAGCGATTCCGGCAACCGGAGTTGGTCCGCTGCCGTGGTGGATGCGGCCCTGCACTTAGGCCCGAACATTGAAGTGAAGGGCGAGCATATTGATACCTGGGTGGAAACGGATGACGTTGGAAAGATTCATCCTAGCGGGTGGTGGATTCAGCCGGCCTTCAAACTGGCGGGCCTGAATCTGGAACTGCCTTACATAAATAATGTCGAGTTGGTCGGCCGCTATGATCGTGAAAATGACGACGGCCTGACCGCCGGCGGAGCGGGAAACACGAAAACAGACCGCTACACCGCGGGCGGCATCTATTACTTCTCCAACACGTTGCTGTTCGAGGCTGACTACGAATGGTTGATCAGCCACGGCGTCGCCCCCCTGCCTCCCAACCGGTTTATTCTCCAGCTCTCCTACGGGTTCTAATCGAAAGAAATGATATTCATGAAAGTGACAACAAAACTCGCCGCCGTCCTCGCTGGCGCGGCTGTGCTCGGCGTGGCCGGAGCGGGCCTGGGCCGCGCCGCCGCGCAGGCATTGGATGCGGAAACCAAGGCGCGGGTGGAACGCTTCGAGAAAGGCCCGGCGACAATTGATGTGTCCAAATATCCGCAAGCCATTCAGGACAACTACGAACTCTTCAGCCATAAATGCTCGCAGTGCCACAAGTTGAGCCGCCCGATCAACTCGGACTACGCGCTGCCGGACGAATGGTCCCGCTACATCAAGCGCATGATGTACAAGCCCGGTTCGAACATCAGCTCGGCCGACGGGAAGAAGATTTTTGAGTTCCTGGTCTATGACTCGAGCCTCCGCAAGAAGGCGATGGTGGACGACAAGCTCGCCAAGGCCACGCCTGAAGAAAAAGCGACCGCGGAGACCAAGATCAAGGATCTCCACGACAAGTACGACGCGAAATAATCCGGTGATCGCACGGGCATGCCCACGACCCATCCAGTCGAATTGCCGGACATGAACTATTTCACGCGGCAGGTTTTGTGCCGCGAGGGTTGTCCGGTGCGCACGGACTCCGGCGGCTACGTTCAGGCCATCGCGGAGGGACGTTACGAGGACGCTTACATCATTGCCCGAACCCCAAACCCTTTCGCCTCCATCTGCGGCCGCGTTTGCGCCGCGCCCTGCGAGGCCAAGTGCCGCCGCGGGGCGCTGGATGCCCCGGTATCGATCCGCGCCCTGAAACGGTTCGTCTGCGAAAAGTTCGGCGTGGAATCCGACAACTTTGATCTTGGCCGCGTCCATCCCCAACTGCGTGATCCGCGCCGCGAACGCATCGGCGGCGGACGGAAAGTCGCGATCATCGGCGCGGGTCCGGCGGGGATGTCCTGCGCGCACGAACTGGCCTTGATGGGGTTTTCCCCGACCGTATTCGAGGCGCAAAACCTGGCTGGCGGGATGCTGGTGCTCGGCGTGCCCGAATACCGGCTGCCGCGCGAAATCATCCGGGCGGAAATCGCCGCCATTGAGGACTTGGGCGTGGAGGTCCGCCTGAACACCCGGCTCGGCAAAGACTTCGCCTTTTCCGACCTTAAAAAGCAGGGCTACGAAGCGGTCTTTTTGGGGATCGGCGCGCACAGAAGCCGCGAGCTGAGCATTGAAGGCGTGCAATTGGACGGGGTGCTGCGGGCCATTGAGTTTCTGCTCAATGTCAACCTCGGTTTCCGCATCTCGCTCGGCCGCAAGGTCGTCGTCATCGGCGGCGGCAACGTCGCTTTCGATGTGGCGCGCTCGGTCGTCCGCCAGGCGGAGAAATTTGCCGGGATGGGCGAGGCGGAATTGCGTGAGGCGCTGCACCAGGCGGCGTCGGCGCTGGAGCAGTTGACCGCGCGCCAGCCGGAAGCCCCTGATGAAGTCCGCCTGGCATTGGACGTCGCCCGGGAAGCCATTCGCAAAGGCGTGCCCGAAGTCCACATGTATTGCCTGGAGAGCCTGGACGAAATCCCCGGCGCCCACGAGGAAATCGAAGAGGCGGAAAAGGAAGGCATCCGGCTTCACACCCGTTACGGGCCCAAACGCATACTGGGCAGCGATGGCAAAGTGGCCGGCATCGAACTGGTAAAGGCCAGCCGTGTGTTCGACGAGAACCGCCGGTTCAACCCCCAATTCATCGAAGGCAGCGAGGAGCGGGTGGATTGCGACACGGTTGTTCTGGCCATCGGCCAGTCGGCGGACCTTTCCTGGATTCGCCCTGAAGACAATTTGAAAATCACTCCTCGCGGAACTTTGCAAACCGATCCGGCGACGATGGCCACGTCGCGGCCCGATGTGTTCGCGGGCGGCGACGTGGCCTTCGGGCCGCGCATCATCATCACAGCGGTTGCGGAGGGCAAAAAAGCGGCCGCTTCCATCGCGAAATTTCTCACCGGCTCCGTTCCGGCCGAGCCGCGCCAGGCGCGCGTGACGATCTACGATACTCTTCAGTACGGCATGAAGCCCGATTACGAGAAGTTCATCCGCCGTCCGCCGCCGACGCTGCCGCTGGACCGGCGCATCGGAATTGCCGAAGTGGAAAAAGATTACCCCGAACCGGACGCCCGGCGGCAAGCCGACCGCTGTCTCAAGTGCCATATCGGCCCGGTGTTTAACGGGGATGAATGCATCCTTTGCGGCGGGTGCGCCGATGTCTGTCCGGAATACTGCCTGCGCCTGGTGGACGTCGCCAGCCTGCGCGGCGACGCCAAGTTGCAGCAGGCCTTTCTGGCCCGTTACGGGCGCGTGCCGGAGCGCGGCGAGCAGGGCGCGATCATCAAAGACGAAACCCGTTGCATCCGCTGCGGCCTGTGCGCCGTTCGCTGCCCCACCGGCGCCATCACGATGGAACGCGTCGAACTCGTGCCCGTGTGATATGAACTCTTCCGCTCCCAACCAGGAACCTTCACGACGCGGTTTTTTCCAACTCACCCTGGGTTGGCTGGCTGCCATCTTCGCCGTGACGGCGTCCGCGGCGGGTGCGGTGCGGTTTCTGGTGCCGAACGTCCTCTTCGAGCCAGACCAGCGATTCAAGGCCGGCAAGCCGAACGATTACCTGGACGGTTCGGTGACTTTCCTGGATGACGAGCGCGTCTTTGTCGTGCGCAAAGGCAACACGTTCCGCTGCCTTTCCGCCATTTGCACGCACCTTGGCTGCACGGTCAACCGCGCCGGCAACGGCTATCACTGCCCGTGTCATGGCAGCGTGTTTGACGACCAGGGCCTGGTGAAAAGCGGCCCCGCACCGCGTCCGCTGGAGTGGTTTTCCGTGACTTTGAGCAAGGACAACCGGCTGCTGGTTGACAAAGGCCAGCGCGTGACGGAGGACAAGTACCTCGTGATATGAACGCTCCCTTGCCCAAACGCCTCTGGCATTGGTTCACGCGCACGGGTGTCGGACGCTCGATCTTTCGCGTGGGTCTTCCGGACAGCAATCTGGAGCGGTCACAGGCCATGGTTTCCAGTTTTCTGCTTCATGTGCAGCCGGCCAAAGTCCATCGCCATGCCCTGCGCGCCTCCTACTCCCTCGGGCTGGGACTGATTACGCTGTATTTGTTCGTGATCCTGTGCGTCACCGGCGTGCTCCTCATGTTTTATTACGTCCCCAGCACGGACAAGGCGTATGACATCATGAAGGACTTGCAGTTCGTCGTTTCGGCCGGACTGGTCCTGCGCAATATGCATCGTTGGGCGGCGCACCTGATGGTGTTGTTCGTCATGCTGCACATGTGCCGCGTGTTTTACACCGGCGCTTACAAAAGCCCGCGCGAGTTCAACTGGGTTCTCGGTGTGGGCCTGTTCCTGGTCACCCTCGGCCTGAGTTTCACCGGCTATCTCCTGCCGTGGGACCAACTGGCCTATTGGGCCATCACAGTGGGCACAAGCATCGCCGGCTATGCGCCCGTCGTCGGTGAGAAGCTCAAATACCTAATGCTCGGCGGGCACGTCGTCGGGCAGGATGCGCTGACCCGGTTTTATGCGTTGCATGTGATCGTTCTGCCGGCGCTCGCGGTCCTCATGATCTCGGTCCACCTTTTTCGCGTGCGCAAAGACGGCGGACTCTCCCGCCCCGATGAACCGGGAGAAGTCGTGCAGCAGATTGACCTGGGCCAATTGCCAACGAATAAAAGCTACGGCCTCATGGAATTGGCCCGAGGCACCACGCCGCAGGTCGGCATGAACCCCGAAGACGAAATATTCTCGTGGCCGCATCTGGTTTTCCGCGAGCTGCTCCTGTTTCTGCTGGTCACGGCGGTGGTGTTGTTCCTGGCGATTTTCTGGAACGCGCCGCTGGAAGAAATCGCCAACGCCGTGCATCCGCCGAACCCGGCCAAGGCCCCCTGGTATTTTCTCGGCCTGCAGGAATTGGTCAGCTACTCGGCGTTCTGGGGCGGCGTGGTGGTGCCGGGGTTGCTCGTGACGGCGCTGGCGCTTCTGCCCTACACCGACCGCAAACGCCACGGCGTGGGGCGTTGGTTCGCCCGCGAACGCGTGGTGGCCAACACGATTTTCTCCGTTTGCCTTGCCATTGCCGTGGTGTTGACGGTCATCGGCAGCTTCTTCCGCGGTCCCAACTGGTCATGGGTGGAACCATGGAAAAATCCACCCGCCGTGACGGAGGGGCATTGAGGTGCAGGACTTTTCCATCCGCAAGTTCTACGGTTGGTTTACTGCGCTTGGCCTGCTGGTTGGCGTTCTGGTCATCGTCGGCTATTACCGCGACGAGTACCGGGCGTGGAAGGATTATCAGCGCAGATACATCCAGGAGGAAATCCACCGCGCCGCCACACCGCAGCAGCGGCTGCTGGCGGAACGCATCCCCGTGGAAATCCGCCAGACCGTCCTGCCCGACCTGCACCGCGTGGACCGCTGCACCACCTGCCATCTGACGGTGGAAGACCCGAGCTACGGCGGCTACCCCCAGCCTCTGAGCTACCATCCCCTGCACGAGCAACACCCCTTCGAGCGATTCGGCTGCACGATCTGCCATCGCGGCCAGGGCCGCGCCACCACCACCGTCGAGGCGCATGGCAACGTGGCGTACTGGGACGAGCCGATGTTGCCCATGCAATACATCCAGGCCTCCTGCGGGCAATGCCACGAACCGGCTGACAATCCCGCCGCCCCTGAGCTGGCCCAAGGCGAGCAAGTCTTCGAAAACAGCGGCTGCCGCGGCTGCCACAAACTCGGCGGCAGCGGCGGCATCATCGGGCCGGAACTTGACAAGGTCGGCGCGCGCCGTTCGCCGGATTGGCTGAAGAAACATTTCATCGATCCCGCCAGCGCCACTCCCGGCTCGGTCATGCCGCCGCAAAAATTCCCGGACACCAATCTCGAAGCCATTGTCCTTTTCATGCTCAGCCAGACGGGCGAATCGGCGTCCGGCTATTATTCCTCGATGAAAAACCTCCCCAACACCCGCTTGGGCCAGCACTTGTTCCAATCCCGAGGCTGCATCGGCTGCCACTCCGTCAATGGCAACGGCGGCAAAGTCGGCCCGGCCCTGGACGACGTCGGCCTCCGCCGCGCCCCCGAATGGATGATGCAACATTTCCGCGATCCGCAAAGCGTCACCCCCGGCTCCGTCATGCCGCGCTTTGGTTTCACGGAAACCGAGGCCCGCGCCCTGACGGATTTTCTCATTCACATGCGTGAGCAGGCCGTGGCCCTGATGCTTCCCTCCCTCATGAGCCCCGCAGAGCGCGGTCGGGAAGTCTTCCGCAAATACGGGTGCGCCGGCTGTCACGGTCCCGGCGCCAAAGGCGGTGTGCCCAACCCCAACTCAAAAACCGCCGAGCAGGTGCCCGGCTTGCTCCACGTCGCCGACGGCTACACTGTCCCCCAATTGAAAGCGCGCATCAACACCGGCCAGCACGAAATCCCGGCCCTCGACCCCAAACGCCCGCCGCCGCCGCTCTACATGCCGGGGTGGGCGGGCACAATCAAGGATGCCGAGGTGGACGACCTGGCAGCCTACCTCATCAGCCTCAAACCCAAAGACGAAAACCCCGGCTTTTAGCCGCAACCGGGGACGGAGCGGGGGGCAAACTTTCGCAACTGTTCAAACCGCAATCCAGTTTTAATTTTCTCAAGAAAATCTGTCCCGGAAAAAACAGTGAAAATTTCGGCATTTTGCAAAGTCACAACATGTTGTCCGCAAGGCGGTTACAAAAGTCCGCTGACACTAGTATTTACAACAGCGCTGAAATTGGGAAAGCAACACGGCGGCAACATGTTGTTGGATTCATCAAAAGCGTCACTTGGGTTGCCAAAAACTGTGATGCGTCCGAAAAATTGGTTTGGCCAATAAACGCGAGAAAGAACAGTTCAGAATGCAAAAGACTCGATTCCGAGGACCCTTTCACTGGAAATCGGTCAGCCGGAGGCGCCATGAATCACGAAAAACAAAATGCTGACATGCTGGGTGACCCCTTTACGATCCCCGCCCCTCACTGGAAACGACGGGGAAAGGACATTATTTAGTCTGCAAACGGTCCTGAATCGACTATCCTATCCAGCGACGATGTCGGACGGGATGAGTCTCAAATCAAGGTTGTTTCGCCGTGCTTTTATCGGCCTGCTCACCATGCCGGCGGTGTTGTTTATTTCCGCCGGCTCGCTGAAATTCTGGCAGGCCTGGGCCTTCCTGGCCCTGCAGCTCACGCTCGGTGTGGGTTCTGGAATCTACTTTTACAAACTGGATCCCAAATTGCTCGAGCGCAGGCTGCTGACCAGGGAGAAAGTCCGCGAACAGAAAATCATCATCACATTGGTGAAGGCGCTCTTGGTGTTCTCTTTGTGCCTGTCTGGACTGGATTGTCGGTTTGGCTGGTCGCGAGCATTTCTGGGACCAGTGCCGCTGTGGCTTACGGTTTTTTCTCTCGCGATGGTGCCCGGCTGCTGGCTCTTGATGATTTGGGTTATCAGCGTCAACCGTTTCGCTGCCAGCGTCATTCAAGTCGAACCCGGGCAGCCGGTCATCTCCACTGGCCCTTACCGCCTGGTTCGCCACCCCATGTATTTCGTGGCGATCGTGATGTTTCTTTTCATTCCCCTGGCGCTCGGTTCGTATTTCGCCTTGCCGGCCTTTGCCGTCCTCATCCCCCTTCTGGTCCTGCGCCTGCTGAACGAGGAAAAAGTCCTTGGCCGGGAGTTGCCCGGCTATGCCGAATACTGCCTGAGCACGCGCCACCGCCTGATCCCGTTCGTCTGGTGAAAGGGCGCCGGAACCCACAGACGCGCTTCTTCAGCCGGATAGGAATGGCGCAGGGCATAAACATGGCGCATAACCTGTTGCAAGACGTCGCAAGCAAATTAAAACGAGGTTCCTCGGGACCTCGTAACACGACGACACCAGGCGCACAGGACTTAAGAAATCGAAAAATACCCCTGCCCGCATCAAGAAACATGATATGAACATCTTTGTGCGCTTCGTGATAAACAGCCCCGCTCAAAACCGGGTTTGCGCCTGCGGATTTGAAAGTGCTGCCCGGAAGACCGCAGGGGGCGCCTCATTTCCCGGATGGCCAGTCCTTAATATTTTATGTCAATTTTTGCGGGTTCCATCTTCCATTTCAGAACAAAGCGGAGTTGCTTGAGGTCCTTGTCCCAGTCTGAAACGAGGTTCGCATCACCTGCGCTTGCCGAAGCAGGAGCTTTTGGGAAATTATGGATGACAAATTCGAGGTTTCTTTGCAAAGGCATGCCTTCATATTCTCCGCCGCTTTTGCTTAACGTGAAAGCCAATTGGCCGTGGCTGGATTCGGCCTTGAAGTTTAACAATTCATACGCGCCATTCTCGAAATCCCCGCTGGTTTTTCCGTCGTCTTCATACATTGTGTAGGAAGAACTGTTGACGCTTTCATCAAAATAGTAATGCACTGCAAGGCTGGCTGATGAATAACCGGCTGTATTTGTGATGGGGGCGATCGTTGGCACAAAGCTTCCTGCCTTGACATAGGCGGGTATCTTATCAATATCCAGGCTTTCTTTGATTGTCCTGCCGCCGGCGTGTTTATTGTCATTCCAAAAGTCAAACCATGTTCCCTCGGGCAAATACACGTCTTTATTTTCCTGACCCTTGTAAAGAACAGGAGCCACCAAAAATTCGTCGCCCCAGTAATATTCGTCGGAATAATTTCCGACCAGGGCGTTTGCCGGGTCATAATAGTATAATGGCCTCATCAAAGGCAGCCCCCGGGAGGAATTCAACCAGGCAAGAGTATAATTATAAGGAAGCATCCTATAACGCAGCTTGATAAAATTCCTGACCACGTTTTTTGTGGCCCCGCCATGAAAGATGGGTTCAGGAGGTATTTTACGATCTGCATGAACCCTGAAGATGGGACAAAAGCTGGCAAATTGCAGCCAGCGGGTGTAAAGCTCCTCATCCTTTGAGCCAGGGGTGAAACCACCGGCGTCGGAATGGATATATCCCAGGCCGCACATGCTCATCGAGAGCAGGCTGGGCAATTGGGCCTGCAAACCTTCCCAGGTGCGTGACACATCTCCCGTCCATGGAAACACAGCATAACGTTGGGAGCCTGCGAACCCGGAACGGTTCAGGTTGAACAGGCGAACGGCCGGATATTCCCTCTTATAATTATCGAACAACATTTTATCCCAGGCATGGCCATAGATGTTATGAACAGCATCGGCTTCGCCGTTTACATGATGAATTTCCGAAGGATGTCTCTCGGGTTCGCCCAGATCGCCCCACCAACCGGCCACGCCCATTTTAATTTGTCTTTCGTATTGTTTCCAAAACCATTCCCTGGCGGACGGTTTGAAAATGTCGAGCAGCACTCCCGGCCCAAAATAAAAATCTTTGATCAGAAATGGCTTGCCGGCGCTGTCCGTTGCCGCCAGCCCATTTTTGCAGACATAATCGAAGTTGGATGATTCCGCGACCACGTAGGGTTCCGTTACCAGAATGGTTTTGACGCCTTTGCCGGCAAAATCCTTTATCATTTGCCCCGGATTTATCCAATTATCCGGATCCCAGGAAAGGTTGCCCATCAAATTCGTGCTGGGCATGTCACCGGTGAACTTTCCGAACCAGTCCAAATCGATGATAATGGCGTCAAGCGGGAAATCTTCCTTCAGCATCTCATCAACAATATGGCGGGTTTCCGCCTCACTGGAATAGCTCATGCGGGACTGAAGGTTGCCCAAGGCCCACCGCGGCGGCATCGGTTGCCTGCCGGTGAGCCTGGTATAGGATTGTTCCAGGCCTTCATAGGAATCATCGCTGATAAAGTAGTAAGCAAGCTCGCCGCCGATGGCCCCGAACGCCATTTCATCACTCGATGATTTGCCAATGTCCATGAATCCTTTCTCCGGGTTGTCAAATAAAATCATGTAGCGCTGCGATGAAATGGCCAGGGGAACGCAATAGTTTATGTTCGCAACATTGGTTGTGTACCCATATTGGGCTTTGTTATACAGATCCAGCTTGTACCCCCGCCTGTTTATGGGAATGGAGCGGAACCCCGTTCCATAAATGTTTTCCCCGGGTTTCAGGCTGAATTTGATTTCCCTGCCCGACGGGTTCACAAAAAAACCCGAGTTGGTGACCAGCGGTTCCTGTCGCCGGCATAATTCGATCGTGACGGGCGATTTGTGGACCCTGACCGTTACGGCATCCGTTGACAATTCCAGGGAGCCGCCCCTGTCTTCAAGTATAACATGCGACCGCTCCGGTTCCAAGATCACACTGTCGGAGGTTTCAGGATGTGACATGCCCGGGTTCAACAGCGCAACTTTGACGATATTGCCGGCATAGGGCTGGACCCAAACAACGCCGTCATCACACTGGATGACGAGCGTCTGATCATGAAACGAATGCGAAACATAGCTGCGTTTTGTTTGAGCATTAGCATTAACAAAGTAAAAACAGATGAAACAAACCAGGACCCGGAATAATACCCCCGATGGCATCATTTGGGTTATCGGGGTGAACGGGCTTTGTGACGCTGTCGCGTTAAAGACGATGTTCTTTGCGATACATTTCATTCAGAGCATCGTGAACTCGCAGCACGGTTCGGGTCAAGATCGAGATTGGTTGGCGCTTCGTAAGCGGCATCCCGGACGCTGATGATTTTGCCGGATGCCGACCTTTGCCCCGATGTCAGAATATTGGAAACAGGCGGTGTGTTCCCTCTGTAACTCATCGCGTAATCGAAAACAGTCCGCCGCATCAGATTGAAATCGGGAGCCGGCGCGCCGGAGGCCGGGCAGGTGAACCAAGAATTTCCATTCCGGGTTCTTATGAACCGGGAACGATCACGATCAGTTCCTGCCGCTCGTTTATGGTTGAGGAAAGCACGGGCAAGGGGCGTTTGGCCGGCCCAGTGGTCGCGTTGCCGTTTGGATCGAAGGTTGATCCATGACATTTGCAGTAAAATGAATGGTCCGGCTCGGCCATGAGCTTGCATTTTCGGTGGGTGCAAATCGCGGAGAGCACGGTGAGTTTGCCCTGCCTGGTAACCACAAAAAACCCTACGTCAGCGAAAGCGTCATAGACGCCATCCGCGGCGTAATTGGCGACCGGCCCGGCGTTGACCACGCGCCCGACCCGGGAGAGGCGTGAGTTGTTCCCGTCGTCCATGGAAGCGCAACCGGACGCCACCGCCGCAGCGGTCGTGATGAGAAATTGTCTGCGGTTCATGGCTCGAATGGAGGCAGCGTATCACTCTCAAAACTCGAATACCAGACTGGTGAAGAAACCGTGGTTGAGATCCTCACCGGCCCCGTGGTCGATTGGGAAAACATAACCAAACCCAAGCCGCGGCTGTATTCTTCCGATGGTTTTGAGATTGAGGCGGAAGGCGGCGTTGCCGATGAGACTATTGTGTCCGGGAGTGTCCTGGTTGACGTCGGTCTCGCCGGACAATTCAAACACCGGGATGAATTGGAGTACGCCGGGCAGCGGGAGTTCCTTGTGCTGGATGGGAAAACCAAAAACAAACCCATATTCGAACGTTTGCAGCCCCCCTTCACCACCGCCGCCGAAGAGCGTGGAGTAGCCGATGATGGATTGGAGGTTGAAATGATCGCCGAGTCTGAGGTCGTTGAAAATTTTGGGAACAAACTCGGCGTTCTTGCTGACGACGGAATTGACCGGAATGCCAGCCTCGACCGCGACACCCCAAGTGCTGTCCACAAAGCGGCCCAGTGAAACATATTGGTGGATGGGATAGCGCGCGCCGATATCAATGTTGTCAAAGCCCTGCATGATCGAGCCGCCGCCCATGTCGCGTTCGTAATGCAATTCCAATTCGATGGTCATCAGGCCGAACCCTTTCTCCAGCTCCATCGTGCCGAATTCGCCCTCCTGATTATTTCCGCGCGCGTGCTCCCAGTCGAGACGGAATTCGTTGATTTCGAGGTCGGAGTCGTCCACGAGAAATGGCTCAGGAAAAACGCCCTGGCCGTACTCACTGCGATGATCGAGCCAGTCAAAGAGGCCATATCGTGTGCCGGAGGATGAATCCGGAGCCGGTGACATCAACGAGGCCGGATCGGCCGCCTGGAGGGTGGTGGGAACCAGCCCCAGCATCGAAAGGAGAAGAAAACCTGCAATTAGAATATTATTCATAACGGCAAAGATAATGAAGCGCGCCAAACGCTGCTGTCGCTGGTTTGCGAATCTTTGACGGTCGCTTGCGCCCCTGAGGCTCATCACGGTTTCTTTCCGCCCGGCATCAACGGATAAAGACCGGGACAGCAACCGATGACTTCATGAAAGGCGCTGCTGAAATGGCTCAGACTGGAATAGCCGACCTCCAGGGCGGCTTCGGTGACGTTCATGCGGCCTTCACGCAACAGGCTCGCGGCGCGCTCCATGCGCAAGTCGCGCAGGGTCACGGAAATGGTCTTGCCGACTTCCTGGGTAAAAATACGGCTGAGATAGAAGTGGCTGCATCCGACCCGCCGTCCCAATTCCTCGAGGCCGGGTGGTTCGGCCAGGTTTTCCTTGAGAATGGCCAGAACCTTTTGCGCCCGTTCCTGGTTCAAATGATGCTGGCGCTGGCAAAACAACTCCTCGCCCGCCGATGGTTGATAAAGAAACGCCGCCACCACTTCCAAAGTCTTCGCCTGATACCAAAGACGTTGCGCCGCCTGGAAAACGGGCGGCCGCCGAAAACTCAGGACCAATTGCTGCTGATTATTGCTCAAGCGGATGGGTTCGGAAACCATCCCCGGGGCGCTATCCCGGCGGGCCAGGAACCGGCTCACGCGCGGATGAAGCCCCCCTGCTGCGTCGGCCAGGTGGCGTTCCAGAAACGGCAGCGAAAGTTCGATGGTGATGAATTGATGGCGCTCACCGCCGCGCCGCGAGGCCGTCAATGAGGAATTATTTTGCGCATAGAACCCGGCCATGAGCGGGGCAAGCTGAAGCGTTTCGCCCGCCGCCCGAACATCGGCATTTCCGGACAGATTGAGACATATCTCCAGGCTGCCCGGATGAAAGGTTCTGGACCAATCCAGCGGGTCCACCGTGGTAAAATCGTGCCATTCCACGCTGTAACCGGCGTCGAGAAAATCGCCGTGCAATTTGCGCCAGCCGTCGCCGAACGGTTTCCACACGTCCAATTCGCTGAAGCCCTGGGCGCAGCGCGCGCCCGGGGATTTTTTACATTTGGCTGGCAACGAAGCCATCATCGGCACAGGCTAAGCAGAACTGAGACTCAATCTCAACAAATAAAAATGCCGCTGCTCCGCCTGCCGGGATGGGCGGGCGCGATCAAGGATGCCGGCAAATGAATCTGATTGAACTGGCGGATCATTTACAGGAGGATCGGGACGGCTTATGCCAAACCCGCTGAACAAATTTGCCATCGTGTTAGTTGTTCCCGCATTGTTGTTGACGGCGTGCTGCTGTCTGCAAAAATCCCGCGACAGCGCCAATGGTTCGGGCGCATTTGCGACCGGGCATTACCGCAATCTGTTCGCCGAAAACGGCCATTCGCAACGGGAAATCCGGGGAAAAGTGGATGCGGCGTTCCAGCAATTGTTCCACGGCGACCCGGAAACCCAAACGGTGTATTATGCCGCCGGCAACAACTCGAACGGGCCGCTCGCCTATGTCACGGACATCAAACACCATGACGTGCGCACGGAAGGATTGTCCTACGGCATGATGATCGCGGCGCAAATGAACAGGAAGGCGGAATTCGACGCGCTTTGGAACTGGTCGAAAACTTACTTGTATCACGACTCGCCCGAACATCCATCTTATAAATTTTTTTCATGGCAGGCGAAAACCAACGGCGTGACCCTGAGCGAATTTGTGGCGCCGGACGGCGAGTCGTATTACGTCATGGCGCTCTACTTCGCGGCGAACCGCTGGGGCGGCGGCACTGGAATTTACAATTACAAGAAGCAGGCCGACGAATTGCTGACGAACATGAGGCATCGCGCGATGATCAGGGGTCCGATTTACATGTTGCGGCGAAATACAAATTCAACTTCGACCGTGACGGCGGGAGCACTTTTTAACCAGGAGCATAAAATGGTCCTGTTCTCGCCCAGCTCAGAACGCGGACGATTCACGGATCCCTCCTATCATTTGCCTGCGTTCTATGAGTTGTGGGCGCGATGGGGACCGGCTGCCGACAGGGATTTTTGGATGGAAGCCGCGGCGGCGAGCCGCGATTTTTTTCCGCGCGCGGCAAATCCCGTGACGGGCCTTGCCCCCGACTATGCGAACTTTGACGGGACGCCTGCCACCAACAGTTGGAACCGGGGCGCGTCGCATTTCAGGTTCGACGCGTTTCGCACCGCCGGGAATTGGTCGGTGGATTGGTCGTGGTGGGGAAAGGATGTCCGCGAACAGGAATTGAGCGACCGGTTGCAGGCGTTCTTTGAAGGCAAAGGAATGGAAACTTACGGCTGCCAGTTCACGCTCGACGGCAAACAGCTTGACGACCGGCACGCGCAGGGGCTTGTGGCCGTGAACGCCGTCGCGAGCCTGGCGGCCACGAATCCGCGCTCAAAAAAATTCGTTGAAGCCTTGTGGAACACGCCGACGCCCGATGGACTGGAGCGATATTACGAAGGATTGCTTTACATGATGGCGCTGCTGCATTGCAGCGGTGAGTTCCGGGTCTGGATGCCGCAGTAGCCCATCTTTGCCCCACTGCGGGCTTGCTTTTATCGCGCAGGCTGATTGAATTTGCCATCGATCATGAATAAAAAAGTCGTCTCTTCCGGGCATTCCCGGCGTCAGTTCATCAAATACGGGTCGCTGGCGGCGGGCGCCGCGGTTGTGGCGGGGCCTTATTTGCTGCGCGGACAGAATTTAAACAGCCGGCTGAACATCGCGCAAATCGGCTGCGCGGGAAAGGGCGGCAGTGACGCGCAATGGTGCGCGACGGAAAACCTGGTCGCTTTGTGCGACGTGAATGCAAGCGCGGTTGACAACTTGAAACAATATCTTCCCGCCGCCAAAGGTTATAAGGATTATCGCGAGCTTTTAGAAAAGGAGAAAGGCATCGACGCCGTTGATATTGCCGTGCCCGATCATTCGCATGCCATCATCGCGGCCGCGGCGATGAAATTGGGCAAGCACGTTTATTGCCAGAAGCCGTTGACGCATGATGTCTCTGAGGCGCGGATGTTGCGGGACCTGGCCCGTCAATACAAGGTGGCCACGCAAATGGGCAATCAAGGCAGCGCGTCGGATGGTTTGCGGCGGGGTGTGGAATTGGTGCAGGCGGGATTGATCGGCCCGGTGCATCAGGCCTGCGTGTGGACCAATCGTCCCATCTGGCCGCAAGGCTTTGAACGGCCGGCGGGTTCGGACCCCGTCCCGCCCAACCTCGATTGGGACCTCTGGCTCGGCACCGCGCCCGCCCGCCCGTTTAAGGAGACGTGGCCGGAGGCGCAAGCGGCGGAAATGTCCCGGTTTTTGCAATTCAGCCCGAATGTTTACCAACCGTTCAACTGGCGGGGCTGGCAGGATTATGGCACCGGCGCCCTGGGCGACATGGCTTGTCACACCGTCAACTGGCCTTTCCGCGCCCTCAAACTCGGCTACCCGACGGAAATCGAAGCCAGTTCGTCCGGGATGAAAACGGAGATGTACCCGGTCAGCTCGCGCATCCGCTTCGAATTTCCCGCGCGCGAGGGCTTGCCGCCGGTGACGTTCCATTGGTCGGACGGAGGCAACACGCCGCCCGCGGAAGTCACGGCGGACGTCACGGCGGTGTTCGGCCGCCTCTCCCGCAGCGGCTGCATCATGATCGGCGAGAAAGGCATGGTGTTTTCCCCGGACGATGGCGACCAGGAGTTGCGAGTTTTTGTCAAGTTGAAGGACGACAAGGAAATGACCGCAGCCCCCAGGCACGAAGGCGCCAAAGCCATTCCCCAAACCATCCCGCGCAACGCCTTCGACAACAAGGAACCGCCTGATTTTCGCCATCACAAGGAATGGTTCGAGGCCTGCAAATCCGGCCGGCACGAGACGGCTTATTCGAACTTCGAAATCGCCGCGTATTTGACCGAGATCATGCTGCTCGGCTGCGTGGCGTTGCGCGCCGGGCGGAAAATCGAGTGGGACGGACCGGGCATGAAGGCCAAAAACGCCCCGGAAGCGGCGCAATTCATCAAACGCGAATATCGCGCCGGCTGGAAGATCTAAGCCTGCGGCGGAAACAACTTTGAGGAGAGCAGCTTCATCCTGGCCAGCCGCCAGGCCAGGGCCGTGCCCAGGCATCCAAAACCATAAGTGACACTCCGCCGAAAATTGATGGACGAGGCCTCGGCGAAATAACGCGTCGGACAACTGATCTCCGCAATCGTGTAACCGAACCACAAAATCTGCGCCAGCATTTGATTGTCGAAAACAAAATCGTTGGAATTTTCGGACAAGGGCAGCCGTTCCAGCAGTGCCCGCGAAAAGGCGCGGTAGCCGGTGTGGTATTCGGAAAGCTTCGCCCCGAGCAAGGTGTTCTCAGCCAGGGTCAGACCGCGATTGGCGATGTATTTCCACAGCGGCATCCCCCCGCGCAAGGCATGGCCGCCCAGAATCCGGCTGCCCAAAACACACGGATAGAGATCGGCCGCAATCATCGACGCCATCGCCGGGATGAGTTTCGGGGTGTACTGCGAATCCGGATGGACCATGATGACGATGTCGGCCCCTTCCTGCAAGGCCAGGCGATAGCAGCTCTTTTGATTGCCGCCGTAGCCCAGGTTTTTGGAATGGGTCAACACCACGGTGTTGGGCAGCTTTTGCGCAATCGCGCTCGTGGCATCACGACTGGCGTCATCCACCACGATGACCACATCCACCACCCCTTGTTCCATGACCTCGTCGTAAGTCTGGACGAGGGTTTTGGCGGCGTTGTAGGCTGGCATGACAACGACGATTTTTTTTCCGCGAAACATAATTATAATCAGTGATAAAGCATGGCGCAGAATACGCAAGACCGCGCCGGCTGGAAAGCGCGATTAAAGACTTGGGCTTGACTGTGCCATCCAAGCCCATCAGCATCACCCTCATCCGCGTTGCCCGTAACATTGATTTTATTGCCGCGGCGGAAATATTTTCAATTAACACTTTGTTCCGCCACGGCCTTAAATTCGTGGCATGAAAGAGAAACAAGCAGTTCAATTCTGTTCCGCCTGGGAAAGGTGGTTCTTATGAACGACTCAATCGTCCTCGTTCTCCTGTTGGTCATCGGGGCGCCGGTTCTTGTGGTCATTTGGCTGATCGTCCGCGCCTTCGACGCGCGCCGCCAGCTGGAAGATCTTTCCTTCCGCCTGGACAAGCTGGAGAGCGATGCTTCGCGTCTGAAACCAACTGCCGTCCAAAGCGTTTTGGAGCAACGTGCCAAAGCCGCGCCCGCGCCATCTCCAATTCCCAAGACCGAACCGGCGCCGGCCGGAGTGGTCCCGCCGCCCGTAACGTTGGTTCCGCCGCCGCCTGCGCCAGCCGAAAAGCCTGCTGCGCCCGCGCGCCCGGTTTACATCCGCTCCATGGAGCCCGGGCCCGTCCGCACCTTCGCCAAAACGGCTTCCCCGATCAACTGGGAACAATTCATGGGCGTCAAACTGTTTGCCTGGGCGGGCGGCCTGGCCTTGTTCCTGGGCGTCGCGTTCTTTGTCAAATATTCGTTTGACAACAACCTCGTCCCGCCCGAACTGCGCGCCGCCACGGGTTTTCTGGCCGGTCTTGGACTGCTGGTGGGCGGCGTCCTGATGTCGCGCAGGAATTATCCCGCGCTGTCCCAGACCCTCTGCGGCACGGGGGTTGTCATCCTCTATGCCGTCACCTTTGCCTGCCATTCGATTTATCATTTCCAGCTTTTCGGACCGGTGCCGACCTTCCTGCTCATGGTGCTTGTCACCACGGTGGCGTTTCTGCTGGCAATCCGCCTTGACGGCCTCGTCATCGCCATCCTGGGGATGCTCGGCGGCTTTCTGACGCCGCCCCTGCTCTCCACCGGCCAGGACAATCCTTTCGGCCTGTTTGGATACATCGCGATTCTCGATGCCGGCCTGATTCTCGTCGCTTTGCATCGCCGTTGGTTTTTCCTCACCGCCCTCGGCGCCTTTGCCACCGTCTTGATGGAGACCGGCTGGGCCGGCAAATTCTTCGTCGCTGAAAAATATTTTGACGGAAACAAAATTTTCACCGCCCTGGCGGTTGTGCTCGGGTTCCAACTCCTGTTTCTCGCCGCCAATGGCTGGAGCAGGCGCCGCCAACAAGGCAATGGATGGCTGGCGGGGGCCGCCCTTGGGCTGGCCGCGGCGGCTCTGGCCTTTGCCGGGTGGTTTTTGACTTTTGCGCCCCTGGCCCATCGTCCTGCGCTGATGTTTTCCCTCGTATTTTTAATCGACACAGCCGTTGCCGCGCTGGTGTTGCTGGACCATCAAACTGTCCCGGCCCAGCCCATGGCGGGATTGGCGGTTTTCGCGCTGCTGGGTTTTTGGACGGCGCGCACGCTGGACAATGAACTGCTCAACACGGCCCTTGTTTTTTACTTTGTCTTCGCCGTGGCTCATGCTGTTTTTCCGCTGCTGCTGCAACGCCGGCTCGGCCTCAAGACTTCACTCTGGGCCGGCCATGTGTTCCCTGCCTTGGCCCTGCTCCTCGTCCTGGTCCCCATTTTTAAATTTGACGAGATCTCCTTCATCGTCTGGCCGTTTGTCTTTCTCGTGGATTTTCTCGCCATCGTCGTCGCCGTGCTGCTGGGTTCGACGATCTCCGTGCTGGTCGTGCTGATGCTGACCCTGGCGGCGACTGGCGCTTTGATCTTCAAGATTCCCGCCACGTTAGCCAGCCTGTCGGGGTCATCGTTGCTGGTGGAGGTCTGTGCCCCTCTTGTACTGCTCGGCGCCTTCGCTGTTTTCTTCGTGGCCGCCGGGGTTTGGCTGTTGCGCAAGATCAAGCCGGCGGCATTGACCGGGAGCGGGAACACGGCCAGCGCAGATTTGACCGCGCAGTTGCCGGTGTTTTCCGCCGTGCTGCCGTTCCTGCTTTTGATCATGGCCTCGGTGCGGTTGCCGCTGGCCGATCCGTCCCCGATTTTTGGAGTCGCCTTGCTTCTGGTGGTGTTGTTGCTGGGCGTGGCGAAGCTTTTGTCGGTTGATTTGCTGCCGGCGGTGGGGCTGGTCTGCGTGTCCGCCGTGGAAGGCGCGTGGCATTTTTCCCGGTTCGATCCGGCCAATGCCGGCGCGCCGCTGGTTTGGTATCTGGTGTTTCTTGCCGTCTTCGCGATCTACCCGTTTTTCTTTTTGCGGCCATTCGCGGGCAAAACCATTCCGTGGGCCGCGGCCGCGATGGCCGGGGTTCCACAATTTTTCCTGATGCACCGGCTGATGTCCGCAGCGCATCCGAACCAATTCATGGGTCTGCTGCCCATGGCCTTTGCCGTTCCCCCGTTAATAAGCCTGATAATCGTGTTGAGGAAAATTCCCGCCGACAACCCGGCGCGCATCACCCAACTGGCCTGGTATGGAGGGGTGGCGCTGTTTTTCATCACGCTGATCTTTCCCATTCAATTCGACCGGCAATGGATCACGATCGGCTGGGCGCTGGAGGGCGTGGCGCTGTTGTGGCTTTTTCATCGTGTGCCGCATCCCGGTTTGCGGCTGGCTGGCGCATGGTTGCTTGTCGCCGCGTTCGTCCGGCTCGCGTTCAATCCGGCGGCGCTGGAATACCATACACGAAGCGCGACCCCGATTTTGAACTGGTATCTCTATGCTTATGGCGCGGTGACGGTGTGTTTGTTCGCGGGGGCGCGGCTCGTCGCGCCACCCCGGAATCTGGTTGGGCGAGTCAATGCGCCGCTGGTTCTGGCCGGGCTCGGCACGGTCCTCGCCTTCCTGCTTCTTAATATCGAAATCGCTGACTACTTCAGCGCGCCCGGTTCGACGCTGACCTTCCAATTCGGCGGCAACTTTGCGCGCGAGATGACTTACACCATCGCCTGGGCGGTCTTCGCCCTGGTCTTGCTCGTGGCGGGAATACTCAGGAAGATTCCACTCTCGCGTTACGCCGCCCTTGGCCTGTTGAGCGTCACGCTGCTCAAACTTTTCTTCCATGATCTGTCGCAACTCGGGGCGCTTTACCGCATCGGCGCTTTCATCGGCGTGGCCGTCATTGCCATGCTGGCGTCCTTCGCCTACCAGCGATTCTTTGCGGCCACTCTTCAACAAAAGGAAAAAATTGAAACGGCTCATTAAATCCGGTGTTCGCCGGGTTTTTCTTGTCAGCTTGAATTGCGCCCTTTCCGCCGGGGCTGCCGGATTGCCGTCCGCCTGGCAGCATGAGCAGGCTTTCACCGTGCCTTCGCCCGGCTTGGTCAAGTTGAGCTTGCCGGTCGGGACGCTTGATGCCGCGCGGCCCGGGTTGGAGGATTTGCGCCTCTACGATGAGGCAGGCAACGAGGTGTCCTACTGGGTCGCACGTCCCGCTCCGGCCATCCGCACGCGGCAATCCCCAAAGTCATTTCACGCTTCGCTGATGCCACAAGCCTCGGTCATCATACTGGAAACCGGTCTCATGAAAGCTGTTGACGGCGTCACGCTTGAAAGCCCGGCCAACAGTTTCATTAAACCTGTGCGCATCGAGGGGGCCCTGGACCGCGAATACTGGCACCCGCTGGGCGAGGGGCAGCCGGTTTTTCGCCAGCCCGATGGCGCGGCTCAACTTCACCTTTCCTTCCCATCCGGGGTCTGGCCGTGGCTGCGGTTGACCGTCGATGACCGGCGCTCGCAACCGATTCCATTGACCGGCGCATCCATTGATGTCGCCGCCAGTCCCGCCGAACCTGAAACTACTGAATGGGAGCCGGCGGCCATTGCTGAACGGCACGAAAATCCCGGCGAAACCCGCCTGACTCTCAATCTGGGCGCGGCGAATCTCGACATCGCCGCCGTCAAGATTGAAACCGATGCCCCGCTTTTCACGCGGCAAATTACACTGGCGGTGACGCAGGTTACGGAAGATTCGATCCGCGAACAAACCCTGGCCCGCGGGACCATTTTCCGAGTTGCCCTGGAGGGCGAGCCGGTTTCTGAAAATCTCTCCGTGCCGCTTCGCAGCCAGGTTCGCTCCCGGCAATTGCTCCTGTTCGTCAACAACGGCGACAGCCTGCCGCTGCCGATCAGGGAGGTGCTCGTGAAACGACGCCCGGTTTATCTGCTCTTCCTTGCCCGTCAAGCCGGCTCCCACCATTTGCTCACCGGCAACAGCCGTTGTCCGGCCCCTGCTTACGATTTGAGCGCGCTGAATATCGATCCCAAATCCATTCCGGTTTCGGCCCTGACGCCGCCGCCGCCGGTCGAAAACCCCAGCTACCAGGCGCCCGAAGTCCTTCCCGGCATTACAGACAATGGCACGCCGCTCGACATCTCGGCCTGGAAATTTCGCAAGCCGGTCAAGATCGCCCGCGCCGGCGCCCAGCAATTGGAACTTGATTTGGATGCGCTCGCCCATGCGCAATCGGGCCTGCAGGACATCCGGCTCCTGCACGACGCCAGGCAAATTCCATTCATCGTCGAACACACTTCAATCACCCGCTCCATCCAGGCGTCCGCGACCGCCGCCGGCGACGCCAAGGATCCCGGACTCACCCGGTGGACGATCCAGCTTCCGGAGGCCGGATTACCGCTGACTGAACTTGCCTGCACGGCGCAAACCCCTTTGTTTCACCGCGAAATGGCGCTTTATCAGGAAATGGAGGACGAACGCGGAACGAAATACCGGCAGCTCATCGCCCAGGGGTCGTGGATGCAAACGCCCGGCCATACGAATCGCGAATTTGTTTTGCAGATCAACGGCCCATTGCATGGCGACCAGGTTTTCCTGGAAACCCGTAATGGCGACAATCCACCGATTCAATTGCAGAACTTCCGGCTGTTCTATTCCGTGCCTCGCATCCTCTTCAAAGCGACCACGGATGAGCCGGTTTTTCTCTATTATGGCAATGCAAAGGCCGCGCCGCCCCAGTACGACCTGAGTCTGGTTGGCGACCAGTTGGTCATGGCGGACAAAGCGCCCGCCTCCCTGTCCGCCGAGGAACATCTTTACGGATCCGCCACCCGTGACAACCGGCAATCCGGGATGGGCACTCTGGCCCTGTGGAGCGTTCTGGCGCTGGTGGTCGTCGTGCTGCTGTGGCTGCTTACGCGGCTGCTGCCCAAACCCGCGCCTCCCACCTGAAAACGCTCCCGCCTCACGGGGCGGAATCAAGGTTTGTCTGAGAAGCCAGTTGGAAGAATTGCTGCGCGCCAGTGATGGCGTTGGTGTATGGACTGGCCGCGTCAGGCACGTTGGTGAAGACGCCGGTTGCGGCAGGCGCGGCTTGAAGGGCGAAGACCGATGCGGGGTCATTCCAACACAAGACGACATCGTCGCCGGCCAGTTGAATGTTCAAGGCAATTGGCACGACCAATACCACCAAGCTCACATTGCCGGTTGCGTTGCTGTAATCAACCGCGTCTTCCGGGATGAAGAGGACGCCAAGGGAATTGGTGCCAGGACTTAACACCGTGCCTGCGGATGGATTATAGTCGAAGCTGCCGGGCACGTTCGCCGTGGCATCGAGCTGGTTGGTATCGAGGGCGGTGCCATAAGTCACGGCGGACGGCGTGGCCCAGCTCAGCAAGGGTGTGGCCATCGTGACGGTGAGCGTGCCGTTGCTCAGGCCGACAGTGTAATTGGTCCGGCGGTTGTCCGGGTCCACCAGTGCGGGCGTGATGGCATACATCCCCACCGGACTGTTGGTCGTCGCGCTGCAACTGTAAGTGGCCGTGATGTTGTCCCCGTTCTGCAAGCCGGTGATCGTGCCTGTGAATACCGGGCTGTTCTGGCCATACACCTGACTGGCATTGGAGGTTGTCACGGTCAACGGCGCGGGCGATACCACCAAGCTCACATTGCCGGTTGCGCTGCTGTAATCAACCGCGTCGTCCGGGGTGAATATGACGGAAAGGATGTTGGTCCCCGTGTCCAAGGCCGCGCCAGCGGATGGCCCATAGGCAAAGTTGCCGGGCACGTTCGCCGTGGCGTCGAGCTGGTTGGTATCGAGGGCGGTGCCATAAGTCACGGCGGACGGCGTGCTCCAGCTCAGCACTGGCGCGGCCATGGTGACGGTGAGCGTGCCGTTGCTCAGGCTGACCGCGTAATTGGTCTGGCGGTTGTCCGGGTCCACCAGCGCGGGCGTGATGGAATACGTCCCCACCGGACTGTTGCTTGTCGCGCTGCAACTGTAAGTGGCCGTGATGTTGTCCCCGTTCTGCAAGCCGGTGATCGTGCCTGTGAATACCGGGTTGGACTGGCCGTACACCTGACTGGCATTGGAGGCTGTCACGGTCAACGGCGCGGGCGATACCACCAAGCTGACGCCGTCGGCTGCGCTGCTGTAATCAACCGTGTTGGCCGGGGTGAAATTGACGGAAAGGCTGTTGGTCCCCACGTCCAAGACCGTGCCCGCGGATGGATTATAGGCAAAGTTGCCGGGCACGTTCGCCGTGGCGTCGAGCTGGTTGGAGCTCAGGGCGGTGCCATAAGTGACGGCGGACGGCGTGGCCCAACTCAGCAAGGGCGCGGCCATGGTGACGGTGAGCGTGCCGTTGCTCAGGGCGACTATGTAATTGGTCTGGCGGTGGCCCGGGTCCACCAGTGTGGGCGTGATGGCGTACGTCCCCACCGCACTGTTGGTCGTCGCGCTGCAACTGTAAGTGGCCGTGATGTTGTCCCCGTTCTGCAAACCGGTAATCGTGCCTGTGAATACCGGGTTGGTCTGGCCATATACCCGGCTTGTGTTGGAGGCTTTCACGGTCAATGGCACGCGTGATACCGCCAATTTCACAGTGTCGGTTGCGCTGCTGTAATCAACCGTGTTGGTCGGGGTGAAAATGACGGTAAGGATGTTGGACCCCGTGTTCAAAACCGCGCCGGCGGATGGATTATAGGCAAAGCCGCCCGGCACACTGGCCGTGGCATCGAGCTGGATGGAACTGAGGGCGGTGCCATAAGTGACGGCGGACGGCGTGTTCCAGCTCAACCGGGGGGCGGCCTTCGATACCGTCAAGATGAACTGGCGGCTTTGCGCCATGCCGTCATTGAGGTTGGTAAACCAGAGTGTGTTCGTGTAGGCGCCGGGGGAGAGAAGGGTGGCGGCGGAATTGAGGCCGGCGCTGACGACGGAGGCGGCTCCGCCGGACGTGAGCGCGCCACTGCTGGAAGAAACGGAGAGCCACGAGGAGGTGTTGGCCAGGGACCAATTGAGCGGGACCGCGCCGATATTGGTGAGGGTGAAATTCTGATTGGTAACGCTGAACGGCCCGCCAAAATGGCCGGAGGAGACAAAGCCCGAGAACGGAGTGATCAGCAGCAGCGCCGGGGAGAGGAGCGCATTGATCAAGCCGGTCCCGTTTGGGGTGCCCCAGCCGGTGCAGAGATCATAGCCGGGAACCGCGGAGTAGAGGCCTTGACTCTGGCCATTGATGTTGTTGCCGGTGATGATGTCGTTGAACAAGGACGTGTAGGAGCTTCCCTGGCCCAGCGCATAAATGGCTGGATTGATAAAACCCACGCTTGTGCTGTTGCTGGCCGCCTGTTGATTGGCCAGGGCGATAAAACCCGCCCACAAAGGCGCGGCGCAGCTCGTCCCCCCAAACGCGCCCGATTGGCCGTTTCCGTATATGACCCAGATCTCATACGCCGTGAGGGCGACATCCGGAATGTTTCGCATCGTGGTCGAAGCGTGGTTGAAGCTGTTGCTGATGCCTTGTTGCCAGTATGGAATCGAATAGACGGTGCTGGCTCCGCCACCGCTTCCCCAATATCCGTTTCCGTTCGGGGCCCAGCCATTCTGGCTGCCCAGGTTGCCCTCGTTCCAAACCATCTCCGAACTGTAGGACGCGCCGGAACCATTCATGGTCAGGCTAGTTCCGCCGACACTGGTCAGATAGGGGCTGTCCGCCGGCACCCAGATCGGGTTGACCCACGCGTCGCCGTCTCCCGAGGCTTGAAAGAATGACTGGCCTTGCACGGCCAGTTTCTGAAGCCATCCATCCGTGGTCGTGTTCGGGTCGGGAAACCCGGTGTAACCCCAGGAAGAACTGAATTGTTTTATCTGGTTGCTGGCCGCCATGCTGTCAAGAATGTCGTCGAAGCCGGTGACGCCGGTGGATTGGCCGGCCTGAAAAACGACCACCGCCGCCAAACCGGGCGCCATGGCAATGGCCATCTCGATGTCGAGCGAGACCTCGTCAACGCCCGAGCCGGGAGGTCCGGTGTAATTGTCTGCGTCAACGTTTATCAGGGGGACATTGGTCAACCCGGCCAGCGTCTCGTAGGACACAATGTCGTTGCTGTAATAGCCGTCGAGCTCCAGCAAGCCGACCATTTGGCCGGCGCCAGTGAGGGAAACTCCCGGCGCGTAAGCGTTCCTGAAGTCACTCCCCAAGTAATAGCCATTGGGCTGCTGGGAGCCTGACGCGGACACAGGTTTTGCATTCCGCGGCTTCGGGTGCAGCATCGGGCGCGGCACGGCAAAATCGCCCAGTCCGACAATGTCCAGCACGGGCAAGTCCGCCTCCACCGTCGGCTCAACGTCCGGGGCATAAAACTGCCGGGCTTCGGAGGGATGTCGATAAGTCCGCAAGGTGACATGGAAGGCCTTTTCAATATCCGAAACCTTTCCCTGGATGTCGAGCAACATGCGGCTTTCACGGGTGGCGACGATCTCAAGCCCGTTGCTCCCGGCGAAATGGATGACCGATTGGTAATCCTGCGCGGTCGGCCCAAACCTTTCGGTGAATTGCGCGGGCGTCAGGTATTGATGGTAATCGGGGCTGGCGGGATCGTAGAGGCGTTGGAGCAGACTGGCAAGAGCCCCGCCGTTGCGCAAGGGCAGGCTGATGGCGAGGCGCAGCGAATTAGTCCCCGGAAGGCGGCCCAGCGGTTGCAACAGCGCCGCCGCTGGCGGCACATGCCCGCGCAACGCGCGCATTTCTCCCGCGCGGGCGGACATCGGGCCAAAAATGGCAATGAACAGCGAAAGCAGGGAAACCGCCATGACAAGAGCGCGGAAAGGGAAAATCGCAAAAATGGCCTTGGGAAAAAGATTTTGCGATTTCATAGTTTTTGGAAACGCGCATCATTCCTCCGCCACCATTGCAGTCGGAATCGATGCACTTGGTCAAAGCACAAAATAATTGAAAGGCGGGCTTTTGTCAAAAATTCCCAGCGCGCCCGGCGAGTGCGAAGGAGAAGCCGCTTGCAGAGAGGGCCGCGACAGTGCATTTTGACCTGATGCTGAATCAGGAAATTGCCATCGACTTGAAGGCGAAGGCCGAAGCGGTGCGTCGCGCCAGACGAGCCTTGACGGAACATGCCGGTTGTTTCTGGATGAGGCAGCCGGATGCGCCTTTGCAAAATTGCTCGGACGTGGAATTGATCATCCGCCGCTTGCGTGAAAACGGCGGTGCGGCGGCCTGGCAAGCGGCCTGGGAAATTGAAGCGTGCCTCTAACGCCCTTCCAGTCGCAGGTGCTCCGCTGGCTGGCGCGGAATCGTTCGCCGGAAAGCTACGTTGCTGGAGGGATAGCCCTGCACGCACGGGAGAATATCCGCTGGAGCGCGGATGTGGACGTTTTCCACGACGTGGAGCAGGCGGTAATCCGTGCCAGCGAGGCAGATGTTGAAACGTTGCGGCAATCCGGTTGTTTGGTCCGTCAAGATATTTGGACGCCCACCTTCCGGCGGGCATGGATACAACGCGGGGAAGACGGAGTGAAATTGGAATGGTGCCAGGACTCCGCCTGGCGCTTTTTTCCCATTGAGCCGGATGACCTGCTGGGCTGGAGACTGCACCGTTTTGATGCCTTGACCAACAAAGCCCTGGCCATGGCGGGCCGCTCGGAAACCAGAGATTTGGTGGACCTTGTGGCCAATGCGGAAAAACATCCCCTTCACGCCGTGATCTGGGCGGCGTGCGCCAAAGACCGCGGCTACAATCCCCTGTTGTTGCTCAATCAAATGCAGCGCAACTCACGCGTCAATCCGGCGGAGCTGCGGGAAATGGGCGCGCGTTTTGAACCGGTGGAATTGAAGACTCGCTGGCTTGCTTTGGCCGAAGCCGCCGGACGGGAAATGGACAGGGCAGCCGCTGCAAAAATCGAACCGGGTGCGGCTTTCGTCAGTGAGCGGGGTGAAACAGGCTGGTTTGATCAGCCGGGCTGCAAACCGCATCTGGCGACTCTGGGAGGTTCGCTCCCCCGGTTGGTTGGCGTTCACTATGAGGTTTGAATTGAACTGCCATTAGTTTGACAGCGGGGGCTTGCCGGCGGAGGCGCCGTCTTCAATGCGGTAAAGATGGGTCTTGGTGCGAATGTAGAACGCCTTGCCGGCGACAGACGGCGAGGCCAGGAGGCCGCTGTCCAGTGTGTTGGTCGCCAGGATGTCGCAGGCGCGGCCAGGATTGATGACGGTGGCGCCGCCTTGCACGTTGAAGAAATAGAGCCGCCCGTCGGCATAGATGGGCGAGGCTTCGTAGCTGCCGCCAATTCGTTCGGTCCACACGACGTCTCCGCTGGAGGCTTCAAGGCAGGTCAGGAAGCTCTGCTCAGCCGCGGTGTAAAGCAGGCCATCCACCAGAATCGGCGAGGAGTATTTGCCGATGTGCGTGTTGCGCCGCCAGGCCACGCGCGTGTCGGTCACGTCGCCGTGGCCGTCCACCTTGACCGCTATCAGTTCGGTTTTGGACAGGCCGCTGACAAAGTAGGCCAGACCGTGGTCGAAGAGCGGCCGGGGCGCGGCCGACCAGTCAGCATAGCGGACCATCCAGAGTTCCCGCCCGTTGCGCGGGTCGTAAGCGTAGCAGGCCTTGGCCCCGGCGCTGAGCAGGAGGGTTTGACCGGCGTTGGTGACGATGACCGGCGTGCTGTGGGCTTTGCGCAAGTCCCCCAACCTGGCCCTTTCGCCCGGCACGTCCTGGTCGTTGAAGGCGACGGACCGATTGGTTTTCCAGATGGTCCGGCCGGTTTCCTTGTCGAGGGCAACGGTGTATTGGAGATCGACGCCGTCCATCGTGAGGATCAACAGGTTCTCGAAGAGGATGGGAGAGGAGGACGGGCCGCGGTAATGGCGGCAAGGCAGGTCGGCGCGTTGCCAGAGGACATTGGCCGTGGCGGTGTCCAGACAGGCCGTGCCATAGCTGCCGAAGTGAACATAAACCCGGCCCGGCTCAATCACGGGCGATGGCGTGGCGTAGCTGTTGACGCTGTTGCCGAGCGGTTCCGGGGTGTCGGCGTGAAAGAGTTTTTTGTTGACGCGAATCTTGCCGGTGCCGGCGTCGAGACAGAGGGCGTAGAAATCATGGCCATCCTCGGTGGCGGTGGTCAGCCAAACCTGGCCGCCCATGACGACGGGCGTGGACCAGCCGCGAAATGGGATTTCGGTTTTCCATTTGAGGTTTTCTGTCTCGCTCCAGTGGAGGGGAAGGCCGATCGGTTTGGAGTCGCCCGCGGTTTGGACGTGGCCGTCCTGAGAAGGCCCGCGCATTTCCGGCCAGTCACCCCCGGCCACGGGCCGGACGACGGCCAGCGTCATCAGGATCAGGGCTGAAAAGATTGTGTCGCTCCTGGCGAACTGTGGCGCTTGCGTGAAGACGCGGGTCATGCCGGCTCGCCGTTGTCGCCGATGGCTTCGACGGGGCAGCCTTCCTTGGCTTCCTTGCATTGGGCTTCCTCCTCGGGGCTGCCGGGTTGCTTGAAGACGTAAGAATAACCGCCATCGTCGCTGCGGGTGAAATTGGCGGGAGCCGTTTCGCGACAGAGATCGCAATCAATGCATTGATTGTCAACGTAGTATTTGCCAGCGACGTTGTCGGGATATTTATTTGCAATGTCAGCCATAAACTTCTTTTGTAAACTTCTTTCGAGGAGGGACTATAATCGGCTCAGGGGAACAAGAGCAAGCCTTTTAGAATTTCAGCGCCTTGACCGCCTCGGTTGCGCCGGCCAGAACCGACCCGGGCGAAATGCCGAGGTAAACGATCGCGACCATGCATGCGGCCAGGGAGATTTGCACCCGGGCCGGGACCACAATCGGGGAAAGGTCCGGCGGGTCCTTGGCCCAATACATCACCCGGATCACTCCAAAATAATAATAGAGCGAAATCACCACCCCAATAATGGTCACGCCGGCCAGCCAGTAACAGCCGCTGTCGGCCGCGCCCCGTTCGATGGCGGCCCTGAGCAGCAGGAACTTTCCCAGGAACCCCGCCATTGGCGGAATGCCCGCCAGTGAAACCATGGCCAGCGCCAGGGCCCCGGCCAGCAAGGGCGAGCGACGGCTCAATCCGGCCAGCGCCCCAATGTCGTCGTTGTCCCGCATGACCACGCAAATGACCAGGAAGGCGGCGGCCAGCGTGAATAAATATCCCGCCAGATAATACAAAACCGCCACCGCCCCGGAGGGGTTGACCGCCGCCACACCCACGAGCAAATAGCCGGCATTGGCGATGCTGGAATAACCCAGCAACCTTTTCAAATTGCGTTGCGGGATGGCGCAGAGGTTGCCATATAGAATCGTTATGCCGGCGGCCAGCATGAGCATTTTGTCCCAATGCACGGCCAGCTTGGGCATGGCCACAAACAAAACACGCAGCACCAGGACGAATCCGGCCGCCTTGGAGGCGATGGCCAGGAAGGCCGTGACCGGCGTCGGCGCGCCTTGATAGACATCCGGCGCCCACACCTGCAACGGAAACGCCGCGATCTTGAAGCTCAATCCGAACAAAACCAGCAAGACGCCCAGCCAGTAAACCTTGTTGTGGTCCAGCGCGGCCGCTTCCCTGCTCAACAGGACAAAATTGGTGTGGTTGGCCGTGCCAAAAATCAGCGCGATGCCAAAGACCAGAAAGGCCGCCGCCAGCGCGCTCTGGATCAAATACTTGACGCCAGCCTCGAGGGATTGCAGGCGCGACCGCTGAAAACTGACCAGGACATAGAAACTGGCCGAGATCAATTCCAGCGCGACAAAGACCAGCACGAAATCATTGGCCGCGGCCGCGAGCATCATGCCCGTCAGGGCCATGAGCACGATGACGTGGAATTCTCCAATGCCCATTGGTATCCGATCGGCCCATTCGCCGGCCATGAGCAGGACAAAAATCGCCGCCACCAGGAATATGCGCTGGAAAAAAACGGCCAGCCCGTCCTGCGCCAGCATGGCGCCCGGCGTGGCCCAGCCGCCAGGGTGGATTAGAAAACTGGTGGCCAGAATGACGAGCAGGCCCGCCACGGCCACGAAACCGAGCCTGGACTTGGATTGCGGCGCGGTCCACAAGTCGAGCAGGAGCAGCAGCAAAGCCAGCCCCGCCACCGCGATCTCCAGCGTCAGACCTTCCATTTGCAAATGCCGGATGAGAAGCTCGGAGTTCATCTGGTGAAATGGCCTTTCGGGACAGGCGTCATTTCCATCTCTTCCACGCCGACCATGCGCACCACCGGCGCGACACTGGCCTTGATGTTGTCCGTCAGCAACCGGGGGAAGAAACCGAAAAGAATCAGGCTCGCCAAAAGCAGGCCGTAAGGAAGCCTCCGCCAAAAGGTGAGGGCATCCGAAATCCCGGCCCACTCCTTGTCGCCGTGCCAGATGTCGCGAATGGCGCGCAACATATAAACGCCGGCAATGACCAGCGCGCCCCACACGGCCATGGCGCTGATCACCTCGGAGCGTTGCCAGGTGCCAAACAAGACCAGAACTTCACCGGGAAAACCGGCGAAACCCGGCAACCCGCATCCGGCGAGCATGGCCATGATCATGACCGTGCCGATGAAAGGCAGTTTGCGCAACAAGCCTCCCATCTGGTCCATGTCGAGCGTCTTGACTTCGTCCCGCAGATAGCCGCTGAGGGAGAATGTCAGGGCCGCCAGAAAACCGTGAGCGACCATGATGAGGACGGTTCCGGTAATGCCAATGAGGTTCAGGCTGGCGATGCCCAGGAAGGCAAAACCCATGTGCGCCACGCTCGAATTGCCGATCAACAGGTTCAGGTTGCGCTGCCGCATGGCCACCAGACCGCAATAAAGAATGTTGCCCAGGCAGAGCACCGAAATGATGTTGGCCCAGTGTTGCGCCTCGTCCGGCAGGAGCGGCAGGGCGATGCGGATCAGGCCGTAGAGGCCGAATTTTTTCAAGACCCCTGCATGGACCATGGCGGTGGGCGTCGGCGCCGAGCCATAGCCCAGCGGCGCCCAGGTGTGAAAAGGCCACAACGACACCAGAATGCCGAAGCCAAACAACAGCAGCGGGAAAATCAGGCGCTGCGGCGCCTCGGGCATGGGATGGGCCTTGAAATATTGCGTCAGCCTCTCCAGATCGAGGGTGCGTTCATGCAGCGGCAATTGCAGATAGAGCGCGAGCAATCCCAGCAGAACCAGCAGCGCCCCCAGGCTCAGGTAAAGAGTAATTTGGAAGGTGGCATAGTTTTTATTCTCACCCTTGCCCCACAACCCGATCATGATAAAGGTCGGCACCAGGGCCAGTTCATGGAAGAAGTAAAAGAAGAACAAATCCAGCGAGGCAAACGCGCCCAGGATGCCGCCGCCCATCATGAGCAGCAGAATGTAAAACTCCTTCTCGCGCGTTTTGATCTCGCGCGAAACGCAGACGGCGGCAAAGACCACCACCGCGCCCATGAGAATCAATCCGAGGTTGATCCCGTCCACTCCGACGTGATAGCTGATCCCCAAGGAGGGGGCCCAGTCCTGCTGCTGCGCAAATTGAAAACCGTCCGCCGCCTTGTTGCCGTCAAATTTACAGAACACGACCACGGCCAGAACGAGCGAGGCGAACGTGGCCAGCAAGGCGATGCCGCGTATGACAACGAGGAAATTGCGCGGTATGAGCAACAGCAGCAGCGCGGCCAGCATCGGCAGGAGGAAGATGTAGGTGAGCGGTGACATGGGTTTACCGAAGCAGCATGAGATACAGCACCAGGGCGATGCCCGCCGCGAACAGAAAGCTGTAGGTTTGCAGATTGCCGGTTTGGAGCAACCGCAGGCCGCGCCCGGTCAGCTCCGTCGTCCCCTGCACGGCGCGGATGAGCCATTTTATGCCGGTGTCAAAACCATCGGCGAAAGTGGCCGTCGTCTCCTGCGTCATGGCAATGAGCCCGTCGTACATTTCATCAAAATAGAATTTGTGGCGGAGGATTCCGCTCAATGTTCGCAGTTTTGCGGGCAGGGGATCGGAGGCGGCCTTGTGGTAAAAATGGAAAGCCAGCGCAAGGCCCACGACAAAAGCCGCCAGACCGTCGAAGGCCGCCATCGGCGCGGCGCGAAACGGTTCCAGCGGGGCAAAGTTTTCCGGCGCCGGCTCCCCGAATTGCGGGGCGATCAATTGGATAATGCCAAAAAAACCGCCGAAGACCGACGCAATCGCCAAAACCATCAGCGGCAAGGTCATCACTCTGGGCGACTCGTGGGCGTGGGCGGGCAGGTCGGATTTCGCCTTGCCCAGGAACACGACAAAAAAGAGGCGGAACATGTAAAACGTGGTGAGAAAGGCGACCAGGATTCCCACGGCGAACAGGGTCATGCTCCGGCCGTAAGCCGCCGCCAAAATGGAATCCTTGCTGTAAAAACCGCTGAAGAACGGACAACCGCAGAGCGCCAGGGTGCCGGCCAGAAAAGTCCAATAGGTCAACGGCATTTTCTCCCTCAACCGGCCCATTTTCCAAATGTTCTGCTCCTGGCTGAGCGCGTGAATGACCGAGCCGGCGCCCAAAAACAAGAGCGCCTTGAAAAAGGCATGGGTGGCCAGATGAAACATCGCCGCCGGCGGCTCGTGCAAACCGACCACCATCACCATGTAGCCCAATTGCGACAGCGTCGAGTAAGCCAGAATGCGTTTGATGTCGTCTTGCTGGCAGGCAATCAGCGCGGACATCAAGGCGGTCAACCCGCCGATGAAGGCGATCACATGCAGCGCGGAGGGATCGAAGATGAAGAAAACCCGGCACAGCATGTAAACGCCGGCGGCCACCATCGTCGCCGCATGGATCAAGGCGCTCACCGGCGTCGGGCCTTCCATGGCGTCGGGCAGCCAGACGTGCAGCGGGAATTGGGCCGATTTGCCAATCGCGCCGCAAAAAATCAACAGCCCGACGCCGGTTGCCGCGGTGTCGAATATCTCCGGATTGTTCAACATCTGCGTATGCGCCCCGGAGAAACTCAAGGTCCCTGTCACCGCCCAGACCAATATAATGCCGGTGAAGAATCCAAAATCTCCCAGCCGATTGGTCAGAAATGCTTTCTTGGCCGCGTCCGCCGCCGCCGGGCGCTCATACCAGAAGCCGATGAGCAGGTAGCTGCAGACGCCAACCAATTCCCAAAAGATAAACATCTGCAGGAAATTGTCGCTCAGAACCACGCCGAGCATGGCAAAGGTGAACAGGCTCAACCCGGCGAAAAAGCGGCCGCCGCCGCGGTCCCCTTTCATATAACCGACGGAATACAAATGGATCGCGCTGCCCACGCCGGTGACAATCAGCAGCATGAGCAGGCTCATGGGATCGAAGTGCATTCCGAAATGGATGCTGAGATGGCCGACTTTCAGCCAACTGAGGCTGATGTCCTCCGGCGGAAGACTGAAAGGGCCGATCTCCAATTTTGTCATCAGCGCCATGCTGTTGCAGAACAAATTGATGCTGAGCAGGAACGAAATGAGAACCGCCCCCACCGACAGGATCGCGCTGAAGCGCGGGTTCTTCAGCGTGAACAGCGTGATCAAGACCGCCGCCAGCAGCGGCAGAAACAAGATCATCCATGGCAGCGGGTCGTACATGTTATAATCTCATCGTGGCCAAATCCTCGACGTGGGTGGTTTGGCGGCGGCGGAACAGCGCGACGATCAAGGCCAATCCCAGCGCGACCTCGGCGGCGGCGACGGTGATGACAAAAACAACGATGACCTGGCCATCCAGATTATTGTTGAAGCGGGAGAAGGCGGCCAACGCCAGATTCGCCGCGTTGAGCATGAGTTCCAGGGACATATAGATGACGAGAATGTTGCGGCGCACAATGACGCCCAGCAAACCAACGCAGAAAAGAAGCACGCTCACCACCAGGTAATCTTGCAGGCTGACGGGGTTCATTTCAGGTCCCTTTTGCTCAGCAGCACGGCGCCGATCATGGCCACCAAAAGCAACAACGACAAAACCTCAAAGGGCAGGGTAAATTGTGTAAAAAGCCTCTGCCCAAGCTCGATGGTGGATCCCTCGACCTCCGGCCTGGCCAGGCTGAAGCCAACGACGGATTGCTTGATCGTCCGAATCATGGCCACGGCAATCACCGCCACCGCCACGGCCGCCAGGATGGCCATGACCGCCTTGATTCTGCGCTGCTCCTCTTCCTTCAAGTCCAGCAACATGATGACAAAGACGAAGAGCACCATGACCGCGCCGGCGTAAACCAACACCTGCACCGCCGCCAGAAAAAAAGCATGCAATTGGACGAAAAGCCCCGCCATCGACACAATGGTCAGAACCAAAAACATGGCGCTGGTGACCGGGTTGCGCGTGAACGGGTTCGCAACCACCAGCACGCCGCAAAGCAGCGTCAGAAAGGCGAAAAGATAAAAGAACGCAAGTTGCATCTATTTGTGCTTCCACTTCCAAATCTGATCGTTATGCACGCCGCCCAGGGCCAGCAGCTTTTCCTTGTCATAAACCATTTCCTTCCGGCTCAGCCCGGTGAGCGAATAGTCTTTCATCAGAAAAATCGCCTCCTCGGGGCAGACTTCCTGGCAGAAACCGCAATAGATGCAGCGCAGCATGTCGATCTCAAATTCCCTGGGCGCTTTTTCCACGTTGCCCGCCTCGGGCGAGCCTTTCGGCCCCGGCGGCGTGATGCGGATGGCCTTGGGCGGGCATATAAATTCGCAAAGCTGGCAGGAAACGCACTTGATGCGGTTCTCCGGGTCTTTGACCAGATACGGTGCGCCGCGATACCCTTCCGGGACCGTCCACTTTTGCTCCGGGTACTGCATCGTCACTTTCCTTTTGAAAAAGTGGCGGAGCGTGACCAGAAAGCCCTGCACGATCGCCGGGACATAAAGGCGTTCCCATAAATTCAACCTGGTTCGTTTAACAATCATGCGTCAGGGCGTGAGACAAAACTCTTCGCCACCTCATTCTTGCGGGAAAACGACAAAAATTGAAATGCTTTTTTCTTGCCAAATGCGGCGGCATCAGCCGGCATCCGCGGAGCAGCGGGAGTCGTTTCCTTCCCAACTCATTGCCTTTTGGTGCCAGCCTTTGGCATTTCCCCGTAGCGCCGATTGGCAATCCGCAGACAGTCCAACCATTCAACCCCCCTCGCCTCGCCGGTTGCCAACCGGCGACACGGCAGATTTCCAATCGTGACACCATGCGTCCATTCATGCAGAATGCGCCTCCATAACGAATGCGCATGATTGCTTTTGGATTATCCACAGATTCGGCGGACGCTGTCTGCCGAATTGGTGGCCGGTTGCAAATTGGTTTGCCCGGTGTGTCCGGGCAAAAAAAGAGGGCAACCCTTTCGGATCACCCAATCGCAATTGCGAGAAGTTGCGAGAAGTATCGGCCTTTCGGCCCGGAAAATCAAGCCTTGTTTTAATGATTTTTGCCCCATTTTTACCGCCCTATGCCGGAATCCAACCCACCGCCGCAACCGAAAAAGCGCTGCACCATTTACGTGGATGCGTTCAACTGGTATTTCGGCATATTCCAGCACCATCCGGCGTGGAAATGGCTGAATGCTCAGTCGTTTTTTGAGTCCTTGCGGCTGGACGAGGAGATTGTCGCCGTCAAATTTTTCACGGCGCTGCTCGATCCGCTCAAACACGTCAGCCCCCGGCGTGACCGCCAAAAACGATATTTGAAGGCACTCGGCACGTTGCCCAGGATCAAAATCATCCTGGGCAAATATCAGGAGCGCACTGTCACCTGCAAGGCCCGTGACTGTATGCGCCGCCTCGAATACCAAGTGCCGGAGGAAAAAAAGACAGATGTGAACATTGCGGTCAATCTGCTGGAAGATGCCGTTCGTGGGCTGACCGACTCGATGGTGATTGTCTCCGGCGACTCCGACCTTGAACCCGCCGTCGAATGGGTGCGCCGGAATTATCCGCACGTAAAAATCACGGTTTACATTCCGGTTTTGGAGGATGAGCGCCAACAGCGCCGCAACGACAATTATCACCGCATGGGAGTGACCTGCAAACCGCTCCCGCTGACAGACATTCCACGCCACGTATTCCCGCCCACAGTTCGGGTGAACGAAAACGAAACAATCACTCGTCCTGCTGAATGGACTTGAATTGGCGAGTCAGGCTCCAAAACCAGCCGATGTGCCGTTGCAGGATTTGGAGGCCCAGGCCTGCGGGAACGAGACCTGTCCATAGTGCCACCAACGACACGACGGCGGAACTGAAGCCGGAGAATTCTGCGGCGACTCGTCGGCGCTCGTGGGCATCGTGGGCATCGCATATTCACATTGGCTTTCGGCGTGCGCGGGCAATGGGGTTCTGAACATCGTGGAAACCTAAAAGCTGCCTTTTGGCTTGCCCTTGGCTTGGGCCTTTTCACGCGAGGCCGGACGTCATTCGAAAAATCGGCTGAGGTCTTTAATCTCGCAATCTTCAAGCCATTTGGGAACTATCTCAACCATGTTGGACGGTCGGAAAATTTTCCAATTGTCCTTCCAGAATTTCTTCTGCATTAGCTTGTCTTGTGACTTGTGGAGAACAACAAGCTTGTTTCCACGTTTGCGCGCGACCCATTGTGCCAGCCGGTTATTAATCCCCTGGTCTGACCACCCGTATCCACAACAGATGAGAGTGTGATGAGCTCGGAGTTGCTTGTGAAACTCAAAAAACAACTCTCCAGGAAACCCGATACCATAACGCCGCTCCTTGTCTGTGCTGCCGGCAAGAATGAGCGGGAATGGATGCGCCAGCCGCAAATCCTTGGCCGTGCTGTCTTTGCAGTGATCGGCACAACGCACCAAGTGTTCAGCGTTTCCTATCAACTGGTCAGAGTCCCCCACCACCTTGGCGAACTGCACCTCCTTGTCTGAGAACTCAATTCGGTACCAGTCAATCGAGCCGTGAAGCTTATAGAGGCGTACTTTGCTGGCGTCCCAGGACCAATCGAATCTGCGTACATCGCCGTTCTTATGGGCAAAGCCGTCTGCGATCGGTATTTCAGCTTGCTCGAATTGGCGCTCAATAAGCAGGTCGTGGTTCAGGCTGAAAATGTCCAGTCTTGTTGTGGCGTTTGCGACTGCGGTTATGGCTTCCATGCCGATTGGCTTTTTTGCCTTTGCAAGCTTGTGAACGACTGCCCAGTGGATTAGATCTCTCGCACGTTGTGCCAGGGAGACAAAGGGATCGTTGTTGATATGTGGCACTTCGCCTGCGTAAAGATTCTCCGCCTGTTTTCTCAGTTCCGCAACCGAACCCTGAAGCATCGGATTGACCAACTCACACAATTCATCCTGGACGATCTGCTGAGCAGCGGCGTGGAGGTCTTCGTAATGAGCTTCCCGGTCCTTCCCTTCCCGGAGCTGGAGGTGTCGCTCAATGTAGTTTTTGAGTAAGCGCAGGAACTCCTGCGCCTTCCGAGCCGTACCGGTGGATTCTTTGCCATTCGGGCAGAACCTCCATTGGCTCTGTTCCTTCCATCCGTCATTCAGAATCGCCTTTGAAATGTGCTTAACCATCGGCGCTCCAGATGCTTTCGATATGCCAGACCCAAAGAAAAAAGCTGCACGCAACATGGATGAAATTTGATCAAAATCACATAATAATCAAGGCTTGATTCGTCTTTGCGCTTGAAGGTTAATCGTGGCTGGCGCATAATTCTGTTCCTGTTCGGAAACAAGATGAACGACAGAACCGAATTCCTTACGTGCCCGTGCGATCACTGCGGGCAGAACTTGGAATTTCCCGCTGTAGGTGTGGGGACAGAAATTCAATGCCCTGGTTGTGGAATGAAGACGCTCCTTTACCGAATTGCATCAGTCCCGGTCCCGCCGCCGATTCCGCCCCCGGCACGCCCCGTACGGCCAACGCCGCAAGTTGGTAAACCGGAAGGCGTCACGGTGTCCTCCCCAGCTTTGACCCATGACAAAGGAAAATCACTGCGAATCATCGTTGCCGTCGTTGTTGCCGCTGCGGTACTTTTGGCCATCGGATTACCCTGCATTTATGTTTGGCAGAAGCGAGCGCAGCTTAAGACCGAGCTACGGCTGCTTGAGGCGCAAATCCAAACGGGTTTTAGTCGCAACGACTTCTTGGCGCAAGTGGCCCGTGTCCGCGCAGCGCATCTGGCAGCCCGCGAAGTCCTTACCCAAAACCAAGAGATAGGATACAAGAAGATTGATTTGTGTCTCGAAGGATGTGCTACTATTTGGAATCGAGGTCCAGAAAGTGAGGGGTCGACTTGGTATATTGACTATGGTGGGCGTGAGGTGTATGATATATACGCCAAATTATTTGCCAGTTTTGGTATTGACGCAAATTTACTATCGTACGATCAACCAAGTCATTTGGTTCAGTACAATATCCATGATTGTGTCCAACAAATGCTGACTGGAATCACGGAGGACATTGAAGCATTTCTGCACGATCAACCATGCCATTGGCCAAAATGAATCGTCACCGCCCGCTCGACCGTTTGGTGTGAGAGGACAACTAAGATGAGCGAAGAACCGAAATATCTGACCTGTCTTTGTAACCACTGCTCGCAAAAGCTGGAATTCCCCGCCGAAGGTGTGGGGACAGAAATTCAATGCCCTGGTTGTGGAATGAAGACGCTCCTTTATCGCATTCTTCCCGTCCCGAATGATGACCCGCTAATAATTCTGGAGCCGGTGAACACGTATAGTGGTCCCGTCTTTACCGTAACGCTCGCACCTGGCGACGTTCGCTATATTCACGCGGAGGAATTCTTTGAAACAGATGTCGAGAAACTGATCGCACAAATAAAGCAATCAGCGCCATGCCCAACGATTAGAGAACCCTTGTCCTTTGCCCTGACGACCAAACAGCGCAGACGTATTGTCACCACGGAAAGCTTCAGCCGACTAATTAAGGGGGAATCATGGGATGTGCGACTGCGCTTGTACCACGCTGTTGTTCGGATGGAGGTGAAGGAAGGGATGCCAATCACCCTGTATTGTCTCTTCCATTCGTATCTTGCCTTGGGGAATCAATTTGGCTTCGCCGAATGTGTTGAGGCGTGGGTAAAAGGGACTGAAAATAGCTGCGATTTAAGGGAATCCTATCGAACATCGCCTGAGCATATTGTTGTCACAACCTCAGAGGGCCTTGAGGATGGCAATTGTTCAGGGGGTGTTTTTAGGAAGACCAACTTCGTAAAGGAGAGGCTACTTGCGATTGCACTGGAAACCGCGCGACAAGAACAAGAAGCTGCTCTGTTGAAAGAGAGGGAGCTTGCAAGTGCCGAGGAAGAGAAGGCCAAAGAAGGCCTTGAAACGCTAAAAAAGAGTCGCTTTGATTCGTTCGTCTATATTATGGAGGACCTTCGGAACAAAACCTTCAAGATCGGGCGCAGCAAAACGCCATACAAGCGGGAGCGCACGTTACAATCTGAGGTGCCTGAAATTGTGCTGCGCTTTTCCATACCGGCTGACGAAGATGATGAACGGCGTTTACATGGCCGGTTTGACCCACAACGGCAGCGTGGCGAATGGTTTTCCTTAACGGCGGACGAATTGCTATGGATCGTCTCGTTCCTCAAAAACAGCGGGGATGTTGCCCGCGTGTATGCCGATTACGAATGGCTCGGAAGAATCACTCTCCAAGCATCGGCCAAAAGCGAAAGTGAATAGACGAGAGGCTTTATGGCTGGCGCAACCCGCCCAACACTGGGGTTCTTATGAGTCTGAAAGCAGCGATATTCTAATGCAGCACTACCAAAAGACTCGAGATTATATACTTCGCAAACGCAGAGTTTTAGCGGCGCGAAGAATTAAAGACGAGCACTGGTCAAATTGATGGTGAAGAATAATTGTCGTCAGACACAAATTGAGGCTGGGCCGATAGGAACCCCTCCAGCACCGTCGCTGGGCGTTGCCTCCTTGCAATCGAATGAAGCTCGCTGAATTTTGTTTGGAAAAGTTTCCTTATGAACCCCACCATTAAAATCAGAGATGAGTTTACGCGCATCTGAAACCGGAGTGCTAACTGGTTGCCATTGAGTGCCGCGATATGAAGTGATTTCGGAGTATCCAAATCTTTGATGACTGTATGCGTCTCTGTCGTTCTTAGGGCGAATTTTAATCAAAACATCAGACGTCGATAGAACGCGCGCCACCACCGGAACTGGATGCGGGTCAATTTGACTCCCCATCACAACCCCGATGCCATCAATCAATAGGTGACGAAAACTGAGGCTTGCTTCATCTTCTGATATTTCTTGCGGATAATAATTGTCGTTCATGACAGCAAGCAGAAAACCAAAGCGTGGGCGCGTCAACTCCTAACTTGCCCCAGTTCCGTCATAAAGTTAACATGGGGTCGTCAGGTGAGGGAAAATCCGCTACACCTGACGCCCTATGATTAACAAAAAAAATAATAGCAAAAAGCAACTCCAACCGCAACCTCAACCGTCAGTTCATGGCCCC
>Ga0181526_10000341_pt1 | contig 50528 bp, 44 predicted proteins | sample PEATcosm2014_Bin_35_FD_119750 | JGI IMG/M metagenome (GOLD analysis project Ga0181526, IMG submission 119750) | Peatland microbial communities from MTU Mesocosm Facility, Houghton, MI, USA - PEATcosm2014_Bin06_30_metaG | ecosystem: Environmental > Terrestrial > Soil > Wetlands > Peat | place...
CGCGCATGCAGATCATGATCGGACGCACCTTGGGCGGGGCAACCGTGGCTTGCATCCAGGGCTTGTTGGTGATGGTCATCTGCCTCATCGCAGGCTTTCGGCCGACGAACCTCTCTGCCATCCCTCTCGCGCTCGGATTCATGGTGCTCATCGCGATTCTCTTCGCCGCGCTCGGCATGGCCATCGGCTCTGGTCTCCAGGATATGCAGGGCTTCCAACTGATCATGAACTTTCTGGTGCTGCCCATTTACTTTCTCTCCGGCGCGATGTTTCCACTGAACGATGCGAGAAGTGTTCTCAAATACATCACCCGTGTCGACCCTCTTTCGTACGGCATTGACGGGATGCGCAACGTGCTCGGTGCTTCAAATACCGCGTTCGATCCGCGGCTCGACTGTATGGTGCTTCTGGTAGTGGGTGCTGTCTTTCTGGTGTTTGGCGCCTACCGCTTTTCCAGGATCGAGATATGAACCCTGCTTCGGCTTCTGTGCGAAGGACCTATGGATACGGAACATAGTGCGGTTTTGTCGTTGGTCGCCAGTGGGCGCATTACGCCGCGCGAGGCCGAGCGATTGCTCGCCGCCTGGCGCGACGGAGAGGACACGATTCTGCGGCTGGCGCTGTGTTTAGCCTTTGTAGCTCTGCTGTTACCCGATGTAGGAAATACGGTGACCGCAATCGGGCAAGCCTTCGCCATGCTGTTGCCGGCGCTCGAGCGAGCTGTGGTTTTGATGAGCAGAATGGCTTGAGACACGACCTCTTTCCACCTCTTTGTAAGGGCTGTAACGCGGGTTTGGACACCCGGATGAGTTGTAGATTGATAGTGTGACGTTAGGAGTACATGAACGAGAATCGGCGTAAGACCCAAGTGCCGACATGGACCCATATGCTTGAGGCTGCGCTGGGGCTCGGGCGTCTCCACATCGAATGGGTGGAGATATAGCATGGCCCGGTCCCGCAGTTCTGAAGCTCACGACAAAGTCCTCCGTGCCGCACTCGACCTCTTCGCTGAGCGCGGCATCGACGCCACCAGCATGGATGCTATCGCGCAGGCTTCCGGTGTCAGCAAAGCCACCATCTACAACCACTGGGCCGATAAAGAAAAGCTCCTCATGGAAGTGATGGAGATGATCCACGGCCTCGACCGCGAGCCAGAGGATGTGGACACGGGCGATATCCTCCGCGACCTCACCTACATCCTCACCCGCCGTCCTCCCGACGAGTTTGAATCCCTGCGCACGCAATTGATGCCGGCCATGATCGCCTACTCCGCCGTGCATCACGAATTCGGCAAGGCCTGGCGCCATCGCGTCATGGAGCCCGCGCGCCAATGCATCCAGCGTGTCTTGCACAGTGGCATCGACCGCGGACTTCTTGCGGGCGACCTCGACATCGACGTTGCTATCTCTCTTCTCCTTGGCCCCGTTCTCTACACGCATATCTTTCAAAAGGAGCGCCTGCCCAAAACAGCCCCCGACATTGGTCCGAAGGCTGCGGAAGCTTTCTGGCGCGCGCACAGCCAGGTTCGCCAACAACGGATCGAGCAGGCCGGCGTCAAAAGAGTTCCGCCGAAAAAGCGCTCCTCCCGGCGCCAGAGCGTGTAACTCTTTGCATATTCGGGCAAGCATGCGTGGCAAGTCGCACAAATGTTCAACGTGGAACATTCGGTGTGGAACAACCCTCCTGCTCCCGCTAACGGAACAGCAAGTGCTCGTGTAAGAATCGCTGGTGGAGATCGACGGAAGATGACAACTCGCAGAGAGTTCCTGCGCCAGACCGGAGTAGCCATCCTGGGTGGTTTTGCTGCACCTTCAGACATTCTGGCAGCAGCCTCAGATCAGACTACTAAGCCGGATTACACAGTCAACATTCAACCTTGCAAAATCGAAATCGCTCCCGGCGTTGTGATTGAAACGCGCGCCTACAACGGTCAGGTCCCCGGTCCGATTCTCCGCCTGCGAGAAGGGGTTCCCGTGACGATCGACGTGACCAATGCCGGTGCTGAGCCCGACATCGTTCATTGGCACGGTCTCGCAATCGACTCATTGAACGATGGCGCAATGGAAGAGGGTTCGCCGATGATCGCGCCTGGGAGCCACCTTCGCTACACCTTTACGCCTCGTCCCTCGGGGACACGCTGGTATCACACCCACACTGGGTCTGGCGGCAATCTCGCCCTCGGAACCTATAGCGGCCAGTTCGGATTCTTGATTGTGGAAGGGAAGTCGGGTCCGACGACTGCAGGGGACTTCGATCAGGAAGTGTTCCTGGCAGTTCACCACTGGGAGCCATCCTTTGTTCCGATGGCGGAGACCATGCGCACGTCCTCTGCCAATCAGCCGCTCACCGCGGGTTCCGATGTCGGATATAAGTACGCGACGGTCAACCAGCACATGCTCGGCGCGGGCGAGCCGATTCGAGTGAAGCCCGGCCAGCGGGTCCTGATGCATCTGCTCAACGCCAGTGCAACGGAGAACGTCGAGCTCGCACTTCCCGGACACAAGTTCACAGTTCTGGCGATGGATGGGAATCCCGTTCCGCATCCCACGTCAGTCCAAGTTCTATCACTCGCTGTCGCGGAACGGGTCGATGCCCTCGTCGAAATGAATAATCCTGGCGTCTGGGTACTCGGCTCCACGCTCGCCGCGTCGCGAACGATGGGCCTCGGCATTGTTATCGAATATGCGGGCCAGAACGGACCACCGCAATGGCACGATCCTGTATCGACCCCGTGGGACTATAGCCTCTTCGCAAACGCCGCGCCTGCTCCCACACCCGATGAGACGATCACGCTGACTTTCCGGGATATCGGTCCCATGCATGGCTCGAAGTTCGATACCTGGACGATCAACAATCGCTCATGGCCCGACATCGATCCCATCCAGGTCCACGTAGGACGCCGTTATCGTCTGCTGCTTCGCAACGGCAGCGGCGATCAGCATCCGATTCATTTGCATCGGCATACGTTCGAAGTCGCGCAGATCGGACACAAGACTATGAGCGGCCTGCGCAAGGACGTCGTCAATGTCATGCCCCTCGATACGGTCGCTGTCGACTTCGTCGCCGACAATCCCGGCGATACGCTCTGGCATTGCCATCAGCAGCTCCACATGGACTACGGCTTCATGCAACTGATCAAGTATGTGGGATAGGCGATTCGACGAAAGAACCCGCGTCTCGGCAGCGACCGCGCTGCTCGTGTTGACGATCTGTGCCACCGCATTCGCCCAGGAGAACCTCGATTGGCCCGCCTACAACGGCGACGTGAACGGCGATCATTACTCGCCGCTCAACCAGATCAATCGTGGCAACGTGAGCCGTCTGCTCGTGGCTTGGCGTTTCGACACCGGGGAGATAGGGCAGATTCAGACCAATCCCCTGATCGTCGGCCGCACACTGTACGGCTACACGCCCTCGCAGAAGGTCATCGCCCTCGACTCCGCGACAGGCCAGCTCAAGTGGAAGTTTGACTCCGGGATCAATGGAACGCAGCCCGCGCGCGGCTTTGCCTACTGGACCGAAGGCAAGGAGAGCCGTCTCTTCGCCGGGATCATGAACTTTCTCTATTGCCTCGATCCGGTTACAGGCAAACCGATTGCATCGTTTGGTGAGGACGGTCGCGTCGACCTGCGCAAGGGGCTGGGGCGCGACTTCGAGACACAATCCGTCGTGCTCACGTCGCCCGGCGTTATTTTCAAGGATCTCATCATTGTCGGCGGGCGTAATCCCGAGGCGCACCCCGCACCGCCAGGTTACATTCGCGCATTCGACGTGCACACCGGCCAGCAGCGGTGGGTCTTTCACACCATCCCGCTTCCCCCAGAGCCCGGGTATGAGACTTGGCCCAAAGACGCATGGAAAACCGCGGGCGCTGCGAACAACTGGGCTGGCATGTCGCTTGATGCGCAGCGTGGAATCCTCTACGCGCCCACAGGCTCAGCTGTAATGGACTTCTACGGTGGCGATCGCGTCGGCGACGATCTCTATGCGAACTGCATTCTGGCGCTCGATGCGGCGACGGGCAAGTTGCTGTGGCATTTCCAGGGCGTGCATCATGACCTCTGGGATCGAGATTTTCCATCTCCCCCCGCACTCTTCACGGTCGTGCACGATGGCAAATCGGTGGATGCGCTCGCGCAAACCACCAAGCAAGGTTATCTGTACCTCTTCAACCGGATCACCGGTGAATCGCTCTTTCCCATTCACGAGCATCCCTATCCGGCGAGCACCGTGCCAGGAGAGGTGTCAGCGCCAACCCAGCCTCTGCCGGATTGGCCGGAGCCTTTCGCGTCGCGCCAGACGCTGACCGACCAGATGCTGACGACGCGAACTCCAGCCGCTCACGCCTGGGCCGTGCAGGCATTTCACGATCTGCGAAGCAATGGGCAGTTCTATCCCATGGCGGTGGGCCAGCAGACTGTTGTGTTCCCCGGCTTCGATGGTGGAGCTGAGTGGGGCGGTCCAGCGATCGATCCAGTCTCAAAGGTGCTGTTCGTGAACGAAAACGAGATGGCTTGGTTGGGCGGTCTTGCTCCGCGCGAGAAGTCGGGCGCAGTCGGCGAGCAGATCTACAAGGATCAATGCGCCATGTGTCACGGCGAAGATCGAGCTGGCGATCCGCCGACCTTCCCGAGTCTCGTCGGGATCGAGAAGCGCCTGACGGTCGAGAAGCTTGCCGATGCGATCCGCCTGGGAACGGGTCGTATGCCGTCATTTCCCGATGTCACCGGCGATCACCTGCAGGCGCTGCTCGACTATCTGCGCACGGATGCCGCGGCACCTGCCAGAAAGGAACTAACCGCCGTTCCAACTCAAACAGAGAACGCAAATGCTGCTGGCGCCGCCGCGTATCAGGACCACTGCGCAATCTGCCACGGCGATCAGATGGAAGGCATTCCTCCCTCGTTCCCGATGCTGAGAGGGGTGGGCAGCCGGCTCTCCGCGTCACAGATCGTCGAGTTAGTCAACAAAGGCAAAGGCCGCATGCCGCCTATGCCCAATCTGGAAGGGGAGAAACTTCAAGCGCTTCTTGGATTCCTGGGCGCTCATCCGGCAACCCCGCAAGAACAAGGGTCCGAAGCTCAGGAACCCTACACTTTCACGGGCTACAAGAAGTTCCTTGACCCGGACGGCTATCCCGCAATTGCTCCGCCGTGGGGAACATTGAGTGCGATTGACCTGAAAACAGGGCGTTCATTGTGGAGAATCCCCTTCGGTGAGTACCCGGATTTGGCGAAGCAAGGCGTGAAGGATACAGGTTCGGAGAACTATGGTGGCCCAATCGTGACCGCCGGGGGAGTGCTCTTCATCGGCGCGACCGTGTTTGACCGCCAGTTTCATGCTTACGACGACAGTACAGGCAGATTATTGTGGGAGTTCGAGTTGCCTTTCGCCGGGATGGCGACGCCCTCTACATACATGACGGATGGACGGCAGTATGTGGTCACCGTTTCGAGCGGTGGGCGCGATCCCAAGTCACCTGTTGGCGGCGCCTACATTGCCTTTGCCCTGCGGAAGTAGCAGCATGTGGAAAACGTCGATATATATTATCGCTTTTTCTTCGCCTTCGGGCTGAACTTCGGGTATCCTTGCAGCGCAACGGGGAGGTTGCTGAATGGATTTCCAAAAAGAACTCATTGCCGAATACGACCGCGAAACCACCACGACCCGCAAGGTCCTTGAAGCAATACCCGACAACGCTGATCTTGCCTGGAAACCGCACGCCAAGTCGATGTCTCTTGGCCAGCTGGCTGGCCACGTCGCCGACACAACCGGCGACTGGGCCGTCCACACCCTGACCGTCGACAAGCTTGAATGGAATCCGGAGATGAAACCCGAGCTTCCGGCGAACAAGACAGCGCTGATCGAGAAGTTCGACCGACAGGTATCAGCAGTTAAGCCGGCGCTGGCCAAGATGACGCCGGACCAGTGGGACGGCAACTGGAAGTTCATTGCCGGCGATCAAACTTGGATCGATGACACCAAGTACAACGTGTGGCGGACTTGGGTGCTCAACCATCTTGTTCATCACAGGGCACAGCTCGGCGTTTACTTGCGGCTGCTCGATCAGAAGGTACCAGGATGCTATGGACCGTCGGCCGACGAGATGTAACCTTCGTCCAGGAGTGCGAAGGAGATTCTCTGTGGGTCAAGTGACACCTTAAGAATCTCCTCGCCGTGCCTGCTCAAGAGGCAGTTATCGTTCAACCCGACGCAATACCATCGGGACCGTGGGGGGTCGCCGAATGGAGATGTTAAATGACGGGTCCGAGCCATCTGGGGGTGGTCCAATGGCAGGCCTCGGGCCTGTCGGCTCCTGAACAGCAGGCATACGGAATCCCAAATTGATACCCCGTTCGAGTTCGATCTGATCTCCTTTGATTGTTCCCGTGAAGGTATTGGTGCCAGCCTTGAACGAGACGCTGGTGCCTTCGATTTTGCCATCTTCGATAGGAGACGGCGTATCGTTTCCACCGAAGAAACCGACGCTTGCGCCTTCCACCGCCCCCGTCAGCTTGTTCCCATCCTGATGCAGCGAGAAAACGGTCGTCCCGTCGCCGAGCAGCATCGCCATCAGCCCTGTCGCTCCACCCGCATTGGGCACCGGTCTCCAGAGTCCAGTGACGCCCGGGCCCTTAGGAACTTCGCGCTCCCAGCTTGATATTTGCGGGCGCAGCGCTACACTCTTGGCGGAAATCGTCACCGTTGCCGGTGTCAGCCCCGATGCGGATGCCTCAAGCGTGATGTCACCGGCCTTCTTCGCCGACTGAACGAGTGCCGCGCAGAGGCCACCGAAAGCCTTGCGTGATGTCGCTTTGTCCGAGCCATGATCTGTCGGGTCTCCATTGCCGACTCCAATCAGGTTTCCTGCGCCTGTCATGCGGAAGGTGACTTCGTTGTCGGTGATGGGCACGATTCGTCCCTCCGCATCGCGCACCTCGACCGCGAACATCGCGACATCTTCCCCGTCGGCTGAAATTTCGCCACGATCCGCTGTCATGACGAGCTTTGCGGGAGTGCCCACGGTCTCGCGTTTCGCGGTCATCATCAGCTTGCCACCCTTGTAGCCACGTGCTTCGATTGTCCCGGGCGTGTACTTCACATTCCAAGCGAGATGTGAATCCTGCTTCATTTCCTTTAGGCCGAGGCTCTGCCCGTTCAAGAACAACTCGACGCGGTCCATGTTGGAGTGCACCCACACTGCGATTTCCTTGCCTTCGTAACCCGGCCAATTCCAGTGAGGAAAGAGGTGGAGTACGGGCTTCGAAGTCCACCAGGCCTGGTAATAGAAGAACGTGTCTTTCGGGAATCCGCAGGTATCGATGATGCCGTACTGTGAGCTGATATTCGGCCACTCGTAGGGAGAAGGCTCACCGCGATAGTCGAATCCAGTCCACACAAAGCCGCCCATGTTCCAGGGACGGGCATTGACGAAACTCCACCAACCCTCGGCGGAGGCGCGTCCGGTCGTGGTATAGGGATCGTAGGAGCCGACGAATCCCGTCTTGGGATCGGTGATGTAGATGCCGCGCGTGCCCACCGCGCTCACCGTTTCAGTGCCCATGACTGGCTTATCGAGATGCGCGTTGTGGTAGACCTCTGATTCGGGATCCATGTAGTTGTAGCCCATGACGTCGCACTCAATCAGTCCGCCGGCGCCGATGGCACGGATCGGCGCGATGGAGACCGGACGCGAGCCATCGTGCTTCGTCGCCACGGCCTTCATTGCGGTCAGAATGTGGAGACCGACCTCCGTATTCGCCTGGCCCTCTTCATTGCCCATCGACCACATGAAGACGCTGGGATGATTGCGGTCGCGGCGTACAAGGTTCTCAAACTGGTTTAGACCTTCGGGATTGGACGACATCATGCGCGTCTCATCGAAGACCAGCATCCCCAGTTCGTCGCATGCGTTGAGCAACTCGGACGTCGGTGGATTGTGCGATGTGCGCAGCGAGTTGCAGCCCATCTCCTGCAGCTTGCGCACACGGTAGTACTGAACGGCATCGGGAAGGGCTGCGCCGACGCCGGCATGATCCTGATGATTGCAGGTGCCCTTCAGCTTGACCGGCTTGTCGTTCAGGAACAGTCCATTTTGCGGATCGAATCGGAGCGAGCGAATACCGAAGGGCGTCTCGTAGCGGTCGACGACTTCGCCGCCCACACGAACTTCGGTGAGTAGCTTATACAGATTGCGCTCTTCGAGCGACCAAAGCTGGGGACGGCTGACGGTGATCTGTTGCGCATACTCCTCCTCATCGCCGGTGGCCAAGGATTTTTCGGCAGTGGCGTCTTTGGCGACAGCCTTTCCGTTGGGATCGAGAACTGTCGAAACGACACGCGCACTTTGAGGAGTCTTGGCATGATTCTTCAGTTCTGTCTTGATTGAGAGCGTCGCGTTGCCGGATTCTATTTTTGAAGAGACGAATGTGCCCCACTTCTTCACGTACACGGGGTTGGTTTTGACAAGCCACACGTGGCGATAGATGCCGGCGCCCTCATAGAACCATCCGTCGCTTTCGGTGGCATCGACGCGCACAAGCAGGACATTGCGTCCGCCAGGTGTCACGAAGTCCGTCAGGTCAAAGCTGAACGGGTCGTAGCCACCGCTGTGACGGCCAATGTAGAAGCCGTTGAACACAACCATGGTCTCGCGATAGGAGCCGTCGAATTCGATGCTGATGCGCTTGCCGGCATCGGCCGCAGACAGCTCGAAGACACGGCGATACCAGCCCACGCTGGTTGCCGGATACTTCCGCCCGAGGGGATAGAAGCCCTTGCTGGCGAGGGCAGGATCGTTCTCGAATTCGAGCTCGACTGCCCAATCGTGCGGAAGATTGACACTGCGCCAGTCGCTGTCGTCGAAGGCGATGGTTCCGGCTGGGAGGAAGTTCCCGGTCTTCTGGAATGTGCCGGACCTGCCATTGCCGAAGTTGAAATCTTTTGCAGGGTCATCCGCATGACCGAAATGGAAGCGCCAATCAAAATCGAGAAGCAACCGCTCGCGAAGTCCGTTCGACAGGGCCGGATTCGATGCGGTGGTCGGGTCCGACGCGTTCTGCACAATATCTGGGGTGAGGGGACCGGAGGTCTCGGCCGAGGCTTGCAGGGCAGTGGTGATGGGCGCGATGCCACCGGCAGCAGCCGCTGCGGGAACCAACAGGCTGGACTTCAGGAGATCCCGTCTTGATAACGTTTCCATTCTTACCTCCGACAATCGTCGCGGATCGTCTTTACTCCAGGATTTGCAGGGTGAAAGTCGCGTCCCTGCGCGAAGACCGGCCAGTATACGCCCATTGGTCTAACCGGTTGCACTACTCTCTTCCTATGAAGTTCCAGTTCCCCAAGGTGTATCCAATTCTTGACTCCACTGTGATTCCGATCGAAGGCAGGGAGGCGTTTCTTCGGAGGCTTGGCACGTCGCTCGCCGACGCCGGAGTCACACTGTTTGAGTACAGGAATAAGATCGGCTCGGACGCCGAGGTTCTCGCCGACGCCACCATCCTGCGGAAGGCAATGCCGCAGCCATCCATCAAGTTGATTCTCGATGATCGCGTTCATTTGGTTGGGGAGGCTGGATTTGACGGGGTCCATGTCGACGTCGGGGATATGGCGCCAGCCGAGGCGCGAAAGGTGCTTGGCATGCACCGGATCGTAGGAACATTCGGTGGAAGCGAGACTCTGGTCCCCGGCGTCCTCGATCAACCTGCCGACTATTTCTCGATTGGCCCGATCGGCCTGACCACGACCAAACAGACGTCGAAGTCACAAATCGGCGCCGAGGGGGTCCGACGCCTCCGTGAAGCCGCGGGCCCGGATATTGTTCTGGTGGCCGCGGGCGGTGTCACTCTCGAGAGCGCACCGAAGGTTCTTGCCGCCGGCGCGACAACAGTCGCCGTGGCTGAGGCGATCTTCCGGACTCCGGATCCCGCTGTCGTGTTTCGCAGCTGGATCGAGGTACTTGGTTCGTTCAGCGGGTCAAACTGAGAGCCGGTCCTAAGCAAAAAAGAGAAGACAATCCGATGTATTTCCGGTAAAACCGACCTAAGTGACGACCTCCAATCTCACGCCCCAAAAAGGAATGCCCAAGGCTGCCGATGCACCGAAAATGGTGCAAAGCCTCGGCTTGTTCAGCTCGACCGCCATCGTTGCCGGCTCAATGATTGGATCCGGCATTTTTCTGGTCGACGCAGATATCGCGCGTTTGACGGATTCGCCTGCACTTCTCGTAGCTGCCTGGGTGGTCACTGCGGCCATGACCATGATTGGAGCGCTCAGCTACGGGGAGCTGGCCGCGATGATGCCAAAGGCAGGCGGCCAGTACGTCTATCTCCGCGAATCGCTCGGGCCGCTTTGGGGATTTCTTTACGGGTGGACGCTGTTTCTTGTCATCCAGACAGGAACAATCGCAGCGGTCTGCGTTGCGTTTGGCAAGTTCCTTGGCGTTTTTTTCCCGACCATCTCGACGACCCACTGGCTCTGGCGCATCGCGCATGTGCCCGCAGTGCAGATCGGTCCCATGGTTCTAGGCAACATTGAGATCGGCGTGAACACGGCGAATCTCGTCGGCGTTGCGATCGTGATTCTGCTCGCTGTGGTGAACGTCTTCGGCGTCAAGCTCGGCGCGCTGATCCAGAACGTTTTCACTTCGGCGAAGGCGCTGTCGCTGGCCGCGCTTGTGCTGCTTGCATTCACGGTTGGCCGCAATGCAACAGCATGGGACGCGAACTTCGGGCGCGGACTCGGCGAATTCTGGCGAAACGCCGGCTGGAGTTCCATGCATTCAGTGCAGGTCGGCGTAGGCGGCCCCATCGTTTTAGTGAATGCGCTCGTGATTCTGGCCGTGGTGCAGGTCGGGTCGTTGTTCTCGGCCGATGCATGGAACAACATCACGTTCACAGCAGGGGAAGTGAAGAATCCGCGGCGCAATATTCCTCTTTCTCTGATTCTCGGCGTTGGTTTTGTGCTCACGGTCTACATCCTAGCGACACTGGCTTATTTACTTGTGTTGCCGATGCACGGCGATCCGCACGGAGCAACGGCCCTTGCTCGCGGGCTGCAATACGCATCCGAAGACCGCGTGGCGACGGCGGCGCTGGAAGTCATCTTTCATTCTGGCGGCGCCTACATCATGGCCGCTGCGATTCTCGTGTCGACGTTCGGTTGCGCAAACGGTATGTCGCTGGCCGGAGCGCGCGTGTACTACGCGATGAGCCAGGATGGCCTCTTTTTCAAAGCAGTCGGCAAGCTGCATCCGCGCTACCGGACGCCGGCGGCGGGCCTCCTCGTGCAAGGCGCCTGGACGGCACTCCTCTGCCTGTCGGGGTCGTACAGTCAGTTGCTCGACTACATCATCTTTGCGGTGCTGGTCTTCTACATCCTCACCATCGCCGGCTTGTTCGTGTTGCGGTTCAAGCAGCCGGATGCTTCGAGGCCATACAAAGCCATCGGCTATCCGCTTCTTCCCGGGCTTTATATCGTCATGGCCACGTGGATATGTATCGTATTATTGCGATACAAGCCCCAATACACATGGCCGGGCTTAGTGCTCGTCTTGCTCGGAATCCCGGTCTATCTCTTCTGGTCGCGGCACGCCGCGCCCACAGGCTCTTCAGATACTCAAGTCAATTTGTGAGGAGGGTTGCCCGCACCCATGTCCAGGCTGCTTCGTATCAAACCCATGTCCATGCTTTCGCAGGAGGCGAGCGAGGAGGGGGAACACACATTGAGGCGCTCCCTCAGCGCATTGAACCTTATCACGCTGGGCGTGGGCGCCGTGATCGGCGCGGGGATCTTTACACTGACAGGCCAGGCAGCTGCTCTCCACGCCGGGCCGGCTGTTGCGCTCAGTTTCGTGCTCGCAGGATTGACCTGCGCATTTGCCGGCCTGTGTTATGCGGAGTTTGCCACGATCATTCCCATTGCAGGTTCGGCCTACACCTACGGCTACGCCACGCTCGGCGAACTTGTGGCCTGGATCATCGGATGGGACCTGACGCTCGAGTACGCTTTCGGTGCCTCGACTGTGGCCTCGGGCTGGGCGGGCTACTTCAACAGCCTGATGCAGCAATTGGGCCTTGTGATCCCTCCGGCGCTGACCACGACAACGGGCAACGTACTTGTCAGATATCAGGGGATCTGGATCGATAAGATGTCGCTCCCTCCAGGCGTGAGCGAGGTGGGGCTCCCGCATGTGACCGGGTTTTTCAACCTGATCGCCGTACTGATCGTGCTGGTGGTAACGACGATTCTGGTGATCGGTATCAAAGAGTCCGCTAATTTCACTTCCGCCATCGTGATTGTGAAGGTGGGGATTGTCGGTATCTTCCTGGTTGTGGGAGGCGCCTTTCTCTTCAGCCACCCGCAGATCGCAAGCTCCAACTGGCATCCCTTTGTGCCTCCACCCGACGGGCACGGCAATTTCGGTTGGGGCGGAATCCCGGTGGCTGCGGCTTCGATTTTCTTTGCTTACATCGGCTTTGACGCGGTCTCTACGGCGGCGCAGGAAGCGAAGAACCCGCAGCGTGATATGCCTATCGGCATTCTGGGATCGTTGGTCGTCTGCACGGTTCTCTACATTCTTGTTTCTCTTGTGTTGACTGGATTGGTGAGCTACAAAACGCTGAATGTATCGGCCCCGGTGGCGCTGGCCATCGATGCCACCGGCGTGGGCTGGGGGGCGATGCTCGTGAAGGTGGGTGCGGTGTTCGGCCTCGCAACCGTCATGCTCGTGATGTTGCTTGGCCAGTCGCGCGTCTTCTACTCGATGTCGAAGGACGGCCTACTGCCGAAGTGGGCGTCGGCGATTCATCCCAAGTTCCGCACGCCTTGGATTACGACGATCGTCTTCGGATCGTTTGCGGCCATCATGCCGGCATTTCTGCCGATCAGCAGGCTTTCGGAGCTGGTCAATATCGGGACGCTATTGGCATTCACGATCGTCAGTGCCGGTGTCTGGATCTTGCGTGTGCGTCATCCTGATCTGCCAAGACCGTTCAAGACACCACTCGTACCCCTGGTGCCAATTCTCGGAATTATCTCGGCAGTTTTTCTGATGTCGCGTCTTTCCGCAGTGACCTGGACGGTGATGATCGTGTGGCTGATTATCGGCCTGTTCATCTACTTCGGTTACTCAATGAAACACAGCAAAGTGCAAGCACTTGCTACCGCCCCAGAAGGGGACTGAGTACCCACAAAACAGATAATAACGGCCTCCCGCGGGAGGCCGTTATTATCTGAGTCGAGATTGCGATCAGGCAGTTGTCTTCGCGCAGAACTCATCAAAGACTCGAGCGAGCTCGCCGGCAATCTGTTGCGCGGTGGCCTGCTCGATGACAAAGCGCTGCATCAGATAAGCCAACTTGCCGTCGCGCAGAATCGCGATCGCTGGAGAGGTCGGCTGGTTGCCGTCGAAGTAGCTGCGGGCGCGCTCCGTGGCTTCACGATCCTGGCCGGCAAAGACCGTGATGCTCTGATCGGGCTTGCTGGCGGAGCTGGCAAGCGCAAGACGCACGCCCGGACGCATTTTGCCTGCAGCGCATCCGCAAATGGAGTTTACGACCACCATCGTGGTGCCGGGCTGTGCCAGCGCGGAGTCGACCTCTTCGGCGGTGCGGGTTTCCTTAATTCCAGCGCGTACAAGTTCTTCGCGCATGGGAATCACCATCAGTTCTGGATACATGAATGCCTCCGGCGGGAATCGCCTCTTCCATTTTATCTGAAACCGCCGGTGTAGCCTTGAGTACGAATGTACGTCGAGGAGAATAAGCCGCTTGCGCCGTTCACGACCCTTGGTGTCGGGGGTCCCGCGCGGTGGTTCACCGAAGCCCGAATCGAAGACGACATTCCGGCGGCAGCAGAGTGGGCGCGCGAAAAGAGGGTACCGCTGTTCGTCCTTGGGGGTGGAAGCAACCTCCTGGTTGCGGACGATGGCTTCGACGGGTTCGTACTCCATATTCGCCTGAGCGGAATCCAGAATCACGAGGTTGGAGACCGAGTCGTCTTGAGCGCTGCTGCTGGCGAGAATTGGGAGTCCTTGGTGCGACGAACCGTGGCCGCCGATTATGCGGGATTGGAGTGCCTGGTTGGGATCCCAGGCACGGTCGGCGGCACGCCGGTCCAAAACGTCGGTGCCTACGGCCAGGAAGTCTCGAGTTGTATCGAGAAGGTACGCGCCTACGACCTGCAGGAGAGGCTCTTCCTCGATTTCTCTGCCGCGGAGTGCGGATTCTCCTATCGACGTAGCCGCTTCAATACCGTGGATGCTGGTCGCTACATCGTCACACGTGTGGACTACCGGCTCATCCAGGGTGGCCCGCCGACCCTTCGGTATGCGGACCTGCAGCGGGAGTTCGCCGAGCATCCGGCACCGAACCTCGCCGAGGTTGCCGAAGCTGTTCGCCGCATTCGCCGCTCGAAGGGAATGCTGCTCGTCGAGGGTGACCCGGACTGCCGCAGCGCAGGGAGCTTCTTCAAAAATCCAGTTGTGAGCAGGGAAGAGTTGCAGCAGGTCGCTCGGGTCGCTGGAAAAGAGCCGCCCTCCTTTCCCGTTGGAACAGGGGCGAGCCAGGACTGCGTGAAGATTCCCGCAGCGTGGCTGATCGAACAAGCTGGTTTTGCCAGGGGCTTCGTCCGAGGTGCCGCTGGCATCTCCTCGCGTCACACACTAGCGCTTATTAACCGCGGCGGAGCCAAGGCTTCAGAGATACTTCTGCTTGCGAACGACATCGCAGCTGCCGTCGAAATGCGCTTCAGCATCCGGCTCGAGAAGGAGCCGGTCCTGCTCGGATTCGACGCCTAACTGTCGCCAAGCCGATCGAGAATTCTCCGACGCTCGATCGAGAGAACGCTCGCCGCTGGTCCGACGGCAGCAATTTTTCCCTCATGAAGCTGCGCAACCTCGGCGCCGGATGCGTAGGCATCGGTTGCATCGTGCGTGACCAGGACTGTTTGTACCCGACGCTCGCCAAGCCATGATTGGAGCCTAGAAAGGAGGGCGTCGCTAGCGGCACCGTCCAGTGCGGAAAAGGGTTCGTCAAGCAGCAGAAGGCGTGGGGAGATGGCGAGAGCGCGGGCCAGAGCCACTCGTTGGGCCTCTCCTCCGGAAAGCTCGCGTGGACCGCGATGCGCAAAACTAGCTGCCTCCACCAGAGTCAGCATTTCGCTGACGCGCGCGGTACGTTCCTTCCGATCGAGCCCGGCAAGACCGTATCCCACATTCGCCGCGACACTCATGTGAGGAAACAGTGCGGGCTGTTGCGCGACAAGCGCGACACCTCGTCGGCCCGGTTTTCGGTAAATGTCCTGAGCCGTATCGGTCCAGGTTTCGCCATCGAATACGACCTTGCCTTGGGAGGGCGGGTCGAGTCCCGCAAGCAAGCGAAGCAGCGTACTCTTGCCCGAGCCTGAGGGCCCAAAGACGACAGTCCATTCGGAGGAGAATCGCCCCTTCGCCTGCAAACAAAAATGCCCGCGGCGCGCGTCGAGCGCAAATTCAAGCACGGCGGCCTCCGCGCGATCGGCTCCCGATGTAGATCGCTGCCAGGGCTGCGATGCTGAGCGTCAACAGAATGGCCGCGGTTCGTGCGGCTGCGGCGTAGTCGAAGTTTTCCACCTGGTTGTAGAGCAGGATCGACAGAGTTCGCGTCGAGCCCGGAATATCCCCGCCCAGCATGAGCACAACGCCGAACTCTCCGACCGTATGCAGAAACGTCAGAATCCCCGCAGCCAGCAGAGACCGTTTCGCAAGGGGGATAAACAAGGTGAAGACGACCCGTGCCGGTCCAGCGCCAAGCAAGCGAGCCGCGTCGACCAGCGCCATGTCAACCGCGCCGAATCCGGCGACAAGCGGCTGCACAGCGAACGGCAGGCTGTAAACGATGGATCCAACCACCAAACCCGAGAAAGAGAAGGCCAGCGGATGCCCGAGCAAAACTATGATCGCGCGGCCAATTGCGGTGCGCGGTCCAAGAAGAACGAGGAGGAAGAACCCGAGGACGGTCGGGGGCAGGACTAGTGGTAGCGTCGCGATCGCCTCGAGAAATGCAAGCCACCTGCTTCTGCCCAGGACCAGAAGGGCCGCCAGAGGCACCGAGAGCATCAGCAGGATGACAGTGGTGATACTGGCCAACCGGAGTGTGAGTGTGAGTGCTTGCCAGTCCATCGGTCACTTTGCCGGCGTGAGTCCGCTTTTGGCGAGTTGTGCCTGGACCGTTGGCGAGAGTAGGAAATCGAGAAGCTTGTGCGCTGCGGCCCTCTGGGTCGTGCTGCTCACGATGACCGCGCCTTGCTCAATTGAGGGGTAGAGGTCGTGCGGAATCAAGAAATACGTGCCACTCGATGCGAGTCGCGGGGTGAGGGCCGAGGTGAGCGAGATGAGTCCCGCGTCGGCATTGCCGGAGTCGACGAACTGCGCAGCCTGGGAGATATTCTCCGCCGTCACAATGCGCGGCTTGAGGTTGTCGTAGAGCTTGAGGCTCGTCAACGCAGCGACCGCGGCGCGACCATAGGGCGCCCGCTCTGGATTGGCGATCGCGAGGTGTTTCAAGGCCGGATTACGCAGCAGATCGAGCGATGGAGGGGGAAGCTGTGAGTCCTTTCGTATCCACAGGACCAAGGTGCCCTTCGCGTAGGTGATAGGAGTTGACGAATCGGGTGAGCCTGCAGCGTCTGCCAGTCCAGCGTCGATCAATCGCTTCGGATAGCTCAGGTCTGCCGAGAGGAAAAGATCGAATGGCGCGCCATTCTGGATCTGTGTGGTGAGCGCAGCAGACGCCTGGTACGTGGCTTCTGCACGTATGCCGGTGGCTTGCTGAAACTGGAGGAGGATCGGCGGGAGCACCGGCTCCAGATCGGCGGCAGCGGCGACCCGTAGCTGTGCGTGTCCGGAAAGCGGCGACATTCCAAGAGCCGAAATCGCAATCAAAAATGTCCGGGAATACACTGCGGGCTTTCCTCCATGGCGGCAAGCAGGAGCCGCCTCACGCTGGTAGGCTAACACCAGGGATGAACGACAACCTTCATCAACTTCGCTGCTTCGGATGTGGAGATCGGATTGCAGGGCGCGATGCCCGACCGGATTTTCGTTGCGCTCAATGTGGCGACCTGTTTGAGGTGGAGTATGCAGGCTGGAACCTGCGCCAGGGAACCAATCGCCCCAATCCGGGGGCGTTGAAATGGCTTTGGCGCGAACGCCGCTGCTCGTCGGAGACGCTGGACCAGTCAGGCGTGTGGCGCTTTCGGGAGCTGCTTCCAATCCTCGACAGCTATGGCAATGCGATCACACTCCTGGAAGGCAACACGCCGCTCTATCCTCTGGCGCGCTCCGCCCGAAGGTTGGGAATCGACCAGCTTCTTGCCAAGCACCAAGGCATGAATCCGACCGGTTCGTTCAAAGACACCGGAATGACGACCGCTCTGAGTGTGGCCAAGGAGCGTGGCTTCGAGTGGGTTGCTTGCGCTTCGACGGGCAACACGTCGGCAGCAATGGCTGCCTATGCCGCGCGAGCCGGTCTGCGAAGCCTGGTGCTGATCCCGGAAGGCAAGATTGCCTGGGGCAAGCTCTCGCAGGCCATGGACTATGGCGCCGTGACGTGCCAGCTCAAAACCGATTTCGACGGCTGCGTCCGGGTCCTGGCGGAAGTAGTCCAGCACGAACCCATCTACTTGTTGAATTCGGTCAATCCCTATCGCCTGGAGGGCCAGAAGACCCCCGCGTTCGAGATTGCGGAGGACTTGGAGTGGAACGTGCCCGACCATCTCATCGTGCCCGGCGGCAACCTGGCCAACAGTTCTGCGCTCGGCAAAGGGTTCCGAGAATTGCGTGAGCTTGGCCTCGTCGCCCGCATGCCGCGGATTTCGGTGATTCAGGCAGAGGGAGCCAATCCCCTGGTGCGGAGTTTTGCAGCGAGCCACGGCAAGGAGCTGGAACCCGTCGAAGCGCACACGCGAGCGACCGCGATCCGCATCGGCAATCCAGCCTCCTGGCGCAAAGCCGTCCGCGTGATTCAGGACAGCGATGGCTGGTGCCTGGATGTCACCGAGGCGGAGATCGCGATCGCCAAAGCGGAATTAGGAGCCGAGGGCCTGGGTTGTGAACCGGCGTCGGCTGTAACACTGGCAGGCCTGAAGAAACTGCGAGGGGATGGCAAGGTCGGTTCAGGCGAGACCGTCGTCCTAGTCCTGACAGGTCACACCCTCAAGGACGCGGATTACACGATCGACTTTCATCGAGGCACACTGCTCAGAGAAGAGGAAATCGCCGGCCACAATGCCGAAATTGATGCGCTCAGGCGCAATGCTTTCGTGGTTGAGGCAAATCCTGCTGCCGTCGTAGCCGCAATGAAGGGGCAGTAAGGGATGAAGAGCGACAAGGGGAGCCTTCGGCTCCGGCTTCCAGCGACGTCCGCAAATCTAGGGTCTGGATTCGACGCCGTCGCAGTTGCTCTGGACTTTCATCTTGACATCGAGGCAACGCGGTCCTCGGACTTTGCCATCGACGCCACCGGCAGAGATGCAGCGCGTTGCGCCGAGCTCGAAAACAATCTCATTCTCGGGGTCTACCAGCGCCTGCTGACAGAGAACGGCAAGCCATTGGTACCACTCTCGTTACGCATGACAAATGCTATCCCCCTCGGAATGGGCTGCGGTTCGTCGGCGGCGGGGAGATTGGCGGGAGTCGCTCTCGCAGTGCATTTTGGGCAGCTCGATTGGGGCTCGGATCGCATTGTGGAAGCCGCTTCTCGCCTCGAGGGCCACCCGGACAATGTCGCAGCATGCTGGTTGGGAGGATTCGTCGCCTCGGTTGGCGATGGAGACGGCCTGCGCGTCGCGCGTGTGGACCCGCCCTCGATGTGGCGAGCGATCGTCGTCCTTCCGCGCACACCGCTGCCCACCAGTCAGGCCCGCGCGGTGCTACCCGACTCTTACGCACGCCATGACGTCGTGGCTAACATCCAAGCGGTATCGATGCTTGGGCTGGCATTTGCTCAGGGCCGTGGCGAGCTCCTACGGTCTGCCATGAATGACCGGATTCATCAGCCGTATCGTGCTCCGATTTGCCCACTGCTTTCGCCCTTGCTGCCGCTGGCGGGGAGCCACGGGATTCTAGGGGTCGCGCTCAGCGGTGCGGGGCCAGCAGTTCTCGTGATCCTGGAAGGTGAGAACAGTCTCGGACCAGCGTCCTCGGCGATATTGAAGGCGGTGAGCGGATTGGAGAACCCTGAGCTGATGATTTGCAGATTCGAACCGGCGAGAGCCGGACTGGGTTGAGCTACTGAGCATCCTTTTAGAGTTATCGGTCCCAGCAATCCCTATGACTCGATCATGAAGGGGAGTTATTCCGATTGTAATCAGGAGCAACCGCCAGTTGTCATTCTTGCTAATCACCACCTGGTGATTACCGCTCGTATTACCTAAGTTTGCTTGCACTTCCGAGCAGGAACACCTACATTCGCTGCGTGGGCAGTTCTGGGGGAGGGCTGCTCTAGCGCCCGTGATCCTTACTGGGATCCGGGCGCTTCTATTTGGTAGGCGCTTTTTTGCAGCCTCGGGCTCAACCCCCACCCACTTGACTCAAGTGAAGCGATTTGCTCCCCCTGGCACCGCTTGCGACGTTTCGAGTCCTCATGCATCTTAGACACTGGGCGATTTGAATTAGACTGGGTGGAGTCGTCGCAAGGAGGATCATGGCGGGACTTGGGATTTTAGAAGTAAGCGATGCAACGTTTGACCAGGAGGTACTCCGTAGCGAGCAGCCTGTTCTGGTGGATTTTTGGGCTGTGTGGTGTGGACCTTGTCGAGCAATCGCTCCAATGGTCGATACCGTTGCGACGAACTACACGGGTAAGTTGAAAGTCGCAAAGATGAACGTAGATGAGAATGGCGCGACGCCGTCACGATACGGCATTCGGGGCATTCCGACGCTTCTATTCTTCAAAGGCGGCAAGGTTGCCGATCAGGTCGTGGGCTACGTGCCGCAGAACGTGATCGAGGAGAAGGTCCAGCGCCTACTCGCCTAACAGCTCCAGATCAAGGAAGCCCGGCCATGAGCCGGGCTTTTTCTTTACGAATAGGAACGGCTAGCGGTACCTTCTGAGAACGCCTAAGACGCGTCCCTGGATTGCAACCTGAGCCGCTGGGACATAGATCGGCTCCATCTCGATGTTGGCTGGCTGCAATCGAATCATCTGCCCCTCTGGGTAGAAACGCTTGAGCGTAGTCTCGGCTCCGCGAACGAGCGCGACCACGATCTCTCCCTGACGAGCAGTCCGTGTTCTCTCCACGAGCACATAGTCTCCATTGATGATGTGCTCGTCGCGCATTGAGTCGCCCCTGACCTCCAGGGCAAAGACGTCGCGGTTCCCGACGACGTCGTGGAGCGAAATGCTCTCCGTCGTCTCGGCAGCCTCTACGGGGAGTCCTGCGGCGATGCGGCCGACCAATGGCAAGCGGTCGGTCGTGCGCGTGCGCGTGCCTGGCGGCAAGACATCGATCGAGCGGCTCCGATTGTGAACGCGATTGAGCAAGCCCTTTTTCTCAAGGTTGGAGATGTGCTTGTGCACAGTTGCCAGACTCTTCAGAGTCATTCCGCGCGCAATCTCTTCGAATGACGGAGCGTAACCGTTGCGGGCGGAAAAAGTCTCAAGAAAGTCCAGAACTTCTTTTTGTCGGCGGGTGATTGCCATACGCGCATTATAGCGAACAAAAAGCGAATTGAGAGGTCCTTCTGAGAGATTCCTTCCGAGGTGTTCAGAATGTCAACGGCTCTGCTTTGCTCGAAGACCCGCGCCATTTGTCCTTCAGATCACGGGATTGCCGAACTTTCTCTGAGATTCCAGTTTGGGAACGCTGTTTTCATGTGTTCCGGCATTGGCGGGCTCTCGGGGTTCCTGGGACTTTCCAGGCCGCCGGATTTCGCCATGTACACTAGCCTCACTTCGAGTCGCTGCACCTGCATTTGATTGCTTTCCCTGGAGGCGACAGATCTCATGAGTGTGGATGCTGCATCTGCGCCCATCCATACTGAAGCGCTGAATGCTCTCGGCGATCCGACGCTTCGGAACGACTGGTTCGCCCTCGCTTGGTCGCGTGAGGTTCAGCCGCAGCAACTGCTCTCGCGCAGGCTCCTTGGCGTCGACGTCGTCCTTTGGCGGTCCAACGAAGGACTGCATTGTTGGCGCGATCTCTGCGTACATCGCGGCGCGCGTTTATCGCTGGGCACCGTCCGCAGTTCGAAGACCACAGAACCTGGCGCGCAGTTCCGCGCGTGCCTGGTATGTCCTTACCACGCCTGGGAGTATGCCCCCACGGGAGAATGCGTGCATATTCCCGCGCATCCGGAACTGGTTCCACCCGCAAAAGCGCGGGTTGAGGCGTTTTCTGTTCACGAGCGTTATGGCGTCGTCTGGGTCTCCCTGGGCGATCCAATCCGCCCCATACCGGAGTTTCAAATCTGCGAGGAACATGGTTTCCGGACGATTCTGGCTGGTCCCTACCAATTCAAGGCGCAGGGAACTCGCGTGATCGAGAATCTGCTCGATGTGGCACATCTGGGTTTTGTGCACGCAGGACTGCTCGGCGATCCGCATCGCGGCGAGATTCAGGATTACGAAGTCATCCCCGGTTCCGAAGATCGGGGACCGGAGGCGAAGCAGATTCGAATCTGGCAGCCCGACCCGGATGGCACTGGCAACGCGGCTTGGGTCGATTATCAGTACTGGGTCCATAGCCCGCTTACTGCGGGCCTCATCAAGTCCGACGAGTCGCGTCGCTTTGCCCTCCTGGCGCAGGTGACTCCGATTGACGAAGCGACATGCGAATCGAGGCTCATCATGACGTTGAACTATGGCTCCGAGGCCTCGGATGAGGAGTTCCTTCGTTTTCAGGATCACGTGACCGAACAGGACCGCGTCGTCGTCGAATCGCAGCGGCCCGAGATGCTGCCGCTGGACTTGCAGGAAGAACTTCACCTGCGATCGGACCGGATGGCGATTGCGTACCGAAAATGGCTTCGCACTCGCGGCCTGCGCTACGGGACCGCGTGACACAGAAAACAATGCAAGAGTCCGGCCGCTCACCCTCGCTTCCGTGGTTCACATCTGGCGACGTCGATGGCTTCTTCGGACTTTTCTTTTCCGGCTTCCCCGATCTTCTGCTGATCGTGGGCTTGGCGCCTGTGTGCGGTTTTTCGAGTGAGTTCGTCAACGGCCGAGTCCTGCCGGGAGTGGCAATCTCGATTCTTTCAGGAAACCTGTTCTATGCCTGGCAAGCAAGACGTCTCGCCGCGCGAACGGGCCGCGATGATGTGACTGCTATTCCGTTCGGCGTGAACACGCCAACCATCTTCGCCTATGTATTCCTGATCATGGGTCCCGTCTATGTGCGGACTCATTCCGGAGTGCTTGCATGGCAGGCCGGCGTCTTTGCCAGCCTCATCAGCGGCATCATCCAGACCGCGGGAGCATTCTGTACCGACTGGCTGCGCCGGCACACTCCGCGCGCAGCGCTGCTTTGTCCTCTCGCCGGACTCGCCCTTGCGTATCTTTGCCTCGGGTTCGTCTTCGGCGTCTTCGAGCAAGCCGCCATCGCACTGTTGCCGATGATCGTCTTGTTCACTCTCTACGGCTCGCGCCTCAAACTGCCGGGACGCATGCCGCCAGGGCTCCTCGCAATAGGCATTGGCGCGATTCTGGTTGCGGTTTTTCGCTGGACCCACATCTATACCATCCCTTTACCGCCGCTTGAACCTCCAGGGATTCGCCTGCCACACGCCCTCAACCTGCTTTCCGTGCTGAGCCGGCGCGAGTGGTGGGGATACCTTTCAGTCATTCTGCCTCTTGCGTCGCTCGACACACTCGCCTCCCTGCAGATTCTCGAGAGCGTGAAGATCGCAGGCGACGACTATCGGACGACCCCTTCGTTGCTGATGAACGGCATCGGTACATTGGCGGCCGCAGCACTGGGCAGTCCATTTCCAACCACGCTCTATGTAGGGCACGCAGCTCACAAGGCAAATGGCGCGCGCGCCGGATATTCCGCCTTGAACGGATTCGTCACGCTTGTCCTCTGCACGACCGGGCTACTTCCCCTGGTCTTGCGCATTGTTCCTCTTTCAGTCGCAGGGCCTGTGATCGTATGGTTCGGGTTGGTCACGGTTGGCCAGGCCTTTGTCGAAGTGCCGAAGGCGCAATCAATCGCCGTGGCTCTAGGGCTCATTCCGATGGTGGCGCAATGGGCAGCGGGAATCGTCGACACAGCGGTTCGCGCCGCCGGCAGCTCATTGGCCGTCGTGTTGACGCGGTTAGGGACGGAGCTTCCCCTGGGCGGTCTTTTGGCGCTGGGGCAAGGAGCACTGCTGACATCCATGTTATGGGCTGCAGCGATGGCTTTGATTATTGAGCGCGAGTTCGCGCAAGCCGCCGGGTGGATGCTTGCCGCAGCGGCTTTGTCCTGGTTCGGAGTCCTGCATAGTTACCGGTTGAGCCCCGATGGAATCGAGGGGTGCATCGGGTGGGCCGTTGCACCCGGCTTCGCCTGCGCCTATGCCGCCGGTGCTTGCTTTCTTCTCGTCTGCCATTGGTATGCTCCAAGACGAATGGAATTCGCTCCGCTCGAGGAGAAGAACAAGGCAATGAGCGATCAGGCCAATGCATGAGCATTGACGCACACTTAGGCTGATAGCATCTCAATTGAAGCTCATTCCATCCTCATCGCGCGGAGATACTCATGCGATTCTTCCTCGCTGTCTTTCTGACAGCTGCGGTCGCCTCCACATCGGCGCAGTCCGTGCCGAAGGCGATCTATAGCGATCCGCCCACAGATTCCACCCATCCGGCGAGCATGACCGTCCTGCACATCCCGAGTCATGGCGTTTCCATCAATGGCCTCTTGTATGCTCCTGCAGGTGCCGGCCCGCACCCGACGCTTGTGATCTGTCATGGACTGCCCGGCAACGAGAAGAACCTCGACCTCGCGCAGGCGGTGCGACGCGCCGGTTGGAATGCAGTGACATTCAACTATCGTGGCTCGTGGGGCAGCCCTGGAGTGTTTCGCTTCGCGCAGAACCTCGAAGACGCCGATGCCGTTCTGGCCTACTTACGCGATCCAGCAAACTCGACAAAACTCGGTGTCGATCCCAAGCGCATCGCGATTGCCGGGCACAGCATGGGCGGCTGGGTCACTGCCAAAACGGCTGCGCACGATCACGAATTGATCGGCGCGATTCTGATTAGCGCAGCGGACATGGGCAAGTTGGGCAGCCTGCCGCAGGAAAAGATCGTCGCAATGATGGCAGACGATATGGAGAGTTTGAACGGCGTAACCGCGCAGAGTATGGCAGACGAAGTAGTCGCGCACGCCAGGGATTTCCAACTCGATAGCACGGTCAATGGACTTCGTGCGATCCCGCTGCTGGTTCTCTCCGCCGACGATGGACTTGCTCCCGGAACCGACGCGCTGGTCAGCGCGGTTCGTGCCATGGGAAACCAGCACGTGATCTCAATCCATCAGGCCACGGATCACAGTTGGTCCGATCATCGTATCTACCTGGAGAGCACCATCCTTCAGTGGCTTACGGATCTCAACTGAATCGCGGCGCGTGAAACGTCCAGATCTAGCCGCGCTTCACTTCGACGAACAGTCCCTTACTTCGCGCCAACGCAGTTTCTTCGCTGTCGAGAATCTGTGCCTCAGCCCAGTGCTTGCGCCCTTCGCTGCGCACGATCCTGCCCTCGATTCTGATCGGAGCCCCGGAAGGAACGGGACGCCGATAATCGATTTCGAGATGCCGCGTCATAGCAGTTAGGCCTTTCGCGCGCGCCGCCTTGCTCATCGACTCATCGAGCAGGGTAGCGATGATGCCGCCATGCAGATAGCCGGGATGTCCCTCGAAGAGGTCGGATATGGTTGTTGGGCACACGACCGAACCATCTGATGCAAGAAGGAACTCAAGCTTTAGCCCGCCGGGATTCGCAGGCCCACAACCAAAGCACCGATTCTGAGCAGCATGAGCGAATGGGGTCAAGTTGTCCGTATGTGGCTTCATCGCCCAAAGCTCCCCGCAAGAACTTTCGCAAAGACCTCCGAGTCCACATTGGCTCCAGTAAGAACAAGTCCGATGCGCCGTCCTTGCTGCAACGAAGACTCGCGTATGGCAGCGGCCAACGGCGCCGCGCCGGCACCCTCAGCAATGCTGTGGGTGTCCTGATAATAGGCGCGCATCGCATCCGCGATCTCGGCATCAGAGACTTCAACAACTCGTGCAACGTTCTTCCAGATAAACTCCATCGCACTCGGGTTCGGAATGCGGCAAGCGAGACCATCGGCGATCAAGGTTCCCGCCGGCGCCTCGACGATCCTTTGCTGCGCAAAGCTCAACGCGTAAGAAGGAGACTCCGCTGCGACCACGCCAACGATCTCGGTCTTTAGGCCCAGCGCATTGCGCGCCGCAGCTACGCCGCAGATGGACGATCCAAGCCCTATCGGTACATAGATGACGTCCAGCGGTGGTGTTCCTTTGAAGAACTCAAGAGCGTACGTCGCAGTACCCATGACGAGGCGTTCGTGGAACGAGTCGACCATCGCCCAGTCGCGATCTCCGGCGAGTGTACGCGCGTAGACCAGCGAATCCTGAAAGTCGTAGCCAAATTCGATGAGCTCTACACCCTGCGCCTTCATCGCTTGGTTCTTCTCGACGCTGTTGCCCTTCGGGACAACGATCACCGCTTTGAGCCCAAGCAGGCGCGCAGCCATGCCGACTCCCTGCCCATGATTGCCTCGCGTGGCAGCGACGACTCCCTTGAGACCAGTTTCAGTCCGCTTGAGCCATTCCATGTAAACGAGCGCCCCGCGCAGCTTAAAGGCGCCGACGGGCGTGTGGTTCTCGTGCTTGATCCAAGCCTCGGTTCCGAGCCGCTGATTAATTAAAGGCCAGGAGTACTGCGGAGTCGGTGGCATCGAACCATAAACAATGGCTTGGGCCTCCTCGATTTGAGCGAGAGTCGGCAGCTTCATATTCCCAGCATATCGGAGCCGCCAGTCGGGAGCCGCTGCTAGATTCAAGTCATGGAGTGCGAGGCGCGGAGGTTCGTAGAAAAGCGAAAGACCGCACTCAATCGTTTGTGGAGCACGCTCGCCACTCTCGGCATCCTTTCAGCGTGGAGTACGACGGTCGGCTGTCACAAGCCTTCGCTGACGCCACAAGAGCAGGAGGGGAAGCACCTCTACACCGTTCGATGTGCGCATTGCCACGAAGACAACGACCTCGGACTAAAGAAAGTACCTCCCGACCTGCACCACGTCTTTGCTGGAAACACCTTACCGAGTGGCGCACCAGCCACGGATGCTGAGGCTAGCAAGGTGGTCCTTGAGGGCAGGGGATCGATGCCCTCGTTCGCCGGGCGCTTCACAGGAGAGCAGATGAAGGCTCTGGTTGCCTATCTTCACACGGGTCTGCGCTAGGAGATTAGGACAGGAGGGAACTCATTCATAGCGAATTGCCTTCATTGGATCGAGTGCCGCTGCTCGTCGCGCGGGAAGCGTACAAGCGAGCGCGGCCGTTGCTGCAAGTGCAAAACAGGCGGCAAGCAGGAGCAGGGGATCACGGGAAGACTCCGCGGCCCAGGTTGCCAGCACCTTGTTCAGAGCAAGAGTCAACGCTAGCCCGGCCAGAATCCCCAACCCGACACTGATCACCATCGAGCGAAAGACGATGCGGAGGACGTGGCCGCGCTGTGCCCCAAGTGCGATCCGAATCCCAAACTCGTTGGTTCGCTGTGCAACCGTGTAGGAGACAACGCTGTAGAGCCCCATTGCTGCCAGGGCGAGCGCGAGACCGGCAAATGCGCCAAACAGCCAGGCGACCAGTTGCCCTCGCGCCCATTCCGGTGTACGTGTGATCCAGTGTTCCAAATCGCGCACATCGCCGTTCGTTTGCTGATCGTGATCGACTGAGTTCACTTTTACCTGTACCGCGTGGAGGAGGGTCAAGGGCGGTACCTCGGAGCGCACCAGGATCTGCGTGTACATGCCCATGGCAAACGTGTACGGCACATACGCCTCTGGCAGGACGGGTTTCGTGAGCCCATCGTCGAGTTTGTCGGCTACGACGCCTACGATGAGCACGCCGTTCTCGTGTCCGGGAGCAAGAAGAAAAAATGGCGGTTGCTCCTTGACCTCGGGCAGGCGAAGGGTGTGACCGACCGCGTCGCTATGGGGAAAGTAGCGTTGCGCCAGTGCCTGATTGATTACGATGACTGCAGCGCCACGCTGATTCTCGGCCTCATCCCAAATATGTCCCTGTAGAAGGGGAATCTTCAGAATCGGGAAGTAGGTCTGGCTCACCAGGTTGACTCGCATCGACTGATCCTCGCCTGACGGCTTCCCGACGATCTCGAACTTTGTCTGGAAACCGTTGGAGGGAGGTGTGGCGTTACTCGAGATGGCCGTCATCGTGACGCCCGGTACTGTTGCAACCGCCGTGTAGAGCTTCTCAAAATAGGCCGCGCGTTCAGGCCAGCTCTTATATGTGCCGTCATGGATGGGGATCCCAACTGACATCACGTTGTGCGGGTCATAGCCGAGCGTTCGGTGAGCCACGTGGAGAAAGCCTTCTATTGCTGCGCCAGCGCCGGACAGCATCAGAAGAGTGAGTGCGATCTGCGCGCCAATCAGCGTGCTATGCACTCTGCGTCCCTTCACATCGCTCGTGGTCTTGCGCGTATTGGATTGCATCACCTGGTTGACTTCAGGACGGGAGAGCTGCAACGCGGGCCATATGCCAAACAGGACCCCAGTCGCAACAGCAGCACCTACGCAGAACACGAGAACGGGGAGATCGATTTGGATGGCAGCCTCGTGAGGAAACGAGTACTCAGGCAGATTGGCGACAATCACTGCGAGCGATTTGTAGGCGAGCACAAGGCCGACCGCGGCTCCGGTGAGCGAGAGTAGAAGCGCTTCGGTGAGCAACTGGCGAATGATACGCGTCCGGCTTGCCCCGATCGCCGAACGTAACGCGAACTCATGCTGCCTGCTTGTAGCTCGTGCGAGCAGCAGAATTGAGACATTCCCGCATCCGATCAGGAGCAGAAGGGACACGGCGCCAAACAGCAGGTAGAGCGTTCCCCCCAGCTGCTTCAGGAAGTCCTCGTTCAATCCGACCACATGCAAGCGCAGCGCCTCGTGCGGAAAGTGCGTGGGGGTCTCCAGCGCAAATGCCGCAATCAGCGGCTGCAGAGCCGCATCGGCCTGTGCGTGTGTGACGCCCGGCTTGAGGCGAACGCCCGCGTAGTAATTCCTGACCTGATCCTGCGTGATCTTCAGAGGAAGGTAGACGTCCGCGTCGCCCCATGTGAAACGCGCAGCCGCGACTCCAACAATGGTGTAGTTCTTACGAACCATCTGGATGGTCCGGCCCAGCACCCCAGGGTCGGCATTAAAGTGACGTTGCCAGAACTTGTATCCGAGAACAACAACAGGTTGAGGATCTTGACCATCGATCGCATCGGAGGGTTGCAGTCCGCGACCTAGCGCCACCGGAACACCGAAAAAGTTGAACCCGTTTGAGGAGAGATATACGGCCTCTGCATCCTCCGGCACGTCGCTCCCGGTAACAGTCAGACTCCAGTCGTCCTCGAGAAACGTATCTTCGACGACCGGCGATTTACGGAGTTGCTGCCATTGAGTGCCGGTCACACCGAAGCCGCGCAGATTCCCATTGGACGCCACCAAACGCATGTGGATCATCCGGTCAGGAGCAGCATACGGATAAGGATCCATCAAGATCGCATAGACCACGCTGAACACAGCCGTGGTTGCGCCGATGCCAAGTGCAAGAGAGATAACCGCAGTGAGCGTGAACCCAGGCAGCTTGATGAGCTGGCGGAATGCGTAGCGTAAATCCTGGAAGACCGTTCTCATAACTCTCTCCTTCGCACGACCAGCTTGGTCAGGCTCTCCACTGGAAGCACAGCAAATAGCCGTCGGGATCGGTGAGGTAGAACTGCTTCATACCGTAAGGCGCAACCTTGGGAGGACTCACTTCGAGTCCTTGGGCACGCAGGAAGTCGTACGCGCCCACGACATCGGGGCAGCCAAAATAGATGCAGGTATCTTGATGGCCGGACCAGCGTCCCGACTCGGGCATGAGCGGCTGATCCTCCGGATCGTACGCGGTGTTCAACATGACGCTCGCGTCGTTGAGCTGGAGCATCGCCCAATTGACGTGATCGGGATCGTCTGAAAGAGCCGGAGATGTTCCCGCGACAGAGAATCCGAGCTGATCACGGTAGAAGCGGATCGCCTTTCGCATGTCGAATACGCTGAGAAGCGGTGAAAGCCCACGGACTTCGAGTGGCACCTGCTGGCCTCCGAGTGGGACACGGTTCAGCATATCTGTTTGCACGATGGTGACCATCCGGGCCGTCGCTAACTTCCACATTTCAGTGGAGGATATTCCCCTTAGGTCTCGCTTGGCTGTCCGATTTCACGGTTCGCTGTTCAGAACCGAACAACGGGCAGATTCGAGCCGACACGCGTGCAGGCTATACTCAGGATTGTTATGACAACCGAGAAAACCTTCTATTTAGAGACCTTCGGTTGCCAGATGAATGCGCACGATTCAGAGAAAGTCATCGGCACACTCCAGCAACAGGGCTATCGGCAGGTCGAATCAGAAGAAGAAGCCGGCCTGATTCTCTACAACACCTGTTCGATCCGCGACAAGGCAGAACAGAAGGTCTTCAACCGGCTGAACGACTACAAGAAGCTCCATAAGTCTGGAAAGCGCTTCGGCGTTCTGGGGTGCGTCGCCCAGCAGGAGGGTGAGAGAATCTTCGATCGCGCTCCCTACGTTTCCTTGGTCTCCGGCTCGGCCTCGTATCGCAAACTGCCCGAGATGCTGACGCAGCTCGAAGCGGGGGAATCGCGCATTACCGGCCTCGATGACCGTCAGACCGAAGAGACCTTTGAAACCGAGTTCACGGCGCGCCAAAACCCCTACCGCGGCTACATCACAATCATCGAGGGCTGCGACAAATTCTGCTCCTACTGCGTCGTGCCCTATACGCGTGGCAAAGAGAGGAGCCGCGGCTCCTCGTCTGTCCTGGCAGAAGCACGGCGCATCGCCGACCAGGGCTACACTGAGATCCAATTGCTGGGCCAGAACGTCAACAGCTACCGCGATCCGGAAGGGAAGTCGAGTTTCGCTGAACTGCTCGCAGCGGTCGGGCAGGTGCCCGGCATCCGGCGTGTTCGGTTTACAACGAGCCATCCGCGAGACTTCACGCGGGACATCGTCGTGGCCATCGACGAGGTTCCAACCCTGTGCGATCACGTCCATCTGCCAGTCCAGTCAGGCTCTTCACGGCTCTTGAAGATGATGGCGCGCGAGTACACCCGGGATTGGTACCTGGAGCGAATTAGCTGGATCAAATCGGCACGAAGGCAGATTTCGCTATCGACGGACATCATTGTCGGATTTCCCGGCGAGACTGCGGACGATTTCATCCAGACGATGGACCTGCTCGAAGAAGTGCAGTACGATTGCGTCTTCGGATTCAAGTACTCGGCTCGGCCAAACACGCCGGCACTCACGATGGTCGATTCGATTCCGGAAACGGAAAAGGCTAAGCGGCTACAGGCTGTACTGGATCAACAACGAGAGATCCAAAGACTCAATTATTCAAAGCACATAGGGCAGGTTATGGAAGTGATGGTTGAGAATCCAAGGTCGCCTCGCGGGCAGATTGCAGGAAGGAGCAGTCAGAACAAGCCGGTGAATTTCACGAGCGCCCAACCGATCACGCCGGCGCCGGGTAGTTATATGCAAGTAAGAATCGTGGCTGCGTTTCCAAACAGCCTCGTTGGCGAAGCCGTCTAATCAGACGTGATGAGGGGAGGAATCCATGGACGTTGAGGTTCGGATTCGCGGACTCATGCTGGATCCATCGACGAACATGCCAATCGTGGTCCTGAAGGACGTTGCGTCGGAAACCGTCATGCCTATCTGGGTGGGAGTCTTCGAGGCGAACGCGATCGCGCTTGAAATTGAAAAGCTCGGCGCTCTCCGACCCATGACGCACGACCTGACCAAGAGTCTCATCCATCACTTAAACGGTTCGCTGGAAAAAGTAGTCATCACGGAACTTCGCGACGATACATTCTTTGCAGTCCTGTGGATGCGTCAGGAAAATGAGACGATCGCAGTGGATGCACGTCCGTCCGACGCGATCGCACTTGCACTGCGAGCTGATTGTCCTATCTACGTCTCTGAGCAGGTGATGCAGTCAGCCAAGCTGAACACCTCAGGCCCGCCAGAAGGTCCGACTGCCGAACAGCTCCGCAGCTGGCTCGAAGGACTGAATGACGAAGACATGGGCCGCTACAAGATGTAGGGGTTGCAGGGAAGAAGGGCACGGCCCGAATTAAGGCCCCTTTTTGCACAGATCTCCGCTGAGCCGCCGTCTTGGTAGACAGAATATCTGTTATCGGACGTCCTGGCAATATTCCAGGTGTTGCATTTAGGACTTGTTCTTCTGCAACACAGCTTAAGTTTCCAGGAATCAAACACATCATCTCGTCTCTTAGCCTTTGGAAACCGCGCCGGTGCATAGTCTTGCATCAGCTTTGGCGAGCCGCATAGCCAGCCATTTCTCCGCCAAATACTGGACAATCTGAATCCGCTGGTTTAGCAAACCGGCTTGACCAAGATGCGCATCAGGATCCAGCACCTCATCGATCGAATCGCGGAAATAGCTGAAGGGCCGGATCATTTCGTTGTCGGTCCCATTGATTAATGCTGTGTATTTCCGGCAGCATGCCAATACAATGCCTTTTCAATTTGAGAGAGTAACCTTGCGGTCTAGAAGGTCTGCCGCGAACCGCTCATCTGCCGCGGAGAATTCCCATCGGATGCATGCACGCTTTAGGAGCAAGGACCGGATGCCGGCACAGGAGCCCTTCCACTGAGTAGGCGCACTTGCCTCCCCTTCTTTTGTCTATGGCCAGGCAGCTGGAGAGCTGCGACCACTTCAGGTCCTGCCGCAAACCATCCTGGCGCCTTGATTTTCATCTAAACCTCCAGTTCCTCAAGAAACTGTTTGCACTTCTCATTTCTGAATTGACAGAAACAGGAATCATACTTATAGTAATGATACAGGGCAATGCTGTCTTCCGGCTAGTCGAGCTCATTAGCCCTAGTTCATGACCTTTTCATCGATAGCGGCGAAGAGTTGGGCGGCTGGTACCCGAAGGGATCTCGCGATCCTTGCGATATTTTCCAGAGAGGGATTTCGCTCTCCACGCTCAATTCCACCTATGTAATTTGGATCGAGCTTGCAGGCAGCCGCCAGAGCGACTTGTGTGAGCCCCCGGGACTTCCGAAACTGACGGACCCGAGCCCCGAAGGCTCTTCGCACGGACGGGCTGCACTTTGCATCGCCTGACATTTTATTGCCGATCGCCTTCTCTTGGAAGACTCGGAATAGCTGGAATTCGTTCCTGTACATGATATTCGAGACCCCTTAGTGGGTCGCAAGAGTGAACCGCAATGGGTTGCAGGCAACCAGAGCGATGAGTCGGATGGGCCCCAAAGCGATGGGTAGCACGTGACCTGCACCGAGTGCCCAGTGCCTCGCTGCGGACATCGAACAGATTTCAGCCCGCCCCGGAATGATCAACTATGCTCGCGCACATCAAGGGCAATTCGAAATCTGCGCTCACGGGTCGCAGGTGTCAGCAAATTGCTAGAGACTCCACCGGGCCAACTTGTATTCCCAGACGGCAAAGATCTGTATGTGGCGGGCAATTCACGAAGGGAGACCGTTCTTGAAACGTTCAAGCGAAGGTCCTGATGGCGCAAGGAGTGGGATTGAGAAGCCTGACGACGAGGTAGCGCTGCGGCATATTCTTGGTGAGATGCTCGAACAAGATGTGGACATTACGGCCCGTGGCGTCGCTCTTGGCGATTCCCCTTCGTTTAGGTCGAGGCAAACTGTTCTCAACGTCGACAGATGCAATGAGGATTCGTGCACTTCTCGGCACTAAGTGCCGAGCGGGAATGGCATCCGATGACAAGTGAATTTCATTACAGGTGACGGGGCTTTCGGCACGAAATGGCGGGACTTGTGATGATCGAACGTATTGGCACCAAAGACGGGGTCCTGAATGAAAAATGAAAACTGGACTTTGGTTGGCTGGCCGGCCGTACCCGTATTCCTAATGCTGGCAGTCACGCCGGTGCTAACAGCTCTGGTCGTGTCGCTACCGGTCGCCTGGCTGGTCAACCACATATTCGCGGCTAGCGCCATCCACGCAATCTTCGGGGTCGAGCACTTGGGCTACTGGCGGGTCGTGGGACTGTTCGCGATCTTGTTTGTGACCGGGTTCAAATTCAAAATCCACGGTTCCTCTAAATGAAGTCGTCGATTTGAGCACGGTTGCGGGGAGGAGCATGGCTGGAAGCGGGAAGCTTTAGGAGTGATCAGGTGATGAAAGAGATGAAAGGAGTCTGCTTCCATTTCAGTGAAACCGGCACGGGAGGCGGCTGGTGGGCAATGCAGCAAGACGGATTTACCAACGAGAACGGCCGCTGGAGCTACGCCGGTTTTCGAGTACCTGGAAGAAGGCGATGACTTCACGGTGTGCCTCCGTTTATGCAAGCGGACAATGCCGCCGCGCACGATGTTTGGATTCGTGCCAAGGTCCAGGAAGCGCTGGATGATCCTCGACCAGCTATCGCGCATGAGAAGGCGGAGGCGCGTTTCGCCGGACGCCGTGCGGCAGCACGCCGCAAAGTGTAACAATTTGAATGGTCCCAGTTTGCCCAAGCCGGAGCGAAATAAGCCATGGCCAAGCGATACACCCACCAACCGGCAGTCAATTCTTCCAACTCGGAAACCCGGCGTCGGCTTTCGCCGTCTGCAATCCGAATGTTTACCAACATCGCGGAGAAATGGAACCTCAGCGAGATTCAGGCCCGCAGCCTGCTTGGTGGCGTTGCCTCCTCCACGCTTCAGGCATGGAAGTCGAACCCCGACAAGCGTGTACTGGACAAGAATGCCATAACGCGCATTTCGCTCATCATCGGCATCTACAAGGCTCTCGATACCTACTTCGGCCCTGCTGCCAATCACTGGATCGCGAAGCCCAATGATGGGCCGCTTTTTGGAGGTATTTCGCCTATCGAGTACATGGTTACTACGGACATCATCGGCATGTACGAAGTAAGGCGCATGCTTGACTCATGGAGTGCAGGCCAATGATGCTTCCAGTTCTACCGGCAAAGAAGCGCTAAATTCCAGCTACGATGATAGACAACAGATACCCATCTAGTCTAAATAAGGTCGAAAGCAAGTGATCCCGGTCACGATCGATGAAGGCAGATGACGTTCGTTCACGCTTCTCTCGGAGTGAAAGGTGAAATAAGTGCGACGTCTTGCCGATCTAACTTTCGCCGCACTTCGAACTGCGGCAGGGCCTCCGCAAAGGAACTATTCCCCAGATCCTCCGCAGGGTACCCGTCGTTCAAGCGCCTTTGCGGAGCAAAGTTCAAATGACCAATTCCGATCGGGGGGACCAACCACTCGAGCATTCGTCGAATGATCGGGGTGACCTCCCTCACGATGCATCCGAGAAACACGGCGTTCCTCTGAATGAAGAGCCAACCAATCAACTCCAGGTACCGGCGACCCTGGGCGATGTTCTAAACAGTGAGAAGTGCGCCACCGATGAAAGGGTACTTCCCGCGTGCTCTTTGATTGCTGAACATCTTGGTTGGACGAGGGACATTCTCGAGATTCCGATTAACATGCTTCTCGAAAAGAAGAGCACATTTCCGCGTTTTCTGGAAAAGAAGCTCATCCCGCGAGACGTTCGCTTGAGCCATCTGATCGGTTTCCATATTGTATTCAGAACCGCGCTGCGGCTCGGATGGAAGCCGAATCAGGTTCTTTCTCCTCAATGGCAGTCTCTGGCGCAAAGGGATACACGCGAGACGCCCGAGCAGAACGAAAGAAATCTCCTTGGTGCCAGGCAATTGCGTTGCATGCCGCTTGTGTGGCACTTTGCCCGGAGACATCTTGAGCCCGCGGAAGTGACCCGCACAGAGATCGATGAATGGCTCGACCGCCAGGTCATCGATCGCGAGCAGACCTTCTGGACTGCCTATGCGATGTCAAGCCGATTCACGACGCTTTTGATCCGCAGGGGTTATACCGAAGTCGATCCGATTGCCGTCGCACGCCTGGAGGATTACGGGAAACCCGTCTCTGCTTTTGAAAGCGAAAAGCTGAAGGAAGAAGTCAATAAGTTCTTGTCGTTTCGAAAAAACGCTAGCGATGGCACGGACGACGACGAAGACTCCTGGGAGGGCGAGGACGAGGAGATCATCGATCCAAGCCTGGCAGACAGAAGGCAGATTCGTGAATCCAGCGCCCGGGCTCTTGAAGGGAGCATTTGTCGCTTATATGGATACCTCCATGAGATCGGAGAGAGCGCGGCGATTTGCAGCCTCAGTCAGCTCTATAGCCTCCAGATCTTCGAAGGCTACAAGAAATGGCTGCGATCGGTGCGCTTGATCGAGCCATGTTCACTGCATCGTTTCTTCGTGCGTCTGGTATCTTCCGCGCTGCAATATCCTCCTCTCGCCTCGAACAGAATTTGGCTCCAAAACTTCCTAGCCCAGCTTCCCATCGAGAAAGATGCGATTCGCAGAAAAAGGATCGCGGGCAAGACCTTAGCGTACAGCGATCTCAAGCAGATTCCTGACAAAATCCTCGCAGAGAGGCGCGCGATCGAGGACTTACTGACATCGCAACCACTTCTGAGTGAGAGAGAGCTGGAGCGCCTCAAATCGACGATCTCGCAAATGGCGATGCGAGAATTCCTGGTCCGCTGGATTCTGGTGTTGCCGTGGCGGGCAAGGAATCTCTGTGAATGCCGCATCGAGGGTTCCTGCAGAAATCTCTACAAGGGCATAGTAGGCCGGTACTCCGCACTGGCAGGCGTGCCTTCGGTTCGCAAGAAAATTGAGCAGGATCCCCGACGGCAATTCTGGCAGTATAAGTTCAACAAAGAGCAGTGTAAGGGCAACGCCGCGATCCACCGTCTGCTGCCAAACGAATTAATCGATCCACTCGAGACGTATCTTGAGAAATTCCGCGGGACTTCAAAGTCGGAGACGATCTTTGTCGATGCGGAAGGAAAACAACTAAGTACTCAGGCCCTCTATTGCATTCTCTGTGAACTTACCCTGCAGCATGGCAAGAAGCGGTTATCACCCAAAGTTTTTCGCGATGTGTATGCCTTCGAGTACATGCGAACTCAGGAGGGCTATTCCGTTCTGAGAAGACTGTCCTTTCTTCTCTGGCACAAGCACACAATCACCACGCGGCGGTATTACGCGACCCAATATAACTTTAGTGCGCTCACGGAATGCGTGGAGTCGTATCTCGCCGGGCGAAGGCCCAAGAGAACCCTTGTCAGTTATGCGCCTCTTGCGCCTGTTGTTGGATTTGTTGGCACGCTTGTGGTTTTCTGCATGGTCAAGACCTACTTGATTGTCTTTCCGATTCTCTCGCAGCTGATCTGGCAGCGGGTTCTAAGGCGCTGACACGATATGAGGTGCTCCACTCGCGATAAGCCGTGGGGCTTGATTCGTTCGATCTTCAAGGAGAGAGCTCATGGCATCTCATTCGCTCGCAGTCGGTGCAGTCATCGAGGCAACCCCGGCTGGATCTTTACAGCGCAAGTTCCGCAAGATTTGTCAGAAATTTGCGGAAGTCGAGCATTGGCAGGGCGACTACAAAAATGTGCCGGTCGATCTTGTCTATGAACGCACAGATGCCTTCCGAGTCCAACTGCGGGAGAGGCTCACGAAATCGAATTCGGAATTCAAATCGTACAGCGACTTCATCCCTGACCTTTTCGACCAGGCTCAGCTTCTGGGGTGGGCGCCCGATCAGAATCTCTCCGATGCATGGCGCGGCATCTTGGACGAGGAGAAGAGACGGGCGCAAGCCGCGGTATCCAGAGAGACGAAGCCTAGGCCTAGCTGCATCGAGCTTGTTCGCTATTTTGCCCGACTCCAACGCGAGCCCCAAGACGTTACCGATCGAGCCGTCGAACTCTGGATAGACAATGCAGTGATCAGGGGCGACAGAACCTATCTGTCCGCCTACCTGGCAGCGCGCCGCTTTGAGCGGATCCTCATCTGCAAGAAATATAACAATGTGAACCCTTTGTTGGCGTCGCGAAGTAAGAATTATGGAATTCGACTCGAAGACTTTCCTCCCGCCCTTCAGAAGGAAGTTCAAAGACTCCTTGAGTTCCGTACCGAAGATCCTCACACTTGGAAAACCCAGGAGAGGAGCACCGACGAGGAGATAGGCGAGGCGGAGAATGACGATGAAATTGATAACGCTGAGGACGCGGAACCGGAGGAGAGCGAAGAAGAACCGACGAGATTGAGGCGTCGAAGGCAAGCGCGCCAAGGCACCGCCGATAGCCTCGAGGAATGCATTTGTCTTCTGTATGGATTCTTGATGGGAAACGATAAGGACGAGGATAAGGAGGAGGTTAAGGACAAGGACAAGAGAGAGAGTATAACGTCGTTGCGCCAATTGTTCACTAGGCGCGCGTTTAAAGCGTACCTGAAGTTCCTGAAGAAGGATCGCTTAGCTTCCCCCAAAACCCTTCGTGTCACGTTCACCATGTTGATCGGGAGCGCACGACAATATGGTCTGCTTGGAGCCCAGAATTGGTATGGGAGTTTCTTAAGAACGATAGAAGATGAAACGGAAGAGGAGGAAAGAACAAGAAGGAGAGAGCGAGCGTGTCGCTGTACCTACGAGGAATTGGAGAGGATTCCAGCCACAATCGATCAGGAGATAGCAAGAATCCGCGGAATTCGAGTGTCGTCAGACAGAGGTGGTTTCTATTCGAAGAGCGGCGTTGCGCGTCGCATTGCAAGGCTAGAGATGGAGAGATTCCTGATCCAGTGGATGCTTGTGCTTCCCTGGCCACCGACGAACATCTGTCAATGCCGAATCGATGGGGAGAATCCAAACCTCTTTGAGAGGGCGATCGATCCGGAGGATCAGCTGATGCTTCCGCCTTGGGCGGAAAAGGCTTACCGCTCGAATCCCAAAATGGAGTTTTGGCAATTTTCCTTTAGCGACAAAGAGACCTCGAACAGTGTTCCTGTGCACGCCGTCCTACCCCAATGTCTCATCAAGCCGCTTGTCGACTATAGGGATCACTCTCGCAAGGTTCTGCTCGCTAAGGATATTCTCAACCAGGAACTCGGGTTGGAGGAGTGCGAGACGCTCTTTCTGACGAAGAATAAAGAGCCCTTTCGGGCTGACTCTGTGCTCGATTTGTTCAGCAGCATCGCGCTCAGGTTCGCTCAAGCGCGTGTTTCCCCGCAGGTCTTTCGAGACATCTGGGCTTTCGAATACCTTCTTTGTCGGCCCAAGGATTACTTCGGCCTCGCGCTCAATTTGTGGCATTACGACGAGAACGTGACCAAGAGGCTTTACGGTTCCGACGAAGAGGACTGGGTCACCGAGGACTCAATCTCATTAGGACCGGCCTGTTGCCTGGGAGGCTAGACCTTCGCTCTCGATTGCTCGAAGGTGTCCACGAATTCGCGGTAGCGTCCGGCGATCAAGCCGACGGCCGCTTCGCGATCGATCTTCCCCCCGCGCCACGCGACCAGCGGATCCCAGAAGTCGGTCCGGCCCACGGCAAAGCCGATGAATCCGTCGACGCCCGCAGCAACCGACAGCCAGGTCCTGACATGCGCCTCGTCCTCTCCCCTGCCCAGAATGATGCAGCCGACTTGATATCGCGCGTCGCGCCGCGCCATCGCGACAATCTTCTCGCAATCTTCGGCACGGTCGAGCCCCTCGATCTTCCAAACGTCCGGCTCTACGCCGGCATCCTGGAGCTCGCGAATAGTCTCGACCATGAGCCGCGGTCGAACCTCGAGATCGTAGGCCTTCTTGTCCCCCTTGAGGCGATCGAGTTGCGCCTTTTCTGCCGGCACGAGTAACTCGAACATGAAAAGACTGCGACCTGCCGATTGCAGATATTGGGACAGCCGGGCGAGGCGCTCTGCCTGAGCACGATTGAGCTCGCGATCGCCTTCGGGGTTGTAGCGTACCAGAACCTTCGAGAAGGTCGGATGAAACGCCTCGATGTGCGCGGCGAAGTCCTCGCCATACTGGAAATCGAACTCGTCCTGGCCGCTTTTCTCGGCGGGACACGCGGTGTGGAATCCGTCTGCCGCAGCATCGCGCAGGATGGCAGCCCCGAACTGCTCGTCGACCAGAATCGCGGCGTATTCCTTGGGCACGCCGCCCGCGACCGCTTCCTTGAATCCGTCGTAGATCACCTGTTTGGCCGCTGCAATCTCAGCGGTCTGCTCGCCCGAAAGCGGTTCGTGCCACCCGAACATCTTTGTCTCGAAGGAGCCGCGGTGGTCGAACGGAAGGATGTAGAGCGGGCGGTCGTAGCCGCGTGGGATCATTTGCCCTCCTTGTGTCTCCTGTAGCGACGGATCAGATGGTTCGTCGAGCTATCGTGGTTCAGGGCCGGTTCGGTCGCGTTCTCGAGCTCGGGGATGATGCGCTGCGCCAGGGCCTTGCCGAGTTCTACGCCCCATTGGTCGAACGAGTTGATCAGCCAGATGCTTCCCTGCGTAAACACACTGTGCTCGTAGAGAGCGACCAGATTGCCCAGGATCTCTGGAGTTAGCTTGTCGGCGAGGATCGTGTTGGACGGGCGGTTGCCCTCGAAGACGCGGTGGGGCACCAGCCAGTCGGCCGTTCCTTCGGCCTTCACCTCTTCGGGTGTCTTGCCAAAAGCCAGGGCCTCTGTCTGCGCAAGGACATTGGCCATCAGCATGTCGTGGTGCCGGCCAAGCTTGTTCAGCGTTTTGTTGAATGCGATGAAGTCGCAGGGGATCAGATTGGTCCCCTGATGGATTAACTGATAGAACGAGTGCTGGCCGTTCGTTCCGGGCTCACCCCAGTAGATCGGGCCGGTGGCATAGGTGACCTCCCTGCCGTCCAGCGTGACGTGCTTGCCGTTGCTCTCCATGGTGAGCTGCTGCAGGTACGCCGGGAAGCGCTTGAGGTACTGCTCGTACGGCAATACGGCGACCGTTTGCGCGCCGAAGAAATTCGCATACCAGATGCCGAGCAATCCCAAAAGCACCGGCAGATTCCGGTCGAACGGTGCGGTGCGGAAGTGCTCATCGATTGCATGGAATCCGCGAAGCATCCCCTGGAAGTTCTCCGGCCCGATCGCCAGCATCGTCGACAATCCGATGGCCGAGTCCATCGAATAGCGGCCGCCGACCCAATCCCAGAAGCCGAACATGTTCGCCGTGTCGATGCCGAACTTCGAGACCTCGGCAGCATTGGTCGAAACCGCGACGAAATGCTTGGCCACCGCGGATGGATCGCCACCCAGGCCCAACAGCGACCAGTCGCGCGCGGTATGCGCATTGGTCATGGTCTCGAGTGTCGTGAACGTCTTCGAGGAAATGATGAACAGCGTCTCGGCCGGGTCAAGATCCTGCACCGCTTCGGCGAAATCCGTCCCGTCCACATTGGAGACGAAGCGAAATGTCATCGAGCGGTCGCTATAGTGGCGAAGCGCCTCGTAGGCCATGACTGGGCCAAGATCGGAACCGCCAATACCGACGTTTACCACGTTCTTGACGCGCTTGCCGGTGTGCCCTATCCACTCGCCGCTCCGCACGCGGTTGGCAAACGCTGCCATCTTCTCAAGGACTTCGTGCACGCCGGGAACGACATTCTGCCCATCAACGAGAATCGACGCCCCCTTGGGTGCCCGCAATGCGACATGGAGGACGGCGCGCTTCTCCGTGACGTTGATCTTCTCGCCGCTGAACATGGCGTCGATGCGCTGTTTCAGGCCGGCTTCTTCGGCAAGTTTGGTCAACAGCAGCAGCGTCTCGTCGGTGACGCGATTCTTGGAGTAGTCAAGGAAGAGTCCGGCTGCCTCGGCGGTCAGGCGTTCACCTCGTCGGGGATCTTCGGCAAAGAGCTCGCGCAGGTGCACAGCTTTGATCTGCTTGTAGTGGCTCTGCAGTGCCTTCCAAACATCAAGCTTCGCTAACGGACGAAGGCGCTGGCTCTTGGTTGTTTTCACTGTTGCGGCTGCCATGGGACTTCCCTCCTGCGCGCTATCGGCCGTAAGGTCGTTCCGAGCGCGTCTCTTCCTGCTTTTGGATCGAATTCAGAGCTCACACCGCCGAACATCGTCTGCGGACGGTTCAGAATAACGCAATGCCGTGAATGGTGATTGAAACCTGGTTGTCGGAAGGTATCGGCCCGTCCGTCGCCTCACGAAGGTTGGATGCTCGAAGCGATGCGACGTTGCGCCGCGACCGCGAATCAGCGCCGAAATCGCGAAATCACGTAAAGTATCCCTGAAAGAAGCAGGCTGACGACAATCGACGTTCCCAAGGGCGCGAAGACCTTGAAGTTCTTGCCTCGGTAAGAAATGTCACCGGGAAGCCTGCCCAAAGGAACGCCGATGTGACCCGCTAGCAGAAGCGCTGCTCCAAGCAGGACACAGAGGATACCGATTTCGACCAGCGCCCTGCCGATTTCATTCATGCCGGTCTCAGTTGCGAATCGTCGCCAGGAGCTCTTCGACCTTGGCCTTCTCCTGGCCCGTAAGGGGCAAAAGTGGCAACCGCGGTCGCCCGCCATAGTAGCCGTTGAAGTCGCAAGCGTACTTCGCGCCGCTGATCCCCAGATCGCCCACAATGTATTTGGCAGGACCTTCGATCCGAGCCTGCTTTTCTGCCGCGAGTTGCGGGTCGTGATCTTTCCATGCCGCATACACTTCGCAGCAGGCCTGAGGCGCACAGGCAGCAAAACCGAGGACGGCGCCCGCCCCCCCAGCTTCCAGTGTTTCGAGCACGGTTCCCGTTGCCCCGGTCAGGACTTGAAAACTGACTTCCCTGCTCCGAGTCTTGAGTCCGGGTTTGGGTGGCGCCACTGCCACGGCCGTACCCCCTGCAAGATCATCCGCCGCAACAAAAGTGGCCTGAGCGGTATCGGTCGAGGAAGACTTCAGCATGCGCGAGGTGACCGCTTCAAACACAGTCGTCACGGTGACAGTCCTGGTTGGCGCGCTGCGCGTTGCCTCGATCAAGGCCTTCAGCCGGGCAAAGTTGCCGGTTGAATCCTTGATCCCGATGATGTTCGGGTGCTCCGCGAGTCGCGCAACCACTTCCACCGGCAGGTCGTAGGGAACGAACTTGGGAATGTTGTAGAGCATCACCGGCAGTGGTGATCGATCGGCAATGCTCCTGAAATAACTCAAGGCAGTGTCGGGGGTGACCTGCGGCAGGTAGTAGGTCGGCATCCGGACCAGGACTGCGTCGTATTGATACTCGGCTGCAACCTCGGCCAACGCCAGAGTCGCCTTGAGGCTCTCGCGCCCCACGCCGGCAATCAATACTTTTTCAGGCGATGCCGCCTCGGCGACTGTGCGCAGTACATCTCTTGTTTCGGTGTCATCCAGCGCAACGGCTTCGCCCGTCGACCCCAACACAACCATGCCCGAAAGCGAACTGCGCGAATAGCGCGCTATATTCGCTTCGATCTTCCGGAAGTACACACGCCCGTCAGAATAGAAAGGCGTGGTGACGGCTGCGAAGACTCCTTCAATCAGCATAAGGTCATTGTACGTTTCGGACGGGGTTCAAAGCGGTTAGCCGACTTTCAGGGCCAGATTCGCATGAAGTTGCTGCAAAGCGAACACGGTCGTCTGGCGGCGTTGGACGGCGGAGATGCCTTCCACGGCAGCCTGAGCTGCCGAAATCGTCGTGATTGTAGGAACGCGTGCGAGTACGGCCGCTCGGCGAATGGCCTTCTCGTCGAAGATCGTATCCTGCCCGCGCGGCGTGTTGATCACGAGTTGAATGCGATCGCCCTTGATGAGATCGACGACGTTCGGCCGGCCCTCTTTCACCTTGAAGACTCGCTCGACCGTTAAGCCTGCGTGTTCCAGCACATTCGCCGTGCCTTCGGTCGCGACCAGACGAAATCCCAGATGCACGTAACGCCGTGCCAAGTCGATTGCAGCAGCCTTGTCGTGGTCGTTCACACTGAGGAAAACTGTTCCGCTGGTCGGCAATACCTGACCTGCCGAGAGTTGAGCCTTGGCAAATGCCTCACCGAAGCTCGCCGCTACTCCCATGACCTCGCCCGTTGATTTCATCTCCGGACCAAGAACGGTATCGACGCCGGCAAACTTGTTCCAGGGAAAGACCGGAGACTTCACGTAGTAGTGCGACCCCGTCTCGAGATCCTTGCCTTCCTCGACCTGATCAGGCAGGAGTTCGCGCAAGGTGCGGCCCGTCATAAGACGTGACGCAATCTTTGCCAGCGGGATTCCGGTCGCCTTCGACACGTAGGGAACGGTCCTCGAAGCGCGCGGGTTCACTTCGATCACGAAGACATTGTCCTCGCCTTGCGCATCGCGCTGAATGGCGAACTGAAGATTGACCAGGCCGACGACTTTGAGTGCCAACGCGAGCTTGCGCGTGTACGAACGCAGCGTATTCAAAGTCTCCTCGCGAATGCTCACCGACGGCAGCACGCAGGATGAATCGCCGGAATGGATGCCGGCTTCTTCGATGTGCTGCATGATGCCTGCGATGACGACATCTTTCGAGTCGCAGAGTGCATCGACGTCGACTTCGACGGCGCTTTCGAGGAAGTGGTCGACCAGTACAGGCCGCTCCTGCGAATACTCCACCGCTTCGCGCATGTACTGCGCAACCGAAGCTGCATCGTATGCGATGACCATCGCCCGCCCGCCAAGAACATAACTCGGCCGCACCAAGACCGGATATCCGATCCGCTCCGCAACTTCGAGTGCCTGGTCGACGCTCGTGGCCGTTCCTCCAGCGGGTTGTGGAATCTGCAGGTCCTCGAGAAGCTTCCCGAACTGCTTGCGGTCCTCGGCCAGATCGATCGATTCCGGTGAGGTGCCCACGATCGGCACGCCCGCTGCACGCAGTCGCTGTGCCAGATTCAGAGGCGTCTGCCCGCCGAACTGGACGATCATGCCGACCTTTGCGCCAGATTGCGCCTCGTGGTTGTAGACAGCAAGCACGTCCTCAAGCGTCAGGGGCTCAAAGTAGAGGCGATCGCTCGTGTCGTAGTCCGTCGAGACCGTCTCAGGATTGCAATTGACCATGATGGTTTCGTAGCCATCATCCTTGAGCGCGAAAGCCGCGTGGCAGCAGCAGTAATCGAATTCGATGCCCTGCCCGATGCGGTTCGGTCCCGAGCCAAGAATGATGATCTTCGGCTTGTCCGTTGGCGGCGCCTCATCCTCCTCGTCGTAGGTCGAGTAGAGATACGGCGTCATCGACTCGAACTCCGCTGCGCAGGTATCGACAAGCTTGAAAACGGGCTTGATTCCCTTGCCCTCCCGCAGTTCCCTCACCTGCTTCACGCCATCATGCCCTTCGAGTTTCCACTCCGTCGCGATGCGCTCGTCGCTGAGACCAAATCGCTTCAGCCGCCGCAGTTGCTCTGTGTCGATCTGGGCGGGCGAGGTCTTCGAAATCTCGCCCTGCGCCAGAGTGATCTCGCGCAATTGATAGAGGAACCACGGGTCCATGGTCGTTAGACGAGCCACTTCGCGCACGCTCATACCCCGCTCGAAGGCGAAGCGAATATAGCCCAGGCGCTCTGGCCGCGGCGTCACCAGCATCTGAGTCAACCTGCGCGGATCGAGAACCTCTGCCCCTGTCTTCTTGCCGGTTTCGAGCGCGCGCCACGCCTTCATCAGCGCCTCTTTGAAGGTGCGCCCAATGGCCATCACTTCGCCGACCGACTTCATCTGCGGGCCTAGTGTGTCATCGGCTCCAGGGAACTTTTCGAACTGCCATTTGGGAATCTTGACGACAACGTAGTCGATGGTCGGCTCAAAACAGGCGGGCGTCTTGCGTGTGATGTCGTTGGGAATCTCATCGAGCGTATAGCCGACGGCAAGTTTCGCGGCGATCTTTGCAATCGGAAAGCCTGTCGCCTTCGATGCCAGTGCCGAAGAACGGGACACCCGCGGGTTCATTTCGATGACGGTCATCCGGCCGTCGACCGGGTTCACAGCGAACTGCACGTTTGAGCCGCCCGTCTCGACTCCGATCTCGCGCATCACGGCAATCGCTGCATCGCGCATCTTCTGATACTCGCGATCGGTCAGCGTCTGTGCCGGCGCCACAGTGATCGAATCTCCCGTGTGCACGCCCATCGGATCAAAATTTTCGATCGAACAGATGATGATGACGTTGTCCGCCAGATCGCGCATCACCTCGAGTTCGTACTCCTTCCAGCCCAGCACGCTCTCTTCGATGAGGCACTCATGCACCGGTGAGAGGTCCAGGCCGCGCGCCAGAATCTCCATCAGCTCTTCGCGGTTGTAGGCGATGCCGCCGCCTGATCCGCCCAGGGTGAAGCTCGGCCTGATCAGCACCGGGAACCCGATCTTGCCTGCGAAATCGAGTCCGTCGCGGAGATTGTTCACCAGCGCCGACTTCGAAACCTCGAGGCCGATGCGAATCATCGCATCCTTGAAGAGCAACCGGTCTTCGGCCTTCTTGATCGCCTCGAGCTTCGCGCCGATCAACTCCACGTTGTAGCGATCGAGAATGCCCGCATCGGCGAGATCGACAGCAAGATTCAGAGCGGTCTGACCGCCGACCGTGGGTAGCAACGCAAACTTGCCGGACCCCGGCCCGAGCATCTCGGCTTCCTTGCGGATGATCTCCTCAACGTACTCGCGTGTGAGCGGCTCAATATATGTGCGATCGGCAAGGTCGGGGTCAGTCATGATGGTGGCCGGGTTCGAGTTCACCAGCACCACCTCATAGCCCTCCTGCTTGAGGGCCTTGCAAGCTTGTGTGCCGGAGTAGTCGAACTCGGCGGACTGGCCGATCACGATCGGGCCCGACCCAATCACGAGAATCTTCTGAATGTCATTTCTGCGTGGCATTGTTTGCTCTTGGTCAAATCCTGGTTCGGCTGAACGTGCCGTCCTGCGCTATTCTCGCGTTTCGCCCAAAAAACAGCGGAGCCAATAGCCCCGCTGTTTGGGAAATCCAATACTGCTGAGTCCTGCGGATGTCATCCCTCCCACTCCTCCATCATCTTGCGGAAGTCGCGGAACAGATAGTGCGAATCGTGCGGTCCCGGTGCTGCCTCGGGGTGATACTGCACGCTGAACAGCGGGAGCGTTTTATGACGTAAGCCCTCCAGCGTTTGATCGTTCAGGTCGACGTGCGTCAGTTCCACCTCGTTCCCGTTCACAGAGTCCGGATCGACGGCAAAGTTGTGGTTGTGGGCCGTAATTTCCACCTTGCCAGTGAGGTTGTTGCGAACCGGGTGGTTGCCGCCATGATGCCCGAATTTGAGTTTGTAGGTTCTTCCGCCGAGGGCGAGCCCACACAGCTGATGGCCGAGACAAATCCCGAAAACCGGCACACGGCCCATCATGCCGCGAATTGATTTCACCGCATACTCGACCGGCTCCGGATCGCCCGGCCCATTCGACAGGAATACGCCGTCAGGCTTGAGGGCCAGCACATCCTCCGCCGTCGTTTCCGCCGGAACCACCGTTACCCGGCAGTTCTCGCGCGCGAGCATGCGCAGAATGTTCTGCTTGATCCCGAAGTCGTAAGCGACGACATGGTGCTTCCGCACTTCTACCCCTTCAAAACCTGAAGGAAGCAGAGGATCGCCGGACTGGTTGCGCACATCGTTCGCATCGAACGTGTACGACGCCTTTGTCGAGACCACCCGCGCCAGATCCGTCCCGTCCATCTTGCGAATGCTTCTTGCCCGCTCGATGAGCACTCGCGGGTCGGAGACTTGGGTCGAAATTACGCCGCGCATCACACCGTGATCGCGCAAGTGCCGCACCAGGGCCCGCGTGTCGATCTCGGCCAGCACCGGCACCGAAAAACGCTCCATGTACTCGTCCGTCACCTGCTCTGAGCGCCAGTTCGAACTGATCGCAGAGAACTCGCGCACGATCAAACCCTCGATGAATGGCTTGGCAGCCTCATTGTCGGCGTGGTTGGTTCCGTAATTACCGATCTGGGGATTTGTGAGAACGACGATCTGTCCGGCATAGGAAGGGTCGGTAGCGATTTCCTGGTAGCCGGTTAGGGAGGTATTAAAAACGACTTCGCCTTCGCATTCGCTCAGGTGGCCATAGCCCTGGCCGAGGAAGATGCGCCCGTCTTCGAGCGCAAGAATTGCCTGCATCGCCTCTCCGAGGAGTGGATTCAATCGATTTTAGCAGCTTTTAAGCTCCACATCCGTGATCGAATTCAGCGGACTGTGGAAGACTGCGCAAACCGCGCTGGCGCAAGTCTCATCGAGTGGCAGCTGTCGATCCTGAGCGGCTCGGGCAATCCCCTACCGCACCACGCCCGCATCCCTCGCTGGCCAATACACGAACACTGCCTTGCCGTAGATCAGATCGCGCTCCACCGGACCAAACTCGCGGCTATCGGACGATATCGATCGATGATCTCCCATCATGAAATAGCAGTCTTCGGGAACCACGAGCTCGGCCATCGACCGGCTGTCGCGGTAACGATCGGGAACATAGTTCTCACGCACACGTAGCCCGTTCAACCACAATTCCCCGCGATCAATCCAGATTCGGTCGCCCGGCAGAGCAATCACCCGCTTGATATAGCTCTTTTGGGGGTCGCGCGGATAGTGGAAGACCACCACGTCGCCCCGCTGAATCGACTCAATGTGGTAGACGAACTTATTGATGAATAGCCGATCGTGATCTTCCAGCCGCGGGAGCATGCTGGTCCCTTCTACGCGGACGGGCTGGTAGAAGAACGTAATGATAAGTATCGAGATGCCGGCAGAGATCAGCAGATCCCGCACCCATAGCCCGAGCCCTCCGAAGGGAGCTTGAGCGATAGGAGCGGGCGGATTCGCGCTGCCGGGAGTGGCACCGAGAGGCGTTCCCGCGACAGAGCTATTGGATTCCTGTTCCATCTCCTTCAGTGTATCTGGCGTTGCAACACCCTATTCGCATCCCAGGCCGCCAGGTGGGCAAAAGACGCGCGCGTGATTGGGTTTCTCAATGGGCCGAGGCTGGTCGGCTGAGGGCACCAGATTTGGGGCACTGCCGGGTGTTCCAACTCCGGCAAAGTTCTCTTCCTCCAGAAGCAGCGGCCGCTGGAGCACCATCTCCACCTGCGTCCCGTTTTCGATGTTCACATCCGCTCCTCGCGTGAACAAAGAGACCAGTCCGACCGTCGCCAGTCCGGCTCCGACGCCGGCAAGACCCCCGGCGAGCGGATGCCCGGAATCCAATCCGCCAATCGACCCGATCGTCCCACCGGTGGGGATTGCAATCTCTGCCGTCTTGCTTGCATTGCGACCCTTGTCTCCATCCTGCTGAATGGTCCCTTCGCCATCGTCTTTCACGGTCTGTTTGTGAGCGCCCGGAAGACTGTTCACCACTCCGGGAATCTCCACGACCGAGCCGTTTGGGAAGATGATCGACGTGAAATGCATGTCAAGCTGGGCTCTGCCCTTCACGCGTCCTGCACGCTGCACCCGGTCCACCACGCCCTGGACATAGACACCGGAGGGGATCATGACTCGATTCCCGACCACCACGGGAAAAGTCGAAGCGAGATAGACTCCATCGCCGGGACGAGCGCTCTTGGTATTGATTCCGCTCCGAAGCTGGAGCAGAACCTTGGTCCCAGCCGGCACCGTATAGGTCTTCTTGGCCGCAGCCGGGACGTTCGGGGTGCTCGACGGCCCTTGAGCTGGAGCTTGCGTCGCCACAGGCGCATCCGCGACAGCAGCCGGAGTCGCGACCGGTCCTGACGCAGCCTGGGTCTGCGCGACCGCTTGCTGTGAAATAGCAGCCGCAAATCCCAGCAAAAGTGACGCCGACATCCCCGCGCACAACTGCATCTGGTTCCTCCGTTGTCCTCACCAGAATAGACGGGACGGCCGCGCCCAGGGGTAGCCTCATCTGCCGAGGTTTCCGCATCGATTTTTGAGTCAAGGCACAGCCGAGCCGGCCAATTCGCGGTACGATGCAATCCTATGGAAGAGACTGAGATCACCGTGGCTGATTCAATCGCTCCCCGACATGACGGTCAGTTTACGCGCGTGTACCAAGTCCTTGCTGATGCCGTTGCTGCCCACGCCTTCCCGTGCTGTGCCTTCGGGGTGCTGGCTAAGGATGTGGTCGTGCTTCAGGATGCCCTTGGGGCCTCGACCTACGATGACGATGCCTTTCCGATTGCGCTGGAGACCGTCTTCGACATTGCCAGTGTCTCCAAGGTGCTGGCGACTACAGCAGCCGCCATGCTGCTTGTCCAGCGCAACCAGCTGGATCTGGACACTCCATTGGGCGAGTTGCTGCCCGGCTTCGTGATTGGCCGGGAATCCACGGTGCGCGCCCGCCATATCACATTGCGCCATCTGCTGGGGCACAGTTCGGGACTGCCTGGCTACGTCGAGTTATTTCGGACCGCATCGACACCCGACGCGCTGCTTCGAGCCTGTCTGCAGCTGCCCATCGAAGCAGAGCCTGAAAGCCGTACCGAGTACTCCGATCCCGGATTCATTCTGCTGGGCAAAGCCCTCGAAGTCCTCACGCGCGAATCTCTGGCCACTTGGCTTCAAAGAGAAGTCTTCCTCCCCCTCCAACTCCACGCGACGGGATACAACCCGTTGCCTCAACAACGGCCGCAGATTCCTCCGACGGAACTCGATGAGACCTTCCGTCATCGTCGCATCCAGGGCGAAGTGCAGGACGAGAACGCGTGGGTCATGAACGGAGTCGCTGGACATGCAGGGGTCTTCTCGAATGTGCCAGACCTCTTGCGCTTCGCTCGCGCAATTCTGACTGTCGGCGAATCGAAAGAGAATTTGTTTACCACAAGAATTGTGGAGGAGTTCTCCGAGCGTCAGGAGCCCGAAGGAAGCTCGCGTGCTCTCGGCTGGGATACGCCCTCCGCAGAGAACTCCTCTGCCGGCCGGCATTTCTCAGAGCATTCGATCGGGCACCTCGGCTACAGCGGCTGTTCGCTTTGGATCGATCTCGATGCGGAAATCGCGGTTGTTCTTCTTACAAATCGAACGTGGCCGGATCGCAAAAACCAGCTCATTCGCGAAGTGCGCCCCGCATTTCATGACGCTGTTCGTGAATCGCTTTAGCAGCCTATTCAATCGAAACGCACTCTCCTCGGAGCCCGGCACACGCGGGACTCCTAGGCATTTTTTATGCCATGCAAGGCATATGGGCTGAACTTAGAGCATTACTAAATTGTGTTATGGACTTGCCGACTTAAGCGATAGAATATGAGGCTGGGGGCAGACTCGATGGTTGCCAGTGCCACGACGCAGGATGTGACTGAAGCACCTAAGAAAGAAGAGGCGAAGTTGGATCCAGCCTCTCTTCTTCAGCACCTAATC
>Ga0181526_10000343_pt1 | contig 50401 bp, 49 predicted proteins | sample PEATcosm2014_Bin_35_FD_119750 | JGI IMG/M metagenome (GOLD analysis project Ga0181526, IMG submission 119750) | Peatland microbial communities from MTU Mesocosm Facility, Houghton, MI, USA - PEATcosm2014_Bin06_30_metaG | ecosystem: Environmental > Terrestrial > Soil > Wetlands > Peat | place...
AAATAGGAATAAGCGAGCCCCCCTAGACGCGGAATTGGCCCGACCCCTTCGGCGTTCGGGCCATGGCAAACAACGCAAGCGACGATGTTGGAGTCCGGCATTCCTTCTTGATAGATTTGCCTTCCCAACGCAGCGGCGTATCTGTCCCCGTCAGCGGCCGCTTTCGGCGGCAACGTCGAGAAATATGATGCCAGGTCCCGCATTGTCTGGGTGCTGAGATTTGCAGCCGCGCCCCACATATATTGTTTTGAAAGGGGATTGTCCCGCGTGCGCGCGTGGAAGCTCGCAAGCTCCTTTTCAAGATATTGCGCCCGCTGCCCGGCTAACCGCGGCGCTGGCGTATAACCCTGCGCCGACCCGCCGTGACACCAGGTGCAGTTCCGGACAGCCAAGCTCTCTGCATGACCTGCCGGCGCGGCAACGACGGCGCAGGCGAGCGCAACGATCGCGATATCCAGTCGGATGCGTTTCATGATCCGAAATCCACGTTGTCTGCCTTTCGTGCGCGACGGCATGCGGGACACAAGGAACTATTTCAGCGAACTGACATAGGCCGCGACGGCCTCGACTTGCGACGGGGACAGGCTGTGTGCGACCGGGCTCATGATTGCCGATGTGTCGCGTATCGCCGCAATCTGTCCGCGCTCCTTGCCCCAATTCGTCAGTTCCTTGATGAGGTAGGGGTAGAGCTGTCCGGCTAAGCGGGGAATTTGACCGCTGCCCGTAGCGTCCGGGCCGTGACAGGCTGCACAAGCCGCGATATTGACGTCGGGAACTCCGTCTTCGAAGATTTTTTTCCCCGTCGCCGCGAGTTGCGGAGGAGCGCCGCCGATGGGTCCGGGATTGAGCGCTTTAAAGTTTGCGGCGAGCGCCGCGATCATCGCCGGGCTCAAGGTGTGCGCCACGTTGAACATAATATTGTTGGTTCGCCGATGTTCGACGAATGCGCGAAGCTGGTTCTGTAAGTACTCGGTTTGCTGTCCGGCGAGCCTGGGTATCGGAAAGTAGCCGCGATAACCTTGCGCCGACGGTCCGTGGCAGTCCTTGCAATAACCGATCTTCGCTTCGACCTCGCGCTTGGAGGCGCCAGCGCGCGTATCCTCGGCACGGACCTGACCCATGAACGCGATGAGGATCATCCCGGTCAATAGCGCTAACCTGATGCCGGTGGTGTTCGAAATGGTCTCGGAGAAGCGCAAGGCATTACTCCAGATAACTGAGATAGGCCGCGACGGCCTTGATCTGCGGCGCAGTCAAGCCGTGCGCGATCGGTTCCATGATCGCTGAATTGTCAGGCTGTTTCGGATTTTGGCCTCGCTCCTTGTCCCAGTTCGTCAATTTGTTGATGATGTAGTTGTAAAGCTGGCCTGCCAGACGAGGAAACGGGCCATTGCCCTTAGCCTCCGGACCGTGGCAGGACGCGCAGGGCGGAACGCTCGCATCGGGAAGTCCGTCTTCGAATATTTTCTTCCCGGTAGCCAAGAAGTCCTTGGGGGCGCCGCCGAGCGGCTTGGGATTGAGTTCGCCAAAACTCGCCGTCAATCCCTCTATCATCGCCGGGCTCAAAACGTGCCCGACGTTGAACATGATCGTGTTGATGCGGCGGCGCTCGACGAAGGCCTGTAACTGGGCCTTCAGATACTCGGCCTGTTGGCCGGCAAGGCGCGGTATCGGGTAGTAGCCTTGAAAGCCTTGCGCCGATACGCCGTGACAAACTTCGCAATAGGCGAGTTTTGCCTGGACGTCATTTTTCGAGACCGCGGCCGCATCCTCCGCGCGGGCGGCTCCGCCGACCACACTTGCGAGAATTGCCGTCAGGCACGCCAACTTCGAGCCGGCGGTCCACTTACCTCGCCATCCGCGTCTTGGGTTCGGTGCTGCGGCCTGCGCGCGCCAGGTAATTGGATCCATCGCCTTCCTCATGGCCCAGGGCCGACGTGGAAATTTACGCCAAGCTTGACGACCTGAATGCTCTGTTTGAGCTGTTCGGGACCGACGGTGCCGCTGATCTGGTCGATGAAAGTCTCATTGTGCGTCCCGAGACCATAAAAGTCGTATTCGAGTTTGACCGACCAATCGTTCGACAGAGCCCATTCGACGCCGGCGCCCGCCGTCCAGCCCAATCGAGTCGTCGTTCCTTCGAGATCGAAGGGCGTTCCGCCGAATGCCCCGAGCGAGCTGTAGCGGTCGTCGAAAAAGGCAACGCCGGCTTTGACGTAAGGTAACCAGCGATCCCACGCGTATCCGACACGCCCCGTGACGCTGGCCATGAAATCCGTTGTGTCCTTGAAGTTCGCGCTGTCGCCCGGAATTGGTCCGATTTGCGCTACGGTGGAGCGGCCGCTGATTTTTCCTCCCGAGGCAGCACCTTCAATACCGACAACCCAACTGGGAGCAAACTGATAGTCGCAGCCGACTTGGCCGCCGAGCATGTACCCGCTCGTATCGACACTGGCGGACGTAAATCCGCTTATCGGAGAAAGAACGCCTGCCGTGTCGTTCAAGCTTGTGGTCCCAAAACCGCCGCCGACATGGCCGCCGGCATAGCAGCCGGTCCAAGTGAAAGGCGGAACTACGGCCACCGGAGGCGTCCCTAGATCGGCGGCAAACGCCGAAATGGTGAAGAGCGAAAGCGCTGCACCTGCGAGTAGAGTTGCTTTCATGTCCGTGCCCTCAACAGGAATCCCGCTACATCGCCAACCATGCATAGAGGAACAGCGTATTGTTGCTTGCTGCGCCGACAGTCGTTCCGTTGAATTTTTCGTACCAGGTGTATTGCAGCCCGATGCGGGCATTGAGCCACGGCCATCCCGGCGCGACACTGCTTATGAACGGGATGTAGGCAATCTCGCCGATCCAGCCGTTAGTGTCGGGACTGAAATTGCCGAAGCCGCTGGCGACGCTGTAAAGCGTCGAATCGGCGCTGCCGGTGGTGCTGAAATATTGTCCGGTGAGCACAACCCGGTTGTCGTTGCCGTAGGCGAGCGACGCGTAGGCCCGCGCTTCGTCGAGAACATTGGTCGGATTGGTGGAGCCGAAATTGGCGAAAGTCGCATCCAGTTTTTGATTTTCGCGAATGTAGCTGCCGCGCAAAGTGAGCCAGAAATTGTCGCCCTGATACTGATATTGAGTGTCGAAGCCGACATCGGTGTATTTATCGCTCTGCGAAAATGTCGACGTGTCCAAGGTCCCAGGATTGACGAAGGGATGAACGTTGGCCGCCATGCCGAACGTTCCGACCTCAAGCCAGTGATTGCCGCTGTGTGGTTCAAAGGCCACGCGCCAATAGGGCGCCGCATCGAACTGTCCGGGTGCGCCGAACGGATCGGTACCTAGATCGTTCTGCACGCCTGGATTCAGCGTCCGATAGGCCGACGCCTCGAGATAGAGCATGTCGTTGACATAGGCATAAGCGCCGACGCTGCCGACGTGCGCGGCGAAAGCACCGTCGACGATGGTGGTCGGACCGAATTTGGCGAATAGAGTCGACTGCGCGTAGGGGAAAGCCCAGGCTGGCGTCGTATTCCACGGATCCTGGACAGTCGGGCCGTTATTCGCGGTTAGGCCGTAAGTGATCGGAACGCTGCCGATGCTCGTCGAATCTGCGTAGCGGACATCGGTATTATCCCAAGTCCAGGTGTGAGCGGCGTACGGGTCGGTGCCGAACCCTCCGGCCGGCGGCGCGTTGTAGGTAAGCTGGGCGAAAGCGCCGATATGATCGGTGATGGCGCCGCCCCAGAAGAAGCTCAGTGGCGACACCACAACATTGTTGTTGGTTTTGTACGGATCGGTCGGCGGCGTCATCGGTGCTTGCGTATTCGTGAAGCCGGTGATGGCCATCATCGAGATCGGCGGCACCCATGTCTTTTTGCTGTTCTGTTCGGAATCGTCCGCACTCGGGAACAGCGCGGTGCGGTATTTGCCGCCGCCGAACGTATAGCCGCCGATCTTGAAACGCCGGCCGTATGGAGTGAGGCCGGCAAAATCAGTGTGACACGCGCCACAAGGTTGACCAGTCTGCCGCGCAAAGCTCGGCAGCGCATGTGCGGGCGACACAATACCTATTGTCAGAAAACCAATGAGTGCGGCGATAATGGCGGCGATGGAAGCAATTCCAGATATCCCTCGTTGTGAAAGGAATACGATCACACCCGGTCTCCTCCTGAGGCGACACCACCATCGCCGCGGTGCGTTGCGGTCACATTATGACAAGGAACACATGGTCGGAGCCAACTTGTTAGCGCAGTGAAAACGAAAATTCCGGGGAGTGATACTTCCCAGCAACAGATAAAACATGCCACGTTGAAGGCGCGGCTCATTATCCGTTACCAGGATACCTTTAAGTCGCCTTCTTCGCCCAAAGTTTGCACCAGCCGGAAGGACTGATGACTCCATCCACAATCTGGCAGGAACTCGGCGCTTGGAACAACATGCACCCGTCGCACTGATGAGAATCCTTGGGTGTAGTCTGATAAACAACCGCCGGCGACGTCTGGGGCATTTTGGCGGCACGGGCATTTCTTGCGGTGCCGATTAGCGTTGCAGTTCCTGCGACGCAGGTCACGCCTTGCAGGAGAATAGTCCGTCTAGATAGTGCATTTTTCCGATTTAGCGATGTGTCAGTCATAGCTCCCTCCGATAGGCGTCGCAGAAAACACATCACAACCTGTTCCTGGCTGAATTGATTAGAATAAAAAGTGGCGCCGCCAAACGGCGAAAAGTGGTTGCCATCATCAAATATGCCTTCGCCCGAAAGCCGTCCCAACCTGACAGCTACCTGACAAATATGTTTAGCCGAGACGCCGCAAAGCGGAATCTAGTCTACGGTGTCAATTTCGAGCTTGGCTGCGAGATGTTACGCTTCGTGTCCGCAAAGCCAAGTCAGGCTGAACAGTCGTCTCACGGTGTTCATGAGTTCGCGCACTAATGTCGAGTTCGCAGCGATTTACCGGAGCGCGATGCCGATCGTTTTGACAGCCGATGCTAAGATAAAACTGCGGCTGACGGCATCGGCGGACGAGGTTAAGTGTCGTTGCTCGATAGTGTTCTAACTCCCCCGTCTACAGCGGCCCATCAGGGAGAGAACGGTGACCGTTTCATGCCTACATAGCGGGTATTTCTTGTTGCGAATTCTCGTCCCGCTAGCACTGACGCTCTGGTCAGCGGCAGCATTCGGGCAGACCGACGAGATCCAGGTCTATGATGCCCAGATCGCCGAACCCGGCGTGTTCAATTTGATGGTCCACAACAATTACACGTTCAACGGGCTAACGAGCCCCCGCTTTCCGGGTGGCCTCGTTCCCGAACATACGCTCAACGGCGTGCCGGAATGGGCCTATGGCGTTACGGATTGGTTCGAGCAAGGCCTGTATTTGCCGCTCTATAGCGACTCCAGCAATCTCGGGCCGGTGCTGAACGGATTCAAGGTGCGCGAGTTGTTCGTGGTGCCGCGCGCTGCCCAACAGACCTTCTTCTACGGCATCAATTTCGAATTCAGCTATAACGCGGAACATTGGGATCCGAACCGGTACACTCAAGAGATGCGGCCGATCATCGGTTGGCATCTGGGAAAACTCGATCTCATCGTCAATCCGATCTTCGACAACTCATGGAAAGGTTTGAAGAACCTCGACTTCGCGCCGTCTGCACGCGTCGCCTACAATATCTCGGACAAGTGGGCCGTCGCGATCGAAGAATACGCCGATTTCGGAGTAATCCAGCATTTCCTTCCCGGTGATCAGCAGTCGCACCAGGTTTTCGGCGTCATTGATTACAAAGGCGAACTGTTTGATGTCGAAGCTGGGATTGGCTTCGGATTGACCCCAGCATCCGATGGATTGGTCGCGAAGCTCATGCTGTCGCACGATCTCAATCCGGTCGAGAAACCGCCCGGAGGCGCATTGCGCAGCATCGAGACGAAATAGCTGCCGTGCTATGAAGTCAAAATGCGAGTCGGCGGTGGTACCGTGGCGTCGGTTCGGTTCCTTCGAGTCGAAGAGGTCGTTGTGTGAAGACGCGGCTACGTTACGGCACAACCGCTAAGCTATTCCATTGGGTCATAGTCGCTCTATTGGCATGTCAGTACGCGATTGGCTGGTTCATGCCAGACATCAAAAGCGACATGGCCCCGGGTATCGGGATGACGTGCCACATCTCGATCGGAACGACGATTTTGGCGCTTATCGTATTTCGTTTCGCGTGGCGGCTTACTCACCCAGTCGCGCCGGAAAGCTCGCTGCCGGCCTATCAGCGCGTCACCTCGGAAGCGGTGCACTGGCTTCTCTACGTCGTGATCCTGGCGACGACCCTATCCGGTTGGCTCTTTGCCTCCGCGCGGGGCTGGAAAATCGCCTGGTTCTTCATGACGCCGCTCCCAATGCTGACGACGGAAAATCCGTCGCTACTTCACGAAATCGACGGTTGGCATCAAGCTTTCGAATGGACGCTGTTGTTCCTGATCGGGGGCCACATCCTCGCGGCTGTTGTGCACCTCCTTTATTATCGCGACGGCGTCATGCGGCGCATGCTGTAACATCTGGACCGTCCGTGCAGGCCTGTAGCCGAGTCGAACCAATCCAGGGCGTTTCCATCAGAAGAAATTATCGCGACACATAAAATATGCCGCCTAGTCAGCTCTCAGAATCCAATCGAACCTGACAAATAGCTGACAAATATGCTTAACGGATGCTTTACCGCCATTGCTTAGCCTGTTGCGAACAAACATCAGGTCCTGAGAGAGATGTGAGGAACAATGAGCACGATAGTCTCGGGCATTCTCCCCGCCGGCGGCCTACACGCAATGTCAGGTGCGAGCGCCGGAATGCCTCCGCAACAAAAAATGACCTCCCTCTACAACAATATCGACACCGGGGGCGCCGGCAGTATTAGTCAACAGCAATTTAATCAGGCCTTCCAGACCCTCAATCCTCCCCCCGTTTTTCAGAAGCAGGGGGCCGACGCGATTTTTGCAGTTCTTGATCCCAACGGTACAGGGAGCGTCTCGAGACAGGATTTTGTTAGCGGTATGTCGGGCCTGATGGCATCGCTCCGCTCCGAGGGCGCTCCAAGCGTGACGGGTGCGCCGGCGCCGAATCAAACCCTGGCATCAAGCTTGCAGTCCCTCAGCACTCTCGATCCTTCTTCACTGCCGAGCAACGCCCAGCCGGGCAGCTACTTCAGCACAACGGCGTAGGGTTCGCCGTCATTTTCTCTGTTCCGCTTATGCGGCCTCCGTCGTCGACCACGACATGGCGAACGCCCAGCGACCGGAGCCAGGCCGAGCCCTCATAGCCTTTCAACATCGCCATGGTTGCGAGGCTACCTGCGACCAGACAGTCGTCGCCGATTACGGTGGCTGATTGTAAGCCCTGCACGGGCCAGCCCGAGCGAGGATCGAGGATATGGCAATAACGGCGCCCTTCCACCTCGACGAATCGCTCATAGTCTCCACTGGTGGCGAGTCCTCCGGACAATAGCTCCAGGGTCCCGATCGACGCGTCCGAACGACGAGGGTGGCGGATCCCGATCGTCCACGGCAGTTCGCCTCGACCGATCACGCGGACGTCACCACCGAGATTGACGAGCCCACCCTCAATTCCGGATGCGCTTGCGATCTGTGCAGCACGATCGGCGGCGTACTCCTTGCCGATGCCGCCAAAGTCGAGTTCCATCCCAGCCGCGCCGAAGGTTAGCCGTGGGTTGCTCCATTCGATTTTGTTCAGCCCAATCCGCGGCAACAGTTCGGCTATGATCTTCTCGGTCGGAAGCGCCCCGGCGTGGAAATTCCAGGCCTTCCGCAAGAGGCCCGAGGTAATGTCAAAAAGCCCGTCGCTCCTCCGGAAACACGCGTAGGCATACTCAATGAGGCCCGCAGTTTCTGCGTCAACATCCACACTGCCGCCGATCGACGCGATGTTGTTGATGCGGGATAGTTCGCTGTCCGGCCGATATCGCGAATACCGCGTTTCAATACGCGCCACTTCGCGTTCGACAGCGACGGCTGCGTCCTCCGCGACGGATCGGAATGGCGCGACGAATTGCAACGAACAATCACTGCCAAGTGCGTAAAATTCGAAAAAATGCCTATCCATTCAAGCGGCCACTCGGTTTGGATTGTGACGACCTCATCATGGGATTTCGTGATCGGCGATCGTTACTCGTCAGCTTGGCGTCAGGAATCCGGCCGAAGGTGATTCCAAGTGCGCCGGCAAACCATGGCAAATCATACATTGAAGCTGCCGAACGCGCACGGCGCTCCTTCGGGAGAACACGGGGTCATGCGAATGCCGTTCGGCTTCGGTTTCTCGTCAATCCGCGCACGCGCCATTCTCGCGTTGATCTGTATTGTCTCCACCCCGGCTTTCGCAGATGGAAAAGTCACAATTGGCTTTAACATCTTCTATTTAGGGGTGACGATTGGATCTGCTGACTGGCAACTATCGCTCGTCGGAGATCGCTACGACATCGAGGCTTCCGCGCAAATAAAGGGATTGATGAGCGCTCTCGTCGATGGACAGGGTTCGGGGCATGCCCGCGGTATTCTCTCGAATGGCCGCGTCGTCGCCGGAGAGTTCGAGGCGCATGTGGTGACGAGTGATGAAACCGATACCATCCGGATGACACTCCAAAACGGTGCCGTCCGGCAGCTAGTTGCCTTGCCGCCTTTTCCGCCAATACCGGAGCGCGTTTCTCTGACGTCGGCTCTTCTTCAGGGCGTGATCGACCCGCTAAGCGCCTCTCTCATTGTGAGCGATTCGATCAACGGCAGCGTCGGCGACCGATGCAGACGGACTTTGCCGGTTTTCGATGGTCGACGTCGCTATGACGTTGGCCTTTCATTCAAGGAGACAGGCGAAGTATCGATACCGGGCGACGCTGCCACGGAAATCCTTGTTTGCAGGCTTCTCTTGACGTCACTGGCGGGGCAGCAGGTGAAGTCCCCGATGCTTCCTTATCTCGTCAAAGGTCAGGGGATCGAGGTGTCGCTTAAGCCGATCGAGGAGGCTCACATCGTGGTTCCCGTCGGAGCAGCGATTCCAATGCTGGTCGGCACATTGTATGTCAAGCCGGAGCACATCAGCGTCGAAATGTCCGATATTGCGTCGGGCGTGAGTAGCGCTGCCCGTCGATAAGTGCCGGGCAACCGTCCGACGCCGCATTTTGATCACATTAGCCTGTTGGTTCGTTCCGTAGGTTTAAAGCGTTCTCTTTCAGTCTGTCAGCTTCCCGTCAGGAAACGCTGCGCGCGCGGTGTTAGGACGGTTTATACTGTTGAAGGCTGTCGCTAGACGGTCGAAGTGGCGGGGGCCACGCAAGCCACATGCGGATATTGCTCATCGAGGATCATCAACGGCTCGCCGGATCAGTCGTGGAAGGGCTGGCAGGTTTCGGATTCGGGATTGATACGTTCGCCACGGCGGCGGAAGGGTTGGCCGCCATCAGAAGTGTTTCCTATGACGCCGTCATACTTGATCTCGGACTACCCGATCATGACGGTCTGGATTTGCTTAAGGACATCCGCGCGACAGCCGATTGGACGCCCGTCATCGTGCTCACAGCTCGCGACGGCATTGACGATCGCGTCGAGGGACTGGACCGCGGCGCGGACGACTACATGTTGAAGCCATTCGCGATGAAGGAATTGGCGGCGCGCCTGCGCGCGCTCCTTCGTCGCCCTGGCGGGCCGTTGGGCGCGACCATCGAAATCGGCAACATCGCTTTGGACACCACGACGCGCCAATTGAAGGTGGCTGGCCGCACGGTTGCAATCTCCCCTCGCGAGTTGGACGCACTTGAACTTTTGATGCGCCGAGCCGATCAAGTGGTCCCGAAACGCCTATTTGAGGATTCCGTGTACGGGCTCAGCGATGAAATTTCGCCAAATACCATCGAGGCGCTGGTATCAAGATTGCGGCGTAGATTGGAAACGATCGGCGCACGCGTATCCATTCATACGCTTCGCGGCATCGGATACCTCCTGCAAGAATAAAAGCGACCCTGCCATGTCTTTGTCTTCCCGCATCATTGTTCGTATCACGATCACTACGGCGATCGCCACGGCCATTTCGTATGGCTGGCTTTACATCAAACAAAGCCATGTTGACGCCTATCTGCGTCAACTCACTCTCGTTAGGCAGGCCCGAGAGGTTTCCAGCTACATCGAGCTGAGCCCCGATGGCTCGGTGGAGGTCGGTCTCCCGGCCAGACTCTCGGAAGCGTATAACAGCCCCGGAAGCAGATACCGCTACGCCGTGCGCGATCAAGCCGGGCGTATCATCGTAACTTCGGGCCGCCGGATGGGCCCCTTGCCAAAGATTCTGGATACGGAGGATCGGGAATTTTATCAGTACAAGGCAGATGCGGATAACGCCAGCGTGTTGGGGGCCGCGGTTCGCAAGGATCTCGGGAACAAATCATACTACACTCAGGTGGAGCAGACGCTGCCGATGACGCGGTCGCTCAATGCCGCCGTCTTCAATGAATTCTTCATGGACGGCGGCTGGCTACAGATCCCCTTTCTTCTCGCCATACTCGCAATAAGCGCATTGACGTTGCGCACATCGCTCGCGCCTCTGAAGGATATGGCTAGGCTTGCGGCAGAGATCGAGCCGGGAAGCTCGACATTACGGCTGCCATCAAAGGGCATTCCGAAAGAAATCCTGCCGCTCGTTACCTCGTTCAATAAGGCACTCGATCGGCTCGATGAAGGATTGACCCGTCAACGCGAATTCAACGCCAATGCGGCCCATCAATTGCGAACGCCGTTGGCGGTCCTAGCGGCGAACATCGACACGATGGCGGACGCCACCACGGCAGGGAGGTTGCGTCATGACGTTCAACTGATGACAAGGATCGTCCATCAACTGCTTCTCGTCGCCCGGCTTGAGACATTGAACGTTGAATTGGATGAAGCGGTCGACCTTTGCCACGCTGCCCGCCAAGCGGCGGAGAATTTAGGGCCGATCGCGATTTCCACCGGCAAAACTCTTGAGGTGGACGAACCAGATGCGCCCGTCGTCATCCAAGGCAACGCATTGGTTGTCAACATAGCCATCAGCAATTTGATCGAGAACGCACTCAATTACAGCCCACCCGGCCGCAGCGTCCGTATTCGAGTTACACTGCAGGCTTCAGTCGAAGTATGTGATTCCGGTCCCGGTATACCACCGCAACTTCGCGAGAAAGTCTTTCAGCGATTCTGGCGTGGCGAGTCCGGCGCAGAGGGGGCGGGGTTGGGCCTATCGATCGTTCGACGTATCATGCACGCGCTAAAGGGCACCGTCTCCGTGACGGACGCGCCCGAAGGGGGCGCTCAGTTCACCTTGCAATTCCCCGCTATCGCCTGACGCCGGCGATTTAACTAATCAATAACACTCCCTCCCATCCTTTCGCCTCGCCGAGATCTGGGCGGCGAGTGCTGTTTTGCCCTACTCCCGCCTTCAATAACGACCGATTGGGGGCATTTGCCCTTATCTTGCCTTGTCCCCGTCAGGTGGTCGTCAGCGAACCAGCCCACTACTCCCGATGTGCCGGGTTGCACGGGATGGGGATAGCCAATGTTCGTTGTGGTGCCGCGATTCGATCGCTTGCGCTCCGTAGCCGAACTTGAAATTCAAAACCTCTATCGGAAACGTTACGGAGCAGTTCTCGAATCCTTCGCGCCGATGATGGTTGCGGAGGTCACGGAAGCCGGAGCCGTCCAGTTTGTGGCCGGGCTTCGCTTCGGACATGAGCCGATGTTTCTGGAATGCTATCTTGATCGTCCGATTGAGCAGATTCTTGAACATCACTTATGTTCGGAAGTCGAGCGTAGACGGATTGTCGAGGTCTGCCATCTGGCCGGGGCCGGGGCCGGGCATTCGTTGACGTTCGTGCGCAAACTGATTGCGATGCTGGAGGCCACGGAAGTCGAATGGGCGATTTTTACCGCGACGAGGCCGTTACGCTATCTTCTCCGGAGGAGCGGCCTATCATTAGTGGAGTTAGGATTAGCGACCATCGATAGGGTCCCTCGGCCCGAAACATGGGGCAGCTACTTCGAGCATGACCCACGGATAATGGCCGTAGGCGCACGGACGACAGGTGCACTAAAGCGGCCAATTCCAGCAATCATCCCACATCACGCGACCTATGCGCGCATTTTTTGAATCGCTGGCGGCTCGCGCAGACACCCGCGGGGCCGAAACGGCGCTCGTCTCGCCTGCAGGAAGGGTGTCCTATGCGCAACTCATCGAACGCATCCGCGGCCATGCCCAATGGGCGGGGTCGTTGCCGCCACGCGTCGGAATTCTGTTTTCGAAAGGGCCGGATCAAATCCTTGCCGATCTGGCAATGAGCTTCGCCGGCAAGGAACTGGTGCCGCTGCCCGATTTTTTCTCGGATGCTCAGCTCAGTCACATCATCGAGACCACGCGGCTTTCGGAGATTATCGCCGACCCGCACAACCTCGAACGGGCAGCACGCCTCGGTGTCAAGGCCCGCACACTGGCCACAACTGCGTTGCCGAGCCACGAACCAGCCGAGGACGCTGGCCGTATCATCTTCACATCCGGCACCACCGGAAAGCCGAAGGGCGTACGTTTAAGAGGAGTCCAGATGCTCGCGAGCGTAAGGGCTCTGGCCGACGCATCGGGCGCCACCTCGTCGGACAGATATCTTTCAATCCTGCCGAACGCGCTCCTCCTGGAGCAAATCGCCGGCACCTACTTGCCTCTCTCGGTTGGCGCCATGATTTGCATCGGCGCGGGAGGTCCGGCACAGCAAGGCGATTTCGGCGCCGCAATTGCACGTGCCGCGGAACAAACAAAGGCCACCGCCACGGTCCTAGTGCCGGAGATTCTTGGCGCATGGCTGAGAGAGCTGCAGGTGGGCGGACAGCGTGCGCCTCAATCACTTCGTTTCGTTGCAGTAGGTGGCGCGCCGGTCTCAAGGATTGTCGCCGAGGCGGCGTGGGGACGAGGCCTGCCCATCTATGAAGGCTATGGCCTTTCGGAATGCAGCTCCGTCGTGGCCCTCAACACGCCAGAGGCTCGGCGGTCGGGCGCGGTCGGCAAACCTTTGCCTAACGTTCATCTGACCGTTGTGGACGGCGAAATTGTCGTCAACGGCCCCGCGCTCATGGACGGCTATATCGGAGAAACGCCACGTCAGGGCCCCTGGCACACCGGCGATCTTGGCCAGTTCGACGAGGACGGCTTCCTTTGGGTGTCAGGAAGAAAAGACAATGTGATTGCTACCGCTGCCGGCCGAAACATCAACCCCGAGTGGGTTGAGGAGGTCTTCACATCAGACACGCGCGTGAAGCGCTGCGTTATCGTCGAGCATGAAAGGGAGCTTGTCGCTTTGGTCGTTCCCCGCGAGTCCTGGTTATGCGGCGACTTGCCCGCGATGCTAGACCTCGTTCGGTCTGCGACCCGCGAATTGCCCGAGTACGCCAAACCGCGCCGCTATCTGCCCATGTCAGATATGGAGTTCCGAAGCCTCGATTTGCTCACGCCGAATGCGCGCCCGCGTCGTTCAGAAGCCAAGAACGTCGTACACGAACGCAGCGCGTTTCTCCTTGTATAACCCGCCGAGGAATTGCACCGATGTCGAATTTCCAACAACTGATGCAGGAGACCACGCCCGCGCGACAACAATTCATGGAGATGCCTCTCATTCAAGAGGTGGTTCACAAGGGCGCGTCCAGGGACCTGTATCTCGACTTCCTGACGCAGGCCTTCCATCACGTGAAGTGTACGGCGCCGCTTCTGGCGTCGGCGGCTGGGCGCTGCAACGTGGATGACTACGTCTACCAGGCCGCCTTGTTTGAATACATCGGGGAAGAGCGCGGCCATGAGTTGTGGATCTTGGAGGATATCAATGCGCTGGGTGGGGATGCGGAGGAAGTGCGCATAAGTGCTCCGCGACTGCCATGCAAGCTGATGGTTGGTCACGCCTATTATTTGATCGACCGCGTTTCGCCCTACGCCATGCTCGGCATGATTCACGTACTGGAGGGAATGGCGGTGGCGCTTGCGAGCAAGGCCGTGTCCGCCATACGCTCGTCGATCGCGTCGACAACCGACGAGGGGTTCAAATACCTCACGACTCATGGCGATCTAGACATCCGTCACGCGGAATTTTTCGAGGGCCTCATCGATAAACTTGATCGGCAGCACTTGCCTCTTGTGATCGAAACGGCCACCGATTTCTACAAGCTGTATGGTGACCTGTTTCGCGAGCTTGATCAGCGACGCGCGGCGTCGAAGACGGCCAGCGCGGCGCAATAAGGCCGATGAATATTTCTCAAAAGCGAGTGTTTCTTACCGGCGGCAGCGGCGGCCTCGGGCGACCGCTGGCGGTGGAGCTGGCAAGTGCGGGCGCCGACGTGACGATGCTGTCGCGCAGGCCGCCGGATCGACCACAGGACGCCCGACATATCGTGGCCGATCTCTCGACTCTGGATGGCATAGCGGAAGCCTCCGCAACGGTCGAGCGCGAGGAGCCCGACATCCTAATTAATATGGCGGGCACGCAGTATTTCGGCCCCGTCGAAAGTCAATCGCTCGAAGCCATGCTTGCAAGCTACATGGTCAATCTTATGGCTCCTGCGGCGCTGTGCCGAGCAACCCTGCGGGCCATGAAGCGCCGCAATTCCGGTCAAATCGTCAATATCGGCTCCATCTTCGGCTCGATCCCATTCGCTCACTTTGCGGCCTACTCAAGCGCCAAGGCGGGCCTGCGGGCGCTGAGCGAGGCGCTGCGGCGCGAGCTTGCCGGCACGGATATAGCTGTCACTTATGTCGCTCCCCGCGCCATCCAAACCGACATGCTGAGTTCAAGGTTGCAGAAGTATGCGGCGTTGACGGGAATGAATGTCGATGCTCCGGAGCAAGTCGCCCAAAGAGTTCTAAAAGCGATCGAGCAGCGACGGAAGGAAGTCTATATCGGCTTTTCCGAGCAACTCTTCGTTCGCCTGAATGCCATCCTGCCGCGTGTCGTCGACACGGCCGTGGCAAGTGCCAATCGGAAGGCTGCCGCACTTTTCAGCTCGTGACATATCTAGACGCGTGACGAAGGAGACTGACCGTGCCAAAAAGAATAGCTGCAATTGCTCTCGCGCTCGCCTTCCTTTGTTGTCAGGCGGGGTGGACGACGTCTTCGGCGGCTGAAGATTCCGGCATTAATGCCGCCATCCTACAACTGGCCTTAAACTGGGAGCATATCAAATTCGAAGTGATCGATAAGAACACTCAGGAAACACAGATGGCTGCCTTGTCGGATCGCGCGGGCAGCATCGTGCAGCAATATCCTGGCCGCCCCGAGGCTGCTATCTGGCAGGCCATCCTCATCAGTGAACAAGCGTCGATGGCAAGCGAGAACGGCAGTCCGTTCAAGGCGCTCGGCTTCGCCAAACATGCTCGAGAAATTCTGGAACCGATCGCAAAGCAATATCCCACCGTTCTTGACGCGGGCGCTCCTACCAGCCTCGGTGTCCTTTATTCCCGCGTGCCAGGATTCCCGATTGCTTTCGGCGATAAAGCGAAGGCGAAATCATTGTTGCAAGAGGCGGTCAAATACGCGCCAGACGGTCTCGACGCCAATTATTTTTATGGCGATTTGCTCTTCACCGAGCACGAATATCCCGCCGCGGAGCAGGTGTTCAAGCACGCAGTTGCCTTGCCGCCGCATCCAGAGCGGCCGATCTGGGACAAATCGCGCCGGCTAGTCATGCAGGAGGATTTGGACAAAATGCACAGCAATTAGCGGGGCTTCGATGATCACGCTTGACGCCGCATGGATTTCGCTTGGGCGGCAGTTGCGGAAACCGGAAGGCTTCGGCGGCCAGCTTCTCGCTCGGGCAATGGGCCCGGTCAATGAGCGGTCTAATCGTATTGCCATCGCCGCCCTAGACATCAAGGCTGATGACACGGTTCTTGAGCTGGGCTTCGGCCCCGGCCGGGCGATCAAAGCCATAGCTAGCGCGGCAACCGAAGGACGGGTCTTCGGAATCGACCATTCCCCAGTTATGTGTTCTCAGGCGGGCCGCCAAAATTCTCGCGCGATTGACGATGGGCGCGTTCGTCTGGTGCAAGGCAGCCTAAACGCCCTGCCTTGGCAGGCTTGCGCCGTTGATAAATGCCTCGCCGTTCATGTGGCTTATTTCATGGATGCGAACCAAGTCCGCGAGGCTCGGCGGGTGTTGCGTTCCGGAGGAACGCTGGCACTTCTCGTAACGGACAAGGCCGCGATGGCGCACTGGAAATTCGCGCATTCCTCTACTCATCGGCAATTCACGGTTAGCGATCTCGCGACGCTTCTCCTGAACGGCGGCTTCTCACGCGAGGACATGTGCTTTCAGAGCGTATCGCTTGGCGCGGCCTTTCCAGGGATTTTGGCGCTAGCAACTAAGGCTGCGCCGTAATTCAAATCACTAGCGCGCAACATACCCGAGCACGATAACGTGCCGATCAGGAGGGGATCATGACGATTGTGTCTCCGGATTTGTTTGTAGACGCTGTCCTCGCCTACCACCAAACCGCAGCGATCAAGGCCGCTATCGAACTTGATATATTTTCTGAGATCGCTGGCGGCACAAAAACCGCGGACGAGCTCGCGAAGCAAACCGGAGCGGCAGAGCGCGGCATCCGCATTCTTTGCGACTACCTTACGATTCGCGGTCACCTTGAAAAGGAGGGTAACGAGTACCGGCTTACCCCATCGACGGCCATGTTTTTGGATCGAAATTCCCCGTCGTGGATTGGCAGTATCGTCGAGTTTTTGGCCGCGCCTGAGATGATGGACTCATTCCTAAGCGATCCGACCTCATACGTCCGCAATGGTGGTTCAATCGGTCTGGCACATAATGCGCCGGATCACCCAATCTGGGTGAAGTTCGCGCAGACTATGGCCCCGATCCGGGCGCCCGTCGCCACAAGTATCGCATGTGAGCTGGCGCGCTGGTCCCCCCACAAGGTGCTCGATGTCGCGGTGGGCCACGGTATGTTCGGCATTGCGATTGCGCGAGCCGTACCGGGTGCGGAAATCACGGCCGTCGATTGGCAGGCCGTTCTTTCGGTCGCACGAGAGAACGCCGAGGCGGCCGGGGTGTCCGGGCGCTACCACACTTTGGCTGGGAGCGCGTTCGAAGTGGACTGGGGAAGCGGGTTCGATCTGGTCCTGATGGCCAACTTCCTCCACCAGTTCGATTATGGCACTTGCGTAGCGCTCCTTCGAAAGGTTCGTAAGAGCCTTGTTTCTAATGGCCGCGCTGCCGTCGTTGAGGGTCTACCGACGGAGGACCAGGTTCTTCTGGCGACATTCTCATTCCAGATGCTCGGTTCGACACCGCACGGTGAGATGTACGCGGCTCGTGAGTTTGGGGAAATGGGCCTAGCGGCAGGATTTGCAAAAGTATGCGTGAAGTCGGTGCCCTCTACTCCGCAGAGCCTAATTATTTTCGAAGGGCCGTGACTGTAGCCACTTGGGCCGTTCGTAGGCGCCCTGATCAAACTCTTCAAGGAAGGATTGCGAACCTGAGTGCATAAAGAAACTCACTATTGGCACCCCGCAGACGTGACCTGACGTCCGCTCGATTTCTGCTGTTATACAGCCGGATCGAACATTACCCAAGAGATCTGCAAGCGGATCAAGACAAGCGGTCTTTTATCCAGGCGGGGCGGCAACCGTAATCGAAGGCGTTACCCCTGCGCAGCGTCGCGCTTACCGAATAGCTCGAGCGCCGCGTCGACTATTCCTTGATAACCGGTGCAGCGACAGAGATTGCCGGACAGTGCCTTGCGTATATCCGCGTCGCTCAACCCACCTGCCGGATTTTCCCGCTCGAGTTCAATCAAGCTCATAACTACGCCCGGCGTACAATAGCCACATTGCAGCCCGTGATGGCGTGACAGCGCTTCCTGAATCGGCTGTAGACTACCCTCCCGAGCGACACCTTCGATTGTTTCGATGCGTCGGCCGTCGGCCTGTACCGCGAGCATCAAGCAGGACCGGACCGAGATTTCGTCGACGAGAACCGTGCAGGAGCCGCAGACGCCGTGTTCGCAACCTATGTGCGTGCCGGTCAAACGGAGATCCTGCCGCAGGAACTCGGCGAGGCTGACGCGCTCGTCGACTTCACATTCGCACTTTTTACCGTTCACAACGACGGCGATGCGGTGTGCACTCATGTTTGAATTCGCTGGATCACCTTGGTCAGGGCGCGCTGTAGCAGGTGAGCCGCCAACTCCTGGCGGTATTCGGCAGGATAATTATCGTCGCCAACTGACGGAAACGCGGCCGCTCCGGCAGCGGCGCGTTCGATTAGACCAGAATCGCAGTGGGCGCCCAGCAGCAGCGTCTCCACCTCGGTCATGCGCATGGGCACCGCTGAAATTCCGCCAATTGCGATGCGCGCTTCCGAAATTCTGTCACCGCTATCCATCGTTATGACGGCGGCAACCGAAACAATCGCAAAATCGGCAGGCCGACAGGCGAACTCCTCGAAGGCGGTCCCGGTTCGCTCGGGCCACGGCGCAAAATCGATCCGGACAAGAATCTCGTTCGGCTCGAGAGTCGATGTCAGATAACCCGCAGGAAAATCTGAGAATGAAATCTGCCGCCTGCCGTTTTGGCTGGCAATAGTTAAGACTGGATCGAGCGCGCAAGCCGTCACGGGGAGTTCCGCAGAGGGGTCCAAATGGCACAGGCTGCCGCCGATAGTGCCCCGATTGCGCGTCTGCTGGTGGCCGACATGAAATAGGGCGTCGATCAGCAGCGGGCAATATTGCCGAACAAGCGCACTGCGTTCGATCGTGCGTTGCGTCGTGGTAGCGCCGACCTGCAGGCCATGGGGCGTGGGCTCTATAAAGGCAAGCTCGGGGATTCGACCGAGGTCGATCAAATGCTCGGGCTGGACGACCCGGAAATTGAGCATCGGCATCAGCGATTGTCCGCCCGCCAGCACTCGCGCGTTGTCGAGCGTGGCCATCAGATGCAACGCTTCGTCCAGCGTGTCCGGCGCGTGATAGGCAAAGGGCGCTGGCTTCATAGCGGGAGGCTTATTTTTTGCGCCTGACGGATGAGGGCGCGCAGACGCACAGGCGTCACCGGAAGATCGGTGATGCGAACATCGAGTGGGCGCAATGCATCTTCGATCGCCGAAACGATCACACTGGGCGCGCCGATCGTTCCGCTTTCCGCTGCGCCTTTGACGCCCAGCGGATTGAGCGGCGACGGCGACTCCATGTGATGGATTTCGATGCGCGGCACCACGTCGGCGGTGGGAAGCATATAGTCCGCCAAGGTTCCGGTAAGTGGCTGCCCAGCATCGTCGAACCGCATCCACTCAAACAGCGTCGCACCGATTCCGTGCACGACGCCGCCGCAGACCTGGCCTTCAACCATCATCGGGTTGATCATACGTCCGCAATCGTGAACTACGACGTAGCGTGTCAACTGCACCGAACCGGAGATCGGATTGACCTCGACTTCGGCGACATGCGAGCCGTTTGTGTAAGTCATGCCGATTGGTTGATAGTCGACCGCTCCGGCAAGTCCAGGGGCGAGGTTGCCAGGAAGCGCATAGCCCGGCACGCCACTCAAGGCGCGCGCAATCTCCGCAAGGGATTTCTTCAGTTTCGGCACGCCCCTGACACGGACGTCACCGTCCTGAAACTCCAAATCTTCCGGCGAAGCCTCGAGCATGAAGGAAGCAGCGGCTTTGGCCTTATCGGCCACGCTCTTGGCAGCGAGATAGGCCGCATTGCCGGCGGTCACAGCCTGACGGCTCGCATAGGCGCCGAGGCCGAGCGGTGTCGCCGCGGTGTCGCCGCAGACCACGTGGATGGCATCTGCCGTGACGCCGAAGGCGCTAGCGGCAAGCTGGGCCAGCATGGTTTGGGTGCCTTGGCCCTGAGCGGTCGCCCCTGTCGACACCATGATCTGACCCGACGGTCCGATGCGGATGGCAACACTTTCAAACGGCCCACGACCGGTGCCTTCCACGTAGTTTGACAGGCCAATGCCGAGCCAGCGGCCTTCGCGTCTGGCACCGTCGCGGCGTTGCGGGAAGCCGTCCCAATCGGCTGCCGCGAGTGCGCGCCTCTGACATTCGGGATAGTCGCCGCTGTCATAAGTCATGACGCTGCCATCGCGTTGGCGCACTGGCGTGGCGTACGGCATTCGTTCCGCTGGAATCAGATTTCGCCGGCGCACCTCATCGCGAGCAAGCCCGAGAGTCGCTGCGATGCGATCTAGGATCCGCTCCATCACGAAGGTGCCCTGCGGACGGCCGGCGCCGCGCGTCGGTGCCACGGGAACCATATTGGTAAGGCAAAGCGAGATGACCAAGCGATAGGCTGGCAACACATAGGGACCGATTAGATTGGTCGCGGCGTTGTAGGGCAGCGCAACGCCGTACGGCACATTGGCGCCATGGTCGTGGTACAGACGGCCGCGAATTCCTTGAAGCTTGCCCTTGGCATCGAAGGCAACCTCCATTTCCCAGATCTGGAGTCGTTCCTGCACCGTTGCGGTGAAGCTCTCCAGACGATCCTCAATCCACTTAATGGGACGGTGCAGCAAGAGCGTCGCCGCTGGGATTGCCAACTCTTCCGGGTGGAACACCGCCTTCGGTCCGAAACCGCCGCCGACATCGGGCGCCAGAACCCGAACCTGATGTTCGAGAAGTCCCAGTGCTTGGACCAGCACGGACTTGGCGCGATGCGGCATCTGCGTGCTGTCCCAAACGGTCAGCAGGTTTTCAGTTTGGTCGTAAGTCGCGATGAGGCCGCGCGGTTCGATCGAGAAGCCGCCGCCCTTGTGCAGGTTAAATCGCTCGGAGAAACGATGCGGTGCTTTGGCAAAGACGCGATCCGGCTCGCCATAGTCGATCAGGTGTTCGGCGGTAAGATTGTCGGGACAGTCCAGTCGCGCGCGTGGGGCGCCCGCCGCGAGTCCGTCGCGGGGGTCGGTAACGGCAGGCAATTCGTCGTAGTCGATATCGATCAACGCCGCGGCGTCCTCTGCGGTGCGCCGGCAATCCGCGACGACGAGCAAAATGGGTTCGCCGACATAACAAACCTCGTCGACGGCGAGACAACTCGGCTCGGCATTAAACTTGATGGCGGCTCCCGGCAACGCCAGCGGAATGCGGTCCGACGTCAGACGCGACCGTAGGTCCGCATACGACAACACGGCATGAACGCCCGGCAGTACCTTGGCGGCGCTCGCATCGACGCTGCGAATCCTGGCATGCGCGAGGCGGCTGCGCACAAACGTCGCGTGCAACATATCTGGCAGGACGACGTCATCGACGTACCGGCCCTCGCCGCGCAGCAAGCGCGCGTCCTCGACACGCGGCACCGACCGCCCGATCATCCCGCCGCGTAAATCGCTGGACATATTGGACGCCTTCAACGTTTCCCGTTGCCCGCCCCTTATCCTATGTGGGGACGCGTTGTTGTGGCCGATCTGCGCCATTGGCGATCTGTGCCTTGTTGGGTCAATAGGCGGCCCGGACGGTCCTTGTCAATCGTATTGTCATACAATAAGACTGTCTTAATAAGCGGCATCATCGGCCGCCGCCGACCGTTTGCGAGAGGTGTGAATGCAAGTGGATGCAACCAAGGTCGACCCGAAGATCGCCAATGCCCGCGCCCATTGGGGCCCCCGCCTGACCGTCAACGGCGTCGATTTCAGCGATTTCAAAGAGGTCACGGCGTCGATCGAACGCTGGGCGGATTGGTGCGGCGCCTGGTCGGAACGGGCGAAATTGCATGAAGTCAGAGGGCGCGACGCGCTGGCACAACAGCATTACGTCAGCGCGCGCGAACACCTGCTGCGCGCTTCGGTGACCTACCATTTTGCCAAGTTTCTGTTCGTCCAGGACATCGAGCAGATGAAAATGGCGCACCGAAGCGCAGTCGAATGCCTCACCGACGCGCTGCCCTATATGGACCCGCCGGGCGAACGGGTGCTCATACCCTACGAAGGCAAGCACCTCGCCGGCGTATTGCGCAAACCGCGCGATATCGAGAACCCCCCGATCGTCCTGATGACGATGGGGCTGGATTCGACCAAGGAGGAGCTGAATACGTTCGAAGCGACCTTCCTGGATCGCGGCATGGCTATTTTGGCATTCGATGGGCCTGGTCAGGGCGAGGCGGAGTACGATTTTCCGATCCGGGCAGATTACGAAAACGTGGTAGGGCCGGTGCTCGATTGGCTGCAATCGAAGCGAAGGGACATCGACACCAGCCGTGTCGGCATTTGGGGCATCAGCCTCGGAGGTTATTACGCACCGCGGAGTGCGGCGTTCGAAAAGCGGATCAAGGCCTGTATCGCCAATTGCGGTCCCTATAATTGGGGCGCGTTGTGGAACAAACTGCCCGACTTGACGCGCGCGGCCTACACGGTTCGCAGCCACAGCAAGGACGAGGCGCAAGCACAGCAGAAGGCCTTCGAACTTTCGCTCGATGGCGTCGCCGAGAACATCGAATGCCCGATCTTCATCATCGGCGCCGGTCTTGATCGACTGTGCCCGCCCGAGGACGCACAGCGCTTGGCCGCGGAGGTCAAAGGACTCGTGCAGCTTCTGATCATCGAAGACGGCAATCACGTCGGCCATAACCGGCCTTACAGCTATCGGCCGCAATCCGCCGACTGGATGGCGGCGCAACTCGGTGCGAGCGGCTAGAGCAGACTACGCGAAAGAGAATTGCGGCAGCGAAAAACGTCACAAAAATACAATTTAAAGGGAGGCAACCATGAACCAGCAGGAAGTGCCGAGCAATCCGATTGCAACCGCGCTCAACGAAGCTGAATTTAGATCGATCCATCTGAAAGTCGCCGCAATCGCCGCTTTCGGCCTGATCTTCGATGGTTATGATTTTCAGGCCACAGCTTACGCCGCGCCGCTGATCCGACAGGAATGGCAGCTCGATCCGAAGGTCCTCGGCGGCTTGATCTCGGCGGGCTTCATCGGGCTGTTTGTCGGATCGATGGCGGCAAGCTACCTCGCCGACCTGATCGGCCGAAAGCGCGCCTTTGCGCTGTGCACGCTCCTGTACTCGGTGTTTACCGCAGCGGCGGCTTTCGCGCCGGATTTCAACTGGTTCATTGGCTTTCGGTTTCTGACCGGCGTCGGCCTAGGCGGCGTCGTTCCGATCGCGGCGGCGTGGATTTTCGAATTCATGCCGGCCCGCTGGCGCGCCGCCATTACGGCGGCGGTGCTTTCCTGCTTTTTGTTCGGTTGGATCGTGGCTTCCGTTGCAGCGCTATTCGTCATTCCAGAGTTCGGTTGGCGGGCTTTCTTCTTCCTCGGAGCGCTTCCTGCGATTCTCGCAGTATTCCTTATCTTCTGGGGCCCGGAATCGCCGGTGTGGCTATTGTCACGAGGCCGTTTCGACGAAGCGCAGCGAATCCTCAAGCGGATAGCGCCGGACGCTGATCTTCAAGGCCAATCCGTTGCGGCCTTCGTCCGGCCGCGATCGAATTGGTTGCGACTTCTGTCGGCGCAGTGGCTGAAGTCGACCATTATCATCGGCATGATCTACTTCCTCCTCGCCGTGCTCTCCGCCGGCATCACCCAATGGCTGCCGACGCTTCTGGTCGACCGCGGGATTACGTTGCGCAATACCTATCTTTACACGTTCGTCGTCAGCGCCGGTCCGATGACCGGATCGATCGTGATGGGGTTTTTGCTCGACGTGATCGGGCGTCGTCTCGCCTTCGTCGTCTTCTGGCTGTGCGCCTCGACATTCATCGTGCTGTTTGCCTTTGCTACAAGTCCGGCAGGGGTGATGATCCTCGGCTTCGGGCTGACTTTCTTCTCGATTGCCACCTACACCTGCATGGACGTCGTCACCGCGGAATTGTACCCGACCGATCTTCGCGCTTCCGCGGTCGGTTGGGGGTTGGGCATAAGCCGCCTCGGCGGCGCCGTCGGCCCCTTGCTCGGCGGCTACCTGATCAGCAACCATATTTCCTATGCCGGCTTCTTTCTGGTTTTTGCTATTCCGCCGATCATCAACATCGTGTTGAGCAGCGGTCTTCGCTTCGCCAAATCCCGCCCACAACTCGTCCACTGATTCCTGCGCGGACGGGTCCTTAAGGCATTTGGCGGATCTTTCGCATGGCGCACGACAGCAAAGGAAACCGGATATGTCCGTCGAGACTGCTGGTAGACTTCAAGACAAGGTTGCGATTGTCGTCGGCGCCGGATCGTCAGGCCCGGGATGGGGTAACGGCAAGGCGACCGCGGCGTTGTTCGCTCGCCAGGGCGCCAAAGTCGTCGCAGTCGACATCAATCTGACCGCGGCACAGGAAACGGCAAGGATTATCGAAGACGAAGGCGGAATTTGCACCCCGCTGCAAGCCGACGTCACTGATCCGGCAATGGCTGACAAAGTGGCCACCGATACCATCGATCGCTATGGCCGGATCGACGTGCTGCATAACAATGTCGGCATTCACCGGCGCGAAAACATGGCGTCAATTTCCGTCGAGGATTGGCAATTGATCCTCAATACCAATCTGAATAGCGCGTTCCTGACCTGCCGCGCGGTTCTGCCGCAGATGGTGCGGCAGAGCAAGGGAGCGATCGTCAATGTCTCGTCGATCAGCGCCATTCGCTATGCGCGGCGGTCGTTCGTTGCTTACAGCACCAGCAAAGGCGCGATTTTATCGCTCACGCGCACCATCGCTGTCGAGTTTGCCGCCAAGGGCATCCGGGCCAACAGTATTCTCCCGGGCCACATCGATACGCCCATGGTCCGTCAGGGGCTGTCGTCCGATGCCAAGGCACGCGAGGATTTTGTGGCAGAACGATCGACGTGGTGCCCGATGGGGCGCATGGGCGACCCATGGGACGTTGCTTACGCTGCGCTCTATCTCGCCTCCGACGAGGCAAAATACGTAACCGGCGCCGAGTTGGTCGTCGACGGCGGCGTGACGAGCGCCACAGCTTGGTGAGGAAATTCCTGGTGCTGAAATTCTCGACGAGAAAACTAATGACGGAACAGACCTGTTTGCCACGGCGCAATTGCCGACGAGACTCTGCAGAACGATCGCCGAATGATTTGACGCACAGAATGCAGGGAAGCAGCTATGAATGATGTCACTCGGATTGCGTTGGTGCCGCTGACGATGGAATCGGCGCCGCTTAGGCGCAAGATCGTTGCCGCGCTGCGGCGCGCCATCGAGACCGGCGAGCTGAAGCCTGGCACGCGGCTGGTGGAAAAGGATTTGTGCCAGGAGCTCAATGTCAGCCGCACCTCGCTGCGCGAAGCGTTGCGGGAGCTGCAGACGGAGAAGCTCGTCATCGCCGTCCCGCGCGGCCTGATCGTCGCCGAGATCAGTGAAGAGGATGCCGCGAACATTTATCAAGTCCGCGCTGCGCTTGAAGGGTTGGTAGCCGCGCAATTTGTGGAAAGCGCCAACGAGCTGGACGTGGATAAGCTTAAGGCGGCGCTTGGCCGCCTGGAGATCGCCTACCGGTCCGGAGATTTCGAGAGGATCCTCGATGAGAAGAAGCGATTCTACGATGTGATTTGCATGGGCGCCGGAAACGCAATCGTGCGCGATCTCCTCGATCATCTCGGCAACCGGATTAATCAACTGCGCAGCACGACGCGCGAAGACAGCAGGCGCTGGACGGCAAGCCTGACGGAGCTCAAGAAACTGGCGAGCGCGCTATTCGCACGCAATCGCAAAGCGGCTCGGACCGCCGCCATCAAGCATGTCGACGCCGCGGCGCGCGCCGCTTTGCGAAAACGCCGCGAGAAGGTCGGCGCTTCGGCCGTCTCTTCCCGAGCGTCGGCTCGTATCGCAACCGTGAGCAAATAGTCTCGGCAATGAGAGTAACGCAAATCCAAACCGGTTAGCGCGCGGTTGCAGGTTCGAGTCCGTCGATCCTGCGGTTGCCGCTTTGACGCCTACGAGGACGAACATGAGCGAGGCAGATGGTAGAAGGACTGTACTGATAACCGGAGCCGCGCGCGGCCTCGGTCGGGCAATGGCGTTGGGTCTCGCCGACGCCGGCTATGTCGTAGCGGCATGCGATTTGCTGTCGAGCTCAGCAGAGATGACGACGCTTGTCGAACAAGCGAATCCTAAGCGCGGCGTTCTACATCCAGTCTATTGCGACGTTACCGACGCCGATAATTGTCGAGCGGCGGTCGACGAAGTGAGGGCCAGGTTCGGCGCCATCGACATCCTGGTCAATGATGCTGGCATCGGTATGGAGGTCCTCACTCCGCACATTCACGACAACCCCTTCAAGTTTTATGAGGTCGACGAAACATTCTGGCGGCGCGTATTAGACATCAATCTGCTCGGCACGTTCCGGATGACCAAGCTGATCGTTCCGCATCAGGTCAACCGCGGTTGGGGGCGTATCATCAACGTGACTACGAGTCTGACGACGATGCTCAAGGCCGGTTTTTCACCCTACGGCCCCTCGAAAGCGGCGATTGAGGCAGCGAGCGCCATATGGTCCAAGGAACTCGCCGGGACAGGCGTGACCGTGAACGTCCTCATTCCAGGAGGCCCGGCGAACACTCGGATGATACCCCCCGACGATATGGCGGCACGTGACCGGCTGGTGCAGCCCGAAGCGATGGTGCCGCCGCTATTGTGGCTGGTCTCGGCCGATGCCGACCACGTCACCGGGAGGCGATACCAAGCGAAATTGTGGTCTCCTGAGTTATCTGTTCAGCAAGCCGAGAAGGCCGCCGGCGCCAACGTCGCGTGGTAATTGCAAACCGACCTTCTTATGGCCTCTCTTGCAGGGTGTGAAACATCATGAAACTTCCACGTCGACAGTTTCTGCAAATGGCGGCTGGAGCCGCCATGTCGCCTGCTGCGTCGCGTCTAGCCAGGGCGCAGGCTTATCCGGCACGCCCGGTGCGCTTTATCGTCGGTCAAGCTGCCGGCAGCGGTTCGGACATTTTTGCGCGTCTCATGGGTCAATGGCTCTCGGACCGGCTCGGCCAACCATTCATCGTCGAGAACCGGCCAGGCGCCACGGGAAATCTTGCGGCCGAGGCGGTCGTGAGAGCTCCCGGCGACGGCTACACTGTGCTCTTCGTCAACAATTCGAATACCATCAATGCGACGCTGTTTGAGAAACTCGACTTCAATTTCATTCGAGATTTTGCGCCGGTCGCCGGCATTCTCAGCGTACCCTGCGTGATGGAAGTCAATCCTGCACTGCCGGTCAGGACGGTTCCCGAGTTTATCGCTTACGCCAAGGCCAATCCGGGCAAGATCAACATGGCTTCGGCCGGGACCGGCAGTACATCCCATATGTGCGGCGAATTGTTCAAGTTCATGGCCGGAGTCAATCTTATCCACGTGCCGTATCGCGGCACTTCACCGGCGCTTGTCGACCTCATTGCCGGACAAGTGCAAGTGATGTTCGACGTGATCGCGTCGTCCAAAGAGTATGTCAGCTCAGGCCGCCTGCGCGCGCTTGCGGTTACGACGGTGAATCGCTCGAATGTGCTCCCGGACATCCCGCCCGTAAGCGATTTCGTGCCGGGCTATGATGCCAGCGCCTGGGGCGGCATATGCGCACCGAAGGACACGCCTGCCGAAATCATCGTCAGGCTGAATACTGAGATCAATGCAGGCCTCGCCGATCCTACGGTGAAGGCGCGGCTTGCCGACCTCGGTGCCACAGTGCTTCCCGGATCGCCTGACGAATTTGGCAGGTTCCTCATCAACGAGACAGAGAAGTGGGGTAAGGTAATCAAGTTCTCGGGCACAAAGCTCGATTGATCAGGTGCGCTGCACGGAAGTCGGCGACCGCGGAATCCGTTGCCGCGCGTGGGCTACGCCGTCGGCGCTTGACGTAAATCAAAAAGACTAACGCCGACCCGGCTAATATTCAAAACGAGCGGTGCGTTGCACAATAATCGGGTGGACGTCGGTGGCATCGTCGATCAGGCGTCGTCCAAAACACATCACCACGGGCGGCACGGCGTGAAATCACTGTTCAAAGTAGGGCGCAAGTGGCCGAGGGGAAAATGAATCGCGAGTTAAAGCGGGTGCATATTATTGTATTCCCTGGCGTTCAAAATCTTCCAAACTTCGCGGCTGAGGAAAACGGCTTTTTTGCGGGTCGCGGACTTGCGATCGAAACTACATTTACGAAGAGTTCGGAGCAGCAACGGAGCGGGCTGGCGTGCGGCGAATACGATATCGCTCATTCCGCCGTCGACAATGCGGTCGCGATGACCGACCTTGCGGGCGAGGATGTCGCCATCGTCGTGGGGCTAGACCATGGTTTCAACAAGCTGATTGTGCGACCAGGTATCGCAACCTACGAAGACCTGCGTGGAAAGACGTTTGGGGTCGACGCGCCGGACACAGCTTTTGCTCTCGTTGTCTACGACATGCTCAAACGCAAAGGCTTGAAGCAAGGTGATTACAACGTAAAATCGGTGGGCGCCACGCGTTTTCGTCTGGAAGCACTATTGGCCGGCAGCGTCGACTTTGCCATGTTGAATTTGCCGTTTAATCTATTTGCGCAACGTGAAGGCCTCGCCGTCCTCGATAACCCCATGGATGTCATCGGCGCATATCAATCGACCGGCGGATTCGTGAAACGGGCATGGGCAACGCAACATCACGAAGTCCTGGTGCAGTATATAGCGGCTTATGTCGAAGGCCTGCGCTGGGTAATGGAACCGGAAAATCGTTCTGCCGTGATCGAACTTATTAAGCAGCGCATGGATCTCGCGCCCGACATTGCCGGGGAGTGCTTCCGGCAGATTTCGGAGCGCAAAACCGGATTTGCAACAGATGCCAAGATCGATCTTGCCGGCATGACGAAACTGCTTGAGTTGCGCGCTGATTTTTCCGGTGTAGCAGGTACGGCCAAGGTATCGCCTGACCGCTACATTGATGAATCCTATTATCGAGAGGCGCTGGCTGCACTTTAACCGAGGGCCGAAAAACCGTTAAGCGATGTGTGGTTTTGTCTCGACAACGCATCGAGCATCAGAGACTGAAGGTAACTTAGAGAGACCACAGTCATGCCGCTTATCGAGTCACGATCGGGAAGCATCTTCGTTGAGACTACTGGTAATGGCGAGCCAATTCTGCTCATTCCCGGGCTCGGTATGGACCACACTTATTATCGTTTTGCCGCCCCGCTACTTGCCTCGGATTTTGAAGTTCATGCCGTCGATCCGCGCGGTATCGGGCAGTCGGCCAAGAAGGCGCCTTATAGCGTCGAATCCTGGGCCGCTGATTTTGCCGACATCATCGACAACATCGGTCATGGCCCCATGCATATCGTGGGTTCCTCGCTGGGCGGCGGCACGGCGCTGGCTTTGGCGGAAAGCCGGCCCGACCTCGTCCGTTCGCTCGTCGTGGTCGGCGGCTTCAGCGAACTCGATCGGGCGGCTACGCTCAATTTTGGTCTCCGCGCCCGCCTCATCCGCAAGTTGGGAATGTGCGACGAGGTTGCCGACTATATGGGCTTATGGACGTTAACTCGCGAATTTATCAATTCGGAGGAAGGCTACGCCCAGATGAAGGCGAATCAATCAAACATTCGGAAGAATTCTGCGGAGCTCTACCTCGCCTTCGTTGAGAGCGTACTGGCCTGGGCTCGGTGCCTCCCGGGACAGGAGCAGGAGCCAAAATTTACGACACGTCTGCCAAACATAAAGGCGCCGACGCTGGTGGTGAGTTCAGATAATGATCATCTCATCCCGCTCGAACTCACGGCGATCGTCTCTGCTAACATTCCCGGCGCGAAGCTCGAGGTTATGCGTGGGTTTGGCCATATTCTCTTTGTGGAGCACCCGCGCGAGACCGTCACGCTATTAAAGTCCTTTATCAGCAATCTGCCGAAACGATAAAGGCGTCGCGCTGGCAACGCGAAAGCATTGAGTCATTGGCTCCCGAGTGTCGTGGTTTTGGCCAACCGCTCCCATTTCTCGGTTTCGCTCTTTAACGTTGCGGCAAGCCTCTCGGGCGGTCCACCCAGCAGCCTGAACCCCAATTGTGACGTTTTAACTTTCACATCGGGATCTTCGAGTATCGCGCCTACGTCGTGGTTCACCTTTGCGATAATTTCAGTTGGCGTGCCTTTTGGAGCGTAGATTCCGTACCAGCTCGTCTCCGCGACGAAGGGGACACCGAGCTCCTTGAACGTCGGGATATCAGGAAGCTCGTCGGATCGGATCGATCCTGAGACCGCCAGCGCCCGTAGATTGCCTGCCTTAATGGAGCCGAGATATCCGCCGAGCGTGGGGATGAAGACGGCAACATGATTCGACATCAGGTCGGTCGAGGCTTGCGCAACCGACGAATAGGATACGTTTTGCATCTTGATCCCGACCAGGTTGCTAAAAAGAACGGTTGCAAGATAAGCGCTCGTGCCGGGTCCCAAGCTCGCAAAGTTGAGTTCCCCAGGATGTGCCTTCGCATACTCGATCAGTGCTTTGACCGTACGAAACTGTGAATCGGGCGGTACCATGAGAACATCTTGGGCAGTACCGACCAGGATGATCGGATCGAAGTCTTTAGCCGGATCAAATCCGTCGCTCGGTGCGATCGTAACGTTGACCGCCAGGGACTGAGCGCCAAAGTGCAAGGTGTATCCATCCGGAGTGGCCCTGGCGGCGAAAGCCGCGCCGATATTTCCTCCTGCTCCGGGGCGATTATCGACGAAGACCGACTTACCCCATCGTTCGGTGAGTTTTTGAGCAATGATGCGTGCGAGCGTATCGAGGGTGCCGCCTGTCGGAAACGCGACAATCATGCGAACCGGTCGATCGGGGTAAGTCTGCGCAAATGCGTTCGTCCGCGGTCCGAGGAGAGCGCTCGCCGCGATCACAATCGCGCCAGCTAAAGCCTTGTATGCCATTATCGCAACTCCATTGTGGCAGACTTCCTTTATCCCTAAACCCGCTTCCTTTCAGTTTTGCCGCGGTTGGCACGTTGAGCGCGGATCTAGTCGTCCGGCCTGCTGTCCTTTGTCCGGCTCGACGTATTGGGTGCAACGTTGCTGCGCCGGCGTTGTCGGTAGGACTCGCTGCGGTCCATCCAGTGCCCAAGCGTTGCTTGGCGCGCGTTTCTGTCCCATTCCTCGTCCCAATCACCGAGTGAATAGCCAAACCACGGCACTTCGGGATTAAGCGCAGGCAGGCCGAGCCGTTCCCACAGTGCCTTGGCATTCTCCATGTATTCGCGCTTCGGCAATGCCAACGGCGGCATGGCGTGCTTCATCGTCGCGTCGATCAAAAGTGCCGAGTCGAACTCGGTCGATCCGGAGCTACGCGGGCCGTGTCCGTGTTCACGATACGGCACCACATGCGTATCAACCGCCGGGTTGCAGCGGTAAGCCATCGCCCAGAACACCGAATCCACGTTCTCCGGATCAATGTCATCGTCGACCGCGATGACAAATTTTCCGACAATGGCTTGCAACGTCAGCGCGCCCTCCAGCGCCCGCCAGACCTCGCTACGAGGCGTTCCTCGTCCAAACTGCAAGAAAATGAACTTACGCAAATTGGTGAGCGGCTCGTGCAGGACGACTCGCTTGAGCCCTTTGATGCCAAGATGGTTCCGTAAGTGCGAGAGGAACAGCGGTTCGTAGGCTAGGCGCTTAATGACGCTAGACTCGCTTGGCGTCACCTGTGAGATGATCGATGTGAAGATCGCATTTCGTCGCCGAGTGATCGCTGTTACGTCAATCACAAGATTATACTCTTCGAGCGCGAGATAGCCGTGCGATTCTCCGAATGGTCCTTCCGGTTCTAGATAATCGGGGTCGGCGTAGCCCTCGATCACAATCTCGGCTTCGGCGGGAATCAACAAATCAACCGTGCGGCCGCGGACGACATGGATTGGGCCTCCTGCAAGCCCGCCGGCAACAGCGACCTCGTCCGTGCCGTGCGGTAGTTTCTGTGGGCCCTGGAACGCGACCAGCGGCGGGCATCCAACGACAATCGCAACCGGCATTTTCTTCTTCAGAGCTTGATGCATTTTCCAATGCTCGTAGCCCCCGGCCCGCAGCGCCACAAATGTCATCATGCCGAGCCGCGTCGATGACTTTAGCTGTCCGCGATAGGTGCCGACGTTTTGCACGCCGGTGTGAGGATCGCGGGTGATGACGCAGGTTGCGGTCAGATAAGGAGCTGCATCAAAGCCAGGAGTAGAGATTGGAGCCGGCAGTGAACCGAGGCCGCGGCCGGTGCCTTCCAGAGCGGGTCCGGAAACAATCATTTCATGGCAAGGTGCATCTTCAACGATATGCGGCAGAACGGGATTGGCAATTGCCCGCTCCCAGGCTGGGCCGATGTCCTCCAGCCGCTTAACATTCATGCCAATTCGGTAGATTTCCGCATTCGCGGCGTATACGCCGACGGCCACTGGAATGTCATAGGTGTGCCCATTCGAGTCTTTAATATTCGAAAATAAGAACGCCTTACGATTTCTCTCTGCAATGCCGCCGCGGAACTGCCAGCGCACTAACGGATGCAACTCCGTGTCTTTGTTGATAGCTGTTTCGATCCGATATAACAGTCCTGCGTCATCAAGCCGATCGAGATGCTCATGCAAGTCAGCATAACTGCGGTTGGTAGGTGCGGGCACGCTTATCTCCATTGCCGCCGCGCTGCTCTCCGTTTCAACTCAATTGTGCCACAAGCGGTCACGCACTGCGATCATCCGCTCCGCCTGAAGTCCCAGTTCTGAGAATTGTACCCAATTGCCTCGGAGCGGACTGCTGCCACCATTGCTATCCTGGTTCATCGCCTGATGCCGATCGCATTGATCTACATCAATGCACCAAGGAGAATTGACGATGTGAAGCGGCTGATGCCGACCAGTTCCGCCACAACGCCGAAATTGCCGGCCCCGTCGGACAAGGCCCCGCCGGGCATTAGGATGCCGCGCATGACTAGATCGTGGTGGAACTAGGGTAGGAGTCGACGGGAGCAGGCCCGCGAGCGCTTTCGGATGAGCCCACGAGGTGGGTGCGGGTAGAAATTCGGCCGCGACAAGGCATCCTTGTGCCTGGCATCCGCGTCTTTTACTCAGCGTTGAAAGTAGGCCGCGGTCGAGACGCGGGCGAAGGCCTTCGCGTGGCCGACGGGCGGGAGGAACAGTGAGCGCTGAGATATTCGAGCGGACCTGTCCCTTAAGTTGATGTGGATCAACGCACACTCCCCTGACCTGTGCGTTTCTTTATAGAAGTTTATTGCAAAAAAGGAGGAGGACCGCATGTCCGATTTGCGTCCCGACGTGAGCCCCTGGCCGGTGGTCGACGGAATTAGGCAATGGTGGCGAAACTGGTGCGGGGCAAACTCCGGCGTATTGGAGCGCTTCGGGGACTGCGAAGTTGAGCGAATGGCCCACGATCTGTGCATGTCCGTCACTGAATTTCGTAGCATTGCGGACCGCGGCCCTGAATCCGGCGATCTTTTGGAGCGCCGAATGAATGCGCTCGATCTCAATAGCGGCGAGATCGCCGCAACTGAGCCAGGCACGTCCCGAGATCTTCAGCGGCTTTGCACGTTATGTGAAAGCCACAGACAGTGCATGCGAGACCTCGCGCGCGATCCCGCTGGCCGAGCGTGGGAAGATTACTGCCCGAATGCTGCGATGCTTAAGGAGCTCGACACGTTGCCGTGGGCGTCGCGGCGAGAATGGTGACTGCTGGAAGCGGTCGGTCGCGTGACAATAAATTGGTCCAATAGACGTCGGCCTATCGAAGCTGCACGACAGATCTTATTGGGTCATTGACCCGCCGAGCGCCAATAACGGGCGGGCTTAGGGGGGACTTAAGGGACGACGGCGCTAGAGCAGCGTGCGTTCGAGCGGTTATGGCTCGGCCTTGAACTGCACACGCCAATTGCCGAAAGCCTTGAGCGGAATCCCCTCCACCTCGCAATACTGCCGCTGGGTCAAGTCGCTAAGCTTCCACGCCTCTTGATGCGCACGCCAGAACGCCTCGCCCTGACGCGTCCACCTTCGAAGATCGTCCACCATCTCCTTCCCTCCATCTGCAAATCGTAGACCAGGGGGGCTCGATGAGACGGCATCGCGCTTCAAGCCGTATATAGGCCAAAGCGTCAGATAAATTCCTGAGCGCAACAAGGTTGCTTGAAACAAGGCGTCAGGTAATGGGGTCTCGTTCGGGACGGGCGGCGCGCTGCGCAAACTCATTAAGAAAGACGTATTTCTTCATGCTTATGGGGAGCGGCGACTGACCCCTGGCGCGCCGGGGAAAGAATATCGCCGGAAAATCGATCGTTCGTCACTTTGGCGAAATCGGCGGCGTGCAGATCGCGTGGCTCCGCCTGTAGTCCAAATTAAAATTGCAATAGTATATTATACACGTGTGAATAGTATTTGTGGATATTTTGGCAGAACGAAGCCAAATTCTATAGGAGTTTCAATGATAGGGGATGGCGTTGACGAGGCGGTGCACCGGCCAACGATGAAGGTCGTAGCAACCATGACCCGCCCCCGTTTGACCGCATGGAGCGGTTATTTAACTGCATGCTGCCTCTGGGAAACCCTGGCCATCTGGCGTAAATCGCGCGTAGTTACGCGAAGGACCGAACGCTTCGAGGTGCTGATCCGAGCATCAGAGAAACCCGGCGCCGGGTTCGTTGATGACGATGCATTCGATTAGGCGGGACCGTGGATAGTCAGACACCCATAACGCGAGTTACGAGAGGCCCGATCCCCAACGATCTCGACGCATTTTGGCTGCCGTTTACGCCAAATCGCGCCTTCAAGCGCGCGCCGCGGTTGTTCGCCCGCGCCAAGGACATGCATTATTTCACTCCCGAGGGCCGCGCCGTGCTCGACGGCAGCGCCGGACTTTGGTGCACCAATGCCGGCCATAACCGCGACCCGATTGTTGCGGCCATCCAGCGCCAGGCCGAGGAACTCGATTACGCGCCGGCGTTCCAGTTCGCCCATCCGCAGGCCTTCGAATTGGCGAGCCGGGTTGCGGCGCTCGCACCCGGCGATCTCAACCGCGTGTTCTTCTGCAATTCAGGTTCGGAAGCCGTCGATACCGCGCTCAAGATCGCGCTTGCCTATCACAATCTGCGCGGCGAGGGCGCGCGCACCCGGCTGATCGGCCGCGAGCGCGGCTACCACGGCGTCGGATTCGGCGGCATTTCGGTCGGCGGCATCGTGCCGAACCGCAAAATGTTCGGCTCGCTCTTGGCCGGGGTCGATCATCTGCCGGCGACCTATAGCCGCGAGCATCAGGCCTTCACCAAAGGCGAGCCGGAATGGGGCGGGCATCTTGCCGACGAGCTCGAACGCATCGTCGCGCTGCACGACGCCTCGACCATTGCCGCCGTCATCGTCGAACCGATGTCGGGATCGACCGGCGTCTTGCCGCCGCCCAAGGGCTATCTGCAAAAACTGCGCGCGATCTGCGACCGCCACGGCATTTTGCTGATCTTCGACGAAGTCATCACCGGCTTCGGCAGGCTCGGCTACGCCTTCGCGGCCGAGCGCTACGGCGTGACGCCCGACATGATCACCTTCGCCAAGGGCATCACCTCGGGCGCGGTGCCGATGGGCGGCGTGATCGCCCGCGATGGCATCTACGAAACCTTCATGCGCGGACCCGAACACGTCATCGAATTGTTCCACGGCTATACTTATTCGGCGCATCCGCTCGCCTGTGCGGCGGGTCTCGCGACGCTCGATCTCTATCGCGACGAAAAGCTGTTCGAACGCGCACGGAAGCTCGAGCCGCATTTCGCCGATGCGGCGATGGCGCTCAAGGATTTGCCCGGCGTGCTCGATATCCGCACTGTAGGGCTCACGGCGGGCATCGATCTTGCGCCGCGCGCCGGCAGCCCGGGCTTGCGCGCCTATCGGGCGATGGATCACGGTTTCCGCGACGAAGCGATATTGTTCCGCATTACCGGCGACACCATCGCGCTGTCGCCGCCCTTGATCGTGAGCGAAACGCAGATCGGCGAGATATTCGAGAAATTAGCCCGCATTATTATTGCGGATCATTGATGCGGGTTATGCCCGACGGATGCTATTGCGCGATTCAATTTGCCGCTCCTTAGGCTCCGCGACGCCTTTCGTCGCCCGTAAGTACTAATCCGGAGCCGGACACTCACATTGCCGAAAGCCCGGTTCGTGCAAGCTCCGCGAAACGGAGCCCGATCGGTTCTGATTGGATCGCAACCGGCTCCGGCGTTATTGGCGCATGGCTCGTTCCCGGAGATTAGAAACCGCAAGCCCGGGTCATGCCGTTGCGTTCGTGCGGCAGAAGTTCGTGCAGTAGGAATCGTGCGGTAAGACATGGCTACGGGTCGATCGCTTTTCGCTGAACTGGAAGACGCCATCAAAGGCGGCTCCAAGGAGCGGCGCATCGAGACTCTACGGCGCATCACCGATCTTTTTGTCGCTGAAGCCGACCGTCTCAGCGATCAGCAAATCGAATTGTTCGACGATGTGCTGGGACAAATGATCGAGAGGATCGAGCGGCGCGCGCTCATCGAGCTCAGCAAGCGCCTGGCGCCTATCAATAACGCGCCCATCGAAGCCGTGCGGCGGCTGGCTAGGAATGACGATATTGCCGTGGCCGAGCCGGTGCTGACGCAATCGGCAAGGCTGAGCGACAATGATCTTGTCGAAATCGCCGAAACCAAGACGCAGGCTCACATGCTGGCGATTTCGTCCCGTCCCCGCATCGGTTCGGCGGTGACGGATGTGCTGTTGCGGCGCGGCGATGGGGCGGTGTTTCACAATCTTGCCGACAATCCCGAGGCTAGTTTTTCCGAGCGCGGCTTCGCGGCGCTGGTCAGGCATGCGGAACGCGACGATCAGTTGGCGGAAAAAGTCGGTCTTAGGTTCGATATTCCCTTGCGTCTGTTTCGAGAGTTGCTGGCGCGCGCCACCGAAACCGTGCGTGCGCACCTCCTCGCCCATTGTCCTCCAGATAGTCTCGGCCGCATCCAGAGCGTGCTGGCGAACATATGCATGGATGCCAAACGCGCGGCCGGCATTCCGCAGGAGCAGGATTACGTCAGGGCACGTGCCCGGGTACGAGCGCTGCACAACAGAGGTGAGCTCGACGAGCGGGCGATCCTCGAGTTCGCGAGAACGCTGTGCTACGCCGAGATCGTGGCAGCGCTCGCCTTGCTGAGCGATGCGCCCGTGAAGCTGATGGAAAAGCTGCTGCAGAGCGAGCATCTCGAGGCTTTTCTCATCCCTTGCAAGGCTTCCGGGTTGAGCTGGCCAGCGGCCCGGCTCATCCTGACGTGCCGCACCGTCGGCCGGCAAACGTCCGGTCAGGACCTCGAGCGGGCGGAACGCGACTATCCGAACTTGTCGATCAATAACGCACAGCGGGTGCTGCGATTCTGGCAGGTCCGGCAGGCAGCGTTCACCGGTGCCGAGCATTCGCCCGGTGAAGAGGACCGCATTGCCGTTTAGCTTTTCTTACTGCGGCTTCAGGATCGCCCAGCCGACATGGACGATGCCGTAACCGCGGCGCATCGGCAGATCGAAGGGGAGGCCCACTTCCGCGTCGGGCGCGATCGCGGCGAATTGGGCCGGCAGCGTCGAAACATCGCCTTGGGTCCACACCACGACGGCGCCTTTTTTGCGCAAGTCGCCGAGATCGATCCAGGGCGCGCGGCGCGGCTCGCCGTCAATCAGCACCTGCGGCTGGTCGGGTGAATAATGCGCCAGATTGCCGCCGTCCCACATCGAACCGACGACATAGCGGAGCTCGGCGCCGGTCGCAGCATGGAAGCGCTCGGTCAGGGTTTCGCCGAGCCTGTCGCCTGGGAAGAACACCGCTCGATAGCGATGGTCGATATAAGGCAGCACCGAGTAATTGGCGGCGAAGATGACGATGAAGATTCCGAACACCGTGGCCCAGGCGGCGCCGATTTTGGTCAGGCGCTCGGCCTCAAGCGCCGCCGGCGCGACCAGCACGAGCCAGAGCCCGATGAACAGCCAGAGCGGATAGCCCCACATCGCAACCGCGCCGCGGCCGCTCACCGCCGTCAGCGCGATGGTGGCGAGCGCCGGGCCGAAGGCGATGAGGCTGACGATGCGGCGGTCGAAGGCGTCGACTGCACAATTTTCCCTCCCCACAAGGGGGAGGGGAGTTGTTTGGGGGCGCGGCCAAAACAGCGCCGCCGCGATGAACAGCGACGGCAGCGCGAAGAAGAGTTGGCTTAAGGCGAACACGGCCGGATGGCGGAGATGATCGAACCAGCCGTGCGAGGGCGCGGCGCGGTGGCTCACGTAGGAAAAGGGCAGGAAATCGGTCTGGAACAGCCAGAGCACATGCGGTGCGGCAATCAGGAGCGCGACGGCGAGGGCGAGCCATGGGCCCGGCGTCGCCAGCGCCCGCCGCGCTCTCGGATCTAAAAACATGAACAGCGCATAGGGCGCGGCCAGCATGACGACGAAATATTTCGCCCATAGCGCGCCGCCGAAGGCGATGCCGAGGAGGCACCAGTGGCCGAGCCGGCCGCGCTTGAGCGCCGCATGAAAGGCGTAGCCGGCGAGCGCCCAGAACGGCAGTTGCATCACGTCGTGATTGAATTTCACCGCCGTGTATTGAAAGTAATGCATGCCGTCGATGATGAGGACGGCAACGAGCGCACCCACCGCCCCAACCATCGGCCGCGCCGTGGCGAAGACGAGTGCAAAAGCAATGACCACAGCCGCCTGGGCCAGCGCGTAATAGGCGGCGTCGGCGCCGACGAGCCGATGCATGATCTCGACCAGCCACCACGGCAGCGGCGGCAGCTTGTCGTAACCGATCTGCCATTCGCGGCCGTAAGTGAGCGCCTCGATCAGGTCGAGCGGTAGGTTGGCGTAAAGCAGCGCAGGCAGCGCGGTCCAGACCGCAAAATGCACCGCCAGAAAACCGCCGAATGCGGTCCGCGGACGCCGCTCGATAAAGCCGGTCAGGCCGGCGAGCCACGCCTGCCCGAAGGCCGATCGGGGCGCCGCCGCAGGGACAGTTTCCGCCATCACACCCATCGTTTCTCGGATTTAGCCTTATAAAACCGCGCGATAACGGTGGCTACCGTTCCCCACATACTTGCGGCGTCACGGCGCTTGTGGACACTGCTAAAGTTCGGGCGCGAATCGTCTTTGGGGAGTCCTGCGGCATGGTGCGCATCAGCGCCATATTTATCGCAGCATGCATGGTGCTGATCGCCGGCTCGATCGGCTTTGTGGTGTATCTGCGTTTCGGCTTTACCGGGGCCGAGTCGGCGCTGGTCGGGCTCGGCAGCCTGACCGCGCTCGCCGTCTACAACACCATCGCCGCCCGCAAACGCGACCGCTTGGAATCGAGTAACCAGCTCGCCAATCTCGCCCGCGGTTCGGGCGACCTCGCCCGTCAACTCGCCGAATTGGGCCGCCGTTTGAGCACGGTGGAGGGCAAAGTCGACACCGTGATCGACCGCGCCTTGGCGACGGCGCAGCCGCTGGCCGCCGAGATCGAGGAATTATCGACGCTGGTCAAGCAGCTCGCCGATTCGGTCGCCGCCCATGACGCGGTACTGCAGAATCCGGTGCCGCAAAATCCGGCCTTCCCCGACGAACATGCCGGCGAGCGCCCACGGCCGATGGGCATTTATGAGGCGCCGGCTGCGGCGATACCCGAGACCCCGTTCGCTGCCGTTGCCGCGCCCATTGCCGCCGCGCCGCCCCCGCTCGAGCGCAAGATTCCAGCCTTCGCCGGGATCGAGGGCGACGCGATCATTGCCATGATCCGGCAGGCCATCACCTCGAACGCGATCGAGCTCTATTTGCAGCCGATCGTGACGCTGCCGCAGCGCAAAGTGCGCTATTACGAGGCGCTGTCGCGGTTCAAGACCGAGAGCGGCGCTATCGTCGCGGCCGCCGACTTCCTGCCCTACGTCGAGGCCGCCGCCCTGATGCCGAAGCTCGACAACCTGTCGTCGCTGCGCTGCGTCCAGGTGGTGCGGCGGCTCCTCCTCAAGAACCGCGATGTCGGGCTATTCTGCAATCTTTCCGGCGCGGCGCTGACCGATGCCAGCTTTCCGAAATTTCTCGAATTCATGGACGCCAATCGCGCCATCGCGCCGCATCTGGTGTTCGAGTTCACCCAGAGCGCGGTGCGCGGCATGGGGCCGATTGAAAATGAAAGCCTCGCGGCCCTTGCCGAACGCGGCTACCGCTTTGCAGTCGACAATCTGACCGACCTGCGGCTTGAGCCGCGCGAACTCAATCAGCGTGGCTTCCGCTTCGTCAAGGCGCCGGCGGCGCTGTTGTTCAACCGGACCAGCGCCGCGTCGACCGATATTCACCCGGAGGACTTGTCGGACTTGCTCGGCCGCTTCGGCATCGATCTCGTCGCCGAGCATATCGAGAGTGAGAGCATGGTGGTCGATCTCCTCGATTATGACGTGCGTTTTGGCCAGGGCTTCCTATTCTCGCCGCCGCGGCCCGTGCGGGCGGAGGCGCTGCAGGGTCTTGCCGGCGACACGGCGGCACCGGTTACGGCGACGCCGGTACCCGGCGCGGGCGGGCCGCCCGTCGCAACGCCGGCGACCGGCGGTATCGCGCAACTCATCCGCGCCGGCATGCGACGCAATTGAGTAGACACAGTTGATCAGTTTCATCGAGAGTTTTGAGCCGCTCGCCCGCGATTACGACGCGCTGTTTTGTGACGTTTGGGGCGTGGTCCATAACGGCATCTCGGCCTTCCCGGCGGCATGCAACGCGCTCGCGAAATTCCGCAAGGCGGGGGGTACCGTCATCCTCATCACCAATGCGCCGCGCTCCGGCGCAGCGGTCATGCGTATCCTCGACCGCTTCGGTGTGCCACACGACGCCTATGACGCAATCACGAGTTCTGGCGACGTCACCCGTGGCATTGTCGAAAATAAGCCCGGCGAGACAGTGTTTCATCTCGGTCCGGAGCGCGACCATTCGATTTTTGCGGGCCTCGATGTGAGCTTCGCGCCGCTCGAACGCGCCGATTATGTGGTGTGCTCGGGTCTCTTCGACGACACGACGGAAACGCCGGACAGCTATCGCGACATGGTGGCAACGATGCGTGCGCGTTCGCTGTTCATGGTCTGCGCCAATCCGGATATCGTCGTCGAGCGCGGCGACAAATTGGTCTATTGCGCCGGCGCTATTGCCGATGCCTATGCGGCGCGCGGCGGCAAGGTGCTTTATTGCGGCAAGCCGCATGCCCCGATCTACGAGGCGGCGCTGGCGATGGCCGCGGCCCGTCGCGGCGGCGGCGCGCCGGAACGCAAACGCGTGCTCGCGATTGGCGATTCGGTTCGCACCGATCTCACCGGTGCAGCGGCGTTCGGCCTCGATTGCCTGTTCGTTACTTCGGGTGTCCACGCCGAGCAATATGGCTCGCGCGAAGCCCCGGACGCCGCGGCGCTCAACAAGATTTTCCGTGCCGCTAACGTGGTTCCGCGCGCGATGATGCGCGCGCTTGCGTGGTAAGCTGGAAGGTCAGCGCTCGAACGAAGTGGTGAAGTCGCCCTTTTCGGAGAACACCGCTTCGATCTTCGACTTCAGGGTCTGGGCGTTGAACGGCTTGACGATGTAATTGTTCACGCCGGCCTTTTTGGCCGCGATCACGTTCTCGGTCTTGGATTCCGCCGTCACCATGATGAACGGCGTCGTCTCGATCTGCGGATTGGCGCGCACGCGCTGCAACAGGTCGTAACCGGTCATCGGCTCCATGTTCCAATCCGAGATCACGAGGCCGTAGCGTTTGCTGCCCATCTTCTCCAGCGCCGCGGCGCCGTCCGGCGCATCGTCGATGTCGGAGAAGCCGAGCTGCCGCAACAGATTGCGGATGATGCGCACCATGGTGCTGTAGTCGTCGACCACGAGCACGGACATTTTCGGATCGAGCGCCATTGCCTTGCTCCTAAAGCACGATTCCGAAAAGCATTTGACGATTTTCGGAAATGATCGTGCTCAATCCAACTCCCGGAGCCGGTCCCCCGAACCGAGGAAACCGAATTGGCTCCAAGTGCGCGACTGGCGCTATGCCGGACCAAGCCGGCCGATATGTCGCGGCAGTGTCCCGCCCCGACGGTCCCCTTCCCCGACCCGACAAGCTACATTGGGTCTTTGAACAAGGGGTTAATCGCGCCATCGGGTGCGCTCGCGGGGCTCGATGACCACCCGCCGCGGCGCTTGACTTTGCTTTGGCCGAGACGCCAGTTACCGCCGCAATTGTGAATATCATTAACCATCTTGGGCCGCAGCTAGTGGGGTGGATTTGAAGTTCCTACAATCAAGCGGCTTGCTCGCGTAGGAACTTCAAATCCAAAAACCACACTAGAGTCATAATTTTGCTAGTCTCCCGATTGCGAAGTTCGCATCGGAGGATGCCGCAAACGCGTGCGAACTTCGGAATCGGGACACTAGGGCCGGATGACGAAAAACTTCCGCATCGTGCGCCAATCCGCCGCCGATGCCGCTCCGAAGGAAGCGCTTCTGGGCGCGGTGGTCGCCATCGGTAATTTTGATGGCGTGCATCGCGGTCATAAGGCCGTCATCGCGGCGGCGCTCGGCCGGGCAAAAATGCTGGCGCGTCCGGCAGCGGTGCTGACCTTCGAACCGCACCCGCGCAGCTTCTTTCACCCCAAGGAACCACTGTTCCGGCTGACCGACGAAGCCGCCAAATTGCGGCTTCTCGCCACGAGCGGGCTCGACGGCGCGATTGTTCTCAACTTCGACGCGGAGCTGGCGCGCCTGTCCGCGGACGAATTCGTCAGGCGTATTTTGATCGAGCGCTTTGCGATCGGCGGCGCGGTGATCGGCTTTAATTTTCATTTTGGCGCCAAGCGCAGCGGCTCGCCGGAATACCTCGCGGCCGAGGGGAAGAAGCGCGGCTTTACGGTCGATGTCGTGCCGCGGTTCGAGGATGAAGGACGCCCGATTTCCTCGGGGCCGATCCGGGATGCGCTCGCCGCCGGCAATCTCGACCTCGCGGCGGAGCTTCTTGGTTATCCATGGTTCGTTTCCGGCGCCGTCATCCACGGTGACAAGCGCGGTCGCGAACTCGGCTTCCCGACCGCGAATTTGCTGCTCGACGCCGCTTGCGGCTTGCGCCACGGCATTTATGCGGTGCGGGTTGCCGCCGGCGGCCGGCGCTACGATGCCGTGGCGAGCTTCGGTCGCCGGCCGATGTTCGACAACGGCACGGTGCTGCTCGAAATCTTTCTGTTCGATTTTTCCGGCGATCTATATGGAGCGCCGCTCGATGTAGCCTTCATCGCCTGGCTGCGCGACGAGAAGAATTTCGCCTCGGCCGAAGAACTGGTGCGGCAGATGCAGGAGGACAGCCGGATGGCGCGCGAAGTGCTGACGCGCGCCGGCCAAACGTTCCCGCCGATCTAGACTCTGATCCTATTCGGTGGAATTGGGTCACGGTCAAGAATCTTCGCGGGAGCACGATCTTATCCGAAAACCGGTTTCCATGTTTCGGGATCATGCTCTCATGCGATCGATCAAGAATGCGGCTCGTTCTCGTTGTGGTGTTCGCGTGCCCACTGCGCGACCATGAGACCGACGAGTGCAATCGGCACGAGGCGTTGCCAGCCCAGCGAGCGTCCGGTCCGCACCGCGGCGCTCAGGACGCGGGGATCGAGCAGCCAGGACGCCGAATGCGACTTCGCCGCGCGGGCGAGGATGGCGCGTTCGCGGACCCGACGTCGTGTTATCGTGCTGACGATGGCGGCGACGACAGCGACAGCCAAGAAAATTCCAGCCATGATCAGACCGGCGGCGACGCTGTCGTAGCGCAGTGCCAGCCAGTCATAGCCGGCGACGCAGATGAAGGCGAAAGCAGCCAGCAGCGCCACGACGACGACGCCTAGCCAGATGACGACGGCGGGGCTGGCGCCGTGCTTTGCCTGGATTGCCAGTGTTACTTCGCGCGTTAATAGCTTGATCATCGCAATATCGGGGGCGACAAATTTCGCAACGACGCCGAACCTTTTAGCGGCGCCATATTGCGCCCAACAAGAAGCCGAGACCGGCGACGACCGCAAGCGTCGTATAGGGCCGGTTTTTGAGCGACTCGTCGAGGGCCTCGGCAAAATTCTCAGATACCTCGCGCACGGCATCGGCGGCTTCGTGCCCTTTGCCTTCGGCGTCGGCGACAACGCCGTCCATGCTCGCTTTTACGCGCGCCCACGCCGCGTTGCCCTTGCCGGCGACGATTTCGCCGACCTGTTCGGCCAGCCGGCTGAAGTCATCGCGCAGCGCCTGCAGGTCGCTTTCAATATTGCCGGCCGCGTCGGACGCCGCCTTGCCGATGTCGCGTTCGCCTTCACGCGCGTCACGATTCGATTCCTCGGCGGCTTCGCGGAGGTTTTGCGCGGTCGTTGAAGCGGTATTCATACGAAACTCCGTAATGCGGAATGCGCCAGATTTGCTGGAACAATAGGCCGAACGGCGGGAAGTTCCATTGATTCTTATCAACGGCCCGGATGGGCCATTTCAATCAGGCAGCCGCCAGCCTTCAATCGGGCAGCCTGATGTCGTCGGTGGGAAACAGATGGTTGGCGACGACCAGGCCGATGATCGACACCGGGACGGCAAGGACGGCGCCGATCGGACCCCACATCCAGGTCCAGAACGCCAGCGCCAGAAACACCAGAAGCGGATTAAGCGTCAGGCGGCGGCCGACGATGGTCGGCGTGACAAAATGACCTTCCATGGTGGTGACCGCGATCAGCCCGACCGGCGCGATGCAGGCATGACCGAGCGACGAGAACGTGACAAGGCCGACCCCGAATAAGGCAATCACCATGACGGCGGGGCCGACATAGGGCACGTAATTCAGCAATGCGGCGATAAGGCCGAATATTACCGGATTAGGATAGCCGATGAGCCAGGTGCCGAGCGCGACGATGACGCCGACCGCGGCATTGACGATCGTCACCACCGTCAGATAGCCGGCGAGATTGCGTTCGATGTCGCGCATGATCTTCAGGAATCGGAGCTTGGAATCGCGGCTTGAGAACATCGAAACGACGTGATTGCGCAGCTCGATCTGGCCGACGAGGAAGAACAACAGCGTCGCGAAGAACAGCAACAATTCGCCCGCGGCCGGTGTGAGAAAGGCGACCACCGGTAGAACGACATTGGGCGGTTCATTGACGTTCAGACCGCCGGCTCCGAACAGCGACTCCTCAAGCTCATGCAAAGAGGCCAGCGGCTGATCCAGCACCGTGAGTTTTTGCTTGATGCTCGATCCGATCTCGGGCGCGCGCCCGATCCATTCGCTGACCGGCCCGGCGAGCGCCGTAACGATGAGGCTCAGCGCGCCGAGGGTTACGACGAGGATGAGGAGGCTCGTGAGCCAGGGCGGAATGCCGAGCCGTCTGGCCGTTTTCACCAAGGGCGCAAGGGTCAGCGCCGCCACCGCGGCGGCCAGAACGGGCAGGAGGATGGCGCGGCCGACGTAAAGGAAAGCGCCGAACAATAGGAGGAATATGCCGATGGTCGCGGCCTGGCCGGCAGAGGCCCACATCGTGTGGACGCTGCCGACCGGCGACGGATCGGAGATAACGAGAGCATGGCGCAACTCGCGCTTGGCGCGGATATATTCCAAAAGACCCTCCGTGCCGCCCTATTTGCCGATAAGCCCGCGGCAAAGCCCCGTTGAATAAACGCCAATTCGAAGCGCATGGTTCCCTCGGGCGGCTAAACTCGCGATCCGAGGCCCTTTCCGCACCGGACCCGGCTTGTTAGAAGGCCGCCCAGAACCGAGACATGACCGATTCAATGACCGATACGCCGGCCAAAGCGCGCGACTACTCCGAGACGCTGTTTCTGCCCAAAACCGGGTTTCCGATGCGCGCCGGCTTGCCGCAGAAGGAGCCGGAGCTTTTGGCGCGGTGGCGCGAGCTCGACCTGTATGGCCGGTTGCGCGCCGGGGCAAAAGGCCGGCCGCGCTTCGTGCTGCATGACGGGCCGCCCTATGCCAACGGCAACATCCATATCGGGCACGCGCTCAACAAAATCCTCAAGGATGTGGTGACCAAGAGCCAGCAGATGCTCGGCTATGATTCGAATTATGTGCCGGGCTGGGACTGCCACGGCCTGCCGATCGAGTGGAAGATCGAGGAAGAGAACTACCGTGCCAAGGGCAAGCCGAAGCCTGACTTTTCGAACCCGGAGGCGCTGGTCGAATTCCGCCGCGAGTGCCGGGCCTTCGCCGAGCACTGGATCAAGGTGCAGAAGGCCGAATTCGAGCGCCTCGGCGTCATCGGCGACTGGGCGCACCCCTACACCACGATGGACAATTTCGCCGAAGCCCAGATCGCGCGCGAACTGATGAAGTTCGCCGCCAACGGTACGCTCTATCGCGGCTCGAAGCCGGTGATGTGGTCGGTGGTGGAGAAGACGGCGCTTGCCGAGGCCGAGGTCGAGTATGAGGATTACACGTCGGATACGGTGTGGGTGAAGTTTCCGGTTAGTTCTGGTCAGGCTCAATATTTCTCAAGCCAGGAAGATGCAGCGCAGGAGCTTTTGAAAAAGCTGTCGCGTGCTAGTGTTGTTATATGGACGACAACGCCTTGGACAATTCCCGGCAATCGCGCGGTCTCCTATTCCCCCATAATAGAGTATGGCCTTTATGAGGTGACCGATGCGCCGCTCGAGAATTGGGCGAAGCCGGGAGATTATCTAGTACTTTCAGACAAGCTTGCTCTCGAAGTTTTGCGCACTGCGCGGGTGACCGCCTACAAAAGAATCGCTCGCATAGATTCTCGCACAATAGGCAATTTAATTTGTAGCCATCCTTTGAAGGGGTTTGGCGGCGATTATAATTTTCAAGTTCCGCTTCTCGCCGGCGATCACGTTACTGACGACACCGGCACCGGCTTTGTGCACACTGCACCTGGCCACGGGCGTGAGGATTTTGAAGTTTGGACGACAAACGTGCCTGCGTTGGAAAATTCAAAGATCAACACCAGTATCCCCTACACCGTCGACGCCGATGGCCGCTTCACCGATCAGGCGCCGGGCTTCACCGGCAAGCGCGTGCTCACGGAAAAAGGCGAGAAGGGCGACGCCAACGAGGCGGTGATCAAAGCTCTGATCGACGCCGGCATGCTGCTCGCGCGCGGGCGCCTCAAGCATCAATATCCGCATTCATGGCGCTCGAAAAAGCCGGTGATCTTCCGCAATACGCCGCAATGGTTCATTGCGATGGATAAGGATATCGACAAACACCGCGATTCGTTGCGCCATCGGGCGCTTGAAGCCATCAAGGCGACGCGCTGGGTGCCGGCGCAAGGCGAGAACCGCATCAACGGTATGATCGAGAGCCGCCCGGATTGGGTGATCTCGCGGCAGCGCGCCTGGGGCGTGCCGATTACGGTCTTCATCAAGGAAAAGCCGGACGGTTCGGTCGATATCCTCGACGATCCCGAGGTCAATGTCCGCATCGTCGAGGCTTTCGAGGCGGAAGGTGCCGACGCCTGGTACAAGCCCGGCGCGCGCGAACGCTTTCTCGGCAAACTCGCCAACGAGGGCTGGCAGAAGGTCGACGACATTCTCGATGTCTGGTTCGATTCCGGCTCGACGCACGCTTTCGTGCTTGAAGACCCGCGCCACTTCCCGAGCCTCGCTTATATCAAGCGCAAGGCGGACGGCGGCAGCGAGGTGGTGATGTATCTCGAAGGCTCGGACCAGCATCGCGGCTGGTTCCAGTCGTCGTTGTTGGAAAGCTGCGGCACGCGCGGCCGCGCGCCGTTCGATGTCGTTCTGACCCATGGTTTCGTGCTCGACGAATCCGGGCGCAAAATGTCGAAGTCGCTCGGCAATGTCACGGCGCCGCAAGATGTGATGAAACAGTCCGGCGCCGACATTTTGCGCATGTGGGTCTGCGCGGCCGACTATGCCGACGATCTGCGCATCGGGCCCGAGATTCTGAAAACTACCGTCGATACCTATCGCAAGCTCCGTAACACCTTACGCTGGATGCTCGGCAATCTGGCGCATTTCCATCCCGCCGATCGCGTCGCCGTCGCCGCGATGCCGGAGCTCGAGCGGCTAATGCTGCACCGGCTCGCCGAGCTCGACCCGCTGGTCCGCCAGGCCTATGCCGATTTCGACTACAAGCGCATCTTCGCAAGCTTGAGCGCCTTCATGACGGTCGATCTGTCGGCGTTTTATTTCGATATCAGGAAAGATGCACTTTATTGCGATCCCTATTCGTCGGTGACGCGCAAGGCCTGCCTGACGGTACTCGATCATTTGTTCCGTGCCACGGTGACCTGGCTTGCGCCGATGCTGTGTTTCACCGCCGAGGAGGCCTGGCTTGCGCGCGATCCCGCCGCAGCTTCCGTGCATCTCGAGCCGTTCACCGATGTTGCGCCGTCCTGGCGCGACGAGGGTCTCGCCGAAAAATGGCGCAAACTGCGCAATGCTCGCCGCGTCGTTACCGGCGCGCTTGAGCTCGAACGCGCCGCCAAGCGCATCGGCTCGTCGCTCGAAGCGCATCCCATCGTCCATATTGCGGATGCCGAGCTGTTCGCCAGCGTCGTCGATATCGATCTCGCCGAAGTGTGCATCACGTCAGGCGCGACCCTTGTCGAGGGCGACGGCCCCGCCGATGCTTTCCGTCTGCCCGATGTGCCCGGCGTCGCGGTGGTGCCGCAGCCGGCGCAGGGGAAGAAATGCGCCCGCTCCTGGAAAATATCGCCGGCGGTCGGCCTTGATCCGCAATTCCCCGACGTGACGCCGCGCGACGCCAAGGCGTTGCGCGAATGGGAAGCGGTCCGGAACGCGGCCGAGTAGATGGCGTAACGGTGGACCAAACGCCGCAAGCGCAATGGAGGGCGAGCGCCTATTTGTGGGGCCGCATGAGCGCGTTCGGGCTCGCTGTCGCGGTTGCGGCTTGTGTCGTCGACCAGGCTGCCAAGTTTTGGCTGTTGTACGATTTCGATTTGGCGCGCCGCTCGCCGTTAGCGTTAACCCCGTTTATCGATCTCGATCTGACCTTCAATACCGGCATCAGCTATGGCCTGTTCCCGCAGCAAGGATTGGTATTCCAGGGAGCCTTGTTCGCCTTCAAGGTAGCGGCCGTGATCTTTCTTTGGGTCTGGCTCACGCGGGCGCCGTCGCGGCTCACCGCGGCGGCGTTAGGCCTCATTATCGGCGGGGCGGTGGGTAACGCGATCGATCGCTGGCATTGGCCGGGGGTGATGGATTTTGTACTGTTTCACATCGATACGGCGGGGTTCAGTTTTCGGTGGTATGTGTTCAATCTGGCGGACGTCGCCATTGTTGCGGGGGTCGTAGGGCTCCTGTATGAATCGCTCTGGCGCGGGGACGCCGCAAAAGCGCCCTGATCGCGCTTATAAACTTGCTGCGGGCAAGTCGGGATTTGCCCGCAAGACATTCGGGATTTGCCCGCGAAGCATTGGGTGACGGCAAGTCTAGTACGGACAAGTCTGGTACGGGCGAATTCCGTTCAGGGCTAGTCGGGTGAGGGTATGCCGCAGAAACCACTAGGCGGCCGCGACGCGCGCGGCGCGAGACTTGCGACAGCCATGCTGGGCGCCGCTACGGCGGCCCTTGTCGTCTGCGCCACCGCGCCGGCAGCCCGTGCTGGCGACGACGATGTTGCCAATCCGCCCTCGCTCTACGACAAGTTCCTCAGCACGATCGGCGTCAAAGATCCCAACGACGTGGAATACGAGATCAATTACAGCGAGCGCTCGCCACTGGTCGTGCCGCCGACGCGAGATCTGCCGCCGCCGGCGACGCTGCGCGCCATGCCCGCGCCGAACTGGCCGAAGGATCCCGATATGATCCACAAGCAGGCCTCCAAAGAGGACGATAAGCCGCAAGCTCGTCCCTTCGACTCGGTGATGGAATCCTCGCGTCCGCTGCGTCCCGATGAGTTGAAAACAGGCCGTGCGCCGACTGCCGTGTCCACGCCCGGGGTCGGCGAACAGAGCACGCCCTCGCAACTCGGCGAACCGAAGAAAAGTTTCTTCAGCTTCGATTGGATGAACAAGGAACAATACGCGACCTTTACCGGCGAGCCGCAGCGAGCGAATCTGACCGATCCGCCGCCCGGTTATCTGACGCCATCGCCGGATCAGCCCTACGGCATCCAGCCGGATAAGAAGGGTTACAAGCCGAAGACGCTGGGCGAGCGCATGGAGCCGCAGCGCTAGGCGCGACGACGCTCCGCGGGTGCGCACGCCGCGTACAATGGACCCGTCGGCACGGGGATGGGTTCCGATCTGCTGTTTAAGTTCGGGCGACGTCTACAACGCGCAAAGTGGTCGCGGAGGGGATGACTTGTCGAAAACAATGATGTTTGCAGTCACACTTGTCGCGGCGCTGGTCGGCGCCGCAAACTTTGACATGGCCTTTGCCGGCAGCGGCCCGGACGTCA
>Ga0181526_10000346_pt1 | contig 50035 bp, 47 predicted proteins | sample PEATcosm2014_Bin_35_FD_119750 | JGI IMG/M metagenome (GOLD analysis project Ga0181526, IMG submission 119750) | Peatland microbial communities from MTU Mesocosm Facility, Houghton, MI, USA - PEATcosm2014_Bin06_30_metaG | ecosystem: Environmental > Terrestrial > Soil > Wetlands > Peat | place...
GCGAAGGACGTGGACACGGTGACGAGGGTGGGAAGGGCTCCTGACCAGAGTGACCGTGACTACTTCAGAAGTCTCAGCCCACGGCCGCCGGTCACAACCGAAGTGGCTCCGTCATGATGATCGGCGGGGAACGATCGGGTTGACGGGGAGTTCCCCGACCAGCCGGCGCCGCTCAAGAGTCCGCGCAGAGGCGAAGCGAACCTAGCTCGACCAGGTCTGCAGGCCTCGCCCCCGCGTCCTGAAGATCTGCGTCGCCATGACGTCGCCGATCCGAGATGCGTCCCAACGCTTTCCGTCGTTCGAGGCCGAGGCGCCCTCCAGCCATCCCTGCATCAGATGGATCGTGTCGCCGATCACCCGGATGACCTGCCCGGTGACGTACTGCGCCTCGTCCGAGGCCAACCAGGCGACCACCGGTGAGCTCCCGGCGGGATCCAGCGGATGGAAGGAGTCCTCGGGTATCTCGTCCGGTTCGACGACGGCAGGGGCATTGGGCATGGTGCCTGTGATGCGCGTCGCTCCAGCCGGTCCAATTGCGTTCACCGTCACCCCGACACGGTGCAACTCGAGAGCCAGGGTGAGCGTGAGTCCCACCACGGCCGCCTTGGCAGTCGCGTAGCTCGTCTGACCGAAGTTGCCAACGAGCCCGGCGCCTGAAGTCGTGTTGATGATCCTGCCTCGGCTGTCCAGCCCGGCTTTGTCGAGCGATCGCCAATGACGAGCAGCGGCTCGGCTGGTCAGCCATGGACCTCTGACGTGGACTCCCATGACGGCGTCCCAGGCCTCTGTGGTGAGGTTCCAGATGGCTCCGTCGCGCACTATCCCGGCGTTATTGACCAGAATGTCGATCCGCCCCCACTCATCGAGCGCACGTTCGATCATTGCCTCGGCGTCGGCCTCATCGACAACGTTGCCGTAGTCCGCCACAGCCGTCCCACCTCGCTCGGTGATCAGCGCGACAGTGAGGTCTGCGTCCTTGCTGGAGCCTTCACCGAATACCGAAGTCCCCAAATCGTTGACCACCACTCGGGCACCGTGCCGCGCCAACTCCAAGGCATGACCGCGACCGATGCCATGGCCAGCGCCCGTGACAACCGCAACCTTTCCTTCCAGCATCTCGCTCATGCGTCCCCGTCTTCGTGACGGTCGGAGACGCGTGAATGGGACGGAGGACGAGCACCGGCAGAGGTTGCAACCATATCCCGCATATTATATACAAGGAGAATTCGGACCACGCACCGGTCTCTGCAGCCTGTGTCTGCCCGAGCCGGGCTCGCGGCTACGAGGCCCGGCGAGTCAGGGCCCAGCCGTTCTCGGCCATCACAGTGCGGACCTCGTCCTCGCTGTAACCATGGCGTCGGAGATCCAACGCGAAGTTGCGCGGCTCCGCCAACCCCTCGGCGTGTGGCCAGTCCGAACCGAACAAGACGTGTTCCGTACCGATGAAGTTCTTCAACTGAGCCAGGTTGTCCTCATAGAAGGGGGCGACCCACACGTGCTGGCGCAGCCTTTCGACCGGATCCGATTGGAACGATGCCGGCATCTGGCTGTACGCCTTCTTCAGTTTCTTGATGAGCCCGGACACCCAACTCGCGCCGGATTCGATACTCGCTACGCGAACCTTGGGGAAGCGGTCAAAGAGGCCCTGGCACAAGAATGCAGCCATGGTCTCGAACGGAGGGCGGTCAGAACTGAGGACCGTGCGAAGGGGCGAGAAGCGAAAGGCCTCGAAGTCGCTCGAAGGCTCCCAGTCCTGCAGGTACCGGCCGTAGCCGGCGTCCCCCGAGTGGATCCCGATGGTGACGCCCGACTCGTTGACCAGGCCCCAGAAGGGATCGAATCGGGTGTCGGCGGGGGAGATGAGACCGGTTGAGGTGTGCGCCGGTCCACCCTTGATGCAGACGATCCGCGCATCAGCGTCGAGGACGCGGCGGAGCTCGGCCACCGCCGCATCGACGTCGACGAGGGTGATCATCGGCGCCGCGAAGATCCGCTCTTTGTATGCATAACCCCAGTCGTCCTCGAGCCAACGGTTGAACGCCTCGAATGCAGCGACCAGTGCGGGCGGATCATCGGAGAGCGCTTCCTCCATGCCAACCCCGAGGGTGGGGAACAGGAAACAACCGTCGAGACCCTGGCGGTCCATGACGGACAGACGAGCATCGCGATCGCGGTATTCGGGTCGGATCGGCTCTAGATCCCCGAAGAGGGACCGGATGTCCTTCGCTCCGGGGTTCTTGCCCCGGAAGTAGTCGTCGAGGCTTCCCGGCTTTGCGACTGGATCGAACGAAGGATTGGGGATGAACCTGTTCAGCTTGCCGCCGACGAGGAGTCGCTGCCGGCCATTGATCTCGGCCCATTGCATGGCGCGTTTGGCCATTGCCTTGTCGATATGACGGGTATAGGCATCGGTCGCCTCGTAGTAGTGGTTGTCCGCGTCGAAGGTCGTGTAGTCGACGGCCGAACCCTGATCGGATGCAGTGGTGGTGGTGGTGGTGGTCATTTCGTCTCCTCGATGGGGGTTACGACGTACTGATATCGATCAGGCTTGCGCCTACTCGAGGCCGAGAACGCGAAGGGCATTGGTGCGGAGGAACTTCGGCCACACCTCGTCCTTGAAACCGACGTGGACCATTTCGGTCATGATCCGTTCGAGGGACAGCCCCATGGGGAAATACCCGGCGTAAATGATCTTGTCCGAGCCGCGGGTGTTGGCGTAGTCAATGATGTCCTGCGGGTAGTACTTGGGCGCGAAGGCACTCGTCGAGTAGTGCAGGCCCGGCCACTTCAGCATCAGCTTCACGGCGAGTTCGGTCCATGGTTCGCAGCCGTGCCTCGTGACGAAGACAAGGTCAGGAAAGTCGTACATCACCTCGTCAATCAGTTCGACATGTTGACAGCCCGCCTTCAGGCGAGGGCCCGGAATGCCGGCACAGCAGAAGATCGGGACGCCGAGCTCGACGCACTTGGCATAGATCGGATACATCTTCTTGTCGTTGATCGGAACTTGGGGAAAGGTTCCCGCCGGGAAGACGCCGATGGCTCGGGTGCCGAAGGTCTCATGTTCGCGGACGAGGCGTCCGATGCCCGCCATCCCTTCGTTGGGATCGGCGCTCGACGAAGGGATGAAGCGATCGGGGAACCGTTGTAAGGCCTGGGCGCCAGTTCCGGCCGGGTCACCGACTCCGATCAAACCCTTCTCGATCCCCCAGAGGTCCATCTCCCGCACCGTCACGGCGATCGGGTCGTCGACGTCCTGCAGCGCCTTCTCGGGAACGTCCTTGAACATGTACTCGACCGGGAAGTCGAACTCTTCGCTGGACTGTCTGTCCTTGGTCTGGCGCGTGATGAACCGATACACCTCTTTCATGTCTGGATGGGGGAATCCCAACATGGTGTCGATCGCACCTAAGCCTTGGGGCATGACCATTCGAGAGGAGCCTCCTGACGTCCGCGGGTCCACTCAGGCCGCCGAGTGGCAAGTGCCACATACTAGAATATAATTTCAGCCGAGTCCAGCCGGGTGACCTACGCCGCTCGCCCCGTCCCCTCCTGCGCAGAGCAGCTCCATTGCCCGGACGATCGCGCCAATAGAATCAAGTTATAGCCTCCGAAGGCACAGAAGTGCGGGGACGCATCAGGGCAGCCGTTGGCCGCACGCCACATCCCTGGTGCCGGCGGTGTCCCGCCCTCACGCTGAGTGTCGACCGCTCAGGCAGGTCCGGTATGGAGCCTTTCCACCAGGAGATCCGCCAGGTCACCGGGGCGAGTCAAGAATGGCGAGTGGTCGGTCGGCCACTCGATCACCTGATCCACCCGTTTTGCCATCTGGAGCTGCGCTTCCGGCGGGATGGCGCCGTCGCGGGTGCAGACGACGTACGTGGACGGTATCTCGGGGGGTATCGAGGGCACCGCCAGCATGGCCGTGGCATCCAAGACCATGGGGCGGAGCCGCGGAACAATCGTCGCGACGAGGTCAGGTGCGCTGTCGGCGTAGAAGATGGCCCGGGCGAACTTCGGATCGAAAGAGCAGCAGTCTCCATCCGTCACGATGGCCTCGAGCAGAGAGATTGGCCGGTCAATCAACGCAGAGGCTTCTCCGGGGTTGACGAATGCCGCCAGAAGGACGAGGTGGGCGACATTCGTCAGCCCCGAGACGGCTTGGCTGACGACGGCCCCACCGTAAGAGTGGGCGATCACGACCACCCGCTCCCCACCCGCTGCGATTGCGGAGCGAGCCGATTCGACGTCATCAGCGAATCCCGTGAATGGAAGCTCGACCGCGACCGCTTCGATCTCGCGGTCGCGCAGTTCGGCCAGCACTTCGTCCCAGCACCAAGGTCCGTGCCACGCACCATGAACCAGGACAATTCGTGTCATGTGTTCGGATACGTCCTCAGTCGAACCATTGAGATCTCTCCCGAGTCAGTGGAAGTGTCGTTGGGAATGCCTGATCCTGGTATCTGGCAACTATCTCTTTGTATCGAGTGGTCTCGAGGTCATGAGGTTGGTCTCGATCAGATACTCGGGAGGGCTCATTTCGATTTGTGAGGTCGCGCGGCTCCGGATCTTTTCCTGTTGCTGGGCTTGTGGAACGGTGATCCAGAAAGTGTCGTTGACGATCCCTTCGAAGCAGATGTCGGCCACCTCGGACAGTGGTGCAAACTTGACCTCTAGCCCCGCTTCCTCCATCCGGCTCAAATAAGCGCCCAGAGCGTCGCGACCCTCCTTCGGAGGCGCACCGGGCCGGTCGTATCGCTCGGGACGATTGGCCCCCGGCCGCCAGATACCGGTGTTGAGCATTCCCGGTGTGAATGTCGACGGGTAGAGCAACGACGCGCTGATCTTCGCACCGACTTCGCGCAGTTGGCCCCAGAGGCACTCGGTGATGGTGGTGACCGCTGCTTTGGTCGTCGCGTAGACAGCGCTATTGATGAGTGGGGTGAACCCGCCGTTGCTCGATGTGGTGTTCACGACGTGCCCCTCCTCGTCCTGGGCCAACATGGTGGGCACGAACGCGTGGATGCCGTTCACGACGCCCATCACATTGACGTCGAGGGACCAGCGCCAATCGTTGACGTGGTGTTCCCACAGTTGACCTTCGGATCCCGAGCCGATTCCTGCGTTGTTGCACAGCAGATGGACCGCGCCGTACTGCTCGATCGTCGCGTCGCGCAGGCTCTCGACCGACTCGAGTGACGTGACATCGGTCACCATGCCGGTGACCTCGAGACCCCGATCTGACAACTCCCCAGTTGTCTCCTCGACCAGGGCCGGGACGATGTCGGCCACCACGACCTTCATCCCCTCCGCGCCGAAGCGCTCCACCATCGCTCGCCCGATGCCCTGGCCTCCTCCCGTGACGACTGCCACCTTGCCGACCACGTCTCTCACGACGGCCTCCCCTTGTCTGGCGTGCGTCCCGACCGGCAGTCGACGACGTGCCCGCGTCGTCGCGAAACCAGACGATTGCATATCATGTGTGATTGCACTATAACGCTGTCATAGGCCTGGGGGGCATTGATGAATTCACTCGCCGATGACCGTTACATCGTGATCTCCTCCGACGGGCACGCCGGCGCCGAGATGCTGGACTACCGGGACTACCTCGAGCGCCGCTACCTCGACGAATTCGATGACTGGGCGAAGACCTATGTGAACCCGTATGCCGATCTCCAGGGGGAGACGGCCTATCGCAATTGGGACTCCGCGGCCCGCCTACGCGAGCTCGAGGATGATGGCGTTGTCGCGGAAGTCCTGTTCCCGAACACGATTCCGCCTTTCTTCCCCTCGGGCAATCTGCTGGCGCGGCCACCGACCCCGGACACGTACGAGCTCCGTTGGGCTGGCCTTCGGGCGCACAATCGGTGGTTGGCCGACTTCTGCGCGGAAACTCCGGGACGGCGTGCCGGCATGGCACAGATCTTCCTCAACGACGTCGACGACGCCGTTGAGGAGATCACATGGGCGCGTGAGCATGACCTCTTCGGCGGGGTGCTGCTGCCGGGTGTGCCACCTGACTCGGGACTCCCTCCCCTGTGCGCTCCCGACTACGACCCGATCTGGGCCGCCTGCCAAGACCTCGACATGCCGGTCAACAACCACTCCGGAGCCGCCGGACCCGAGATGGGCGAGCACCTGGCCTCCATGGCGATCTTCATGGTGGAGCTGGGTTGGTTCTCGCATCGGGTCTTCTGGCACATGGCTTTTGGCGGTGCCTTTGCCCGCTATCCCGGCCTCAAGCTGGTGCTCACCGAGCAGTCATCGGGCTGGGTGCCGGCCACGCTGAACATGCTCGATTTTCAGTACAGCCGCTTTACCGACGCTGCCAACGCAGAGTCACACTTCGGTGCCGAGCTGATCAAGGAGATTCCCGAGCCGCCGAGCTTCTACTGGAGACGCAACTGCTTCGTCGGCGCGAGCTTCCTCCGTCCGAACGAGGCCCCGCTCCGCTACGAGATCGGTCTCGACAAGATCATGTGGGGTCAGGACTACCCGCACATCGAAGGAACGTACCCCTACACGACCGAGGCCTTGCGCCACACTTTCGCCGGTATCGACTCCGAAGAGGTAGGGCCCATGCTCGGAGGCAATGCCGCCCGCGTCTACGGCTTCGATCTCGAGGCGCTGGCTTCCGTGGCTGCTCGTGTCGGCCCTCAGGTCGACGAAGTGAACGTCCCGCTCGAACACGTCCCCGCTGACTCCCATTCGCTCGCCTTCTCCGGAGGAGACCTCAAGCCGTGGTAACCGACAACTACCTCATCATCTCGTCTGACACCCATGCTGGGCTTCCCGACGCTCAGTACAAGGAGTTCCTCGATCCACGGCATCGAGACGCATTCGACGAAGACCTCATACAGCGCGCCGCGCTGCGCGCCCCGATGAACGCTCAAGTGGCGGAGCTCGAATTCGTCAAGGACTGGTACGACGAGAACGAGGAGGGACTTCGGGGGGGATGGGATGCTGCGCGTCGCGACGCTGAGCTCGACGCAGACGGGGTGGTCGGTGAGGTCATATTCCCAGATGCCGACGCAGTGCTGGGAGGAGCATCGGCCCCCTTCGGCGCCGGTCTCGGTGCAAGTGGAGAATACGACCCGACGCTGCTGATGGCAGGCGCACAGGCCCACAACCGCTGGCTGGCCGAACTGTGCAGCGACAGTCCCGATCGACGGTGCGGCCTCGCCATCGTGCCCATCCTGCACGACATCGACGCCGCCGTCGCCGAGATCCGCAGGGCCAAGTCCTCGGGGCTGGGAGGCATCCTCATCCCTGCGATGTGGCGCCCATACCCTCCCTACAACGACCTCCGCTACGAGCCCATCTGGACCGTGTGCGAGGAGCTCGACATGGTCGTCCACACCCACACGGGACCCGCACCGCGCGAGGAGATCGGCCCCGACCTCGGGATCTATGCCAACGAGACCATCTTCTGGACGATGCGGCCGATGTGGTTCTTGCTCTGGTCCGGTGCCTTCGAACGCCACCCTGGCCTGAAGTTCGCCGTGACGGAGGGAGGGTCGTGGTGGGCGGCCGACCTCTTGTGGAGATCCGACATCGCGTATATGAACGAGCACGCCACCAAGAAGATGGGGAACATCGCCCCGAAATTGAAGATGCTTCCGAGCGAGTACTTCGACCGTAATGTCTTCATCGGGTCGTCCAACACCCGGCGCCGCGAGATCGCTCGTCGTTTCGAGATCGGCGTCGGCAACATCATGTGGGGCAACGACTTCCCTCATCCAGAGGGCACGTGGCCGCACACGCGCCAGTGGCTCCGCGAGACGTTCTGGGATTGCCCGGTTGACGATTCGCGGCGGATCCTGGGGCTCACTGCCGCAGAGGTCTACGGCTTCGACGTCGGCAATCTGCAATCTCTCGCCGACCGTTTCGGGCCCACGCCGGAGGATCTCGGGCAGACCGGCGGGGTGGAGCTGAAGAAGTGGGAGGCCGTCGAAGCGGCGGGTCGACCGTGGTTGTCCGGCGTAGAGGCCATTCCCGTGACCGTCCCCGAATAGCAAGGTGTGATCGTCGGCTTGTGAGCCGATCGTAAGGTAGGAGGTAGGGCAATGGTGTCGATCCTTTCTCAGTACTGCATCAACGTCAGTGATCTCGACCGCGCAATCGACTTCTGGGAGGGCGTCATCGGCATTCCGGTGCAAAGCCGAACGGACATCCCTGACGTCAAGGAGGCGGTGTTGCAGTCTCCGGCCGGGGGCAGTCGCATGCAGCTCGCGCAACACCTCGACCGTGAGGGCCCGATCGACCCGGGCACCGCCTTGTGGAAGATCTACGTGAATACCGATGATTGCGTCGCCCTGTACGACAAGGCGATCGCTGCGGGGTGTGAGTCGGTGTCGCCGCCGAGTCGGCTGGAACGCTGGCCTGTGACAATGGCCTACGTAAAGGACTTTGATGGCTATCTGATCGAGTTCGTGGAATACCACGAGGGCACACCTTCCGGCGTTCCGGATCCTCGGGACTATAGATAGCAATGCTGTCGGTCGAGCTCGCGAAAAGCCGCCCCGTCTCTGCCTTCGCCTCTGGTGCCAACAGATGCCCGGTACCAGACGCGCGGTCCGATTGGCTCTAGGGGACCGGGGTTCGAAGTCGTGGCGCAGAAGGGAAAGACGGGCCAAGTTGGACCGACCGGCGGTCCTTCCATCACGGTCGACAAGGTGCTTGCGACGGCCATGAGGATGATCGAGGAGAGTGGCGTCGAGGCTTTCAGCATGCGCAAGCTCGCGGCCGAGCTTGGCGTCGGGACCCCTACCGTCTACTGGCACGTCGGTAACCGCGATGAGCTCTTCAACCGGTTGATAGAGGAGATCACCGATCAATTCGGGAGGATCGCGCCCCGTGGCCGTACACCGGCGGAGCGCATCACCTCAATTTCGAACGCTCTCTTGCGAGAGGTGCGGGCCCGCCCTCAGCTCATCGCCCTTTCGAAGACACAGGGCCGCGGCGAGGCCATCTTCACGAAGGCCCAGGCTGTGCTGGCCCACGAGTTGACCGCCGGCGGTCTGCACGGTGAAGAGGCGGCCTTTGCTGTGGCGACCATTCTGTTCCACCTTGGTGGATTCATCGTGCTCGAGGATGCACTCTCGCCCGACTATCGAGTGCGCGGGGCGCAGGTGTGGGCCCAACGGGACGCCGAGATCGACGAGACAATGAGCACCATGCTGCAACAGCAGGTCGACCTCGACCGGATCTTCCGCTTCAGCCTCGACGCGATCCTCCAATCCATCCTCGGGAGCTCCACGTCCCGTGACGCCAGTGGCAAGTGACAGCCCACCGGTCCAGCGGTAGCGCCGGACAACCTCGTTCGGTGTACGCGGAACTTGACTGTGATGACCCCGCGTCGATCCCTTGCGCCGTGCCTATGATCGGCCGATGAACGGCGGAGCAACTGCCACGGTCCTCGCTGTCACCGCGCACGGACCGCGCGATCCGAACGTGACCGAGGTTGTGCTCGTTCACGGCGCCATGGATCGCGCCAAGAGCTTCCGGCCCGTGGTGGAACACCTGCCGGATCTCAGGGTCATCGAGTATGACCGCCGGGGTTATGGCGAGTCGACCCCGGCCGTACCGCCGGCGTCCCTGGCCCAGCACGTAGATGACCTGTTGGACGTCATGGGCGATGGACCCACCACCGTCGTCGCCCACAGCTTCGGATGCGTGGTCGTTGTCTCGGCCGCAATCTCGCATCCCGAACGATTCCGGGGACTGGGCCTGTGGGAGCCCCAAGTGCCCTGGATGGAGTTCTGGCCGGGCTCGGTCAGGCGTGGTCTCGAGGCGATGGCGGCTGAGGTCGACACGGATGCCCTCGCGGAGCGGGTGTACGCCTCGATGGTGGGCGAGGGAGCGTGGCAGCGGCTCCCCGAAGACCTCAAGGCGCGTCGGCGCGCCGAGGGGGCGGCCTTTCAGTCCGACGTCGTCTCTGGCCTGACTGAACCCTTTCGCTGGGAGGACCTCAAGGTGCCCAGTCTGTTCGGTGTCGGGCTACAGACGTGGCCCTTCGCGCAGGAAGCCGCCGCCAGGTTGGCCGACTCGCAGGGCGCCGATGTCTTCACCATCGCGGGCGCCGCCCACAGCGCGCACGTCAGCCATCCGGAGCAATTCGCGCAATTCGTGCGCCGCAGCACGTCGATTCGGTGAGCTCACGAGGACGCAATCGAGCAAGGAGACCCAGGAATGACTGAAGCAAGCGGACCCCCGAGAGGGGACTGGCTGGGGACACCACACGTCCGGTTCGAGAGGCAAGGTCCTCTGGCATGGTGCACAGTCGATCGGCCCGAGGCCCGTAATGCGATGACCGCCTCCATGTACTTCGCAGTTCGCTACGCCGTCGACCTGATGACTGGTGACGGCGCCCTCGCTGGCATGGTGCTCACGGGAACAGGGGATGTCTTCATTCCCGGCGGTGATCTCGGAGGAGTCGGCGAAGACGGTTGGGGGGCAACGGTCGGGGTGATGGGTCTCGACACGGTGCCGTTCGAAGCTCTCCGGAACTCGCGCAAGCCGGTCGTCAGCGCCGTGAACGGCATCTGCCAGGGAGGGGGCCTCCTCATGGCGATGCTCTCCGACATCGCGGTCGCGAGCGAACGGGCGACCTTTCGTGCCCCTGAGCTGTACCGGGGAATCGCCGACACGGGTTACGCCACGTACCTGCCAGCCCAGATCGGCCCGGCGCGGGCCCGCGATCTTCTCTTCACAGGTCGCACGCTCGATGCTGCTGAGGCACTCGACTGGGGTCTCGTGAGCCGTGTCGTCCCGCACGAGGAGCTCTACGCCGAAGCACGAGCGGCGCTCGAAGCCTGTTGCAGAACTGCTCCCGAGGCTCGACTTGCGGTCAAGCGCGTCGTCAATGAGCGTTACGGGCACGTCGACCGGATGTCGATGGAGGACAGCCTGAGCGGATCGGAGTGTGTGGAGGGGTGGCTCGCCTTCAAGGAGCGACGATCGCCCTCGTGGGTCCCCGAAGAGCTTCGCTCCGGCGGGCGCCTCTAACGGGAGGCGGACGGGTGTGAAGGGTCGTACGCCTGCGAAGGGGCCGAGGTGAAGGATCAGCGAACCTCAGCGGGGGGCGAGGTGCTCACCCACACGCCCGAGGAGCTCCTTGCTCGCTACCACAAGGCCATGGGGGGTCGCCCGGTCGCCGCGTTGGAGATAGACGAGTACTCGGTACAGCGGATCGTGGCGCGTGCCACATTCGACGACGGGCACACTCGCCCAGGGGGGATGGTCGCGGGCCCGATCCTGTTCACGTTGGCCGACACGATGGCGTACTTCGTCACCATTTCCCGCTCCCCGAGGGGCTCTGAGGCATTCACCACCTCCATCTCAATGGAGTTCCTGAGGCCGGCGCCGGTTGGGGTGTTGCTCGTGGAGGGCAGACTCCTGCGGTTCGGAAGGAGATCGTGCGTCGTCGACACGTACATCCGCCGTTCCGGGCGGGAGGAGCCCGTCGCCCATGCGGTGGTGACCTACGCGCCGGTATTCCGTGATCACCCTCAGTCGTGAGCCACCGAACGGGCCGCGTGCTGTCGCCGCTCGTTGCTCGCCGCATCTGACCAGCCTCGATGTCAGCGGGGCGCCGGTGCGGAAAGATCCAGTTCAAGCAGTTCTTCTCGGTCCTGCCAGCGTCCGAATGACCTTGCGGTGGAGCACCTGAACGGCCTCGTGGTGCTGCAACATAGTAATCACTATGGTAGACCTGGCCCGAACGCAAAGGGGTGGAGTCGTATGGCTGGAGCTTTCTGTGGTCTGCGCGTCCTTGACTTGTCCTGGGGTATGGCCGGCCCCATGACGACGATGTTCCTTGCCGACAACGGTGCTGACGTCATACGGATCGAGTCGCCCCGGGGCGATCCCTTTGCACATCAGACCGGGTACAGGGTCTGGAATCGCGGGAAGAGGAGTGCTCACCTCGATCTGCAGAGCGATGAGGGACGGCAGCAGTTCGATCAGCTGGCCCGGACATCCGATGTCGTCGTCGACAGCTTTTCGTCGGGGACCACAACGAGGCTCGGCATCGACCACGATGCCCTGAGCAGCCTCAATGCCCGCGTCATCACCTGTTCGATCACCGCCTACGGAGAGCACCCCGTGCACCGTGATCGTCCCGGCTACGACGCGCTCGTCGCAGCCCGGACCGGACTTCTCTATGACCAGAAGGGACGACGGGGGAGTGCAATGGAGTTCATCAACGGCCGACCGGGGCCGTACCCAGAGTTCGATGGGCCCGAGGGGCTCGTCCGTGGCGCAGACCGCGATGGTCCCATCTTCCCGCGTACCCCGTGGCCGAGCATCGGCGCGACCTACTTCGCCACGTTGGGGATCGCGGCCGCACTACGCGCTCGACAGGTGAGTGGTCTGGGCCAGCGCGTGACCACGTCCCTGCTGCAGGGCGCTCTGGCCGCGTCGTGCCTGAACTGGCAGCGCGTCGAGGACCCGGATGCACCGCTGTACTGGATGTGGCCGATCGACTCGAGGTCGATCGAGGGCCTCTTCGAATGTGCAGACGGCAAGTGGGTCCATCACTGGACACTCCGACCCCGCTGGGTCCTGGCGGCAGCTGAGGGGGACAAGCTGTCGCCTGTCGGATCGGACTCGTCCTTCCGGGACGACCCCGATCGGGTCTCCATGGAGCCCGACGGGATGTTGGCCGGGATCTTTCTCCATCCGCAGCTGGTGGAGGCGTTCAAGAAGTTCCCGGCCGCCGAATGGGTGTGCGCGGCCGAAGAGGCTGGTCTCGGGATCACCATCGTCCGGCCGCCGGAGGAGGCCTTGATGGACAAGTCGTTTCTGGCCGATGGGTGCGTCGTGGAGGTCGACGATCCCGAGCAGGGACCGATCCACCATGCTGGCGCCCTGTTGGAGTTCTCGGCGACACCGGGCGCCGTCGCCGGACCGGCGCCGCGCTCAGGCCAACACACCGATGAGGTGCTCGGCCAGAACGGTTCGGGGGCACGACCCACTGGTGATCTTGGGTCCGACGACTCTCTCGCGCATCCCTTGGCCGGTGTTCGGGTCCTCGACCTCGGGCTCGGGGTGGCGGGGCCGTTCACAGGGCGGGCCCTTGCCGACCTCGGGGCCGACGTCATCAAGATCAACGCGCTGCACGACACCTACTGGAACGGCACGCACATGGGCCTCGGGACGAACCGTGGCAAGCGCAGCCTCGCGGTCGATCTCAAGGACCCGGCCGGCAGGGAGGCGCTCGAGAGGTTGCTGCAGCGCTCTGACGTGATCACGCTGAACTGGAGGCCGGGAGCAGCGGCGAGGCTGGGCTTGGACTACGAGACCCTCCGAGAGCGCTACCCCGCTCTGGTCTATTGCAACACTCGGGGGTACGAGAAGGGACCCAGGTCCGATCTTCCTGGTACCGACCAGAACGCGGCGGCCATGACGGGGACCGAATGGGAGGACGGGGCGTGCAGCGCCGGTAATCCTCCGCTGTGGAGTCGTTCCAACATGGGGGATACGGGCAATGCTCTCCTCGCGGCCATCGCCATCACGACCGCCCTCTACCATCGGGACAGGACCGGAGAGGGCCAGGCCGTCAGCACCTCGATTGTGAACGCGGGCCTTCTCCACACGTCCTATGCATGGACCCGTTCGGACGGCACGGCGCCGGACTGGGGGCGCGTCGACGGCGATCAGTTCGGGCTCTCCCCCTATTACCGCCTCTACCGGTGCGCACTGGGCGAATGGGTTTTTCTTGCCGCGATCACGAGTGAGGCGCGGGCGAGCCTACGGACGCTGGTTCCCGGCGCGCCGACGGCCGACGACGACGAGTCGGTGGCCTCCTGGCTCAGCGCGTACTTCGAGAGTGCGGCGGCGACGGAGGTCTTCGGTACCCTCGACGACGGGGGTGTGCCGATCGAGGTGGTCGACGAACGCTTCTGCCGGGACCTCTTCGACGATCCGGACGCCAAGCGGCTGAGTCTGGTGAGTGAGACGTGGTCGAGCAGTGTGGGCCGGTTCGAGGACCCGGGTCTGTTGGTCAACGTCTGGCCCGCCGAGCCGGTGATCCAACGCGGTCCGTGCGCCTGCGGCGAGCAGACCAGGGAGATCCTGCTCGAACTGGGCTACTCCGACGCCCGGATCGATGCCATGGTCGACAGCCATGCGGTCCTGGACGGAGCCAGGTGACCGAGCCGAAGGAGGTCTCGCGCCCAGCTCCGCTGCTCAACGACGACAACCACTTCTATTGGGACGCGGCGCGGGAGGGCCGGCTCGTGACACAGAAGTGCCAAGGATGCGGACGGTTGCGGCACCCGCCCCGCCCCATGTGCCCGGTGTGCCACTCGCTCGAATTCGAGATCGTCGACCTGTCGGGGGACGGGGTCGTCTACAGCTACAGCATCCTGCACCACCCTCAGAACCCGGCGTTCGAGTACCCCGTCCTCGCCGCGCTCATCGATCTCGAGGAAGGCGTCCGGGTGCTGTCGAATCTCGTCGACATCGACCCACGCGACATCAATATAGGGATGCCGGTGACCGTCGACTTCCGCCCGACGCGCCACGACGGCGCGGTCCCCGTCTTCAAGCCAAAGGTGGCGCTCGATGGTTAGTCGACTTCGAGACACAACCGCCATCGTCGGCGTCGGGCAGACGGAGTTCTCCAAGGCGGCAGGTCGCAGCGAGACACAGCTCGCAGCCGAAGCGATCGTGGCGGCGCTCGCCGACGCTGGACTCCCTACGACGGATGTAGATGGGCTGGTCAGCTACACCATCGATCCGGTCGAAGAGACCGAGCTCGTCCGGACACTCGGCATTCCGGAGATCCATTTCTCCAGCCGAGTTCCTTACGGGGGAGGCGGTTCCCAAGGTGTCCTGTTGCACGCGGCATCGGCGGTGGCGTCGGGCATTGCCGACGTAGTGGTCGCCTATCGAGCCATCAAGGCGAGGTCGGGCGAGCGCTTCGGCCGGGCGGCGCTCGGCGGCAGAGGTACGTCGTCGCATTCCGGTTCGACGGCCATGCAATGGTGTACTCCCTACGGAGTGCTCACCCCGGCCTCGTGGATGTCCTTGAACTCCGTCCGCTACATGCACGCGTACGGCGTGTCGAGCGAGGACTTTGGTCGTGCGGTCGTCCAATTCAGGGAGTACGCAGCGACCAATCCGAATGCACACTTCTACAAGAAGCCGATAACGCTCGAAGATCATCAGGCTTCCCGATGGATCGCCGAACCAGCGATTCGACTCTTTGACTGCTGCCAAGAGACGGATGGCTCCGTCGCCCTGGTGATGACCTCCGCCGACCGCGCCTCCGCCAGCGACGAGCCCATCCTCATCGGGGCCGCCGCGCAGGCCGGCCTCTTCGAAGAGGAGATCGCCAGCAACCACTATACGAAGGACATTGCAGTCATGGAGGGCTGTGCCGCCATGGCGGATCGATTGTTTGAGGGGCACGGGTTCACACGCTCCGACATCGACGTCGCGATGATCTATGACGCGTTTTCACCCATGTTCTTTCTGCAACTCGAGGCTCTCGGGTTTTGTGGTCCCGGTGAGGCGAAGGACTTCATCGCAGACGGGAATCTGGGTCCGCAGGGAAGCCTCCCGTGCAACACGAATGGGGGCTTGATCGGTGAGGGCTATATCCACGGGCTGAATCTCACCGCCGAAGCCATCCGGCAGCTCCGAGGCAAGTCGGCCAACCAGCTCGTCGATCCCACGACGGCGCTGATCTGCGCAAGTCGGACCGGTCTGATTCTCAGGCGGCCTTGAGGGCGTGAGGGCGCCGCGGAGGTTTTGATGGCTGCCGATCTGCCTGCCCTGGTCGACGACCTGGTCGCGGAGTCCGCTGCGCTCCATGCGGTTCTCGAGCGACTCGGGCCCTCGCAGTGGTCACTGCCCACGTTCGCCGCGGGGTGGACCGTCGGCGACCAGGTGAGCCATCTCGCCTACTTCGACGAGGCCACTCGGCAGTCGCTGGCCGACCCCGCCCAGTTCCGCCGAGAGGCCGACGTGCTCACCAGTGGCGGTGACGGCTTCCCTGACCGCATCGCCGCCCAGCACCGCGGCCGTCCCGGCGCGGATCTCCTCAGTTGGTTCTGCGACGCGCGAGCGGCGCTCGTGGTGGCCTACCGCGCCGTCGACCCTGGGTGTCGGCTGCCCTGGTACGGGCCGGACATGAGCCCGGCCTCGTCGGTCACCGCCAGGCTCATGGAGACGTGGGCGCACGGCCAGGACATCCTCGACGCGTTGCACATCGACCGGTCCCCGACGGCCCGGTTGCGTCACATCGCCGACCTGGGCATCCGCGCCGCGCCGTACAGCCACGCCGTCAACCGCCTCCCGCCGCCAAAGGTGCCGATCAGGGTCGAGCTGAGCGCACCGGACGGAGACGTGTGGACCTGGGGGCCACCAGACGCCCGGGATCGTGTCGTCGGCAGCGCCATGGATTTCTGTCTTGTTGTCACGCAGCGGAGGCACCGCGCCGACAGCGATCTGATCGTCACCGGTCCCACGGCGCAGCAGTGGGTCGCCATCGCGCAGGCGTTCGCCGGACCCGCCGGGCCTGGCCGGGCACCGCAGGCTGTTGGCAGTGGTGCCGGAGGACTCGAGACGCCCGTGCGGGACCTTGGCACATCCGGATGCCGGCCCCGTTCTCGTAATTCATCAGACGGAAAGCAGGAAGTTGACACGAAGGAGGAGCGATGACAATTCTGGACGCCACGGTAGGTCCGACGAGCGACGAGCTACTGATCTCGGCCGATAGTCACGTCGCCATCACCCACGATCAGGTGAGGGCACATCTGGCATCGACCTTTCACGAGGATTATGACGCGGCCGTCGCGGCGTTCACGCAGCGCATGGCGCGTGGTACGGCAGCAGCCAATCAGGCGGGCATGCGACTGAAGCGGAGCGACAACGATAGACACATCGGAGCGAATGCAGTCTTCAAGCGACCCGGCTACGGAGATCCTCGGGAACGACTCAGGGACATGGACCTCGATGGCGTCGAGGTCGAGGTCTTGTACTCAGAGGTCAGCGCCTTCAGGTACATCCCGGACCTCAAGAACGGTGCTGGCGAGGCCACTCGTGCCTTCAATGACGCTCTCGACGAGTTCGCGTCGGCAGATCGGGAGCGACTCTGCGTGTCCTACCAGATACCCATCCACGACATCGAATTCGCCGTCTCTGAGGTAGAGCGCACTGCTGAGCGAGGTGGGAGGTCGCTTCAGCTACCGGTCTTCCCGGCGGAGTTCGGTCTCCCCGACTACTACGACGAGCGGTACGACCGCCTCTTCTCGGCGATCGAGGAGACCGCTCTGCCGGTCTGCTGCCACATAGGCCTGAACACGAGTCTGGACGACCTGAGCCGGCGAGACCCCACGCCGCAGAAGGGCGTCATGGTCGCGATGACGCCGTTGACGACCGGGGAGGCGTTCGGTATGTGGATCCTCACCGGAGCCCTGGCCAGGCATCCGCGGCTCAAGCTCGTGTTCGTCGAGCCCGGTTTGGCCTGGGTTGCCTGGTGGATCCACGTCGTTGATGACATGGTCCTCCGGCAGGGGTACGAGTTCCCTGGACTGAGCGAGCTGCCCAGTTACTACTTCCACCAGAACGTCCACCTCACGTTCATCGAGGAAGACTTCTCGCTGGAACTGCTGCGCGACAGGATCGGTGTCCGCAATATCATGTGGTCCTCGGATTACCCGCACCCCGTGACGTCATGGCCCAAGTCACGGCAGGTGGTGGAGAAGCAGTTCCACTCGATTCCGGGGGATGAGCGCGAACTCATCCTCAGCGGCAACGCCAAGCGGGTCTGGAATCTGCCGGATTAGACCTTCGGGAGACTGGCAAGGACCGGAGCGAGGCGGACCCCGTCGTGGCTTCGCCGCGCGCCTGAGGCTCAACTCGCATAGTAGCTACAATGCCGAAGCCACCACAGCGCCTTTTGGGCCGATAAGGGGGACCTAGAGTTGCCGTCGTGACGACCAAGCCAGATCGGATCACGCCCTCAGCCGACGGACTGCGTCGCGAGCGGACGGCTGGCAGCGGTGAGATCGACACCCGCGACCGGGTGATCAAAGCGGCTATCGAATGCATCATTGAACTGGGCTTCTACCGGGGATCCAGTACCAATGAGATCGCTCGCAGGGCTGGGGTCACGTGGGGCGTTATCCAGTGGTACTTCGGCAATCGAGAGGGCCTCATGCTCGCCGTCCTCGAGGACGGCGCGAGCCACATGGTCGAGACCGTGGAGCAGGCGCGCATCGACGGAACGACGGTCGTGGAACGGATGTCGCAGCTGATCGATGCCTTCTCGGCGCACTACGCCCGACCTGACTATCTTGCCAGTCTGCAAGTGCTCCTCAACTTGGACCATGACCCTCGCACCAGCGCCGACGTGCGCAAGACGATGTCGGAAGTAGCGGAACGGTCCAACGGACACGTGCGCCGACTGTTGCGAGAAGCCCTCGGGCCGGCCGCGAGCAAGCCCGATCTGGCGACGGCGATCTTCCTCGTCATTCGCGGCTTCGCCTTCAGTCAGCAGCTGCTGGAATCGATGGCGTACGACACTTTGGCGCCGAAGCGCGATCGTGGTCAGCGACATCGACGCCTGCTGGCCGAGATGCTGGCTCCCTACGTGGAGATGGCGGCGAAAGCGGAGCGTTGACCGAGTGCCCCGGACGGTCTCGCAGACCGACGAATCCGACGCTCGATGTGAGGAGTGATCTCGGAGTGCTCAGGCAGCGATCTTGAGGGCCTCGGCCAGGTTGCCACCCATGATCTTCTCGATGTCCTCCCTGGGCAGGCTGTCCAGCTCCTCGGCGTACGAGACCGGGTCAGCCAGACCCTCCGGGTGCGGGTAGTCGGAGCCGAAGACGACGCGGTCGGTGCCGATGGCCTTGATGAGGCCGAGCGGGTCCTCCTCGAAGAAGGGGTGGATCCACACGTTGCGGTGGAACACGGCGACCGGGTCCTCGTCATAGAGGCGTGGCTGCTGCGCGTACGAGTGGCCCAGAGCATCGATGAGGGGCAGCACCCAGCTCGAGCCGTTCTCGACCGGCAGCACGCGGAGGCCAGGGAACCGCGACAGCATGCCGTGGGAGACCGCCGACGCCATGGCGTCGAAGATGCCGCGGTTCAAGAAGTGCGCCACGTTCCCGAAGGCCGTCGCGTTCGCGAACGGCAGGAGCTCGTCGTGGTGGCCCTCCCACTGGTTGTAGTAGCGGGTCATGCCGTCGTCGGAGGCGTGCATGCCGACAGTCACGTCGTATTCCTGGACCTTGGCCCAGAACGGGTCGAACTCGGGCAGGGCGAACGAGCGGAAGCCCCTCAGGCTCGGCACCGGAGCGGGCCGGATGAGGATGATCTTGGCGCCGCGCTCGACGACCCAGTCGAGCTCGCGGATGGCCTCGTCCACGATCGGCAGGGTGATGACGGGGGTGGGGTAGATGCGGTCCTTGTAGTTGAAGGTCCACTCCTCGTGCATCCATTGGTTCAGGGAGTGGATGATGACATGGCTGGCCTCGGGATCGTTGTGAAGGCGCTCCTCGAGGACGCTGGCCAGGGTGGGCCACATGATGGCCCGGTCGACGCCCTGTTCGTCCATCAATTGGAGTCGAGGCTCGGGCCTGAAGAAGGCGTCGAGGGCGCGCATCGGCTCGCCGAGCATCTCGCGCCGGGACTTGCCCTCTGGGTTGCCGTTCTTGAAGAACTCCGCCTGGGCACCGGGCCGGGCCACCACGGTGAAGGTCGGATTCGGGATGTACTCCGAGATCACGTTCTTGATGGCGAGCTTGTCGCGCCCGTTCACCTGCACGTACTTGATCACGTTCTTGTACTCGTCAGGCAGGTAGCGCGTGAACGCGTCCGGTTGCTCGTACATGTGGTTGTCGGCGTCGAAGACCGGATAGTCGAGGCGGCGTTCCATGAGTCCTCCGTGGTCTCGGAGCGGGGCAGCTCCGGCAGCATCATGGTGCCCGAAGACCTGGGCACACTCACCAAGGTATATGAAATTGACGTCGGTGTCAATTTCGTCCTCGTTCGGCCTGGGCCTCAGGAACGAGCACCGTCGATGCGAACGAAGAGATCAGTCAGCACGTCGACGAGCGTCGTCCGCTCCATGGCCAGCTGCCCCCGGTGCCAGGCCAGGCACAGCTCGGTCAAGGTGCCGATCTGTGCGTAAGCGACGAGGCGAGCACGAAGGTCCGCCTGCGGATCCGAGCCCGGCGGTGCCATCCCAGCGACGGCCACGTCGATGATCTGGTGCCGAAAAGGACTGAGCGCGCCGCCGTGGGTCTCGGCGAGCAGCACACGCGCCAGACACTCGTCGTCCATCAGTGCGCCGACGAACGCCTCGAGCCACGCTTGGGGCGCCGCGCCCGGTCTGCTGGGCCGGAACGGATCCACTCGCTCCGACATCGCCGCGATCGCGTGGTCGACGACGGCACTCTGGAGCTCGGCGAGCGACGCAAAGCTCTCGTAGAAGTAGCGCTTGGTGAGCCCGGCGGCCAGGCAGACGCGACCGACACCGAGCGCGCCCGCGCCCTCGGTTCCGGCGATCTCGAACGCGGCACCAACCAGCCTGTTCCGTCGTTCGGTGCGCCGGTCGTCGGCGCTGATCCCCTTGAAGGGCATCGTCACCTGGTATTCCATCCCGGGGCCAGCCTAGTTGACACTGGTCGGTATCAAAGCCTACGGTCGCAGACGCCTACGCGAGGTGAAACGAGGAGGTCCACCGTCGTGCCCTTGACGCCCGTCGACGCCGACTTCGACCTGAGCGATCCCGACCTGGTGGCCGACCGTCTACCTCTCGACGAGTTCGCCTGGCTGCGCCGGAACCGACCAGTCCGGTGGAATCCGCAACCGTCCATGGCGGCCTACGGCGACGACGGGTTCTGGGCCCTCACCCGCCACGCCGACGTCACGGAGGTGACCAGGAGTCCCGCGTGGTCGGCCGAGGCCAACTCCGCCTTCATCCGCCGGCTGGACGAATCGGATCCGACAGGCGAATCCACCAAGAACCTCCTCCTGTGCATGGATCCACCCCGGCACACCCGGGTGCGGCGGGTGGGAAACCGGTGCTTCACCCCGCGTGCTCTGGCCGGCCTCGAGGACGGCCTCCGCGAGCAGGCCCACCGGATCGTCTGGGCGGCCAAGCGTGACGGCACGGGCGATTTCGTGATCGACGTCGCCCGTCATCTGCCCCTGCAGGCAATTGCGGGTCTCATGGGCATCCCCGCCGAGGATCGCCAGCAGCTCTTCGACTGGAGCGACCAGATGGCGGGCAGCGAGGATCCGGAGTATGCCAGCACCGACAACTCCGGCGTCGTCGAGATGTTCGCCTACGCGCACGCGGCTGCCGAGGCGCGGGCCGAGCACGATCTCGGGGACGTCACCAGCCGACTCGTCCAACCCGGTGCCGATGGTCAGCGCCTGAGCAGCGAAGAGTTCGCGTTCTTCTTCATGATCCTTTCCGTCGCCGGCAACGAGACCACCCGTCAGGCGATCACCCACGGCATGTTGGCGTTCCTGCGACATCGGGACCAGTGGGATCGATGGCGGGCCGAACGGCCCGCGACCGCGGTCGACGAGATACTGCGCTGGGCCTCGCCCGCGGTGGTCCTCCAGCGCACAGCCGGCGAGGACACCGAGGTCGCGGGCCAGCTGGTGCGCAAGGGTGAACGGGTCGGCCTCTACTTCGCCTCCGCCAACTTCGACGAGGAGGTGTTCGACGACCCTGGACGGTTCGACATCGGTCGTTCCCCGAACCCCCACGTCACCTTCGGCGCCGGCGGCTCGCACTACTGCATCGGGGCCAATCTGTCCCGACTGGAGCTGAAGGTGATGTTCGACGTGATCGCCGACGAGCTGGCCGATTCCACGTTGACGGGTCCGCCGCGCCGACTCCGCTCGTCGTGGCTCAACGGGATCAAGCACCTGCCGGTCGACTATGGAGGCTCCCGATGACGGCGAGCACGGCGACCGCATGGATGGTCACCAACCTGGGCGCGCCCACCGCTGCGCTCGAGATCCAGACCGTCGAGGTCGGGGAACCGGCTGCCAACCAGGTGCGGATCGCAGTGGAGGCGTTCTGCCTCGACTTCAACGACATCGACACCATCCGCGGCCGCTACGGCCTCTTGAAGTTCGAACCCCCCTTCGTGATCGGCATGGCCGCAGCGGGAACGGTCGACGCCGCCGGGCCGGGTTGCGAGGGCCTGCTCGGCCGGCGGGTCGTGGGCACGACGGTGGGCGTGCAGGGCGCCTACGCGTCAGCCACCCTGCTCGATGCCGCGACGCTCCAGGTGGTCCCGACGTGGCTCGCGGTGGCGGAGGGGATGGCGATGTACTTCCCGTACCAGGTGAGCTACCTCGCCCTGCGAGTACGGGGACGGGTGGTCCCGGGAGACGTCGTGCTGGTCCACGCCGCGGCCGGCGGAGTCGGATCGGCCGCCGTCCAGCTGGCCAAGGCGTTCGGGGCGACGGTGATCGCCACCGCGGGCACCGACGACAAGGTCGAGTTCTGCCGATCGCTGGGCGCCGACTACGGCGTGAACTATCGCAACGAGGACTTCGTCGCCTTCGTCGACGACGTCACCAACGGGCGGGGGGTCGACGTGGCGTTCGACACCGTCGGCGGTGCGGTGACGACGGAGACGTTCCGGGTGATGGCGTTCAACGGGCGCCACCTCGTCATCGGCTTCGCTTCCGGTATCGAGACGGAGGAGCGCCCGCTCCCGATCCAACCGAGCATCTACGGGAACTTCGACCTGGTGGGGATCTGCTTCGCCTACGTCGACTCGCCCCGGCCGGCCCGTCCGTTCGGCATGAACTTCCTGTCCACCGCACAGGGCGTCGACATCTGGAACCGCATCTTGCACCTCGCCCGGGCCGGGTCGATCCGCCCGGTCATCGGTCGGGAGATCGACTTCGCGGAAGTCCCCGCCGCGCTCGAGTCGCTCGAGCAGCGGGCGACGACCGGTCGCACCGTGGTGCGGATGCCACCCGGCCGCCGCGACAGCCCGGGGCGCTGACCCGGCTCAGCTGCTGCCCGCCACCGTCCGCAGCTGGGCGACGGCGTCGCGCATGATGGTCGAGAGGTCCTCGCTGTTGTCCGTGGCGGCCCACCGCTGCATGGCCACGCGCAGCACCGTCATGCCGGTCTCGGCGGCCAACGTCGCCTGCAGCTCACCCACGCCCCGTTGGCGCAGGGTCACCGCGACCGCGGCGGCGTAGTCGGCCAACTTGGTGAGCTCGCGCTCGCGGAGCTCGGGGTTGGCCTCAATCACGGTCTGGCGCTGGCGGGACAGGTCCCGGCGAAACTCTCCGAGCATGGCGGCCGCAGCGTCGAGCCCCCGGGCAACGGCATCGAGGGGTCCGTCGCCCGCCGGAGCGCCGGCCACGCCGGCCACGATCCGCTCCCCGAGGAGGGCAGAACCACCGAAGAGCACCTCGCGCTTGTCCGCGAAGTGCCGGAAGAAGGTGCGCTCCGTCAACCCGGCCCGGTCGGCGATCTGCGCCGCAGTGGTCTGGTCGAATCCCCGCTCCGAGTAGAGAGCGAGTGCCGCCTCCTGCAGTCGCCCACGACTGTCCGGTTGCCATCGACCCATGGACCCCATCCTACGTTGACAGTGACTGACATCAAGAGTACTGTGATGGCAGTTACTGTCATCAGCATGTCGCAGGAGGTATTCCCATGAGGATCTTCGTCACCGGTGCGTCGGGTTGGATCGGCTCGGCCGTCGTGCCCGAGCTGCGCGGAGCAGGACACGAAGTGGTGGGCCTCGCCCGCTCCGAGGCGTCGGCGCAGGCGCTCGAGGCGGCCGGCGCCATGGTGCGGCGTGGCGACCTCGACGATCCCGAGGGCCTGGCCGAGGCCGCCGCCGACTCCGACGGGGTGATCCACCTGGCCTTCCAGCACGAGGTGGCCTTCGGCGGCAACTTCGCCGCTGCGGGCGCGGCCGACAGGCGGGCCGTGGAGGCCATGGGCGCAGCGCTGGCGGACTCCGACCGTCCCTTCGTGCTCGCCTCGGGCCTGCTCGGGGTGACGGCCGGTCGGGTGGCGACCGAGGACGACGGGCTCGTCCCGGGCGCGGAGATTCGGGCCAATCCCGCCGGGATCCGGGCGGCCACCGCGCTCTTCACACTGTCCCTGAGGGGCGTCGGCGTCCGCTCGTCGGTGCTGCGCCTCCCCCCGACGGTCCACGGTGAGGGCGACAACGGGTTCATGGCCATCATCGCCGGCATCGCCCGACAGCGCGGCGTGGCCGGATACGTGGCGGACGGATCCAATCGTTGGCCGGCCGTGCACCGCACGGACGCCGCCCGACTCGCCCGCCTCGCCGTCGAGGCGGCCCCCGCCGGCTCCGTCCTGCACGCGGTCGGCGACGAGGGTGTCGCCTTCCGGGAGATCGCGCAGGTGATGGGCCGCCACCTGGGCGTCCCCACGGCGTCCGTGGCCCCCGCCGACGCCGTCGAGCACTTCGCCCCTCTGGGCCACTTCATCGGCCTGGACAGCACCGCCACCGCCACCGCCACCCTGGAGCTGCTCGGATGGGAGGCGATGGGGCCCTCGCTGCTCGAGGATCTCGACCAGGACCACTACTACCGCGAGGCGTGACTCCGAGGCAGTCGCTGCAGCAAACGAGAACCCAGCCGGGCGAGCAAGGGCCCGACTGGGGGTTTCCCCTGGTGCGAGGCGCTGGCTCCGGGCGCCACCATGGACGGGTCAGCCCAAATTCATGGAGGTCGCCCGATGAGCAGCACCGACGTACGCAGTCAAACCTCGAAGGACGTCCCGGCCCCCGGGGTCGTGGACATGAGCCTCGAGGTGATCGTGATCGGCGTATCGGACGTGGATCGGGCGAAGGAGTTCTACGGAGGCCTCGGTTGGAGGTTGGACGCCGACGTGACCCGGGGTGCCGACCTCCGCTTGGTCCAATTCACCCCCCCGGGCTCGGGGTGTTCGGTGCAATTCGGGGTCAACCTCACATCGACCCCACCGGGTTCGGCCGAGGGCACGTACCTGATCGTCTCCGATATCGAAGCGGTGCGTGACGGGCTCGTCGCGCGTGGCGTGGAGGTCAGCGAGGTGTTCCACGAGGGGACGCCGGGCGCTCGATTCCACGATCCCGGTCGTGTGCCCGGACCTTCGCCCGATGGCAGCAGCTACGGCTCGTTCGCCTCGTTCACCGATCCGGACGGCAACGGGTGGTTGATCCAGGAGGTCACGACGCGGCTGCCCGGCCGCATCGACCCGGGTGTGACCACCTACGCGTCGGCGAGCGACCTGGCAGAGGCGATGCGACGTGCGTCAGCGGCCCACGGGGAGCACGAGAAGCGGATCGGCGCGGCCGATCCGAACTGGCCTGACTGGTACGCCGAGTACATGGTGGCCGAGCGCGCGGGCAACGAACTGCCGACCTGATCCCCCACGACGCGCCGCGATCGGCGGCGCTGGTGGGGCCCCAAGAAACCGTCTCGTGTCATCGGGTTGCGACTGCGCTCGGACACACGTGGTTTTCACTGGCGCGAAAGTGCGGTGCCGGTGCCACGATCGAAAAGGTGCCCATCGGGGTGTTGGCGCACCGGCGTGGACCTCATGGAAGAGAAGGCGGAATCAGAAAGGACCGTACAGTGCCATTCTTCAGTGCTCACGATGGAGTTCAGATCTACTACAAGGATTGGGGCTCGGGAGAGCCGATCGTCTTCTCGCACGGTTGGCCGCTGAGCGCCGACGCGTGGGACGCGCAGATGCTCTTCTTCGGACAGCAGGGATATCGCGTTGTGGCGCACGATCGCCGCAGTCACGGGCGCTCCGACCAGACGTGGGACCGCAACGACTACGACACCTGGGCCGATGACCTCGCCGGGTTGATCGAGCGACTCGACCTGAGCAACGTCACTCTGGTCGCCCACTCAATGGGTGGAGGCGAGATCGCACGCTACGTCGGTCGCCACGGCACGTCGCGTCTCGCGAAGATGGTCTTCATCGGTGCGGTACCTCCACTCATGCTGAAGACCGACAACAACCCCGGTGGGCTGCCGATGTCGGTCTTCGATGGACTCCGCGCCGGGCTCGTCGAGAACCGATCCCAGTTCTACAAGGACACGAGCGTGGGATTCTTCAGCTACAACAGGCCGAACGCCAAGGTGTCCGAGGCCACCAGAGACCAGTTCTGGCGCCTCGGTATGCAGTCGGGCATCAAGGCGTCCTACGACTGCATCGCGCAGTTCTCCGAGACCGACTTCACCGATGACCTGAAGAAGGTCGACGTCCCGACACTGTTCATGCACGGTGACGACGATCAGGTCGTCCCCTACGAAGATGCGTCAGTTCTTGCCGTGAAGCTCGTGCAGAAAGGGACGCTGAAGATCTACCCCGGCTTCTCACACGGCATGGCGATCATCGACGCCGACACGATCAACCCCGATCTGCTGGCGTTCATCAGGTCCTGACGGCGTCTTCCGGAGCAACGACCAGGAGGTTGTCCGTGTCCAGAGAGCAGAACATTGCGGCGCAGCAAATAGGGGGCGAAATCGGCGTCTCCCACGACTACGACCGCTTCAGTGAAGTGATGGCCGAGAACGTCGTCGACCACGACGGGGCTGAGGGCGATGCACCAGGCGTCGAGGGGGTCAAGCAGTACTGGCGGAGACTCGGAGAGTCGTTCCCGGACTTCGAGCTCGATGTCGACGTGTTCGAGGCCGACGACGACTACATCACACTCGCCTACCGTCTGTCCGGGACGCACAAGGGTGAGTTCATGGGATTTGCGCCCACCGGCAAGCACTTCGAGGTGCGCTCGGTGCAGGTGGGTCGGTTCGAGGATGGGCTGATGGTCGAGCGATGGGGATCGACGGACATCCTCGGGATCCTGACCCAGCTCGGGCTCGTGCACCTGCCGCAGCGGGCGGCCGCGTCGGCGTAGCCGGAGATCACACGCACGCCCCGTCGTCGTTGCCCGCGTCCGACGACGGGCTCAAGTGAGCCACTCAGCTCTGCTCGACCCACGGGGGACGAGGATCGGGTGCGGCCACGCCGGTGGTGTCCGCGAGTAGAGGACGGGAGGGCTCAACATGTGGACCTCCCCGAGCGGGCTGGGGGCGTCGTAGGGGAGGGGGTCCCTCAGACGGTGCTCCTGGTCCGAGCCGGCGAGCGAAGGGTCGACGAGGCCGAGCGAGCCGCACCACATCGCCGTTCCGGTCAAGCTGACGGTGACATGCCACGAGCCGCCCTCGGTGGCGCGCTTGACCAGTGCCGCCATGCATCCGATTGCACCCATGTAGCCCGTGATGTAGTCGTTGAGGAGGGCGGTCACGGGGAGCCGGGGCTCGCCGTCGCCCCCTTCGATCGCCATGAGACCCGAGACGGCAGAGCCGTTCATGTCGAAGCCCCCGCGGCCCGTCCACGGACCGCGGGGGCCGTAGCAGTTGACCGAGACGTACACCAGACCGGGGTACGTCTCGGCGAGCCGGCGGGGATGCAGCCCGCGGCGCTCCAGCGAGCCCGGTCGGTGGTTGTTGACCACGACGTCGGCCCCAGCCAGGAGGCTCGCCGCCCGTTCGACGCCGGTCGGGCTGTCGAGGTCGACGTAGGCGCTCCGGGAGCCGACGTTGGCCTCGGCATAGATGAACTCGTGCTCGTAGTCGTTGGGGCGGGTGGCGCAGAGCACGTCCGCACCGTGCTCGGCGAGCGTCCGCCCGACGGTGGGGCCGGCGACGGCGTGGGTGAACGACAGCACGCGGACGCCCTCGAGCGGACGGTCGGCCGCTCCGTAATCGCGCGCCGGAGCGTCGCCGATCCGCTCGAGGCCGATGACCGGCGCGTCGGCCAGCAGCGCTCCCTGCTCGTGGGCCAGCCACTCCGCCGAAGTCCGCACCACGGAGATCGGCAGGCCCATGGCGCTCGCCGCGTCCTCGAGCTCGAAGGCGTTCCAGGTCCCGACCGCCGAAGCGACCCTGGCGGCATCGGGCGGCACATCCAAGAAGCGGCACCACCTGGCGGCCAGATGCGGGTAGACGCCCGAGGCCATGACCCAGCGGCCGTCCGCCGTGCGGTACGGCCTCACCAAGAACGGGTTGTCGACCACGAGCGGGTGCGGGGCGGGTTCTCCGTTCAGCGTGGGGTGCCAGAAGGCGCCCGGGTTGATGGTGTGCACGGCCTGGCGCAGGTCGAGGTGGAGGTCCTGCGCCGGCCCGCCACGATGGCGATGCAGGGCGACCGCAGCCACGGCCCCCGCCATCAGCGGGAGGCCGATGCACGCCCCGAGCTGGTGCGCGGCCGGGACGATGGGGTCCCGGCCGGCGAAGGAGACGCAGGTTCCGGCCCCGGGCCGTGAGAGACCGACGACCGACAGCAGGTCGTCGAGGTGTTCGACGGGATCGAAATCGACGGTCATCGCCGCGGACCGCCCTTGGGTGCGACGACCGGGTCTGCCGGCACCGAGAAGTGCTCGAGCAACGCCGTGACGGCGCGCGGACCCAGGTCCGGTCGCATGACGGCGCCGGCTGCGCTGTCGGTCAGGACCTGGACGTCGCTTCCCTCGCTTACCGCAACGATCATGCGCGCCAGCTCGTCCACGGGGAGGGTGGGAATGCGGTCCGCGGCCTCGAGCGCCTCGGACACCAGCACGGCGAGCTCAGCGCGGACGCGCCGCTCGTGCTCGACGAGGAGCACCGCGACGTCGTGGCGGCGGATGGCATGCAGGGAGAACTCCACCGAGACGAGCGTCCATTGCCGGTCCACGACGCGATCAGGAGTTCCGGGTTGCCCCTCCGGCGCACCGGGCACCTCGGCACCGGCCGTCATCGCCCGGCGGATCCACTCCGCCCGCCGCTCCCAACTGCGGTCGAGCAGCGCGAGGAACAGGGCGTCCTTGTTGGCGAAGTTCGAGTAGAAGGCGCCCTTGGTCAGGCCGGCCCGGGCACAGATGTCGGGAATCGACGTCGCGCCGTAGCCATGCTCGGCGAACAGCTCGAGCGCGGCATCGAGCAGCGCGGTGACGGTGACCGGCCGGCGCTTCGTGGTCCCTCGGGGCACGGCGACAGTCTATAGGATACTGATCAGTATGCAATACCGAACGGAATACTCACGTCCGACCGGGTCGCCCCGATCCCGGAGGCTGCTGAACGGCGGGAAGGGACCCGAGGAGGAGTGCCCTCAGCTCGGGCGGGTCGCCAAGGACGAAGCGTGCCGCGTTGACTCCGAGCAGTTCGGTGGCGAGCGCCAGACGGGCGCGTGGGCCGTGCATCCGTTGCTGGGCGCGCCAGGCGGCGAGCTCGTCGGCGAGCTCGAAGCTGTAGCCGCACCAGGCATGGCCGATCAGGTCATGCACCGCTCGGAAGCGGTCGAGGGCGCCACCGAAGTCGCAGCCCAACAGCGGGTGAAGGCCTCGCCCGGCGACGGCGGCCGACGTCACCTCGAGAGTTCGCCCGGTGCGAACCGCGGCAATGAGCTCCCCGTCGTTCGCGTAGGGATCGCGACAGCGGGTGAACACGACCCGAACCGATGTGGGCCGGGCCGTCTGTGTCAGCCGCACGAACAGCCGATCCGTCTCCTTTTGGAGCTCCTCGTAGGCCCGGATCACCTCGCCGTCGCGGTGCGCGCTTCGAGCGTGCAGGTACCAGTGGCCGATCGAAACCGCATCCGGCGGATCGACGTGCGCACTTCCTCCGATCCCGCTGGGCTCTTCCACTCGTCGGATTCTTCCGTCCAGGGTACGACCCTCGCACCAGCGGAAGACCCTGGTCCAGGCCGACACGGCTCAGGCGCTCAGGCGTGCATGGGAATGGACACGAAGAGCGAGGTCCCACGGCCGGGGATGCTCTCGACCACGAGACGGCCTCCGAGCGCCTCGGCTCTGTCCTCGAGCCCGCGCAGGCCGGTTCCGCCGTCGATGTCCACCCCGCCGATACCATCGTCCTCGACCGTCACCAGGAGCTGGGAGGTGGACTCTCGCACGTGCACTCGTGCAGACGTCGCCTGCGAATGCTTGGCCACGTTGGCCAATCCCTCGGTCACCACGAAATAGGCGGCGGCCTCGACATGGGATGCATAGCGACCGGTCGGTGCCACGACCGTGACCGGTATCCGGGCCCGTGACGCGATGGAATTCAAGGCAGCGTTGAGGCCTCCCCTGGACAGGATCCTCGGGTGGAGACCCGCCGCAAGCTCACGGAGCTCCTCGAGGCCGGCTTGGGACGTCTCGAGGGCGGAGCGCAATGCGGCCCGGGCCGCCGGAGGGTCGCCGTCGAACCGCTCCTCCGCCATTTGGAGGTCGATGACCGATGCCACGATCCGCTGCTGTGCGCCATCGTGGATGTTCCGCTGCAAGTGTCGGCGGGCTTCGTCAGCTGCCGTCACGATCCTCACCCGTGACTGCAAGAGCTGGGTGCGCGCCAGCTCGTTCGTGAGCGCGGTGGCGATCATCTCGGCGAACCTGGCGACGCTCGTTTCAGCGCTCGACGGAAGTATCTCGTCGGACTCCACGATGAGGGCTCCCCAGATGTCGTCCTGCACGATCACCCGGGCACCGACTTCAGATCCTGAGGATCCATTGAGCTCCGAGGTGTCCACGACGCGATACGCAGCCCGCACGGTCGTGATCCGATCGCTGAGGGCGCGAAGGTCGATGTCCGCATCGGGTGCACCCGGGCGGCCCGATGTCCCGCCGTCTCCTCGCCATGCCTGAAGGACCCGGTAGCCCCCGCTCTCCGCGAACGCCACCGCCCTCACCTGGCGTGCGGCGAGCAATGGGCCGACCGCGGAACAGACCGCGGCAATGATGTCGTCCCCGCTCGCCCCGCGAGCGACCAGGGTGGCAACGCGACTAAGTGCCGACTGCTCGTCGATGAGCTTGTGGAGGCGATCGAGCGATTGCATGTTCGCTATCGCGGTCGCGACGAGCTCGGTGAACCGCGAGAGACGAACCTCCGCTTCGCCGGAGGCCTGATCGGAATCTCCCCAATAGGTGATGACCACCCCCCATGTACGGCCGTCGACGATGATCGGGGCGCCGATCCCCGATCGGATCCCCGCACCGAGGGCCAACGTCGCAAACGCACCAGCGGTCTCTGCGTAGTCCTCTATCCGGGCCGGCCTGCCCGTGTGGGCCACCATTGCCATCACGCTCGGATCGTCAAGGCTCCAATGACTCCCGACCTCGAGCGGCGCGATGCCCCACCCCGCGATCTTCGTCGCGACGGAGTCTTGATCGAATCGGATCATGTTGATCCCGGGTGCACCCAAGACCTTGGCAACGCCGCCGGCCACCGCAGAGAAGACCTCGAGCGTGTCCGCCCCTTTGGCGACCAATGTCGCCACTTCCCGCAGGGCCGCCTGCTCATCGGCAAGTCTGTGCAGTTCCTCCTTGAGCAGTACCTCCTCCGAGAGGTCCCGCACGGCGCCGTATATGAGGAGCGGCTCGCCGTCGACCCGCGAGAGTGAGAGCTCAACCGGAAACTCGGTCCCGTCGCTTCGCATGGCAACCAGCTCGAGTCGCTTGCCAAAGAGGCGCGGTTCGCGGGTTGCGACGAATCGAGTGAGAGCTTGCCGGTGAAGATCTCTCAGGGCTGGAGGGACGATCAGATCGCCCAGCAACCGCCCGAGGACCTTGCTGCGGGCATAGCCGAAGGTCCTCTCCGCCGAAGGATTGAACTCGACGACCCGTCCTTCACCGTCGATGACGATGACACAGTCGAGCGCGGCCTCTAAATAGCTTCGCTCCTGAGCCTCGTCGGGCGTGGGGCCGTCGACGTGCCCACTGATGCTGCTGGGGTCGGCGGCCATCTCACGTCCGGTGCCTGGTTCGACGGTCAAGTTTCACGTTCTCGCTCTCAGGGGCCCTGGCCAGGGCCGATGCGAAGCGCCATAATGATCCCACCCCCGAAGCACTGCCCAAATACCCAAAATTGTGACCGCTAAACGTCCCGCTCGGCTTCCCATCCCGTACACGGAGCTGCGAACGTCGACGCGGTCGGGAGGCTGACCGGTGGCCGCTGACGAGAGCATCCGTGTCGTCGTCGGCGAGGATCACCCGATCGTGCGCGCCGGCATCGTGAGCGTTCTGGAGGGCGCCGGATTCCAGGTCGCCGGCGTAGCCGGGGACGCCGAAGAGCTGGTGCAACTGACCGAAGCCCAGCAGCCTGACGTCGTCATCACCGATATCCAGATGCCGCCCACGTCAACTGACGACGGACTCGAGGCGGCGTTGGCCATCAAGTCCTCCTGGCCGCACATCGGAGTGCTCGTTCTGTCCCAATTCCTCGAAGCTCACTATGCGGTGGCGCTGGTGAGCGAAAGAGCCGAGGGTCTCGGGTACCTGCTCAAGGACAGAGTCGGCGATCTCGACGTGTTCACGGACGCCGTCAGACGGGTCGCGAACGGGGGCTCCGCCCTTGACCCCGAGGTGGTCCGCCGCATGGTCGAGCGTCCTCGTCGGGACAGCCCGATTACCCGGTTGACCTCTCGTGAGCACGACGTGCTCGCTCACATGGCGGAGGGGTTGTCCAATCAGGGGATCGCAGACCGCCTGGTCGTCAGCGTGGCGGCAGTCGAACGTCACGTCACCAGCATCTTCGTCAAGCTCGGATTGAAGCCGACGTCCGAAGACCATCGACGGGTGCTCGCCGTTCTGACCTACCTCCACAGTCAATAGCGGCGGCGCCGGGGCCGGCTGCGCTCAGCTGGGGCAGAGGTACTGGCGCAGATTTGTCGTCGCCAGCCGCGTCTTGGGAACGAATCCCACCGCGCCGCATTCCCGTGCGAGCTCTTCTGTCGCAGCATCGGGATCCGACGATGTCAAGAGCACCGTGACGTGCTCGTCCAATCCGGACAGTCGAGCCAGCAGGGCGAAGCCATCGGACGACGCCAGGTTGACGTCGAGGAGGACGGCATCGGGATGCAACTGCCCGACCGCCTCGATCGCCTGGGCTTCATCGGCTGCATGACCAGCGATCTCGAACCCTCGTGCTCGCAGCAGCTCGCTGATCACGTCCCGAAACGACGTGTCGTCGTCCACGACGAGAACAGAATTCCCCACGGATTCCAGGGTATATGGCGGCTGTCAGTCCGCAATAAGGGGGTCCCTATGCGACGCCATAGGGTAAACCCCACCGTCGGGTAAGGAACGTCCGCAGGGCGTTCTGAGGCAGGCGTGATTGACCAGCTCGACTGATCTCCTCAACATGGTGTGCAGACTCTTGTGGAGGTATCTGAATGATCAGGTCGTCTTCAGTCAAGGTGCGTCGAAGCGCTCAGCCACTCGCCGTACGGCACCACACGGAGCTGCCCCCGCCCGACGAGGTGATCAACAGCCCGTCGTTGCTCCTCCGCATCGCCGACCGGCTCGCACCACTCGACGAGGAGCTGGCGCGCGAGGCATATCTCGAAGCACTCGGCGCCGCCCTGTCCGCACGCCGCAACGGCAGCCGTGGCGGCCCGGTGATCGTGGCCGACGCCGCCCGACGCGGCCCATCAACGAAGACGCCGCCGCGAGCGGTCGACCTCCTCCTCGAGGGCCTGATCACCCGCGTGTCGGAGGGCTATCGATCGAGTGTCCCCAGCCTCGGGCGTGCGTTGCGAGCGTTCGGCGAGGCCGAATACACCGTCGACGATCTCCGGTGGTTGCCGTTGGCGTTCCGCATCGCGACCGACGTGTGGGACGACGAGGGGTGGCGCCGCATCGTCGACAGGTTTGCCGCGTCCGCTCCGTCGTACCGGGTCTCCCTGAGGGATGCACGACATGGCACAGGTCGTCATCCGGCGGAGAGGCCGTTCGGCTCAGCGGCAGGCGAGACCAGCTCCAGCGACCGCACCGCGGTCGACCGGTATGAGGAAGGCCTCATCGAACTGACGTCCCTCTTGGTGGGATCGGATGGTCATCGACTGAACGATACGGGCATTCAATACGGAGAGTCGCACATCGAGGGCGTGTCGAGGTTCCTGGTCGAGTACTCGCAATCCGTGGTGTGCAATGGGTTGGGTTGTTATGAGTACGCGTACTCTGCGGCCCAACGCGCGCTGACGTATGAGGACGTGGGTCTTCATGGATGGGTTCTCTGTGAGCTCGTCGAGGCGGGTGCCCGCACCTATCGCGAGGACGGCGCGGCGGCCGCCCTGACCGAGCTGTCCCGGATGACGCAAAGCAGCGGGACCGACTGGGCGCTCGGGTTGGAGGCTCGATCGCGGGCTCTTCTGAGCGAGGGGAAGGCGTCCGAGGACCTCTTTCGCGAGTCCATCCTTCGACTGAGTCGCACGAGGGCTCGAGTGCATCTGGCACGAGCCCATCTTCTCTATGGTGAATGGCTGCGCCGAGAGAACCGGCGAGTCGACGCCAGGCAAGAGCTGCACAGTGCGCGAGCCACCTTCGAGACGGTCGGTGCACGGGCCTTTGCCGAGCGATCCCTCCGCGAGCTCGTCGCCACCGGGGAGACGGCACGCAAGCGGACGGTGGAGGGTCGTCGACAGCTCACCGCCCAGGAGTGGCAGATCGCTCACCTGGCCGGCAGGCGCCTCTCGAATGCCGAGATCGCGGCCCAGCTGTTCATCAGTCCCCGAACGGTCGAATGGCATCTGCACAAGGTGTTCGCAAAGCTCGGCGTGAACTCCCGGAAGCAGCTGGCGGCGGCACCGCAGGCCGGTTGACCCGGGGGGCCTACTGGTGTCTTCGAGCTCCCGGCCGGCGCATACTCACACAGGCCAGACGTACGGATTGGTAGGTTCAGAATATGACTGACGAGTTGATCAATGCCTCGGTCGAACCGAGCGGCTCCGGCTGTGCGGAATGCCTGAAGTCCGACGGGTGGTGGCTCCACCTCCGGCGGTGTGCCGCATGCGGTGTGGTCGGTTGCTGCGACAGCTCGCCCAGCCAGCACGCAAGTGGACATGCTCGTCAGACGGGTCACTCCATCGTCCGGAGCTTCGAGCCCGGTGAGGACTGGTTCTGGGACTACGACAGCCAGGACTACTACAACGGGCCCCAGCTGGCCCCGCCTCTCGCCCACCCTCTCGACCAGCCGACACCGGGGCCCGCCGGACGTGTCCCGCCCGACTGGCAACAGCATCTTCACTGACCACGACCTGCGAATGGGCGAGATCCCGGCGACGTGTTGTCTTGAGGGGGACGTTCAGTCTCGGCCGTAGGCAATCAGGTCGCTCAGGAGTCCCTGCCAGGGAGAGTTCTCCCACCCCTCCTCCTCGCCTATCCGCCGAGCGACGTCGACCGCCGCCTGCGCCCATTGGATCCTCACGTCCTCGATTGGCTCGGCCTTTCCCACGCGGTGGTGCGTGCCACTTCCCGGCATGGCGTCGGCAATTCCGAAGTCAAAGGCAGACCAATCCTCTCTCCAGATTCGGAACCGCTCCTTCAACTGTTCCCACCGCGGATGCGACCGGTTAGCGTCTTCCACCTGGTGCAGTGCCCATTTGAGGCACATCCGGGCCCGGTGAGGATCCCCCTCGGAAGTGGTCCGCCCGATCTCCTCGGCGTACTGGGTGAGCTTCTTCCTTTCGCTTTCCGGAAAATCTCTCCGTGCGTCGTTCAGGAACACCTCGATGATGGGGGACGGGGAGATCACTTGCGTGGAGTGCGTCATACCGACAGCTTACGGAGGGCCGTCGAGCAACATTGATGCATCGACGAGGGCCTCAACGGCCCGGTCCCCGGCCGGCGAGGGATCACCCAAGCAGGGCTGCGCCGCCCGGGTCAGCTCCTCGAGACCTCGCGTGCTGAGCCGAGCCGAAGGCGTGGATCTTCTGCTCCACGGTGTCCCGCACCGCGTCAACGACGCGCCCCATCAATTTGACCATGGCGTATTCGCCGGGATGATCACGAAGCTGTGCCTCGAGCGCAGCGCGATGAGCGATACGCAAGTCAGAGAGTCCGCGGAGAGCGTGCTGCAATCCGTGCGGTCGCCCCTCACACTTGTCTGAAGGCGGAGCCGTTGAAAACGACAGCCCCTGCTCAGCGTGAGGAGCAGCTCAGCGTGTCTGGGCGACCGCACCGGCGCCGGTGGTCTTCCCATTGGACGCGCTCTGGGTCTCGCTGACGATGTCCGCGAGCTCCTCTCCCGAAATGGTCTCCTTTTCGAGCAGAGCGGCAACCACGGCATCGAGCTCGACGCGGTGATCGGCGAGCAACCTCTGCGCGCGGTCCTCTGCTTCGGTCAGCAGGCGGGAGACCTCCTGATCGATGACCTGTTGGGTCCCCTCCGCATAGGGCCGATCCTGGGGTCCCTGTCCGCCTGGGGATGCTGATCCATCCGACCCGTACCCGATCGGCCCCAGCCGCGGTGAGAGCCCCCAGTCCCGAACCATCTTGATGGCGACGTCGGTCGCCCCGGAGAGGTCGCTGGCGGCTCCCGTGGACGCCTCGCCGAGCACGAGGTTCTCGGATGCCCTACCTCCCATGCGGATGGCCAGGGAGTCCAGGAGATAGCTCTCCGTGTAGAGATGGCGCTCGTCCACCGGGAGCTGTTCGGTGACCCCGAGGGCCCGTCCAGAAGGCAGGATCGTGATCTTGGCCACCGGGTCCGCATGTTCCGACAGGAACGCCACAAGGGCATGCCCGGCCTCGTGCACGGCCACCGAGTGCTTCTCGTCCGGCAGCAGGGCGTTGGAACCGTCCCGCCGGCCCAGGATGATCCGGTCCCTGGCCTGGTCGATGTCGCTGGCTTGGATCACGTCCCGGTTGTTGCGGACGGCGACGATGGCAGCTTCGTTGATGAGGTTGGCCAGGTCGGCGCCCGAGAAACCCGGCGTACCTCGAGCGACGTCTTCGAGGTCGACATCGGGAGCCACGTGCTTGTCCTTCATGTGGACCTTCAGGATCGCCGTGCGCTCCGCCTGGTTCGGAAGGGGTATCTCCACTTCGCGATCGAATCGGCCGGGTCGGAGCAGGGCAGGATCGAGCACCTCGGGACGATTGGTGGCCGCCAACACCACGACACCCGTGCTCGGGTCGAAGCCGTCCATCTCGGCCAGAAGCTGGTTGAGCGTTTGCTCCCGCTCGTCGTTCGAGACGATGGAACCGCCTCGACGCTGGCCGATGGCATCGATCTCGTCGATGAAGATGATGGAGGGAGCCCGCTTCCTGGCATCTGCGAAGAGGTCCCGTACCCGGGAGGCGCCGACTCCGACGAAGAGCTCCACGAAGCTCGACCCCGTGAGAGCGAGGAACGGAACCCCGGCCTCGCCGGCCACAGCCCGGGCCATCAGGGTCTTGCCGGTTCCTGGCGGTCCGACCATCAGCACCCCACGGGGACCGGTGGCGCCAGCTCGCGCATAGCGCTCGGGCTCACGGAGGAAGTCCACGACCTCGCTCACCTCCTGCTTCGCCCCCTCGTAGCCGGCGATGTCGCTGAAGCGAGTCGAAGGCCTGTCCTCCGTGTACACCTTCGCGTGAGAGCCGCTGATGCCCTTGATCCCCCCAGCCAGCTGCTTGGAGCTCCTCCGGCCTATCCAGATGAAGAGCCCGATGAACAGGAGGAACGGCACGAACGAGAGCAGGTCGTCGAGAAGGGCTGACCCGGCTCCCACGCCCGTGACGTCGACGTCGTGAGCCTTCAACGCCGGGGCGAGTTGTGTATCGGTGATGGCGGTCGGGATCTGGCTCGAGTAGGCCTCGCCGTCCTTGAGCGTGCCCGAGATCGAGCCGCCGGGATTGACCGATGCCGTCCGGACCTTGCCGGCGTCCACATCGGACAAGAAGCCCGAGTAGCTCAACGACTTGGTCGGCTTGCTCGTCATGGTGGGCAACAAGAACAGGACCAGCGTGATGAGGAGTCCCGCCCCCAGGAGCCACCTCCGCCATTTGGGCGGGGGAGGAGGTGCCGGGGCCGCGGGACGGTCCTTCGGCTCTCCCGGCTTGGCGGAGCTCGTGAGATGGCGCATCACCGGCACGACCTTCGGGGATCCCCCGGCGCGCAGTTCATCGTGACCTCCTCACGGCTCGCCTCTTCATGCACGATGGCGCCGGGGAGGCCGTGTTGCGCCCGTGGAAGTCCCTGGTTCGGCGACCCGCCGAAAGCCCTGACCAGGGTCAGAGGGGGGCAACTAGGGACGCGTACGGGTGCCACGAGACCCCGCGGGCACCATAGTGGTAGGGCGGAACACGGAACTCGGACCTCGGAGGCTTCCATGAGCGGTAGTGGTACTGGCCACGACTATGACGCCATCGTCCTCGGGGGCGGAGCCCCTGGTGAACACTGCGCCGGCGCCCTGGCGGAGGGCGGCCTTCGGGTCGCCGTGGTCGAGCGCGAGCTGGTGGGAGGTGAGTGCTCGTACTGGGCGTGCATCCCGTCCAAGACCCTGCTCCGGCCGGGCGAGGCGGTGCATGGAGCACGTGACGCCGCCGGTCACGCACGAGTGGACGTCGCTGCCGCGCTCGCCTGGCGCGATTTCACGGTGTCGAACTATTCCGACGAAGGGCAGGTCCGTTGGTTGGGGTCCAGGAACATCGATCTCCTGCGCGGCACGGGACGGCTGGCCGGTGTCGGCGTCGTGGAGGTGGACGGCGTGCAGCACACCGCCGGGCACGTCGTCGTCGCAACGGGTTCAGCCCCCTTCACACCGCCGATCCCCGGATTGCGCGAGCTCGACGGGGTCTGGGGCACGCGCCAGGCAACCAGCATGAAGGTCGTGCCGAGTCATCTCCTCGTGATCGGGGGCGGACCGGCCGGAACGGAGCTGGCGCAAGCCGTCCGTCGCTTGGGCGGCGAGGTGACGTTGGTCGAGTCAGCTCCGCACGTGCTCTCCCGAGAGCCGCCGCCGCTGGGTGAGGCCCTCGGCGAAGCCCTGCGCCGCGACGGTATCGAGTTGGTCCTCGGCACGCAGGTCACGGAGGCGCGACGGGAAGGCACGGACTACGTCGTCCGAGTCGGCGATGGTCGCGAGCTACGAGGCGATCGACTGCTCGTCGCAACAGGCCGCCGCCCTCGGGTCGCGGACATCGGGCTCGAGACCGTTGACGCCAAGGCAGACAGTCACGGGATTCAGGTCGATCCGCACATGCGCGCAGGTGAACGGCTGTGGGCAATCGGCGACGTGACCGGCATCTGGCCCTTGACGCATGTCGGCGAGTACCAAGGTGAAGTCGTCGCCGCCAACATCCTCGGGGAGCCCCGAGTCGCGAATTTCGAGTCCGTACCTCGCGTGGTGTACACGGACCCACAGGCGGCCTCCGTCGGCGCCGTTGAGGGACGCTTCAGTGGTACCACCGCGATGTCAGGCGTCTCCCGAATGGCGACGTACACGCATGCCTACGCGGAGTCCAACGGGTTCCTGACGCTGCTGAGCGACGGTGAGCGCCTGACGGGTGCCTACGCGCTCGGCCCCGAGGCTGGGGAGTGGATGCAACAGGCCACATTGGCGATCCGGGCCCAGGTCCCGCTCGACGTTCTCCGTGACACGATCCAACCGTTCCCGAGCTTCTCGGAGATATTCGCGACCACGTTGAAGGCGCTCAACCAGGAGATCCGAGCAGGGACCGAGTCAGCCGGTGTGCCCGCGGGCAGCATGTCGAATTAGCGGGCCGCGCCGCCCTCCTGTTGGCGCGGCCCACTGCATGCGGTGGAGAGGAGCGACATGGAGTTCTTCGTGGAATTCGAGGTGACGGTTCCGGCCGGGACGGCGGCGTCCGAAGTCGACAGCCGAGAGGAAGATGAGGCGACGGCCGCTGCGCAGCTCGCCCGTCAGGGGAACCTCCTCAGGATCTGGAAGCTGCCTGCCCGGTCGGGGGACGCTCCGACCCTCGGTCTGTACCGCGCGGACAGCCGCTCCGAGCTCGATGCGCTCCTCCGCGCGCTGCCGCTCTACGAGTGGATGCGGGTGGTGGTGACGCCACTCGACCGTCACCCCAACGACCCGGCATCAGCACCACATGTCTCCGCACGGCCGGCATCCCGGACCTCTGCCGCGGAGTATCTGGTGTCGATGTCCACGCATCCTCCGGAGGGCACGAGCGAACAGGACGTGGAGGAGATGCGCAGGCGGGAGGCCGCCCGCTCGCATGAGCTCGCATCTCAGCGTCATCTGCTCCGCCTCTGGCGCCCACCCCTCAAGCCGGGCGAGTGGCGGACCATCGGGTTGTTCGCGGCTGAGAACCCCTGCGAGCTCGAGGACGTCCTCCTCTCCATGCCGTTGCGCGCATGGCGAACAGATAAGGTGACGCCTCTCTCACCGCATCCCAACGATCCATCGGCGTCGCTCCGGGCTGCGGCGCCGAAGACCCCGTCTTCGCCGTCGAGCTGACCGGTCAATGTCGCATTCAATGGCAACGAGCACCGACCGGAGGGTAGCAATCGTCACCGGAGCGTCCCAGGGGATCGGCGCAGGCATCGTCGCCGCCTATCGACAGCTGGGGTGGGCGGTCGTCGCCAACGCCCGCACCATGAAGCCGTCCGAGGACGAATCCGTCCTGATCGTCGAAGGTGACATCAGCGAGGCGGCGACCGTGGATCGGATCATGAGCAATGCGCTCGAGCGGTTTGGCCGCGTCGACAGTCTCGTCAACAATGCCGGCATCTTCCTCACCAAGCCGTTCACCGACTACAGCGACGAGGACTATTTCTCCCTCGTCGGAGTGAATCTGACGGGGTTCTTCCGGATGACCCAGCGGGCGATCGGCGAGATGCTCAGGCACGGCAACGGCCACGTGGTCAACATTACGACGACCCTGGTGGAATACGCGAGATCTGATACGCCATCAGTGCTCGTCTCGCTGACCAAGGGTGGGCTCGCCGCCGCGACCCGCTCGCTCGCGATCGAATACGCATCCCGTGGGATCCGGGTCAACGCCGTATCGCCCGGAGTCATTCAAACACCAGTGCATGATCCCCAGTCGTATGCACAGGCTGCAGCCACACATCCGCTGAAGCGTGTCGGCGACGTCAGCGACGTTGTCGACGGAGTCCTCTTCCTCGAGATGTCACCCTTCATCACCGGCGAAACGCTGCACATCGACGGTGGAAGGATCGCCGGCTGTTGACGCCGCGAAGACCAGCCGCACCGGGGTGTTTCACAGGTGCGACACGAGGTGCCCTGGGAGTCCTGGCCCATGCCCTCGTCATCGATGCCCGACGCTGACACGACGGGATTGGAAGCTCGGGGACGCGCAGTGACTCCACCATGACCCTCAGATCAGGGCCGACGGCGGCAGCGGATCCGAAACTGGACATCGAATTGATCGGCGGCCTGAGTGGATCTCATGTAGGGATGAGCGGCGACCTGGTTGCGCAGACGCGGATCGCACTATGGGGCGTCGAGTCACTCCGCATGCACGAGGGGCACGTGACCTTCGACTTTTCGGCCGTGACATCCATCGACCGTGCAGGCCTGGAGACCGTGCTGAGTCTGATGGACGTGCGGGCCCATGGGGCGAGTCCCATCATCGCCACGGCGTGGACTCTGACCGCCCCAAAGAGGACCGCGCGGCCACAGGGGTTCCATTGCGTCGCCGAGAAGCACAAAATTCAGACAACTCACGTGGGCCGAATGGTGGATGGAAGGGAAGGACATGGGTGGGTCGCGCAAAGGAAACCGCAGTTGCCAGACGAAGGATCCTCAGCTCCTGACCGGCGCCTGCGAGGGTGGTCACACCGGTAGGGACCCGCTGCTCCGAGCGGCCCGGAAGCTTTCGTCCCTCGACGCACGGTTGGCCCGGGACATGTATCTCGAGGCGTTCGGTGCATCCTTGAGCGCCGCTTCGCTGGGTCGTGGGCGCGAGGTCCTGGCCGTGGCCGAGGCGGCCCACAGCGCCCCGCCGGCCCACCGCCCCCGGCCGGTGGACCACCTGCTCAACGGCCTGACCAGCCGGTTCCGGGATGGCTACCAGGGGAGCGTGGTCAGCCTGCGAGTCGCTCTGCGGTCCTTCGGCCGGGACGGCGGGTCGGCTGAAAGCCGGCGCTGGCATTGGCTGGTCTGTCGCATCGCCGCGGACCTCTGGGAGGACGAGATGGCCGCGGCCACGGTGCTGAGCTTCTACGACGAAGCCCTCGTCGAGGCATTCCCGGTCTGGGGTGGCGCGGCAGCCCACACCCTGGTGGACGTCGGGGGCCACGAGGCGACGATCGGGGGTCAAGGAAGGTCGATCTTCGCGTCGGAGTATTCGACGGCGGTGCGTCTCAACGGACGAGGACAGTACGAAGCTGCACTGCCTGCCGCCCAGCGAGCGTGCGAGGACGAGTATCTGGGGGTGTACGGCGGAGCGCTCAGTGAGCTCGTGGAGGCGGCGACGCGGATGCTTCAACAGCCCGTGGCCGCAGATGCTCTTGCCCGCCTCCGAGAGAGGACGCAGGCGACCGCCACCGAGTGGGGCCTCGGGATCGAAGCCCGTGCCCGGGCCCTCGTTGACGACGGCCCTGCCGCCGAGTCCCTGTACAAGGAGGCGATCGAGCGGCTCGGCTCGACCCGCATAGAGGTCGAGCTCGCGCGGTCTCAGCTGCTCTACGGAGAGTGGTTGCGACGTGAGAACCGGCGCATCGATGCCCGCGCACAGTTGCACGCAGCGCTGGACCTGTTCGATGCGCTCGACGTTCGGGCATTCGCAGAGCGTGCTCAGCGCGAGCTGCTGGCGACAGGTGAGACTGCTCGCAAGCGAAGCGTCGATACCAACCGGGAGCTCACGGCGCAAGAGGAACTGATCGCCCAGTTGGCCGGCCAGCGCCTCACCAACCTGGAGATCGCCACGCAGCTCTTCATCAGTCCCCGCACCGTCGAATGGCACCTGCGCAAGGTGTTCACCAAGCTCGACATAAGTTCACGCCGGCAGCTCCGCGTGGCGCATTCGGCGCTCGTTCCCAAGGCGATCGGCGCCTAGGAACGGCGGTACGTCAGTCGGTCCGACGACCTGGCGGATGCGCGACCGATGTCAACGTTCGGATCGTCGGATGGTACCGAGCACCCGTCGCGCCGAATCCCCCGCCATACGCGCGGCCCGCTGCGGAGGGAGCGAATGAAGGCTGTCGGAGAAGACCTCCACACCGATCGGGCACCTCACCCCGGCGTCGGGCAAGTTGGCGACGAAGGTGCCCAGGTCGAGCTCACCGTCTCCCGGCAGCAGTCGGTCGTGCAGCGTGGCTCGGACGAGGTTGGCTTCGGGCTCCTGTGGCGCGTCACTGAGCTGCACCGCGAGGATGCGATCGGCAGGGAGGGACCGCAGGAGATCGTGATCGGGAGACCCCCTGAAGTAGTGCCAGGTGTCAAGGGCGATGCCCCCGTTCACCTCACCCGCACCGAGGACGATCTCCCAGGCCGTGCTCAGATCAGGGATCTTCGACCACGGCAGGAACTCGAGGTGAACGAGCAAGCCATGGTCTGCCGCTCGGCGGCACAGGGAGGAAAACGAGGCGGTTGCCTCTTCCAAGGTCCAGTCCCCGCCGAAGACATCGACGGCGTTGATGGAGCGCGCCCCCAGCGTCTCCGCGATGGCGAAGAGATCCGACTCGCCGAATTCGAACACGCGGTCCTCGTCGAGCGCGGGCGGAATGTGCACGTCCCTCGCTCCCGGCAGCCACGACCAGACAGGATCGATCTCCGCGACGGAGAGCCCGTGGTCGTGGAGCATCGAGACGAGGTCGCGATCACCGAGGCCTGCGTCACGGGCATCCCAATAGTCCCGTCCCCAGAGAGAGATGCCGGCAAACCCGCCGCCGCGTGCCGCGGCCAGCCGTTCGCTGAAGGGGACGCCGTGCGGGAGCGTGCCCGAGCACAGCACCAGGTCACCCGGTTGAAGTGGCATCGACGATCGGTGATCCTACGTGAGCCCCCCTCACGCCTCTAGTGGTGCTCGTCGAGGAACGCGTCTCGGCGTCCTTCAGGCCGGACGCATGGCGGCCTCTCTCGCAGGCAGTGTCGGGTCGGCTCTCCGATTGGGTTGGCGGCCTATATCCTTCCGCTCGCCATGGCAGGCCGTGCGCACGAATTGATCGAATCCGGCGACGGAGTGACGATCGCCCTGTACGACCTGGGCGGACCGAGCGGCGCGGCGACTCCGGTGCTGCTCTTCTCGCACGCCACGGGGCTGCACGGTCGAGTGTGGGAGCCAATGGCATCCTTCCTGAGCGATCGATACCGGTGTGTGTCGCTCGACCTCCGAGGCCATGGCCTGTCCGAACTGCCGCCGGGGGCCGGGGTGGCCTGGTCGGGTATGGCCGACGACGTCCTGGCCGTTCTGGGCAGCGATCACTTTCCGGTGGGTCCTGTTCACGGCATCGGCCATTCGATGGGCGGCGCCGCATTGGCGTTGGCTGCGGCGGCCCGACCTGACGCCTTTCGCTCGCTGTGGCTGTACGAGCCGGTCATCGTCCCTCCGGCGGACCGGCCGCTCTTCGACGGCGAGAACCCCATGTCCGAAGCGGCCTCCCGGCGCCGCGACGAGTTCGAGTCCCTGGACCAGGCGTACGAGAACTATCGATCCAAGCCTCCACTCGACCAGTTGCACCCGGATGCCCTTCGGGCCTACGTCGACGGCGGCTTCGCGCCGACCCCGGACGGCTCGGTCACCCTGCGCTGTCGGCCCTCCACCGAGGCCGAGGTCTTCCGCCGGGCCGCCACCAGCGGTGCGTGGGCCACTGTGGATTCACTCGGCATGCCGGTGGCGATCGTGGTCGGACGTCCCGAGCCGATGGGTCCCGCAGCGTTCGCACGGGCCATCGCGGCAGCCCTGCCACGGGGGACGCTGACGGAGCGGCCCCGGCTCGGCCACTTCGGGCCACTGGAGGATCCCGAGGCGATGGCGGCCGACGTGGCGGAATGGGTGGAGGGGAGGTCCCCGCGCGCTAGGTGATGAGCGCCGGGAGGGTCTCCCAGCCGCGCACCGTCGACGTGGGGGAGAGCCGCGCGTTCTCCAGGTCGACGTCCCAGTTCGGGAACCGCGCCAGGACCTCTTCCAACGCGACACGACCCTCCAGTCGCGCCAGGGCCGAGCCCAGGCACAGATGGATGCCGTTGCCGAAGGTGAGATGTCGGTCCATGGTCCGATGGATGTCGTACTGGTCGCCATTGTGGTAGCGCCGGTCGTCCCGGTTGGCCGAACCCAGGAGGAAGAGCATGATGCTCCCGGCGGGCACCTTCTCGCCCTGCACCAGGACCTCGTCCTTGACCACATACCGGCCCACGTGCGGAGCAGGCGACTCGAAGCGCAGCACCTCTTCGATCGCCGCAGGAATGAGGGAGGAATCCTCGACGAGTTGCGCCCTTTGGTCCGGATGTTCCGCGAGCACCTTGCCGGTCCAACCGATCAGGCGCGTGGTGGTCTCGTTGCCGGCACCCGCGACGACCTCGAGGTAGGTGAGCAGCTCGGCACGGGTGAGGTGACGCAAGGTCCCCGTCTCGTCCTCGAACTCCGCGTTCAGGAGCTCCGTCATGATGTCGTCCGAGGGGTGATCGGCCCGCCAGTCGATGTAGTCGGAGAACATCTCACCCGTGACGAAGTTCTCCTTGACCTCCATCGGCTTGCCTTCCTTGGTGCGGAGGTTGGCGTCCACGTGGTCGCGCACGGCTTCCTGATCCGCTTCGGGAATGCCGAGGAGCATTCCGATGGTGCGCATGGGCATCTGTGCGCCGAGATCGGCGATGAAGTCGAATCCGTCTCCCCCGACGAGCGGGTCGAGGCTGCGGGCGCAGAATTCCCGGATCTTCGGCTCCAGCTCTGCGACTCGCCTGGGGGTGAAGGCCCGGGACAGCAGCCGCCGGTGGATTGTGTGGGTCGGCGGGTCCTCGAAGATGAGCACGCCGGGCGGCATTTCGATGTTCGCCCGGATCAGCTCGATGATCCCACCCTTCCCCGAGATGTAGGTCTGGGCATCGAGGAGCCCCCGCTCCACGTCCTCGTACCTGCTCACGGCGAAGAAGTCGTGGGTGTCGTTGTAGTACAGCGGTGCCTCTTCGCGCAGCCTGCGGTACACGGGGTACGGGTCGGCGTTGATCTCGACGTTGTACGGGTCGTAATAGACGTCGGTCTTGTTGCCGGTCACTTGCAGGCCCCCACCCTTCGGGATTTAATGTCAGAATATGGCATCAAATGGCGAGTCGGTCAATCAGCGGACCGGGATCCAACCGATCGAGCTCCTGTGAGCCGTCGGGTCGGACGGCGGCGGGCCGGCTCGTGCGTCAGGGTTCTACCCGAAACATGCTGGTAGCTTCGGCATCGGTCGCCGCGGTTCACCGCAGGTGGCAGCCAAGGTCCGGTCGCTCGACACCGACGTCACATGCAATTGGGGGGGCCCGCCAATGACCTCACTTCCAAGCACCGACAGCGTCACGGCGTCAGTCATCCGCTCGGCCATGGAAACCGTCTCGTTCGAGATGGCCACCTATGTCTCGCGCACCGCCACCACGCCGATCCTCAACCAGTCGAACGAGCGCAACGCGACGATTCTCGACCGCAACGGCAGGCTGGCCGCGCTGTCCGTCGGCATCCCGCAATTCATGTTGTCCTCGACCCTGCCCGTGCGCCTGGCAATCGACTTCTTCGAGGACGATCTGCACCCCGGCGACGTGATCGTGGCCAATGACCCCTACCACGGTGGCGGGCATCTCCCCGACTTCAATGTGTTCAGCCCGGTGTTCGACGACGACGGAAGCCTGGTCCTGTTCGCATCGATCCAGTGCCATCATGGCGACACCGGGGGCGCCATGGCCGGCGGGTACAACGTCTTCGCCAAGGACATCTGGAGCGAAGGCACGAGGTATCCGATCCTCAAGATCCTCGACGCCGGCGTGGAGCGTCGGGACGTCGTCCTGATGATGCGGGCCAACAATCGACTGGCCGGATTCGTCGGCGATCTCCGTTCGCAGGTGGGAGCGGCCCAACTCGGCGCCGAACGCCTGAAGTCGATCATCGACGACTACGGGGCCGACGTGGTGCGCTCTGCCGTGGACTGGTCGATCGCAGACGCCCGCCGCCGCTTCTCCCAGGAGATCGCCGCCTGGCCCGACGGAACCTACGAGGCGGACGTCTACTTCGACGCCGACCCCGCCGGGAACCGTGACATCCACGTCCACGTGGCTGTCACGGTCGACGGGGACCGGCTGATCATCGACTTCGCGGGTTCGGACAGCCGTCCCGAGATCCAGGCGTGGTCGACGTTCGGCAATACCCGGGGCAACGCGATCGCCCAGCTGGCGAGCATGGTCGACGCCAGCATCCCCAAGAACGAGGGGTTCTTCGACTGCATGGAGCTGCGGGTCCCGGAGGGCTCGTGCCTCAACCCGACCGAGGGCAAGCCGGTCTCCAGCGGGACCCACCACCCCGGGGTAGAGGTCAGTGATGCCATCGCCCTGGCCATGAGCCAGATCATCCCGGATCGCTGCGCCCCGCAGAGCTACAAGTACGGGAGCCCGCGCCAAATGTGGGGTGACGAGGACCCGCGTACCGGGGACTCCTTCTTCGACCACGGCGGCGAGGTCAATGCCGGATGGGTGAATGCAGTGCGGGGGCAGGACGCCTGGGGCGCCCTTGCCGCAGCGAGCGGCAACCTGATCAAGGCGAGCGCGGAAATCAACGAGCACCTCTTCCCGCACATCCTCCGCGGCCGGAACTACATCACCGACTCCGGAGGGCCGGGTCAGTGGCGCGGGGGTTGCGGCAGCAACTTCGTGAAAGAGGTCCGCACTCCCACCTACGTCAACCAGTACGTGGTGAATCAGCGTCATATCCACCCCGGCATCGCCGGCGGGCACCACGGGTCCCCGGATCACTGCATGGTGGGTGACACGGAGGTGGACCCCTCGGTGGCCAACAAGCTCCTGCAGACCGGTGAGCAGCTCGTGTACCGGTTCGGGGGCGGCGGGGGATGGGGCGATCCGCTCGACCGCGATCCCGCCGCGGTGCTCGACGACGTCTGGGACGAGTACGTCTCGGTCGAGGGTGCGTTCCGGGACTACGGGGTCGTCGTCACGGGCTCGTTGGAGGAGATGACGCTGGCGGTCGACCTCGATGCGACGAAGCTCGAGAGGGAAGCGAGGCGATGAGCTACCGGATCGGCATCGATGTCGGGGGAACCTTCACCGACTGCGTGTTGCGGCGGCCCGATGGCACGCGGGTCCTCGAGAAGGCTCCGACCACACCGCATGACCAGAGCGACGGCGTGCTGGCCGGCCTCGCCCAACTCGCCGCTGCCGAGGGTCTCGACCTGGCGGAGCTCCTCGCTCAGACCCGCACGATCGTGCACGGGACGACGACTGGCGACAATGCCCTGATCCAGATGAAGGGGGCACCGACGGGGCTCCTCGTCACCGAAGGATTCCGTGACGAGATCGAATTCCGCCGATGTTTCAAAGAGGACATCTGGGATCCGGCTGCGCCGCCGCCCTCTCCCATAGCCCGCCGCCGTGTCCGGCTCGAGATCGCCCAGCGCATGACGGCCGAGGGGGAGATCGAAACGCCGCTGGACGAGGAGGGGGTGCGCAAGGCGACCGCTCGCCTCCGCGCCTTCGGGGTCACGTCGATCGCCGTCTGCTTTCTCCACTCGTTCCTGAACCCCGAGCACGAGCTCCGAGCGCGCGAGATCATCCTCGACGAATACCCGGACGTCGAGATGGTGTCCCTGTCGCACGAGATCCTCCCCAAGCCACCCGAATTCGAGAGAACGTCGACCACCCTCGTCAATGCATTCGTTGGCCCTCCCATCGCCCGCTACCTCGAGCGGCTGACCGACCGACTGGCCGCCGCCGGGTTCACGCACGAACTGCTCGTGGCCACGTCGGCCGGGGGGGTGGTGACCGCCGACGCCGCGGCACGGCGTGCCGTGGCCACCATCGGCTCCGGGCCGACGGGTGGTGTGATCGCGGCCGCCCGAGCGGGCCTCGATGCCGGCCTCGGTGACGTGGTCAGTGTCGACATGGGCGGCACCAGCTACGACGTCTGCCTGATCCGGCGCGGTCGCCCCGAGATCAAGATGGACTGGAACTGGAGGCACCGCTACTGCATCGGCATCCCCATGGTCGACATCCCCTCGGTCGGAGCCGGAGGAGGATCGATCGCCTGGGCGGACGCGGGTGTTCTCCACGTGGGGCCCCAGTCGGCCGGGTCCGAGCCGGGGCCCGTCAGCTACGGCCGGGGCGGAACGGAACCCACCGTGACCGATGCCGACCTCGTGCTGGGCCGAATCGACACGGAGCGGTTCGCCAGTGGGCGGATGCGGCTCGATCGTGCGGCGGCCACCGCGGCGCTCGCTCGCCTGGGCTCGCAGCTCGGTCTCGACGCGGAGGCGACCGCCGCAGCCACGGTCAGGCTGGTGGATGCCCACATGACCGATGCGATCCGCCGGGTGCTCTCGCTGGCGGGTGCGGATCCGCGCCGCCTCGATCTCGTCGCCTTCGGCGGCATGGGTGGGGTGCACGCCACGACGCAGGCCGCCGCTCTCGGGATGCGCCGGGTGCTCGTGCCCAGTGCCGCTCCCGGCCTGTCCGCCCTGGGCCTGCTCACGGCGGATCACGTGATCGACGACTCCAGGGGGTACATCGTGCCCTGGCAGGAAGCGGACACGGGCACCCTGCGTCGCCTGGCCCGCGAGCTCGAAGACGCCGCCCTCTCCGAGCTCGGCAACGCCGGCGTTCCTGCCGAACGGATCCGGCTCGAGTGGTCGATCCTCCTCGTCTACCCCGGCCAGACCTTCGACGCTGCGATTCCGGTCGACGCCCCGACCAACGTCGGCGCGGCAGTCACCGAGTTCCACCGGCGCAACGAGGAGGCCCGCCTCATCGAGGCTCGGGCGCAGGAGCCCATTGTGCGCGGGATCCGCCTGACGGCCGTCGGGGAGGTGGACAAGATCGCCCCGGTGACGCTGGAGCGGGGGAAGCCCCCGGCACCGCTCGGTCACCGCGACATGTGGGCCGGCGAAGGATGGCAGGGGGTCGCCCCCTACTACGACTTCTCGAGCATCGGGCCGGGGCAGTCGATCGACGGGCCGGCGGCGGTGCAGAGCGCGTTCACCACGGTCGTGCTGCGACCGGGAGACGTGGCCCAGGTGACCGAAGGCGGCGATCTGCTGATCGACATCGCGGCCGGCGGATGAAGTTCGGCCTCGCCTTTGCCAACATCGGGCCGTTCGTAGAGCCCGAGGCAGC